>Ga0307509_10010641_pt1 | contig 11229 bp, 6 predicted proteins | sample 10_EM_MG_FD_202245 | JGI IMG/M metagenome (GOLD analysis project Ga0307509, IMG submission 202245) | Populus trichocarpa ectomycorrhiza microbial communities from riparian zone in the Pacific Northwest, United States - 10_EM | ecosystem: Host-associated > Plants > Roots > Unclassified | place... | reverse complement strand
TGGAAAGTGGGAGAACAGACCGGTATGCGCAGGAAGCATGCCGGCTAGGAAGGGTTTCTGTTGATTAGCATATAAGGCAGCCTGTTCTTCCCTTTGCTCGCAGTTTTCACAATCTCATTGCATTTTTCTATCACGGTTCTACAGTTATCTCTTGTCTTCTCAAAAGTCATTCGTTATTGTGCACGATTTCTTTATATTTTGATTGCTCTTTGATATTTCTCTTCTATCACCGCTGTTTGTATCAATACAAGTTTTGTGCCGTTCGGTAACTTCGGATTGGATTCACTGCGCCTAACCAGTTTATCAATTGTTCAAAAATTTTCATTTGGCCAATCAATGGCATCGTTTTTCTCAGACACGAGTGGGTATCTTTTTCTTCTTCTTTCTTTCTTCCCCTTTCCAACTTCCTTCTGATGATAGAGGTACCGGTATTTAGCTCGGGAGAAAGGAAGCCTTCTTCGAGCCGGATCCGTAGATGAATGCTTCTGTATCATATTGTCAATAATTTCCCAACTTCAAACTCGGTATTCGCGTTCATGGTGTACCGTACCCCCTGCGCTTTAGACCACCTGATGGCTCTACCTACGGCTACGCCCGTAGATTGGCCCCGGTGTCTGATTCACTAGTAAAGTTAGCATTTATAGGGAAAGAGGTATCTTGATAGCATACGGAGCCCGTTATAGAAAAATACTCAGATCTCCCTCAGCGACAATAGCTTTGTTCTTGTGGTGATCTGGGGGCTGAGCTTGGCTCGTTCTGGATAGTGAGTGGTGCTGAGTTTTACGGCGTGGTGAGTATACATCATCTTTAGCGACTTGGGAAATGCATCTATGGTATTTATTTATCATGAGAGCTATATGCCTTGCTAATAAACCCAATCCATGCTCTTTGAGTCCTTCCAGAACTCTTCTATATGTCCGGCTAACATTCTGCCCTTCATTCTAACGAAATCATGTGCTCCATCCACCACAATGCCTACAACCCTCTCCGGTTCCCTCCCCTCGTGCTCTCCACCGCGTAACAATTCCAGCATCTCGGGTAGCAATGTAGGATAAATGTCCGTATCATTCTTAGCAAGCAGAATTAAAATCCTCTTCCCGGCTTCGCGTAGATATTCTCCGACGATTGCCCACTCCTCCTGTTTATCGTACATAGGTCCGTATTTGAACGAGCTAGTGTATGAATACAAAAATCCCCGATGCTCACGACTCTGCCATTCCGCTATACTGGGAACGTCCAGAGCTACGGCCCTATCCATCGGGTCGCTTGCAACGCGGCGGGAGTAATTCTGTGTTTGCCTTGCGTTCAGTTGGCGGCTCACCAGAAATGTTGCTAACGCGTTTGGGATCCACCCCGAGTGCACCATTCGTCTGAGAAGGCTTAGACGGGACTTTTTCAAGATTCCAGACGGAGCGAGGAGGATCAGTTCGTCGATCATATGGGAGTAGTGGCTCGTGAAGGAGACGCTTATCCCCCCACCAAGGGAATAGCCGATCAGGGTAAAGTTGGTCCAGTGGAGGGCGGAGGAGGAGAGGGCAAAGATGATTTGTGAGGAGAAGAGTCGGTGGTCGTGTGGGGTTAGGGGGGTATCACTGTACCCTCGACCGTATAAATCTGCAATTCATTCAAGTTAGGGTTCGACGGGAAGCGACCATGCTGGCATATCATCATATCATACCAAACGTGAGAACTCGACATCCTCTCGCAACCAAGTCCCACAACAAGTCCCTAGCAACGGGGCACGGCGTCGAATTCCCGTGCACAAAAACCACTTTTTTGCCCTTCGTGGGCCCAAACTCGTACACCCGGATCACCCCGTATGGGGTATCCACCCATCGCCCATCCAGCAGAACATCCGGTGGATAGGGTAGATAATCCTTCTCCTTATCCGTCAAGTCGCCCAGTAATTCCCTGGGCGAGGGGATCACGCTGGGCAGTGGAATGGCCGGTGGACGGAGGGCGAAGAAGGCCAGGATGCCCGTGGCGGTGGCAGTAGTCAGCCCGATTAACGTTATTAGCGGGCTGGAGGCTGGAGGTGGGCGTAGGGTGGAAAGTGTTGAGAATAGGTGGGACATTGTGAGCGATGTTCTATTCTATGTACGCTTTCCTACGGAGGAGGGTTTAGGAAGAGGTGGGGCTTTTTGGAGACATTGTTTCTATTGGGAATAGCAGAGGCGGAAGTGAAGAGGGTGGGTTAGGGTTTTGAGTGGTGAGTTGTTTCGTTTGGGAGTTTATGCATCGTCTGGAGGGTTGGAATAAGGGTCGAGAGGAGGTGTTGTTGATTGATTGGTCGGATGTGCTTCTGCGGCTGTTTTCTCTCTTTGGTAAGGATGATTGAGTGAAGTCGGCTTGTGATGGTGTCAAACTTTGGTGGTGAGGTTTGCATTCTAGGGCCAATTGTGCGGAGACTGCATAACCTCCGACACAATGATTTTTCGGCTTGATAGCTTGTGAAAGGAAGTTGGATGATAACCAGTGATGGGGTCTGAGTTCTGATTCCTAATAATGAGGAACTGCGCAAGTTTAATTTTCTCGCATTTTCCATAATGACCTACTGGTATCGCCTTACTTACAGTACCTCCGTACGGATCCTTGCACCACCGGTACAAGCACCTCTTTCAAATACTCTTGCAGTAGATTTACTGTAAACCATGCACATCCACTCCTCTCCCGCGCTAATTTTGGCTAATTTATAGTCGGATATAATTACCTCAAAGGGGCGAGACAGTCTACTATTGGAGGCGTCTAGCTTCTCAAAGGCTTTGATCAAAGCTTCAGCACAATACCGGTATCATACCGGTAACAATATGAACCATTCGCTGAGCTTATTTCCACCAACTCTCTCGGTATCATGGGAGTCGCCACCGCCATTAGCACTTGAGTGCCGTACTCTAGTACAATCGGAAACCAGCGCCATCGTGACAGGTGGGCACTGTACTCAAGTCGTCGGATTGAAGATGCTCCCGTTTTGATGGTGATGCACTGAAAAAAAAAAACCCATCTTTAATCCGGCGACTTGAGTATATCCACAATGTAAGCCTTAAAAGAAGGGTTTGTGAAACAAGTTAGACGACTACAAATTCCTTTGGTCTGTTGTTTTGTTTGAGGCGTCCATCCGTGAAGACCCCAACCCGGCTTCAATAATATTAGACTTTCCACCTTCCACGACGCCCGAACAAAGGAAAGTGTTTCATTGTCCCTCTACCTTACCCCACACAATCTGATAGTTCTCTCCCTTTGACCATAATCCTACAATTAATACTGCTCCCCCTCGTGGTTTTTTTTGGGGTAATATCAGTAACATCAACCACTCGCATCAAATTATTCTCGCCAACAACATCGCCGTCATGGAGGCACCCAGGAATAACCCTTTCGAGATACCTAGGAACTACAGTTTGGAGGCGAGGACTTTGGCCGTAAGGCAGCTATACGACGCACGTATGGCAGAAATCACGCAGAACTTGCAAAGAGCGCCTGCCGATGTTCGTTTCTGCAAAACGTGCGTTCTCATTAACAGATGGCCGATTCAAGTCAGTGGAATGTCTGTCCAGGTCAATAACCCCTCCAAGACCCTATCAGGAGATTTGGCAAGCTTACCGGATGGCAGGAATATCGAGCACATGTGAGAGGCGATTTAGAGGAAGCACTAGAGCTTTTGGGGCATAATTGGGATCCACAGCATATGGACCCTGGTTTCCAAGGTGATTCCTCCCGCTCCGTCAGCCCCGTATATTAGCTAATAGGCTGTCTATAGGCGCGAACATTCCTGCCGCCAGAACATGGTTTTGCAGCATCGATACAAGGACTAGATGCCATGCTTGTGGCTTGGGGTTTGACCTTGTGCACGTCGTTCGTTTCCATTCCCGGAAATATATTTGAGCTTGGGAGCTGATCTAGGGTAGTTTGATTCTTCTGGGGAAGACACCTTCCCGGGGGAACGGAAGGTAGCGGCGGATGAACATCGTACTTTTTGTCCCATCAGAGAAGTCAGCGGCTGGAGTACCGATGTAGCCCAAACCTACGACGTCGGAGACTATTGGGACCGATTTGCCCAAGCCACGGACAGGGGAGATGATATAATGTCCCTAGTGGGCGAGGACAACTTTAATGAGTTTATTCTGCCCAGGATACCCCTGGCGCGGGTCACCGCCTCCCGGATATACTTTAACAGAAAGGCTCTCGCAAACCAAGTTTTGTTGAAGCATTGTCCTAAATGCTTGAGAGCTAGCAGCACAAGCTTAATGGTGAGATATTCATTTCCATCCATGCCCTATGGTATTAACGGTGCCTAAATAGGGGAAGAAAATGCATGAGAGAGTTTGTCAGTTGACGCGATTCGACTGGGTTCCTCTGGCAGAAGTACAACCGTTCCGAACTCAGGAGGGTGTTGATGGGCGTGAGATGGTAATGAGTTCGAATGGGTCACTTGAGAGAAGGTTCAGAATCATGGCCCCGAGTCAGAAAGCAAGACTTGAGAGAAAATACCAACGACAACTCTACGCTCGATTAAACCTGGATGAGCGGTCACTCACGCTATTGGGTGATGATAACGATTCTGAGGATGTCTCCTCAGACCAGGACGACCGCCCGACTCCGCATCGGCGTGGACCGCGCCGCCCCCGCCCTCACCGCCGTCCGATCAACGATAATAATAGTGACGACGAAAATGACTACGGACCCGGCCGCGGCAGTGGGCTTATCGCCCCCCGTCCTATACGTCCTGTACCTACACTTGATGAGTACAATATCTGGCATGCGGCGATGGCTCCAACTGTGTCGGACGGTCGCAATCGTAGGACGAGCCAGATATTATCTGGATTTCGAATGGAGTTTCAGGAGATGCTCCAACAAAGCAGCCCCATCGTTGCTGGCGCCCCGGCACCACAGGCTGGCATTCGGCCTCCGGTTCGACAGTCTAAAAAAAATGCGCCTCCATCGCCGCCAATGGCCCCCAGAACAAGGACTCCTCCATCGCCGCCAATGGCCCCCAGAACAAGGACTCCTCCAACCACAGGCAAGACGGCAACTGGCCAATCCCAAGCTCTACCCCGGGCCGGCCCTCTGCGTACCGTGGCTGGGCTTACGAAACCCAAGGGCGGTGGTGCTGGCAACGTTGGCGGCCCACCTGGAACTGAGGTGCCAGCTCTCAGAGAATCTGACAGAGAGCGATCGATCATTCCCGATCCCACCCCTCACCTTCAGAAGACATACGATGAGATGCCACAAGCTTTTATATCCTCCGTGACAGCGACGGGGTTGCTCGATGACCCGATATCCTATTTTCTGAGGGTATTGACTCTTGTACTATTGCGCCCAGCTTGGGACGCCCAGGAACGACGAACAGCTGAAGAAGCAGCCGGAAGAGGGAAAAAAGGAAAAGGAGGCGCCCCCGCGCCGGATAATCGTACCACGCTTGAAATGTATGTCGATTTTTTCAAGAGCGGGGATCTCAACACCAACACCGGTTCGCATGCGCCTGTAGACCTTCTAGAAGTTCTGAGCTACTCGGATGCCGCGATTGAGCGCGATGATACATTTTTTCAATTCCTCTTTCCGCTTGATTCGATTGCGGGGCACAATCCATTACTTCCTTGCCCGCCTGGCTTTAGAGATGCTGTAGCTAGTACCCCGGGGCTTGCGCCAAGTATCCTGATAGGGGTGCGTAGAGCAATGAGATTCTGGGGTTTTCAGTTTCGCGGTTCAAGCGGGACTGGGAGGCCGTTATGGCGACTGGCTCCCGGCTTCGTTGCCGCGAATCATGGGTGGACACGGCGAGTGGATCATAATCACCAAAGGATCATCCACATAATTAGATCCCTACGCTTGGGAGGATCGGATCGCGTTGCGAGATCAATATATAGATGCATGGTGAGGGCCATCCAAAATAGGGGCTTTCCAGTGAGGGCGCAAACCCAAGCGCTCTGGAGAAGACATGCGCTGGGGCCACTCGAGAGGGACCCACTCGCAAGCGATTTCCCACCCGATGCCAACTTTAGGACCGACTCGGAATCAGATGATGGTGATGGTGGGCAGGCTGGGGGCCCCGGTTCCGGAAGCTTCGGTGGGAGCAACGACGGCTCGGGAGGACCCGGGGGTGGCGGAGCAAACCTACTCTTGGTTGCTGGCCCCGGAGCTTCGACTCCTGGGAATCAGCCCGCCCCCCCGGCGACGCAGCAGGCCGGGAGCAGGATGCCCAGCGGCCCCGGAGCCTCTGCTGGTTCCGTAAGCTCTGGTGGGAACAACGGCGGCTTGGGAGGACCCGGATCCGGAAGCTCAGGTGGGAGCAACGACGGCTCGGGAGGACTCGGGGGTGGCGGAGCAAACCCACTCTTGGTTGATGGCCCCGGGGCCTCTACTCCTGGGAATCAGCCCGCTCCCCCGGCGACGCAGCAGACCGGAAGCAAGAGGCCCGGCGGCCCCGGAGCCCCGACTCCTAGGAATCAGTCCGCCCCCCCGACGACGCAGCAGACAGGAAGCAAGAGGCCCGGCGGCCCCACAGACGACGGTACGCATAAACGCCAGCGGCAACAGCCCGCTGGGGAGGCCCCAGTGGACCCCATGGTGAGCTCCCTAAGTCCCAACTGGGACCTGCTCGAACAACTCCGCAACACCGACCGCCAGGATCAGTCAGCAGATCATGACAGCGATGACCAAGGAGACAGCTACAGTTCCTCCGTGTCCACCGAGGGCTTCTTGGATCCGCACGAGCGCGACGAAGACTTTCTCCCGAAGATGTCGCCGCCCTTCCCTTTTACGCCTTACTTCCGCCAAGCCGCGGTTGAATATGTACCCCCGGTGGCCGCCCCGGCTCCAGCTCCCGTCCCCGTTCGCGGGACGCAGCCACGAGCACCCTACGGGCCAGGGCAAAGGCGACAGGACAGCTTGCCACCAGCTACGAGGGCGACGGGAACGCCACCTGATCCCAAGGGCGTCGGGCAACAGGGAGAAATGTCCACGGCGCAGGCAAGAGCTCAGCTCCTTAGGGCCGCGCCATGGGTGCTGGGTCCCGCCACTGCAAGGGCTGATAGGCCTACAGACCAGTGAGAATCACTGCCGAGGGGCAGAGGGGAGGGAGGGGGGGGGACGGATCACGAAGGCTAAATTAAGTGGTTTATTTGACACGCTCGTTCTTGCGCCCGCTTTTTCCATTTTGTATCGACTTGCTTGTTTGTTGGTTCTCGTTGCCGGATCTGGCTTGATTTGATTGTACTATTGACGGAAGCAATTTATTTATTTGTCGTATTTTGCCGAGTGAGATCATGTGAATTGATGTGGCAGAGTTGCTCGGCGCAGATTAAATATTCTACTCGAAATTTTAGGGTCAACATTGGCCCTTTGTTATCAATCATCAGTGAGTGAAGAGTGGCACAATTTAGTACAAGAAAAAATAAGAAAAATAAGTATTTTGCAGGATAGCGTTGAGGGGAAACAGGGCTAGGGGGGGAGATGCTGAAAAAAAAATTCGATGTTATGGTTGGTATAGTAGTAGGTAACACTCGTACCGTACAGTGCAAGTAATGAGGGCGGCAAAGCAGTGTAATGGTGGTGGGTGAGGAATATTCGTTGTCGCGCCCTCATGTTCGAGTACCGTATAGGTATTTGATTTGCGCCCGAACACTATACTTGAGTAACTTACCTTTCTCTCGTGTTGGTCATCTATGCTCTCAAAGGAGAAATGATTGGATGGGGGTTGTTGCCGCAATAAGCCACATCGCCCCACTTATTTTTTCAGCTCAGATTACAGAATCTTCATTAAAACCCCCCTTAACCCCCCCCTACAAATCGCTGCACCATTTTTTACGTTCAACCAACCTTTTGGATAAGATATCATGGACAAAATTTCATATTCAACCAACGTCGGCGACGGTAATAAAGACTCCGGGAACATTAGTGTCAACAACACTTTCAATGCCCCGGACGATGCGCAGCTTCTGCATTGGCTCTCTCCACTGGAGCCGAGAAATAGACACCAAGATGTGCGCAACGACCGGTTTGACGGTGTAGGAGATTGGTTATTGGAAACTCGCGAGTTTCTGCAATGGAGGGGTGGTGAGATCGGAGCCGGTGAGGCTGTATTGTTTTGCTCCGGGAATCCGGGAGTTGGCAAAACATATCTAAGGTGAGAGGGGGGGGGATTCTTTGAAAGAAGCGAATACCACTGACATCTAGAAATACTAGTTCCTTGGTGATCGACAGCCTATGCGATCAGGAGGGCGGGGAAAATATTGCGGTTGCAGCCTTCTACTGCGACTTCCTTTCACAGCAAGAGCAGACGGTCAGCAATATCGTAGGAGCAATTCTGAAACAACTAGTGGGTAGAGGGGAGATTGCGAAGGGTGTACGGGCGGCGTTTAAAAAGGCGAAAAAAGAGGTTGGTGGTAGAGGGCCACGACTCGCGGATCTGGTGGGGATGTTGAGGAGTGCCATTGCTTCACTACCGAAAGTTTTCATCTGTATTGACGCCTTGGACGAATGTCTACCGAAGTGGCTGCCGGAGCTTCTCGAGTCTCTGAGAGATATTGTTCGGGAATCCCCTAGCACGAGAATATTCCTCACCGGGAGACCCCATGTCAGGGAAGATATTCACAGGTGTTTTGCCAAGGCGGTTGTGATACCAATCAGCCCTGACACGGATGACATCCGGAATTATGTGAAGATGAGATTGGACAGGGATCCCGAGCCAGAGGCGATGACCGACGGTTTACGGGCTGATATTGAGAGAGTAATCCTTGAAAAGATATCTGATATGTGAGTAGGACTATTTCACGTTTCTACTCTATTAGTGATGTATACTTACCAGGGGTTTCGTTTAGATTCCTCCTTGTTTCGCTCAACATCGACGCTATTCTAGGAGAGGTGACAATTCATCGGAGAAGAATGAAACTGGAGCAGATGACACTTGGAAATGGATTAAGTGATGCCTACACGGCAACTCTAACGCGCCTGAGAGCCCAAAAGGGATATAAATCAGTGCTCGGGCTTAAGGTCCTGATGTGGGTGCTGTATTCGGAACGGCCCTTACAAGCCCAGGAACTCTGTCATGCCTTGGGAGTGGAGATAGGATCCGCAGATCCAAATCCGGAAAACGTGCCTGCATTACGGACACTCGTATCATCTTGTCTGGGTCTCGTCACGGTCGAGGTGTCTTCATCCACGGTCAGACTAGTGCACTTTACTCTTCAGGAGTACCTCTCCAGCGACCCGACCCTCTTCCATTGTCCTCACTCAACGATTGCGGAGGTTTGCTTGACATACCTCAATTTTGAATGTATCAGGGATCATTCGCCAACTCTTCCCTCGGCACCCGCAACAACCCCTTTTCTAGAATATGCTTCTGTGTACTGGGGCGGGCATACCAGAAGGGAGATAACGGAAGGGGTCAAAATACTTGCGCTAGGGCTTCTGGGTAGATTTGATGAGCATATATCTGCTCAGCTACAATTGTTGCAGTATAACAGAGTGGGCAACGATGGCCTGGAATTTAATGGGGACAGAGGGCCTACAGGATTTACAGGACTCCACGGGGTAGCATTTCTCGGGATTGCGGAGATAGTACCTGCTGTGTTGGAGATGAAGGAATGGGATGTTAATGCATACGATTGCATGGGGATGACGGCTCTCACGTGGGCAGCTGCAAGAGGAGACGAGGAGGTGGTAAAGATGTTTCTAGGACGAGGGGACGTCAATCCCGACCAGGCAGACACGAAATATGGCCAGACACCACTCTCGTGGGCGGCAGAGAAAGGGCATGAAGGAATAGTCAAGATGCTTTTGGAAAGAGAGGGCGTCAATCCCGGCCGGCCGGACACCAAATTTGGCCGGACTCCACTCTCATGGGCGGCTGAGAACGGGCATGTGGGAATAGTAAAGATTCTTTTGTCACGAGATGGCGTCAATCCCGACCAGCCAGACACAGAATATGGCCGGACACCACTCTGCTGGGCGGCTAAGAACGGGCATGAGGGAATAGTAAAGATGCTTTTGGAACGAGAGGGCGTCAATCTCAACCAGGCAGACACCGAATATGGTCGGGCACCACTCTGCTGGGCGGCTAAGAACGGGCATGAGGGAATAGTAAAGATTCTTTTAGAACAAGAGAGCGTCAATCCCGACCAGCCAGACACCTTTTGTGGCCAGACACCACTCTGCTTGGCGGCTGAGGGCGGGCATGAGGGAATAGTAAAGATGCTTTTGGAACGAGAGGGTGTCAATCCCGACCAGGCAGACACCGAATATGGTCGGACACCACTCTCGTGGGCTGCTGAGAATGGGCATGTGGGAATAGTAAAGATTCTTTTGGCACGAGATGGCGTCAATCCCGACCAGCCAGACACAGAATATGGCCGGACACCACTCTACTTGGCGGCTAAGAAAGGGCATGAGGGAATAGTAAAGATGCTATTGGAACGAGAGGGCGTCAATCCCAACCAAGTACTCTCCGGATATAGCCAGACACCACTCTGCTGGGCAGCTGAGAATGGGCATGAGGGAATAGTAAAGATGCTATTGGAACGAGAGGGCGTCAATCCCGACCAAGCAGACACCTTGTATGGCCAGACACCACTCTCGTGGGCGGCTGAGAAAGGGCATGAGGGAATAGTAAAGATGCTATTGGAACGAGAGGGCGCCAATCCCGACCAAGCAGACACCTTGTATGGCCAGACACCACTCTCGTTGGCCGTTCTGAAGGAGCATGAGGGAATAGTAAAGATGCTTTTGGAAAGAGAGGGCGTCAACCCCGACCAGCCAGACACCGAAAATGGCCTCACACCACTCGCGTGGGCAGTTCTGAGCGGGCATGAGGGAATAGTAAAGATGCTTTTAGAACGAGAGGGCGTCAATCCCGACCACCCAGACACCGAATTTGGTCGGACACCACTCTCGTGGGCGGCTAAGAAAGGGCATGAGGGAATAGTAAAGATGCTTTTAGAACGAGAGGGCGTCAATCCCGACCACCCAGACACCAAATATGGTCGGACACCACTCTCGTGGGCGGCTGAGAACGGGCATGTGGGAATAGTAAAGATTCTTTTAGAACGAGAGGGCGTCAATCCCGACCACCCAGGCACCAAATATGGTCGGACACCACTCTCGTTGGCGGCTAAGAAAGGGCATGAGGGAATAATAAAGATGCTTTTAGAACGAGAGGGCGTCAATCCCGACCACCCAGACACCAAATATGGTCGGACACCACTCTCGTGGGCGGCTAAGAAAGGGCATGAGGGAATA
>Ga0307509_10010640_pt1 | contig 11232 bp, 13 predicted proteins | sample 10_EM_MG_FD_202245 | JGI IMG/M metagenome (GOLD analysis project Ga0307509, IMG submission 202245) | Populus trichocarpa ectomycorrhiza microbial communities from riparian zone in the Pacific Northwest, United States - 10_EM | ecosystem: Host-associated > Plants > Roots > Unclassified | place... | reverse complement strand
CCGGTCTTTCGCAGTAGACGACCGGTCGTAAACTTGCCGCATGGGCCGGACCAGCGATGCCAGAGAGAAGAACCCTAGCGCCGCGCGGTCGCTTGTCGAGCTGCGCGGCTACTCTGCTCTCGGCGTCGCCGAGAGCTGCAAGGCCGCCGACCTACCCGCCGCCGAGATCCCGGCCTAACGGACGACCACATCGCCGTACGCTTCCAGTACGAGTGCCGCGATGCCACCGGGCAGTGGTGGCGCAGCTACGGCAATGAACTGTGGGAATTTGACACCCGCGGACTCATGCGCCGTCGCGAGGCGAGCATCAACGACGTACGCATCGACGAGTCGGACCGCCGTATCTTCGGCCCTCGCGCAGAGGGCGACCGCAGCGACATTCCATTGCGCTGAACCTCGCCGCAGCGACGTAAGTTTCCTCGGCGGTGCCATCCCGTCGTCCAACAATGGAGCATGAGTATGACAACCGCACAACCGTCCACAGATGCCCAGGATTACGAGCACATGATGGGCATGGTCACCGGCTATTGGGTGACCCAAATGGTACGGGCTGCCGCACTGTACAACTTCGCGGATCACCTCTCGGCAGGAACAAACACCGCTGAATCGATCGCCAAGGCGGAATCCACGGACCTCGACGCGACCCGCCGCCTGCTGCGCTCCTGTGCCTCGCTCGGCCTGATGACCAGCGAAGACGGACTTCACTACGCCGGTACGTCCCTGCTCAATACGCTGCGGGAGGACGACCCCAATTCGCTTCGCTACTTCGCCATTTCACAGTCCGCAGCGGGCCACTGGCTGCCCTGGGGCAGGTTCCCTGATGCTGTCCGAACGGGTCAGCACCAGGTCAACGCCGCTCACGGAGAGCCGAGCATCTTCGACTACTTCTCCAAGCATCTCGACGAGGCGTCCTTCTTCACCGAGTCTCTGACCAATCTGTCGCGCGCCGCCGCCCAAGACATCGCCGCGGTATTGGACACGAAGGGTGTCAAACTCGCCCTGGACATCGGCGGAGCCGGCGGCGACGTCATCCGGGCGATGATGAGAGCAAATCCAACGCTCCAAGGTGGAGTTTTCGACCTGCCGCATGTCATCCCCGCCGCCGCGGAGGCCGCTGAAGCCGAGGGCGTGGCTGACCGTTTCACCACCTTGGGCGGGGACTTTTTCGAGGCGGTTCCGCCAGCCGACCTCTACGTGCTCAAATACATTCTGCACGACTGGGACGACGATGGATGCGTGCGTATCCTGAAAAACTGCCAGGCATCGCTGGTGGCGGGCGGCCGTATCGTCGTTGTGGATCACCTTGTCGGCGAGTCGGGCCAGCCCGGGCTCGCCCCCCTGATGGACATGAATATGCTTGCCATGACGGGTGGCAGGGAGCGCGAAATCGGTGAATTCGACGCCTTGTTCAGCGCCGCCGGACTGCGGCGCGTAAACGTGAGCTCTGCCGGCGCCTTCGCCGTTATCGAAACAGAGTCTGCGATCTGACGCCCCATGCGGCGAACATTCGTCCCTCACTATCCAAAAGGAAGCCGTCGTGTCCAACCATTTCAGTGCCGACAACCTCAAGTTTCCCGGCGACGACCGTCGCCTCGATCTCACCGATTTGTTTGTCTTCCCGTCGCCGGAGGATCCGGGTCGGACGGTGCTGATCATCGACTCGAACCCGACCAGCGCCCCGCCCCCGATCCCGGCGACCGCCACCGGCCCGGAGTTCTATCCCGGCGCGGTCTACCGGATCAACATCGACACTGACGGCGACGCGCTGGCTGACATCGCGTTCACGTTCACTTTCTCGGAGTACGTCGACGGGGTTCAGACCGGCACTGCCTGGTACGCCACCGGCTTGCAGGCCCGCCGGCCGGAGCCGGCCGGGCGGGTGTTCGCCGAGTCGTTCCCGGTCAGCTTCGACGGCGAGGTACGGCCGGTCGTGGTTTCTGAGCCGGGGCCGATCCGGCTGTTCGCGGGGCTCCGCAGCGACCCGTTCTTCGCCGACGTCGAGGGCGCCCTGCACGGGTTGAAGTGGACCCTGCACGACGACTTCGCCGGCAACAACGTCGACTCCATCGCCCTGGAGGTGCCCACCGAGTTGCTCGACGAAGGCTCCCCGATCGGTGTGTGGGCCTCGATCAGCCGGCGGGTCGACGGCGTGCTGGAGCAGATGGACCGCGGCGGGAACCCGGCGATGAACCCGTTCATCAACCCGGACGGCGAGAAGGACCGGTACAACTCCCGGCAACCGGTCGACGACGTCGCCAATTATCTGGGCCCGTGGTCGCAGACCTTGGAGAAGGGCGGCTACTCGGCGCAGGAGGCCAAGGAGGCCGCGATGCAGTTCTTGCCGGACATCCTGCGGTACGACCGCACCAAGCCGGTTTCCTACCCCAACGGTCGGAAGGTAATCGACGACGTCTACAGCTACCGTTTCGCCTGGCTGACCCGCGGCCAGGTGCCCCCGACCGGCCTCAAGCCGCACGATGACCTGCAGATGCACTTCCCGTACCTCGGCCCGCCGAATCCCTAGAGTACGAACGGTGATGGGAGAGCTTCAGCGGGTACCACTGACCGAAGGTCCGACCCCGGTGCAGCGCGCCGATCGTCTGGCTGTCGCGTTGGGGCTGCCGGCCGGCGCGCTCTACGTCAAACGGGACGACCTGACCGCGTTGGCCGGCGGCGGGAACAAGGTTCGCAAGCTGGAGTTCCTGTGCGCCGCGGCCCGGCGGGATGGTGCGGACACGCTCGTGACCGGCGGTGGCCCGCAAAGCAACCACGTGCGGCTCACCGCGGCCGCGGCACGCCGGACCGATATGCGGTGCGCTGTGGTGCTGAGCGGTCCACCACCGGCGGCTCTGTCGGGGAACCTGCTCGTCGACGCGCTTCTCGGCCCGGACGTCACGTGGACCGTGACCGGCGGCCTCGCGGCGGTGGAGGCAGAGTTGGCGGGTGCCGCGGAGCGTCTGCGGGCGCGGGGGGCGCGGCCGTACGTCATCCCGATCGGCGGCGCCGACGCGGTCGGCTCGCAGGGTTACCGGCTGGCGGCGGCCGAAATCGCCGAGCAGGTGCCCGGCCACGGGCTGCTCGTCGTGCCGGCCGGCAGCGGCGGCACCCACGCCGGCCTGGCCGCCGGACTCGGCACGCACGAGCGGGTCCACGGCGTCAGTGTCGGCGTCTTCCCCGACGTCGCGGCTCGGATCCAACGGCTCGCCGCCGAGACCGCCCGGCTGGCCGGTCTGTCCGAGCCGTCCGGCGAGGCCCGGGTGGACGAGCGGTTCGCGGCGGCCGGATACGGCACCGAACTCGAGGCGGTTCACGACGCGCTTCGGCTTGCCGCACAGACCGAGGGATTGATCCTGGACCCGGTCTACACCGGCAAGGCGTTGGCGGGTCTCATCGCGGGCCTCGCCGACGGCACCGTCACCACGGCCGACGGGCCCATCGTCTTCGTACACTGCGGCGGGGTCTACGGCCTGCTGTCCGCACGGTACGCCGACTGGCTCACCGGCGTGTACGGCCACGACCTGGCTACCCGCCGCTGGTAGGTGAGGCTTCCGACCGCCTCATGCCGATTAGGATGGCCGAATGGAGTTACGCCAGCTGCGCTACTTTGTCGCGGTGGCGGAGGAGCTGAATTTCGGCCGGGCCGCCGTTCGGCTGCGTATCGCCGGCCCGTCACTGTCCCAACAGATCAAGGCCCTGGAACGTGACCTGGGCGTGCGCCTGTTCGACCGCGATCGCCGCTCGGTCGCCCTCACCGCTTCCGGCGAGGCGCTGTTGCCGCAAACCCGGGTGTTGCTGGAGCACGCCGACCAGCTGCGCCGTTCCGCGGCCGGCCGGTCGGCGATCGAACCGGTACGGCTCGGCTATGTCAACTGGCGCCCGGCCGACCTCCTCGCCCGCGCATCCGGCGTGGCGCAGCTGCACGTCGACACCTGGGTCATGCCCTCGCACACCCAGGCGAGCCGGGTCGCCGACCGCAGCATCGACCTGGCGATCTGCTGGGTGCAGACCGACGACCTGGTCAAACACAACCTCCAGGCGCGGGTGATCGGCGCGGACCGGCTCTTCGCGGTCGCCCCCGGCGCCGACGAATCCGCCGTCCGGGCCAGGGACGCCCTGCTGCTGGTGGACGCCGACACCGCCACCTGGTCCTCCTGGAACCGGTACGCCGAGGAATTCGCCCGCGATACCAGCGCCCGCATCGTCCGCATCGACGACGGCGGCATCACCGGCCCGGCCTTCTTCGAGCACGTACGCCGCCTTCGCCGCCCGGTCATCAACTCGCCGAAAGGCCAGACCACGCCGCTGCCGCCCGATCTCATCGCGCGGCCGGTAGTGAGCCCCTCGCCGTACTGGACATGGTCGCTCGTCTCCCGGCGCGAGGAGACCCGGACGACCGTACGGGCCACCGTCGAGGCACTCACCCACCACATCGACGCGCTCGCGCTCGACGCCGACACCGCCTGGATCCCAGCGGCAGATCCCTACCGCGGAGGCCAAGAGGGGTGGTCTTGAACGGGCGAATCGGGTGCAGGAACAGCGAGCAGCGGCAGGGCCAGTAGCGGGAACAGCACCACCGACAACAGTCCGGCGGCGACCAGCGCCACATAGTTCGCCGGCCGGATCAGGCCGAGATCCACGCCGATCGCGCCGGCGACGACGGGGATGCCCAGCGACGTCGCTTGCAGCAGGCCGGCTGCCACTAGTTGGGTGCGTCGCGCGGCGAACGGCACGTAAAGCAGCGCGGGCGCGGCTCGCACGACGAGCAGCGCACCCAGGAAGATCGGCACTCGCGCCAGCGTCGACGGCGACTCGAGGAGGCTGCGTACGTCGAGGGTCAGGCCGGTGGAGACGAAGAAGAACGGAACGAACGCCCCGAAGCCGACCGCCTGCAGCTTGCTCCGGAACAGGCTGTGGGTCATCTGTTGATCGCGGTCGAGCAGCTTCACGGTGGCGCCGGCGAGGAACGCGCCGAGGATCGCCTCCAGCCCGAAGGCGGTGGCCAGCGCAGCGAAGGTCATCAGGAGCGCGATCGTTGCCCGGACGCGGATCTCGGCGGTGGTGTCCTGCAGCGCCACCAGCGTCCGGGAAATCTTGCCCGACCGCTCGAACCCGACGATGAGCAGCCCGATGACCGCGACAAAGCCTAGGAACGCGCCCAGCAAGGTCAGTTGCGACCCGACACCCGCGGAGTCCGCGGAGAACAGCACCGACAACAGCACGATGGGTACGACCTCGGCGATGGAAGCGCCGGCCACCACGACCTGTCCGAACGGTGTCTCGATCTGCTCGGCATCCTTCAGCACCGGCAGGATTATCCCGAGGCCGGTGGCCGACAGGATCACTGCGATCAGCAGGGGAGACCGCACCAGCCCCGCCCGGGCCAGGATCACACCGACCGCGACGGCCAGGACGAAGGACAAGACGAACGCGGCCGACGTGCGCCGCAGCACCACGCCGCGGAGCCGGTCGAAGTCGATCTCCAGGCCCGCCAACAGCAGCAGGAAGGCCAGCCCCACCACCGAGAGCACATGCACCGGCTCGTCGACGTGGGCCCAGGCCAGCACCTGCGGGCCAACCAAGATGCCGAGAACGATCTGCAGGACGATCTCCGGCATCCGTAGTCCGGTAAGCCGCACCGCCAGCGGCGCCAGCAGAGCGATGACCGCGACGACCGCGGCCGACGTCAGGGACATGACCACGGGCTTCCGCGCTCACCTACCGAGTTCCGAGGGGCATACGCAGTCCCGGCCGCGTCGCTCGAACAGAGCCTGGCTGTCCGGGCGTCGAGCAGCAGGTCGAGGAGGACGGGTGCGTGGCTGTGTTCGACGTCCTTGGTCGCGGTCAGCAGCGTGACGGGCCCGGTGTCGGCCAGTTCCCGGAGCCGGTCGACGGCGGCTGCGGATTGCGCGTCCCGCAGCTCGATCAGGTAGCGGCGACAGAACTCGGTGAACCGCTCCGGTCGATGGCCGTACCAGCGACGTAGCCGCGTGGACGGAGCGATGTCCGTCACCCACTCGTCGAGGTGGACCGCTGCCTTGGTCAGGCCGCGCGGCCATACCCGATCGACCAGCACCCGCACTCCGTCGTCGAGCAAGCGAGCGTCGTAGACCCGGCGGAGCCTTACCTGCCCTTTCACGGATCCCCCTGAAGACGCTCGTCTCGGCATGACTGGTACCACTTGATCCGCGCGACCGCGGATCGTTAGGGTGCCTGGACTGCGTGCCTTCCGGCGCGTAGTCCAGGCACCCGCCGTTGACGGTCGCTACCTTCGGCGGGCCCGCCGCAAGAAGTCGACGACCAGGTCGGTCGTCGCCTGCGGCTGCTCTTCGGTGATCCAGTGCCCGCAGTCGGGGATGATCGCGTCTTCGACGTAGTCGGCGACACCGCGGATCACCTCACCGATTCCGGGGCCGAAGGTGGCTTCGCCGCCGAAGGCCAGGACCGGCATCTGAAGCTTGCCCTGCTCGAGGAACTTCTGGTTGTCGGCGGCGTCCTGGCTGAATGCCAGGAACTGGGCGAAGCTTGCTCGCATGGCGCCAGGTTGCGCGTAGATCGTCGCGTAGTGCTCGCGTTTGGCTTCGTCGAACCGCTTCGGGACGACGGAGAGTTCGTTCCAGAAGCGGTCGAGGTAGATGCGCTCGCGGCCGGCGACCAGTCGCTCCATGTCGTGACCACCGAAGCCGAAGTGCCACATGGCCGGATCCTGTTTGATCTGGTCCCAGGGGCCGATGCCGGGCAGCGGCGCGTCGATTGCCACCCATCGGGTCACGCGTTCGGGGTGGGTGGCGACGGCCGCGTAGCCGACCATGATGCCGATGTCGTGTGTCACCAGTTCGATGGTGTCCACGCCCAGGTTGTCCAGGACGCCCCATACGTCGGCCGCTTGGTTCTTCTTGTCGTAGCCGCCGTCGGGCTTCGACGAGAGGCCCAGCCCGCGCAGGTCGGGCGCGATGATCGTGTGGTCCTCGATGAGTGCGTTCGCGAGGTGGCCCCACATGTCGCCGGTTGTGCCGAAGCCGTGCAGCATGACGACCGCTGGACCATGCCCGCCGACGCGTACGTGGATCGTGGCCCCGTTGGTTTCGATCTCACGCGACTGCATACCAGCCGGGAAGGGGTAGATGCCATCCTGACGTCCGTTGTCGTTCAACGCTTGCTCCGAGTTTGAAGGAAACATGGCCCGGACGGCGAGGGCCCGCCGGGGATCGAGCGCTGTCGGCATTGCTCAGTTTGAGTGCGGCCGACCGGCCGACCGGCCGACCGGCCACCCGGCGCACGATGAACCTATGGCGGCGCCTTGTGGTCACGTCAGGTGCGGAAACGACACGAGTGATAGCGTTTCCGCCATGCGGGTAGCGGTCGTTGTCTACGACGGCGTGTTCGACTCCGGGCTCGCATCAGTCCTCGATGTGCTGGACAACGCCAACGGGCTGGGCGGGCAGATCCACGAGCCGCCCACCTGGCAGGTGACAATGGTGGGCTCCGCGCTACGCGTACGGACCGGCGCTGGACTCATCGTGGCGCCTGAGCCGTTGAAGGCCGCCCATACCGCAGATCTGCTGGTAGTTCCCGCGCTCGCCGGAAACAGCCCGGAGGCTTTGATCGATCATGTCGGCGGCGAGGTGTCCCGTCCCGTCCGTGATCTCATCGCGCGAACACGCGAGCGCGGCACGACCATCGCGACGGCATGCGCAGGCACCTTCCTGCTGGCCGAGGCGGGAATCCTGGACGGAGTACGCGCCACCACGACCTGGTGGCTGTCACCGACCTTCCGCACCAGGTATCCCAAGGTCGACTTGGACCACAGTCAGATGGTCATCACCTGCGACGGCATCATCACCGCGGGCGCGGCGTTCGGGCACGTCGACCTCGCCCTGGCGATCGTCCGGGCGAGCAGCCCCGCGCTGGCCGACCTGGTAGCCCATTACCTCGTCCTCGACGAACGCCCCTCACAGGCCGCATACGCCATCCCCAGCGCCCTGGCCCACAACGATCCCACCGTCGCGGCCTTCGAACGCTGGATCCGCGAGCATCTGGCCGAATCCATCAGCCTGACCGACGCGGCGAAAGCCATCGGCGTCAGCGAACGGACCCTGCAACGCGCCGTGCGGCGCACGATGGGAACGTCCCCCATCCGATTCGTTCAGGACCTGAGAATCGAACGCGCCAGCCACCTGCTACGCACCACCGACATGTCACTGGAAACCATCTCCCGGAAAGTCGGCTACGAACAGCCCAACACCCTCCGTGTCCTCATCCGCGAGCGCACCGGCAAAACCACATCAGCCCTACGCAACAGGTGACGTGGATGATCCCGATGCTCATTCTGGCGCGTCGGGTGAGACTGTCGGCATGGCCGTCGACGTGCTGTCCGAGATCGTGATCGACCGGCCGTGCGAGGAGGTCGCCGCCTATGCGGCCGACCCGTCACACGCGCCGGACTGGTACGTCAACATCGCATCGATCGATTGGCTTACCGACCCGCCGGTGCGGGTGGGTTCCCGGATGGCCTTCGTCGCCCGGTTCCTCGGACGACGGCTCGCCTACACGTACGAGATCGTCGAGTACGTGCCCGGCGAACGCCTGGTGATGCGGACTGCCGAAGGTCCGTTCCCGATGGAGACCACCTACACGTGGCACGCCGACGGCGCCGACCGGACCCGGATGACGCTGCGCAACCGGGGCGAGCCCGCCGGATTCTCCCGTCTGGCCGGACCATTCATGGCCGCGACGATGCGTCGCGCCAACCGCAACGACCTCGCCGCGCTCAAGACCCGGCTCGAAACCGCCGGCTAACTCCCGGCCGGGGATCGCGGCGGTGGCGGTGCCTGGCCTCGGCTGGTGAAGCGGGACAGCACCGCCCGGAGTCGGATCTGTCGAAGCGCCGACAGCGCCCCCGCGCGGCGGGCGGCCCAGAGGGCGCAGCCGGCGCAGATGTAGACGCCGGGGGTGACCCCGAGCTCGGCGACGTGATCCGCGGGTCGTTGCCGGCCGCAACAGCCGCAGCGGCGCAGCCCGGTCTCGGGGACGGTGTCGGCGGGACGTGTCATGACGTCACCTTCTTGGTGAGGGCGGCGACCAGGTCGCTCACCTCGGGCACGCCGGCGAGCCCGGCAGCCGTGGGGTAGATCCGGCAGGCCAGCACGCCGCCGGGAGCGGCAATGTCGAACAGGTCGACGCCGTCGACGGTGAAGGTGGGAGACCCGGCGAAGCCGAGCTCGGCTGCCTGAGCATCGGTCTCTACGGGGGCGAAGCTGATCGGGACGTCGGCCCGGCCGATCTCGTCCAGTGCTTGCCGCAGCCGCTGTCCGGCTGCCCGCCAGTTCGGGCAGTCGGCGAAGTACCACACCGTCACCTGCACACTTGCGATCCTGCTCCTCGCCGTCCCCCAGGGGAAGCCGATCCCGAGCCGGCCCTGTGGCGCCGCACCTTGGAACGCGTTTCCGCAGGTGAACAACGGTATCGCGCCCCATATGTAATGGACATTCTTCGCGAATGCCATATTGTGGGCCGCCGGGGACTCGAACCCCGAACCTATGGATTAAAAGTCCACAGCTCTGCCATTGAGCTAGCGGCCCGCCGGAAGTCAGGGTACCTGTGCGACCGGGGCGGGGCCCACCGGGATACCGGTTTGATGTTTGTTCCTACAGCTCAGATGGCGGATGGCGGCTCGGATATCGCGATCCTCGCGCGTGTCGTGACGAGGGCCGGCCGTGTCGTCCCAGCGGGAGCACCCCAGGGGCCTTGAACCGCCGTGGTTGCCTGGATGGCATGAAGCGATATCTCACGGCCTCCTTGCTGGCCGTCGCCCTGCTCATCACTGGCGTCTCCATCCCGAAGCTGGATGGCTCATCCAAGGAGGCGGCCTACCTCGACGTCGAATTCCAGCCTGAGAACTGACGCGCGAATGGAACAGGGGCCTCCACCTGCACCACGGCAGCGTGGAGGCCCGCCATCTTCGCGGCGGCATCCGACGAATCCGATGACCATAGGCTGGCGTTTCCCCTGTTCAGGGTGGGAAGCTCTCGCGGAACGCGTCGGCCAGTGACCGGCTCGTCGGTGGATCGACGAAGAGGTCGGTCAGCAACAGGTCGCCGAATTGGGCCGGGTCGACCCCGGACTCCCGCCCGCTCAGTCTCTGCAGGGTGCTGCCGGCGCGCAGCGATGTCCGTACGAGTGCGGACGGCACCCGCCGAACCCGCCGCGACCGTCCGACCGCCGCCGCGATTCGTCCGATCAGCTCGGCGTAGCTGAGGTTCTCGTCGGCTATCGGGATGTCCTCGTTGCTGCCGGCCTCGAGAGCGTCCACGGCCGCCGAGGCAACCCGCTGCGCCGATGCCACCGCCGTGCCACCCGCCGGCGCTACCAACGGCCACCGCGACCGCGCCCACCGGTCGAGCGGGCCGGCCCAGTTCGGCATCCGGTCCCCGGTCCGGCCGACCACAAACGGCAACTCCAGCACCGCGATCGGCAGTCCCGCCCCCGCCGCCGCGCGCCCCTCGACCGCCTGTTCAACCCGACAGCGTACGTACGTGCTCCGCTCCGCCAGTCGCCACTGCGGGTGCAGCCGGTCAAAATACGTGTAATACGACCCGAGAAGGACGCCGCGGGTCAGCCCAGCCATACGCCCGGCCGTGAACAGCCGTACCACCGGTTCGACCATGTCCCGGCGGAACACCGGGTAGATCGGCTTGCGAAGCGGCCGCTGCTCCTCGGTACGGATGGCCAACACCACCCCGTCGTGCCCGGCCAGCACCGACCGCATCTCGTCGACGCCCGCGGTCTTCACGTCGAGCGCCTGATCGACGCCAGCCCGAGCGGTACGCGCCGCCGTGGTCACCTCGTGCCCCCGCTCGCGCAGCGCGTCCACCACGTACGACCCGATCAACCCGCTCGCGCCCACCACAAGAATTCGCACGCCGGAATCGTCCACGAAGGACCCGGCATCCTGTCAAGGGTGAGCTCCCCGCACCCGCTTCAGCGGCAACAATGCCAAAGCCGGCTTCTCGTACGGGAGTGGGAGGCGCTCGACCGTCTGATTCGGGACGTGTGGATCGGGAAATGCAGAAAGCCCATCCCGGTCTCCCAGGATGGGCTTTCTGAACGTTGAGTCCGGCGGCGTCCTACTCTCCCACACCCTCCCGAGTGCAGTACCATCGGCGCTGGAGGGCTTAGCTTCCGGGTTCGGAATGAGACCGGGCGTTTCCCCTCCGCTATGGCCACCGAAACAAC
>Ga0307509_10010639_pt1 | contig 11235 bp, 7 predicted proteins | sample 10_EM_MG_FD_202245 | JGI IMG/M metagenome (GOLD analysis project Ga0307509, IMG submission 202245) | Populus trichocarpa ectomycorrhiza microbial communities from riparian zone in the Pacific Northwest, United States - 10_EM | ecosystem: Host-associated > Plants > Roots > Unclassified | place... | reverse complement strand
AAATACTTTTGATGAAGTGATAATAATTATACTGAGACACTAGTCACTCAAAAGTTAAGTTAAATCACACATGACTTTTCTAATATTTGAGGGATGATAATATGTTGCTAGACATTGTACTTGATCCTGAAATATAAATCAATCAATTTATTAAATTGACAATAAAGTAAATTGTTTAATTTATTTAATCCTATTTTATTTAAGATTGTGATTTATATTTTGACCAAACTATTAGAGAACCCAATGGGTCATATACATTAAGAGATGATTGATCAAATGTGACTTTATTGTAAATAAGTTTTAGAAATTGAGGACTAAAATGTAATTAGTATAAGAGATTAAAATTCTAGACCTAAAAAAATTAAATAGAGACTTGATTAAGTAAATTTCTAACATTATTCTGAAATAATATACGTAATAGTTTTTTAGGTGGAAAAGTGATATTTTTCCATTTATAGGGTTATTAGGTTTCCTTATAATAAACTATTATGCCTTATATTTGCCTTATATTTTTTGATGAAGATATGATGTGGTCAGATAGAAAGCTACCATATAGAATATTCGATATAAAAACACTTAAAACACAAAAAGAAAGAGCTCGCATTCAAAGGCATAATGATCTTTCTCTTCCAAATTGATTTTAGGATATTTCTTACTTGTGGTTTATATTATAATTAGAGGTTAGACACTTGAATGACTTGTAATTTGCGACAATCCAACCTAGAAGAAGTTGATCAAACCTTAAAAAAAGATCTAATCATTAAGTAATCTTAACAAAAATCATAAACAACCTTAGATTATCTAATGAGATCCTTGAACTTTTGAAAAAAAAAATTAAATTATCATTTTCACTATATCTAAGAATTTAATTTTGAGAAACCCAACATATTAGTGAAACACATAGTAGATGGATGACATGTATTTAGAATTGCAAAAGACACCAACTATTGGCTTTCTTTCATGCACCTATGTGCTAGCCTTTAGGTTTTTAGTATATGCTCTATCATAATAAGGCTTCTAGGGAGATAAAATGATAAGATTGTTAAAGGAATAATAGACAATGATCAAGTGACATATATGAAAACACTCGCAGGATCACTTTGAATGAATGCAAAAAAGATAAAGGAATGCATAAGGGAAACACCCACCACCCCTAAATATGAAATGAGGCATGACATACCTCGTATCGGTAAAGTCTTTATGCCAGCCACACCATAAAAACTTGGAGGGAAACTGATATGCCTAAGGTCTACACCCCCAATCACATTACCCATATCTTAAAACTTGAGATAAGTCCTACAAAAAACTTAAGTATAAAGCCATGATGGGTCATAAAATTCATTTAGGAATTCCAAGGCCTAAATGAGCTCACATCCATTTAAGCCCTAGCATATCATGTGGCCTAATGCTTCATTAAAACTAGGATAATCGATTTAGGCCTCTAAAAACCCTAATAACTCAACAAGTCCACTACACTTATCATCAAGCTAGACTTGATGAGTCGCTGAAGCTTAATAAGAAAACATCTCTAGACAAAAAACACATTGAGATCCCGTACAAGCCCAACCTCGAACTTGACTGCTACACCTTAAAGCCAACTACTACTCCGTATGAATTATTGCTGCATAAAATCTGATCTACTCACTAACAACAACAAGGATAAAATATATATTGATTAAATGAAGGCACGCTTCCTAGCCACGTGTTCTTAAAGGCTGGTTTTGTTATCTTCATCAATGATACATAGCCTATAAAACAAAGAAAGAGGGTAGCTTTTATAGATCTTCGTAGTCACTCTAAGACTTTTTCAACTGTTAATTTAATATGCCCTATAGCCAATTGGTTGGTTACACGTGGTATTATTATATTCATATAAATACATATTTATTATTAATAAAAGCTTATTTATTTTTAATATTAATATAATATTAGATTAATGAATCTAGAGTAAATATAAAGTCCATGGGGCAAAAAATACTTTGCAAAAGAAATTATAAAATTATTATAATTATGGGATTCCTATTGCATCAAAACATTGTTCTTAAAATGCTCGTTGTCGATGCTCTCTTGAATATTAGTCATTTATTAGAGCCGTAAAGACTAATACATATTATGTTCTTTAATTTATGAAAGGAAATAATTGTTCTCATAAGTTGAGGTATAAGGATACCTAGAACTAATATATAGGTGCTTGTCATAAGACATGTACACTGAACTGACCTGCATGAGAATTTCATATGTAGAGATCACCTATGTCTATGGAAAGGCTCACGTGACGGTTGTGTAAGTGATCCTTAAACTTGAGATCACTAAGTTATTTTATATAAATAATGTTATGCTTTGATCTTGTTACATATAATCTTAATCGAGGTAATAAAATGACATACATTAGGTATACTATGAACTATATGAATGTACTTAAATGATCAAAGAATGATTCATCATCCTTGGTGTATTAGGAAAAATATTCCATCTATTCTCAAATAATATTGACTGAGAAATCTTTGGTCAATGTGGAATAAGATTTGAAAAGAGTTTTAAATCTTATTCAAACTCTTTTGAAATCTTATTCAAACGATAAATGACAATTATATAGAGAACAAACATAATTTAACATGACAGATATACTCCATGCTTTAATGTTAAATTGAAATATTAATGATGAAAGGATATTAATTACAATGAAAAATCCATCACTGAAGGTTGGTCAAATCACCAATGACTTTTCTAATATTTAGGGGATCATGACACGTTGCTAGACGATGCACTTGATCTTCAAATATAAATAAATCAATTGTTTAATTGATAACAAATCAAATTGTTTAATTAATTTAATTTAATTTAATTAGAATTAGAATTTATATTTGGACCAACATATCAAAAACCTAATGAGTCACACACATTAAGAACCATTAGTTAGAAATTAAACTGGTATGATTAATTAAGTATGACTTGATTAAAATATACTTTGGAAATTAAGGATTATAATATAATTAATACATAGATTATATTTCTAGACTTAGAAAAATTAAATAAGGACTTGATTAAGTTAATTCTAAAATTGTCTTGAATTAATATATGCACATTATTCAGGGAATAAATTGATATTTTCCAATTTGTAGGGTTTTTTAGATTGCCCTCTAAATAGTAAGCTATAACTCTTATTTTAGGTGTTGTTATCTGTTAAACAAAAAAACTATAAAAACACAGGATTAGATCTAGCACTTTAGACATAACAATCACTCTTTCTTAAATAGGGATTTATGAGATTTATTACGGGTGATTCGTGTGGATTACCGTTGGAAGCCAGACAATTGGATGACTTGTGATTTATGACAACTCATCCTTTAAAGAATTATTCAAAGTCGAATAAGATCAGATCTTCAGGTAATATATCTCTAAACAACTATAGACCTGTCTAATGAGATCCTAAGGACTCTTGGATAATTTTGTTTCATAGTTTTCGTTACGTGCATGATATTCGAGAAACCCAACAGTGGTAGCGGAGCCTTCGTTATAACAATTAGAGTTGTTGATTGTTTATTTTAATTGTTATTGGTGTTAATTTTGAATTAATTTTATGTGCAAAAATTATTTTTTTCCAAAAGTATTTTTTCTCTCATGATTTTTTTTAAAGAGTGGCTACTATTCCAGCCAGATTATCTGAATATGGCCGAAATCTAGTATTCTGGCTAGAATTCACCATTGAATTTATAAAAATATAGTTTTAGGTGGTTGCTACAGCCGCCAGTAGTGGCTGGCGTGCTTGGCTGTGCTATGAGCACAACCAATCTCTGCTGGCAAAAGGCCACGATAGTGCCAGAATGGGGTAGCGCGAGGGTTGTTGCCCTGCAGTGCCGTCAGGTGAAGCGACAACACTGCTGTCACTACTGAGGGTCGTGGTTGTGTGGGCAGCCTTTTTAGGGTTCTTTGAGTGATAAAATTACAATTCTACACCTGAAACTTACATCTAATTACTTTTTGGTATATCTAGTGCTGAAATTAAAATTTTAAGCCTCCATGTATAAAATAATAATTTTATATTAAAATTAAAACCCTAAATTAAATTTATTATAAAATTAATTTTCCTAATTAGATTAGGATTGAATTAAAATGTTTAATTTAGTTTTTTGAGTTCTATGATATCCTAATAGGATTAGGACTATTTAATTAAATTGTTTAATTAAATAATATTTAGAAAAAATGGTTTTTCTAAAATAATGAGTTTTTTAAGCCAAAACATTTTTTTAATTAATCCTAAAATAGTTTAGGATATTAATAAGAATTTTAATGTGATTAATTTTCTTATTAAATTTTTAAAAATGTTTTTCATGGAAATTATGTTAAATATTTTTTTGTTTGGGAAATTATAAAATTGGATTTGATTTAATATTTCTAAATATTAGAAATATTATTTTAAAAAATTACACATAAAACCAATAATTAGAATTGAAGCATGCAATAATTTTATTATGCATATTAATATGTCATGATGGATGGTTATGGACATTAAAGACTAATGTGATTGTGCTTTTATTTAATGGTTGAATGATTATAATTTTATTAATTAGGGTCTGAATATCCAGCATATCCTGCCTTATCTATATTTTTTCTTCTAGGTTATAATTCTTTTCTCATCTAATTCCCCTCAAATGTAACTTGAGGTTTTTAAATTAATTATGTAAATGTTATGTAATTTAGAAATGTAGGAATTTAGATAAGAAATTATTATGTAATCCAAGACAAATAAAGAAATGGTAATGAAGACTACAACCGGAGTCCTTGCAATGGACTTATGAAGACTTGCTACAACTACTTGGAATTTAACCTTTTAATTTCCTTTAATAACTTGAGGGAATTAACTCAAATATGTCCATAATCATCCAATTAGAATGTCATGCTAGGGGTGGATGATATATATATAGTTATTGTTATTGTTATTGTTATTGTTATGTATGAAATATGTATTTGTTATGCCATGTTTTTAATGAGACCTGTTTAATTATTAAATCCTTCATTAAAATATTAAGTACATGTTGAGAACATGAAAAGTTGCCTTCCAATTTTATATGCATAAAACCAGAGTTTTGTTCATGGATAACTTGTTGAGTCACTCAAGGTTATCGTTATTCGAATATGTTTAATGCTATAAAATTGAGTTATACTTAACTAACCTATCTGATTTGGATGAGTTACTTATGATCATATAATGTTAGAGATATGTTTAGATAAAGAGTTATCATATAACTGATCTAGGAATCACTTAGAGATGTGATTGATAAAATATGTTAATTATCTAATTTAATTTATTTTGATTTGTTGAGTCACTCAAGGTTGGATAAATTAAATTGAATCCTAGCTCACTATGAAAATTTAAGTGAGATTTCCCGAATTAATAGGGAGGGCTATTAATTTGAAAGAAAATAATAGGAGATCAAATTACAATTAAAGTCCTTATCTAAATTTGGATATAAATATATATGCATGAAACTAATACTCATTATCTTTATATAAATAGATTGGTAGATCAAAGTGAGTAGTAACATATCCCTACGAAGCATTCTTGATGCTAACAAATTGATTGGACCAAATTTCTTGGATTGGCACCGAAATGTGAGAATTGTTCTCAAGCAAGAAAGAAAAAGTTGTATATTCTTGAAAATCCAATTTCAAATGCCCTTGCTAAGGATGCTGAAGAAGAAGTTAGAAATGAACATCAACGTAATGTTGATGACGATGAACAGACTGTATGTGTAATGTTAGCTAGTATGTCACCTGAACTCCAAAGGCAACATGAGAATATGGATGCCCATATTATAATTATACATAAAGAATTGTTTGATGAGGCCAGTAGTATTGAGAGGTATGAGAACTCTAAGGAATTGTTCCACTGTAAAATGACAAAGGGTTCTTCAGTGAACACCCATGTTTTGAAAATAATTGGCTGTATTGAGAAATTAGGCCAATTGGGTTTTGTAATGGACCATGAGTTAAGTGTTGGCTTGGTCTTGCAGTAATTACCCTAAAAAATTTTGCAATTCATTATGAACTATCACATGAACAAGTTGTATAATATATGGCAAAGACTGCTGAAGGGGCCTTTAAGAAGGAAAAATGTCAAGGTCTTCTTATTCAGTCTTCTAAAATGTCTAAGAAGAAGGATAAAAAGAATAAGGGTGTTGTCTCTAAAGCAAATAAACCTACTGGGGGCATCATGAAAGACAAGGGCACTTGTCATCATTATGGCAAGGAAACATTGGAGGAGAAATTGCAAGGAATACCTTGCAACCGTGAATGCAAAAAAGCTTAATGAAGCTTTTACTTCAGGTATGTTTATAATTGAAAACTATCTTACTAGTTTACATTGTAGTTCCTAGGTTTTGGATACCAAAAGTAGTTTTCACATTTGCAATTGCATGTGTTACCTATTTTTGGGTCCTTCCACAAAAAAAAGGAGAAAATACAAAAAAAAAAAATAGTCAGAAGAAAACAAAAAAATAATAGCAGTGAAAAGAGGATGCCAGAGCACCCAGAAAATGACCAAAAATTGATTGAGGAAGTTTAAAAACAAAAAAAATTGAAATTTGACGGTATATTTTTTTATTGATGAAAGCTCTATTAACAAAGAGAATTTAATTTGAGGAAGAAAAGTCCAAAATCAAATGTTTAAGGACCCAATTAAATTTTATTGAAGGTTTAATTGAATTTATGGAGGGTTTGATTGTAATAAAAATTATATTTTTAGTCAATTTGGGCTTTAATTGGAAGAAATTAAAGTTCAGGGGTCAAATTATAATTTTAAGAGTTAATTTGGTCAAATCAAGAGCTTAATTGCATAAATATTGAAGTTTGATGGTCAATTAGGGACTTGATTGAAGAAATTCAAAACCAAGGATCAAACTGGAAAAGACGTGTAAATAGAGGAGCTGAAATTGACCAAATAAGGGGCTGAATTAAAGAAATTGAAAGTTTATTGATCAATTGAGGGTCAAATTGCATAAATCCAAAACTAAGGACCAAAGGGAAAAAGGTGCTGAACTGGGGCTTTAATTGAAGTTCGTCAGGGGAAAAATTGAACAAAATTAAAAGTTTGAAGCCAATCAGGGGTGTAATTAGGAATAAATCACACATCGAATGACTAAAATGCAATTGGCCAAAACAACGCCATTGTGAAGATGACTGCTCATCTTCTTCTTTAGAGACATTTGACTCCTCGTTTCTCTCCTAAATTGGACAAAACATTTACCAACATGATTACCTGACACCTTACTACATGTCAGTGTGAATTGTTCGGGCTGATCGAGGTTTCAGAGGCGGTGACACCACCCTAAAGTGGCCAACTTGACCAACCATTTTCCTGCACAAAACTGACAGTTCATCATTGCTATTTTGAACCAATGGTTGGGATGTTTTTGGGTCAAACCAAGGGCCGAGATTTGGCACCACAAGAGACAAAGTGTCCCTCTTCGACCCCTTATAAATAAATTTGATTTTCATGGCCGGAGAAGAGAGGAGATTGGGTCCAAGTCGACAAAAAACCATCTTTTCCCCCCATCTTTTTCTTCTGTACCACCTTTTCTTCTTTCTTTCTCTCTCCACCATGGCCTTTAGCCACCACTACTCTCACCACCACCATCTCCACCAACCCAACTCCTCGCCGGCGACAGAGTGGCCGCTGTGAACTCCCTCTCTCTCACCTGCAGAGCTATTTCTTCTGCTTTCTCCCTCTGCCAGCGACAACCAGCACTGCCAGCGAAGCCACCATCCTCAGCAAGACCAGTGACGGCGGCCGCGACCCTTAATCCAGGTGAGTTACCCTTCCTCTTCCCCTTCATCTGTTTGTATTTCATCCTCCTCTGTTCATTATATGAACAATGGGCGTGAATTATAATTCACGTCCACTGTTCATGCAGTGAACAGTGTGTCGGGCTAGCCTAAATATCCAGGTTGTGCCCGACCCAAAAAAAAGGAAGAAGAAAGATTTATTAGGCCGAGATCGGCCCAACCATTTTAGGTCGGGATCGACCTAGCCCATATATATATAATAATATAATATTATTATATATTGATTTTTTTAAAAAAAATATTTTATTTTCATGCATACAACCAAGTCTCTCAAAGCTTATAAGAAATATTCATATCATATTTTCATATAACAAAAAAATTCAAAAAATATGTATTAGCATGCTTTTTTGGCTTTAATAAACAGTTTATTAAAGTCATGAACTTGTAAGGATATCCTTATAATATCTAAGATTATGAACTTGTACATAAGACGTATTCCCGATATTAAAAAGTTGGTTTCTTATTGATATTAGAATGGTTAGGTTTTACCCGATAAGATAAGGATATCCTTACTAAGAAGAACTTATCTTAAACCTTAGATAGACCTAACAATTAGTAAACACGACAACACCATAGCCTTTATCAGACAATTAAACAATGCAGCTTACCGCATGTAAGGCGTATTTGGGGTGCTAATACCTTTTCTTTATGCAACCAGTCCCCGTAGCCGATCTCTGAGAACAATTAAGGTTCCTAGTGACCAAAATACTAGGTGGCGACTCCCATTCCCTCTTTCCACTGATAAAAGATAAGAAACCCTTGTCTCACCCATTTTCCAGATACAATCCAAGAGTGGATGCATCGCCGCGACACCGTCCACGTGCGACAACATGCAGGAACTGAAGAAAAGTAGAAGATTAGTTAAAGGCAAAGTGGACATATGATTCAGTAATGAAGCAATGGTTGTTGTATTAGCTGTATGAACTAGTTATTTTGTTTTGCTTAAAGAGATGATACCAGAACTTTATACTTGTTATTTTGTTCTAGTATTTTAAGATATTGTTTCTATTTTATTTAGTATTAAATGAATTTAAATTTATTATTGAAGACAAATGTTGTTTTTTTTTTTTTTTATAATAACGATGTTTTTATGGATCCAATAATTATATGAATGGTTTGTATATACCTAAATTTAAAATGCTCAGATTCAATATAAACTGTAATAAAATTGAAATATAGATTGAAATAAGTATTAAGAAACTTCGATTGGATCGAGGTAGTTAATATTTGACCAAATATTTCAAGGATTATCCTAAAAGAGAATGAGATTCTCTATAGCTCTTAGAACACTACATCCAAATGAAATACACTCCTAAGACCAAAACATTGAATGCTTAGTCTGAACCTTAAGAAACACAAAATCTCTATAAATATGGTAGGACATGTCATACATCAATGAGATAATGACCTCTCATGGAAGATGTGAATGACATGTTGCTCATAATTTTTTAGCATACCAATTACTTGGAAGTAATATATGATATTTATTAAAAAAAATGACTTGAAGCTATAAACTTCATGTACTAACCAAGTATGGATCTTGGTTGATCCACCTGAAGAGATAAAACTCAATGGATCTTGTCATAACCTATTTTTTTGTTATTCCCCAAATTTTACATTTTTTCCTTTCAAAATAAAAAATAATGGTAAAAAGGATGGCAATTTGGCAAAAACAAGCCGAGGAGGATGTCAAATGTATAGAAAAATCAAGTTACAATTTTCAATGGAATCAGGATTTTAATCATACCCCATTATATCCAAAATTAGAGAGACAATACAGATTTAAGGTCAAATTAAATGATTATTGGATAAATCTACATAAAAATTAAGCCAAGGAACATAATTAGATTTTTAATAGGTCAATTTGATTTAATCATGGACCAAATTAAAAGTTTAATTAGGTTTAAGAATTAATTTGAGTCAAATTAAATGATTTAATTAAGTGCAAGGACTTAATTATACTTTAAAGGGGTCAAATTAATTTTATTGGGGTCTTAATTGGTGAAACAATAAGTTTGGAAGCTCAATTTGAGCTTAATTGAGAAGATTAAAATTTTAGAGGACCAAACTTAATTTTTACAAAGTCAATTAATTCAAATCAGGGGTAAAATTGTAAGAAAATCAAAATTTAAGGTTAATTAGGGGTTAAATTGAAGAAATTTACAGCCAAAGATTTTTTTGGAAAAGACGCCGAACTTTAGAGACTCAATTCAGTAAAATCACAGGTGAAATTGAAGAGAATTAAATGTGTGATGGTCAATTGAGGGTCAATTTGCATAAATTCAAAGCCAATGACCAAAATGAAAAAGGCACTAAAATTCAGGGCTGATGTTGAAGTGCAACAAGGACAAAATTGCATTAAACCAAAAGTTTGAGGTGAATTAGGGATGCAATAATAGGAATCAAAAGATAGAGGACCAAATTGAACTTTGACTAAATTTCTAAGTTAAAACCCTTAAGCCAAAAACATTGTCATTTTGAAAACAGTAAATAAAAGGTTGTTCATCTTCTCCTTTTTTTGTCTGGAAAAAGCTACTCGGGTAGCTATTTTTCAGGGGCATTTAATGCTTTGTCTCTTCACCAAATTTGACAAAACACACACCAACATGATGGCCTAACATTTGATTGCACCCCGATGTGGTTCTTTCTGGCTGATTTACACCTCAATCACTGCGATGCCTCCCAAAAGAAGCCAAGTTTGGTAACCTTTAACTGTGAAAATTTTACAGTTCATGATGGTCATTTTGGGCCAACGGTTGAGGTCCTTCTAGGCTAAATCAAGGGCCAATATTTGTGCCCAATATAGACAAAATGTCCCTCTTCCACCCCCTATAAATAAGGGTGGATTCCATGCATTGAAGAGGCAGAAATTAAAGGCCAAAGTCGAAGAAAAACCAACTCCCCTGGTTCTTATTTATGTCAGTCTTCTTTCACCTCTTCCTTCGACAAGCCTTCACTGTCGTTGCCGCCACCAGCCACACGTTAGACTTCCTAGCACCATCAAGAATGCCACCAGCAACCCCTCCAGCCAGGAAAGGCATCTTCTCTTTTCTTCTTCTTCTTCTTTCCCCCATCGGCCACTGCATTCTACATGTAATGGAAGAAATAATTAAGCATGGTCACGGGGCTGGACTCATTCCAGCCCAACATATAAAAAAGAAAAAAAGAAAAAGAAAAGTTGTTGGGCTATTACATGGCCCAAACTAGCCGGGTTGGACTTGTTGCAGCCCAACCCAAATGGATGGGCCGAGTCCAGCCCAGTAAAAAAAAGAGAGAAGGTTGATGGGTCGCCAGTCGACCCAACCTGACTAAGTCGGGCTAGACCTGTTTCAGCCTAGCCTAGATGGTTGGGCTGGGTCTAGCCCAATATATATAATAATAGTTATACAT
>Ga0307509_10010638_pt1 | contig 11235 bp, 4 predicted proteins | sample 10_EM_MG_FD_202245 | JGI IMG/M metagenome (GOLD analysis project Ga0307509, IMG submission 202245) | Populus trichocarpa ectomycorrhiza microbial communities from riparian zone in the Pacific Northwest, United States - 10_EM | ecosystem: Host-associated > Plants > Roots > Unclassified | place... | reverse complement strand
ATAGATGGCTTATAGAAACAACTTCTCTATGAATAACATACTGAGTGAAAGAGAAGTTTCGGTATGTGATCTTTCTAACTCCATATTTATGTTCATAGAAGAAATCTTTAAGAAAATGAGCACTTACTCTACATGTTAAAGTAGTTAGGGAGTTTTATGCCAATTATGAGTGTTTCAATCTTGATGACCACTCCATTACTTCCACTATTAGAGTTTAAAACCTTAAGTTGTCTCCTACTATCATTATAAAGTTATATGAGCTACCTGAAACCACAAATCTTGGCTTTCACTATAATGAATAAGATCCTTTTTCAATACTTGGATGAGTGATTTGTTTGTTAGCCTTACAAGACCAAAATAGTCTACCAAAGCACATAGATTGCCTATGACTACCTCCTTGCCGACTATTAGCAAAAATTATGGTAACAAACCTCTAGCTTATTGGAATACATACTGAGCTAACAATTGAGAAAGCTCAGTCCATGTATGTTATTACTACTAATGTTCCTATTAACCTAACCACTCACTTTATTGATGTAATACAAAAGGCTAAAATTAAGAATGAAGTGAGTCTAACTTTTAATGAGTTGATAACTATAATAAAAATCATGGCTAAAATACTCTTGTATGATAGGGAGCCAACAATTAAAATGTATGGAAAGATCTCAATTGTAACTGTTGTTAAATCTAAAGTTGTGGTTAGTAAAAAATAGTCATATCATGAAGAGCTTACCTCTTCTCAGCCTAAGACTCCTCAAACCAGCCCCCTACTCCATCTTATAATAGAATAATTGAAAGTACTATCAAACAAGTTTGATAGTTTTACTGATAAATGGAAACATGGGATTGATATAGTTGATAAGTTGCTAACAAATATGCAACAAGATATTGTGAAGGTTAATGACAAACTTGTTTGACTCGGCTTGGACGTCAAACAAATGCATTGGTCTATTGTTCGTGAAGATGAGGAATAAGATTGGTGTCAAACCAAAGGGGAGACAATGATGCATACAAGGGAGAGGAAGCATGCAAGCAGCTAGCCAAGCCAACAACCCCGTCAATTTTTTTTTAACTATTCTGGAATTTTATTGATTTTTTTTACCAATAATAAATGTTGAATATTCTGGTCTGTAATAACTAGAATATGTTTTTAGCATAAGAACCTCTATGTTGAATACTTGATACACTTTGAACTTGATGCATATAGTTGCATAATAATATCTCATGCATAATAGTTTTTTAATATATTATGAACTATTAAGATGTCACATGTGAAGTTTTTCTTAATAGGTTATGGATTGTTTGCATGAAACATGTTAGGAACTGATAAGATATTATTACATAAATATTATTAATTGCTCTCATGCTATATAACATTGTTTCAATTGTGCTTGTAGAAATACTTTAATGAAGTATTTGTTTATGATCAAACTATCTAAACTACTTGCATACTAATTCATCCTTATAATGTTTTGTCATAAATCAGACGAAAAGGGACATAGTAAATGTCAAAATGTTTGGCTTTGATTAGTGAAGGACTATTTGCATTGTTGAAGATGAACTTGTTTAGATTGTTAGTTTATCTAAATTAGATAAAGAATTACTCATGTTTATCTTATAAGATATAACATGATTATTTTTGTAATTATCTAGTTTGTTTAGATATATTATTTAGAAAGTTCATATAGGTTTTATCAAAAAAAAAAAGGATACAAGTTATCCAAAGATAATTGTCAGAGAACTATTTTTTTGAAACATGAATAACAAATCTGTTAAAAATATAATAGACTAGGAAGCTTGGAGATAATGTTTATCAAATGTTCTTATCCTTATATATATATATGTGTGTGTGTGTGTGTGTGTGTGTGTGGATAATATGAAGCATTAAAGAAGCGAGAGCAAAATTAGGTGGAGCAGCACTTGTAGCGGAGCAAGATTGCCCAACCAGTTAAGGAGTTATATAGAGTTTCACAGTATATACTCTTGACACATGAGTAGAGTGTGGTTCTCAATGAGAATTGTTCGTTTAAGAGCTGAAGAGCTTGTAGACTCATAGGGGGAGTTCTTGTGTTAACTATTAGCAACTGGATGTTCTAATTAGAATGACAATAGTTTGAAGATCTTCAAGTTCTGGCAAGCTACTATGATAGAAGACAAAACAGAGTGTTTGTCTTGACAAATAAGGTAATATAGTTACAAAATATTTGTAGTAAAAAATACTCCTCTTGTAATCTTCTAAACTAGTTTTTTTTTTTTTAGCATGATTACTAAGACGTTATTATTTGACAAATTAGTCCCACTAGACATGACAATTTATTTATCAATCATTGATTTTTCAATCAATATGCTACCTGTTATTTGTCTTTTTCTTCTGATAAGGAGAAACTACAATTAGAAATTTAATGCTAAGCAAAGGCAAGTAATAGCCTCGCAAATCAAGCAAAGCGTGAAATTCTTAACTTGATTTAACATGTTAGTAAATTAAAAGGGTAATGCCAAGAAACTATAAATTAGGTAAAAACAATAAAGAAAAGCAATAAAGAAAATGATGATTGTAGTAAACAAGAGAAAGAGAAGGTGATAAATTGTAGAAAGCTTATATATATAATTGACCATTTTTTTCAGCTGCTAAGATACAAGATGACTAATGAATAAAAACAGAATTTCTTCGGCAACGGAGGATCTCTTTTAGTAGGGAAGACCTTTTTCAAAAAAAAAATTACACAGCACAAAAAAGATAAATTTTAGTCTTATAAAAATTGTCGAATAAAAGTTTTTCAATCTGAATCCTAGTACAATTTGTACTTCTAATTGTATGCATCCTCCTATTAATTTTTTGTGTTATAATTATAATTATACTATAATATTCATCAATTTGCTAAAAACTTTTTTTTAATAGGAATTGATCGTGGATTGAAAATGTAAATCTTAATTTCTTGATTGATGGTCAATTTTAACTTTCTTTTCTAATTTCTTTAAAAATACGAAGCTAACCATTATTGTTTTTATTAAAAGACATGTAAATATTTATTTTTATATGATAAAATGATAATGAAGGAAAAAGTTAAAAAGCCGTACATGAATAGTAATTAAGCACATGACATCCTTCTCATTGATTATAAAATCCCATAATTTGATGGTCAAGCTAATTGGCTAGAGATCCGAAAGTGTTAAAGCAAGATTGTTTTACATTAATACGTATTTTTTAATCATATTTTAATTAAATTCAGTTTTCCAATTAATCAAAAGACTGACTATTTATGTTAGTCTTAAATAATTGATGAGCCTTTTATATATATAAAACAAGAAACAAAGAGAAAGAGTTGTTTTCATTGGTGTGTTATAATTAGGCGTGTAAAGAAGGAAGGAACGAAAGAAAGAAAGAGGAACGGAAATCAAAGATGGCTACGAGAAGATGGAACCGACCACTTTATTTAGTCATGAGACGCCACTCTGAATGATTGCTAAGGGAAAAATTGAAGGAAACTTCTAGATAATGAGGTGTATGCATGTATGAATCTGCCTGTATAGGGACAAGCCTGTGTGCCATCACATGTGAATTTTTTTTTATTAACTATTGATCGAAGAAGAAAGCACATAAAGAAAACTCATGATGTATTTTTAATATGACCAAAACATAATGAAAAAAATTAATACACTCAGGAGATGAAATTGATAAAGGAGTTATGGCAATTTATCAAGAAATTAAAAAAAAATCTCAAGACCCAATAGCCCAACGTTAAATGATAAAATTAAAAAAAATATAAAAAACATTGATAAAAAAAAATCCATAGCAACCCGTGTTGACTTGATTAAATCACGACCCGGGATAACCCCAGAGGAAGGAAAGGGGAAAAAATAGAAAGCTCAAGATCCAAAAACCTAATGTCAAATAATAAAAAAATTTCTTAAAAAAAGACCAAAGTTAAATCAGGCTAATTTTCAAAATCAACAACTTTGATCATAAGATTGAGATGACACTATAAAAGATAAAAAAAAATCTTGAACAAAATTCTTAACCATCAAAAAATTAAAAGAAAAAACAAATAAAAAAATGAGGATCTAGTCTGGTATAAAAACTAATGAAAAAAGATAATGAAGGACTTAATCACAAAAAAAATAATAAAAAAAGCAATTAAAAGAATGAGGTACAAATTGAATAAAAAACAAATAAATTAAAATGTTGAGAGAAAAAAATTGAAAGAAAAAACAGATTAAGAAAAGAATTAAAAAAATAAAGACCGAAATTGATTAAAAATACAAATGAAATAAAACGTTGAGGGACTAATTGAAAGAAAAAAAATTAAGAAAGAGATAAAAAAGTGCAATTAAAAAAATAAGGACTTAATCTGGAAAAAAATGAAATAAAATAAAATATTAAGGGATAAAATTAAAAGAAAAAAAACAAACCAAGAAAATGATAAAATAAAACAACAACAGTTAAGAGAATGAGTAAAATATTTGATATAAAAAATCAAAATCAAATAGAAAATAATGAAATTAAAAAAAAATCTAAAATGAATAAAAAAATAAGAAAGATTAATTAAAAGAAAAGGGATGATAATTGAAAGACGAAATAAATGAGAGGACAACCATAATTTTTTGTTGACCTGACATGAATTTCAAGGAGTTGAAAGAGAAAATAGGAGGAGAAAAAAAGTCAACTATTGCCAGACTGCTATGATTTGAGCAACACTCACTGCCCTATAAGCTTCACCTCTACTGGACGCTTCAAACGACACGGTAGTTGGGAGATTTTGGTTGCCACACGACGCTGCATGTGTTGCTTGAAGAGCGTGAGCGGTGTCCACTCGCGCCAACAACCTTTTCTTTATTATTATTATTTTTATTATTTATGAAAATATTAATTTTCCCCTAATCCAAATAAAGTATAACAAAAAAAACCATAAAAAAAATACTAATATACCTTTTGACCCACCCTTTAATTTTCTTGACTTTAAGGTCAATAAAGTAATTGTATTATTTGTCAAAAACAAATTATGCAAAAACCTTCTTAGCCTTTATTTTCATTATTTTTATGCCTTTTAAGGGCATCTATGTGATTCATTTGTATAAAAAAAAATATAAACTACTAAATTGTCCCTAATTAATTTGCAAATAATCCTTGGATTCTATGGAAAATATGATTCTAGCCCCGCAAGTGAGACAAAAGCTTTGTATACAAAAGGGAAATATAGTAATTATATTGTGCAAGTCCACACTAAATTACCTCATAGTCTACAATGAAATACTCATCAGTTTTAGAGTGTTTATTAGTATATTGGCCCGTGCTCCGCAGCGGGTCAATATAATTTTTTTTTAAATGTAAAAACAATATTAAAAGTATAAAGAATGTTTTAAGTCCCTTGGATCTGACAGTCATGACAAACCCAAGCGAATTGGGTGTGGCGGTCATGCCAAACCCACGAGCCTTGAGACTAACCGAAATGTCAGGCCCAAGTTACTTGGGTCTGACGCCTCTACCTGACTAAGTTACATGGGTTTGTTAGTGGCATACCTAAGTTACATGGGTATGACATCCCATGCCAAACCCTAGTTCATAGATTGTGGTTGTGCCAAACCTAGGTGTTATCTTATTACTATTTTTTTTCAATAGTAATAATATTTTTTAAAAAAAAATTAATAATAATAATAATTATTATTATTGGAGTGGATTAGAACAAAAAAATCATTAATAACATTTACTAAAGCTATTATCAATGAGGTAATTGAAAGTGTAATCATCACAGTTGTAAGTAAATTTATTGTTAGTAGCATAAACTAAGTTTTTGGAGAGATTGAAAAGCTTTGCACATGAAATTCTTATTTTAACTCAGTTTACTCAGCATGAATCACAATTTCTTGAGAAATAAATCGTAGATCAATGATTTTTGGCTCATTTTTTAAAATTCAAAATTTAAGCTTTTCAAAAGAGAGATGTCAGAGGGATTTTTGTTATCTTTGTTTCTTTGTTGCTATGAACGAAATTTGGAATTTGGTCAGTTAAGTTGTTTTGTTTGATAGTCAAAGACAACTAGTTGTGACAAAAAACCTACAAACAAATTGCCATTTAGACTCCATTATTCAATGTGAGTTCCCAATCACAAGTGCAATAAAGAACCATTAGAACTACTAAAAAAACTAGCAAATCTTTTCCAATTTACACTATAAAATCGTTGATCCTCTAGAGAGAAAAAAAGTATTATGAATTAACTAAAAGAGAGGCATTAGACTTGAAACTAAAATTTTTACTATTTTCCCTCTCTTTTTGCTAGAAAAAAAGTCCTTGAACCAATCAAAATCGTCATACATAACCAAAAAATTGAAAAAAGAAGCAACAAAAAGGTGACAAAATAGAAAAAAAAAATCAATAAAAAATTTGTTGACAATTTAACATGTCATGGATGCAGACAAAGCTTAATAGAATTGCCAATGAAAATTTCATTGGTGATTTTAAATGAAATAAAACATAACAGCTGCTCTTCTCCCAGATATTTTTTCTTATTTCTTTTAAAACAACAACCCCTCTCTCCCAATTAATTAGCAAATCCAGTCACCCCCTTCACAAATTCAATCACCCAACCTGTCGATATCAACTTATATTTGTTAGTAGTGTTAATTTCTCTCATTTGAATCCATTTATTGTCAAGCTTTACTCCACCGAGTAAACAAACCCATCCATTTTTTTGTAACCCATTTATGTTTTAAGTTGATTTATTGATAATTGTTTGTAGTATTTGTAGTTTGCTTATACATTTAAGTATTTTAAAGCTTTTCTCTAGATGATGTTGTTGAATTAATGTATGATATGTATTTTGGGGTATGTTTGAGATTTGGAGGAAATAGATTTTATTTGCACTTGATAAAATTGAGTTTGATTTTGTAATTTAGGTGTGTTATAATTGAAGAAATGATAGGTAATTTAATGGGTATCGATTTTATTATTAAGTTGAAAATTTGAAGAAAATTATTTTTTGTGGAATTAATAATAATTAAAATATATTAATTTAGGTTGAATAAGTTTGAATTGAATATATATTTTGTTGATTTTCCTGGGGTGTTCGATCTTCAAAAGCTTTTGTTTATATTAACATTATATAAGAATTCATTACTCAGAGTTAGAGTCAATACAAAGGTTTGTCAACTATAATTCTAATTCGGGATTTAAGATATTTACATTATTTAAAATATAGATGTGATCTTTCATCATGTAATAAAATTGAAAATGTGCAAGGTATTTATTGGTTCATTATATTTATATTTGTTAGATAATTTTGTTGTATGTTTTTTAGATGTGTTCATTGATTCAATCATTGCATAAGTGTGTTTTATTGTTGTGGTTGTGAGTTTAATTTGAACAATTGTTAGCTTGAAGATTCTTGGTGTTATTTTTGTTGTTGTTGTTGTGATAATTGTTGGCTTGGTGATTTATAACAAAAAAAAAAATGAAAACACCGATGGAATCGCTGATAGAGAGGCAATTTCATTAGCAACTCCATCAAAATCTTCTTAGTATTTTTTTTTATAGAATCAGTGATGAAAAATTCTATTAGAAAATTAGTTGTTGACGAAGTTCATGAGAAAAATGGGTGGCGAGATATGGTTTTTGACATGAATATTCCATTGTCTATTTCAAATACTTTCCAAAGATGAATTTCCATCAATGATCTCATCAACAATTAAAATACCAATTGAAGTTTTTCCTAAACGCCAAAACATTGACATTTTCCAATTTTCTGGTAGTGACACCTTGAGTGTCATGGCTAATTGACCTTTTAAGGGAAGACTATGTCATAAACCTTCAAACTTAAGGTTGTAAGAGCATCAACATATTGCATATATTAAATATCACCAACTAGGTATTTGTCTCAGTGGTTTCACATGTGATATACTCATGCTCATGCTTTTGAGGCATCTATATATGTTTATGGGTATTTAAATGGGTTTTGACTTGAAAACAAGAAGCTTTATGATGAAAGAACTGGTAAATATTACAAATTCTCTAATTAGGTTGGCTTCATGATAATGTGTTTCCTCTTTTTAGGGTCATGAGCCAGATACTTTTTCTTTTTTCAATCTTTTACATCTTTGCAAGTCGTTTTACAGTGAAAGAGATGAAGATAGAGAAGGGAAGAGAGAAAAGGTAAGAATGAAGGGAAAGGAAAAAAGAAATTGACATGTCATTTTTGTATTTGTGTTGTATTATATAGAGGGTAAATTTAATTTTTTAGTTTATTTTTAAAATTAAGTTAATGTAAGATATGAAGTGTAATTTATGAAAGAATTAAGGAAAAATAAAAAAAATAACTAAACTACATAAGTTTTTTTTTATATAATTATCTCATTTACTTATGATCATGGATATGCCTCTAAGAATGATTAAAAAGAAAAATAACTTATTTATCCCATTAGGTATCCATCAGGCATTCATACTCGACTTGACCTGACTTATAAAAACACTAACATAATAACCTAGAAAAATACCTTTCTAAGACCAAACCAAATACCCTAAAAGTTTTGGTCTAAACACAAGAATTGTTATAACTAGTATAGATTAAGAATTAGTATCAAAATTATAAAATACAAAATTTATTAGTATTAGCATCAATACTTGCAATAAAATAATGTGCTCCCAAATACTTTGCAATCTATTTAATTGCAATTACTTGACTAATTCTTCAAATGAAAGAAAAAAAAAAGAAGCAAGCATTGATAAACAACAGAAAAACATTACATAAATACTGGAAAGTTGCACAACCATCCTTATTAATTGGAAAATGAAAGCAATCCTTAAAAAATAAAACTTCAATTATAGATTTTGAAGTTAAAAAGTTTCTTGCAATTATTGTGAGCGAAGTTTGTTGGTGAAACAACAAGTTCCACCATAGAAAAATTAAGATCTATTCGTTTGCCATACTTATCAGCTTTAATTGCATATGTCTTAAAGAATCAACTATTTGAAAAGAAAAATCTCTAGAGTGGCCACACTAACTCAATTGACGATGTCTATTAATTGAAGCTCCAACCTATTGGTGTTGTTACTGATATCCGCTGCTGGATGGAGAAGTGGAGATTGAAGAAGAGAATGGGAGAAAGAGAGCATAACATAGGTTACTAGGTGAGTGGTGATGGCTAAAGTAAATGGGAGAACCCTAAATGTTCAACATATACATAGCTTGGTATAAAATGTAATTTTTTGAAACTTTAAAGTTTTTTTATTGTTTGGGTAGGGTTTGGGTAGATTTTCAGGTCGAGTAGGATAATATTTGTACCCTACCTGAACTCGACTTTTTGACTTCGGGTATTACGCGAACCTAACTTGAACCTAAATGGAAAAAAACCATTGTTATCCATCGAGTCAGTATCTATTGGATTCAGATAAAATTGTTATCCCTATGTTGAATGCAAATTATATTTCAGGATATTCAAGATACATTTTTCCTTTGAGGTTAATTAATTAGATTAGAGTGTTATCTTGAAATTATCACAATCAATAAACTTCTAATTAATAATAATACCGCTTGAATCATGACATGCATTTGTTTTGTGAAAACTTCTTAATGTTTCTATAATTGGGCTTGAGCCTCATATTAAATTGTGAGGGTTATTACCCTTGGTTAATGAAAGGTTACTATTTAGAGAAAAAAACATGAAATATATATATTCTATTCATAGAAAAACTTTAATAGTTGATCTAAATGAAAAGCTAGATCACTGGAGGGATTAGATTTTAGTGTATAGTTGAAAAGGGAGGAATGAGCCATAATCTAAAAAAAAAAACATTTAAGTAAACTAGGAGAAAAAAAGAAAAAGAAAAATAAAAGCCATACAAATGGTAGATGAGAATCTTAGCCAAGTCAAAATCCACTTCCTTTACTTCAAGAGTTGGGTCGTCATGGGCTTTGACAATTCCAAATCTAAGATTCCTCGATAAATGATAAAAAAAACAAGAAATATTAAAAAAGTCCAAGACTATTAAAAACATTAACCTACAAGTATTTGAAGACCAAACCTAGCAAAGAGTTTCATGATCAAAAGTATTCCCTTGATATTGGTAATGTTTAAGAGATTTTTGTTCAACCTATAAGTAAGGGATATATCTGATGAAGGGCAAAATATACTATAAATGATACGATTGTTAGAAGCATTCTACAAATAATTTCATATGACTTTCAAGAATCATATTAAAAAAGAACTATAAATAGATTGTTTAAAGTTTGCTGAAAAAATATAGATCAATAAAGATCCTTTCTTTTTAAAAGGTGAGTATGGTCATGGCTTTGTTAATCTTTAAAGATTACTTGCCCCTAAAGTAATAAAAAACTTTCACTTGACAATCCAAGAATAAAATAAAAAAAAAGATATAAAGCAAAACTATAATATATATTAATTAACTAAACACTTTGAAAATTACAGAGATATAAAATAAATCTCATTCATGACTCACCACATTACTATAAAGATTTTTAAAATTAAATTTCTCGAGTTCAGAAATTTCCAACAAAAAAAAAACTAAAAGAACTAATAAGTATTTATTTCATTCATTAAAATAAAATTAACACAACATATATTTCTTATTTGAATTAACACAATAAAATGGCTAAGGAGGTTTTTAAAAGGGCTGAAATTCATTACTTTAAATGCATTATATGAAATGAAAAATGAACATTTGAGATTTTTAAAGAATAAATATAATCAAACTCTTTTTTTTTTAAAAAAAAATCTTTATCTTTGACCGTCTAACCATTGTTTTTTTATATATAAATACCTATCATGCAAGTAGAATGGAGGCCCCGATTCTTACATCATTGATGTTGAATACGAATTATACGTTTTTTTTTTTCTGGAAAGGTCAATTTATTGAAATTATCAAACCTCTAATTTCATAAAATAATACCACGTGAAATTGTGTGGGTCTTTTGGCATCACCCATGTGAAAACTATGGCATGCATTTGTGCTGTGAAAACTTCTCGAAATATCTATAATTGGGCTTCAGCTCATGTCACATTGTGTGGGTCATTGCCCTAGGTTACTCTTTCGAAAAAGAAAAAAAATAAAAATAAATGAAGGGACCAAAACCTTGATATATATATATATATATATATATATATATATATATATATATATATATATATATATATATATATACATGGAGGGACCAAACTTTATTGTATAGTTGAAATGGGAAAAATAGTAACATAGGAAAAAAAATAGGAAAAATAAAAAAAATAAAA
>Ga0307509_10010637_pt1 | contig 11236 bp, 5 predicted proteins | sample 10_EM_MG_FD_202245 | JGI IMG/M metagenome (GOLD analysis project Ga0307509, IMG submission 202245) | Populus trichocarpa ectomycorrhiza microbial communities from riparian zone in the Pacific Northwest, United States - 10_EM | ecosystem: Host-associated > Plants > Roots > Unclassified | place... | reverse complement strand
TGGCTTCCTAGCAACAGCCCTCTGAAAATTGTAAACAAAAAAGGGTTGGAAAGCTACCTGTGACAAGAGAAAAGGATAAGGTGATGTAGTTATTCCAACTTAAAGGTTGCCATTGAAGAAATTGATAAAAAGCTCTCATGAACTCACTTATTGATCTAAGAATAATATTGTGAAAAATAGTGAATCAAAATATTCTAACTATGGTAGTGGTAGTGATTTATAACTCAACAATTTGAGTTATAAAATTAAACTAATTAAATGTATGCGAGTTATATTTTTTTTTAATTGATCTAAGACATTTAATTAGTTTAGCTTTATAAAAAAGTATGTGGTGATTAATTTTTTTTTAATTAAAATTGTCATCTCTCTCTCTCTCTTCTCACAAATAAATTCATGTTTATCTTACGAATAATGGATTTTATTCTCACATCGCCACCGATTGAAGGATTTTTTTTATATAAGAACTGATCAACTATATTGAGTTGGCAAGGTAGAACTTATGTAAATAAATCTTATGAATCATACTTTATTTTTAGATAAAAGATATATCAATGTGTACATTTATATTTATTTAAGTATCATGGAGATTGTCTAATTTGATCATGATTCGTATCCTAATTAATTTTAAATAGATGGTTAATGCAAAAACCTCACGAAAATCAAGTTGTTTTCAAAACTGATCATAGATAGATTTTAAATAGGTTTGGAAATATTAAATACTTGAGTAGCACAAAAACATAGAAAACAAGGTTTTAAAAGGTTCAAGGGAATCATATTCGAAGCTCAAGTTAACATCCATGGTGGAGGAAAATAGCTTTCATCAAGGCCACGTTGTGTATGTTTATACAGTCTAGTTTAGAGAGAAAGAAGAAGAGTTTCTTGTCACTAAAAGAAGATCTCTTACCATGGATTTTAAGGTTGTTTGTTTATATATCTTTCGAACTCACAAAGCATGTTCATGTAAAGGTAGGATGATCATTATACCTACTATCTAAAGTTTTTTAATTATTTAAAGACAGCGATTCAGAGTGAAAATAAGTCATTGTAAAAGTTGCACTTGTTATATTGTCTGTGGGTTGTGTATTGTTGATAATAAAAAAAAATTAATATTTATTATAGTGTTTGGTTATTGTTTCGAAACATAAATAATAAAAATAAAGAAAATAAGAATTGATTTGGTTGAAGATTTACTGAGAAAATAATGGAGTAATTTTTTTGTACTTTTAAAACCGGAGATATAGAGGGAATATGTCTTTCGAGATAATATTTATTATTTTATATTCTTAAAATATCATTGTAAAAACCTTTCAATTCTAAAATTATTAAACTAAGACATATAAAACAAAAAAGGAGTGGTTATCATCGTTGTTATAAAACTCAACTTGAGACGATCAAATACAAGAATCGACTAACTGGTTGGGTGCATCAACTTGAGTTGACCTGAGTCAACATAAAAATAAAAGTTGTTACTATTATAATTTTAAAACCAGTTTTGCAATCGATCCGAGACAAGACAAGGGTCATGGGTCTGGTTAACTATTGACTCAAGTCAACGTAAAGATAAAAATTGTTATTATTATAGTTTTAAAACCAGACTTAGGAGTCTAATTGGGACAAGTCACTGGTCGACCCGGGTCATAGTTTTAAAACCTAACTCGAGGGTTCGACATGGGCCAAGGCCCGGGGCATGGGAGCTAAGGGACAAACCAGGTTAACCCAAGTTAACATAAGAATAAAATGGTTATTATCATAGTTTCAAAACTCGACTTTGAGGTCGGCCGAGATTTTGATCGTGTCAGGTCGAGTTAATTATTTTTTTATGTTTTTTAAACCTAAATCAGTTCAAGTCTCAGGTTGACTCACTGAGCCAGTCGAGTTTTATAACTAGGTTATTATAATATTATAAATCTCAATACTCAATATAAATTAAAAATAAAAACAAATAAATCTAATTATTTTTTAAAATATATAAGTTCGATAATAATACATATATTAAGAGCAAAATAATTTTTTTTATATTTACTTTATCTTATACACCATTATTAAATATTTTTTTTTTTCAATCTCTATGATTTCCGTCTCTTCTACAACTATCAGTATCGAGACACATTGTTAATAGACGTGACTTCATTTAATGTATGAATGTTTAATGTGTTGGGTTCGAGTATATCAGTCATGTTCAAGATTTTTTCTTCATAAATTCTACCCGAGAGTATTATTGTCTTCATTGTTTATTTATTTTTAATGGGACCAAAATGAATGGATTTAGTATTGACACAAAATTCTATGAAAAAAAATAAAAACCCTAATTGTGTTAGGTGTCATCTAGATTTGATGCAATCTTGTCATGTCAATTCAAATTGGATAAGATAATTTTAAAACACAGTCTGGTTCGGCAGGTTGATCTAGCACTGAAACTTAACCGGGTTGAAAAAAAATTAAGAAATGAAAAATTTAGTTGACTCAGCAAGACCTGATCAAAAACCTGTTAAATTTTTTTTTTTTAAATAAACAATGTCGTTTTGATGTAAAAAAAATTGATTCGGACAACCCAGTCAAAATCTAGAACCTGAATCTTGAACCGAGCCGGATCTAAAAATTATATCGAATGGTACCACAATTTGATAAATAAATTCAAAGATCTTTTAAAAAATAGTTAAAAATAAAAAATACATTGTCTTTTAAATTATTTATTTATTATATATTATAGAACTTGGACACAAAATTATTTTCAAGGATGTACTCCACAGCCTACTTTTTATCTTTTTCTAAAGAAGCCACGGAGCAGCCGCGAAGCGCACAATCATACATCCATAAACTTGGAACACGTGGGCATTTTTTATGACGTCACCCCACGTCATAACCGCGGGAGAGGGCTCTCTGATCCACGTGGAGGGTCCCGGGTTTGGCGTCACGCGGACTCTTGATGATGCGTCTGTGAGGCTAAAGTTTGTCGTTGGCTTTCGTCAGCTCTCGCCCACCGTCCGCCAGCGGCATTTTTCTTTTGCGTGTATGGTCAAATACGTGGCAAGAGATTAAGTAGTTAATTAATAATAATAATAATTAATGATTTTTAGATATAAGTATATTGGGAATAAATTATAGTGTGCTCCATACGTAATTGTTAATAATTATTTTGTATAGAAGAGATAGACAAGAAGAAAAGAAGAAAGAAACAAGAATATATATTTTTAAACTTAAATAAAAACAGTCTTAAACAAAGATTAACATTAATGAATCATTTGTTTCTGTGTTTAGAATTGCGTTTGAATATGTTTAAAAAATAATTTTTATCTTAAAAAATATTAAATAATAATTTTTTTTTGTATTTTTTAACTGCGACGTAGATATGTAAAAAAAAAAGAAAAAAAAAGTATTTTAAAGTATTATATATTTAGTACAAGTAAGATGGTGAAAGAGGGAGAGAGACTTGGATTTCACTTAATTTACCTCATTGGAATTAGCTATGTTCTTCCTGATTCGATGTTTGGATTGAAACTCAAACAATAACTTAGAGAATAAATTTACTTAAAACTCAATCTAACAACTCATAATTATTAAAATTTGAATAAAAAAAATGACGTTTACAATTTGTAAAGAAATCAATATTCACGCCTGGCCCATAAACAGATCTAATCAAATAAAAAGCAGTGACTTTTAAGAAAGAGCAATGGGATGCTAAATAGTACTTTTATACATCATGTAAACCAACCTAAATCTAGATAAATTCTTTCCCTTCAAACTAAAGAAACAGAAAAAAAAATACAATTTAATCTATTTTTCAAATTATTTTTTATCTATATTTTAATCTAGAGAAATTCTTTCCCTTCAAATTTTTAAATAATATTTATATAGTCTTATTTATTAAAGATAGAATAATACTTTCAGTTTAACCTATATATACTTCATTTGTATTTAGATTAAGATTAAGCGTTCATAATATACAGATTATTCAGAATTTTAGTATCTTTTTTGTGTTTGATCTTAATTATTTTAACACAAATTATATATATATAGTTGAAAGTCATACCTTCTATTCAATTTTGATTATGTTTGCTAACACAATTTAATTTGTTTTTCAAATTATTTTTTTATCTATAAAAACATTAAATTTTATAGTTTAATGCGTTAATATTATATTTTTAAAAAAATAAAAAAATATATTTTTAATTAAAACATATTTTTACAAAAACATATTGCAATGCATTACTTAAACATATATTTTATAAATAATATTTTTTAAAAAAAACTTGAAATAATATCGGTTTAGATTATTCTAAGTTAATTTAGTTGATTTATAATTAAAAAACAACCGAGTTTAATGCGAGTTTAATAACTTTGATATTATCGGACAAGTGATCAACAGAAAAATTATCTTCCTCGGAGTGTGCTAAGATCAAATCCAATACAATAATTCGAGAACAAACACATTTATCATTGAGACAAGAAGATAAAGGTCATTCTTAATGACACGTAGCAACATTAGATGCTCTAATTTAAAAATAAATAAATGCAAATAGTGAAGGATGACACAAATCAAACGTAAGCCACAACCATCATGCAGCGTGTAACCAAAAAAATAAGGCTAACTGCCGTTGACGCCTGACTCTTTCATATTTATCAAGTCATCCCCTCTCCATTTTCTTATATACCCTTCTCTTCTCGCCATTTCTAGGCACCTTAGCTCAACACACACAAAACCTTCTCCTCTCTCTGTCTCTCTGTGTCTTCAACCATGCAGCAGGCAATACCTTACAAGTCATGGCCACCTTTATACACCAACAACAAGCCTCTAATAAGCCCTTTTCAACTTATTGCCCGCCACAACAATGGTGGGGTGGTTGCAACTCAAGAAGTGCTAAAAGGGTCAGGAAATATGAGCAAGATGGTGCAAGAAAATGCAATCATAGTGTTTGCTAGACGTGGATGCTGCATGAGCCTTGTAGCGAAACGTTTGCTTCTAGGGCTTGGTGTGAATCCAGCAGTTTATGAGATTGATGAGGCTGATGAGATTAGTGTCTTGGAAGAATTGGAAATGATCTGCAATGATGGTGGAAAGGGGAGTAAGAAGAAAGTACAGTTTCCTGCTCTTTTTATTGGTGGAAAGTTGTTTGGTGGATTGGATAAACTTATGGCTGCTCATATTTCTGGAGAATTGGTTCCTATTTTGAAAGAAGCTGGAGCCTTATGGCTTTGATTTTTCTGCAATTTTGTGCTTGTCTAGCTAACTAATTGATTTCCTTTTCTTTTTTTCTTTTTATCCTTTTCTTCTTCTTTTTCTTTTTTCCTGTTTTAGATTTGAGATTATAATTTTGTTATAGAAAGAAAGAAATACACAGTGGATTTTATTTTTTTTGCTGTTTTCTTCTCCTTCCAATGATTTGTGGAACTTTAAGGAGATTGGAAGATCAAGCTCTACCTCTCTCTATTTGTGATGCCAGCCTGACTTCTGCTCTGGCAATTTTTTGTCTTTCATAATGTAATGGAGGCAAAATGCTACAGAACTTGTCATGCCCTTGTTGACTTCTGCAAATTTAAGTGCACAGCTGGTTCTTGGTAACACATGTTGGCATTTTTCTGTCGGGGTTGAGGAAAAAGACTTCTTTGCATCACATGTAACCACTTATTTACATCTCACCTCTCTTACATGACAGGCCACCTAAATTAGTACACACGGAAAGGTGGGAAATACGTTATTGAATATCTAAGGTGTCAAGAGAAAATGCATGGCAGAGTGGTTGAAAACCTTAGCAGCAGATGTAACATTGGAAATGCCTAAATATTTTTTTACTTGTAAAACACAGAATCCATGTAGCAGCTTGGAAGTATACATCCTTGTATTGCATTAAGCACAACAAATAAAGATACATGGTTGAGGTTTGGTAAAATTACAAGCAGTTAAATTGTTTCCGACGATGCATCAAAGTCAATCCAAAACTTTCGACTTACTGACAGACGGAGAGAAGAAGATTGAATTTCACAAGATGCAGCCTTCATTTCTAGAGGCTGATGCAAATTGTTTTGGTTTGACAAATTAGATGTTTCCTCAAGTAAATCATCAAGTACGTCATCTTGAGTGGCAGCAGTAGAAGTGGTTTTTGCCGAAGCGACAGACATTTCTTGCAAGTAGTGGCAGAGGCGTAGCAACCTCTTTCTCTTGTAAATTAGATGCTTCCTCAAAGTAAATCATCAAGTATGTTGTCATCAAGTACATCATCTAAAGTGGCAGCAGTAGAAGTGATTTTTGCAGAGGCAAGGGCATTTCTTGCAAGTAGTGGCAGAGGTGTAGCAGCCTCTTTCTCTTTGTAAATCAGATGTTTCCTCAAGTAAATCATCAGGTATGCTGTCCGGGGTGGCAGCAGTGTAGGAGTTTTTTGCTGAACCAGTGGGATTTCTTCTAACTTCTGGCAGAGGTGCCAGGAGCATTTTTCTCTAAAATGGGTAAAGTACCAGACCCAAAACAAGAAGAATCAAGTAGCTTGGTCTCACTAAGCGAGCCAGGAAGCATATACAGGTTAGACTCAGCAGCTTCTGCTTCAAACGTGGGCAGCCTGCTCTTAGGGACAACAGAAATCACATTGAACTGTTCTGGGGGCTCAGGAGCTGTGCTTTGATTGGATTTTCCACACTGATTTCTATTCAAATTACCCTTGACATCTGATCCCTGAATGAATGAAAATGGGTCTGTATTGCCTATGGTCAAGCCTGAAGCAAAAACCTTGGTATTTTGATTGACAGCCTTATTCTTCTCAGAAAAATCTTCAAAAGCCAATTATTCAGAGATCCTGTTGTTTGCAATTGGTCATATTCCTGGCTGCTGCTTGTATTTGATCCCTGACCAGATTGTCCAATAAACCATGTTACACGTAGCATAATATATCCTATCTAGAGAATAGACAAGCAATTTTCATCCTAACCTTATTTTGTTACTATGCGACATACAGTGACAACTTTGGAAACAAGAAATGACCACACCAATTAATAATCAGAGAGAAACTATTTAAAAGAACGCAAGCAAAACAAGAACCAAGAGTGATTAACCATTTGTGGAAGTGCCTTGTGAAACGAGAAACAGATTTGAGTGAAGAATATTTTCAAGCTGCTAGTTCTTGATCTAAATATTACTAGCAAGCAATCACTGAGATCTTCTTCTATATATCTTTTAACTGAATATTTTGTACATGTTTATAAAGTACAAGGTAACTCTGAAGGAAACATTTTCCGTGAAGCATCATAATGTTACTGAAACACCCCAGTTCTGTGAGACCCTACACAATTGGACAAACTTTTCTTGACGTCAAAAGTGGTAATAACTGATAAGCCATATAAAACACACATTCAAAGGTCATATGAGAATGTAGAGCATACCAATTCTGTTGCTAATAGATCTGCTTCAATGAAGAGCCTCCCTGATACATCTACTTTAGCTAGTTGTTCTGCAAGAGCATGCAAATTAAGGGAGAGAAATTATGCCTGATAAAAAAATGGGTAAGGAAACTTTAGGAGAGTATATAAAGAACTTGGACAACCAATATGAAGGTAAAGAAAAGGAAAGTAGCATTCCAATAAGATAGTAACAGGAGCAACCGCATTAGCATGAAGATAATGCATTGTACTTGTACTACCATTTGCAAGAATACCACTTTATTCTAAACTGTGGGTACTTCTGCACTTCCAAAATTTTTAAATGTTTAAGCCTACAGAAATGGATAATTTGACAACATTAAATCGCACTTTGGACAAGTGGCACACCTTTATACAAATATTCTAGGCAAGGATTGGACTCAAAATTTTTCTCACAACCTCCTATCAACAAGGATTGAGTTCCTTACTCTCCTGGTTAGAGAAGGAAACGTGGACATAGCCCATACCAATAGCAAAGCACTTTAAACTTTTCTTTTCCAAGATACTCATTGAACTTCACAAATACAGTAAGTGTCAATATAAAATAAATCACTCATCCATCAAAATAAAACCTACGTTTGAGCATATGTTTTGGATGTTAATATTTCCTGTAAACATGATATTTTGTTTGTCCAACAAGCTATGAACAAACAGGAACCAGGATCAAGATACAATTTGTCTGACTTGCATGTAAGGAATGTGAAGTTGAAGAAAACTAAAGAAGAGAGCCCTACATAAAGTGTCCAAGTATAACATCTCTAACCTTACACTACTGCACATCAATTTTCAAATTTAAGATTATCGTTGCACTTGGAGGAACAGGGGAACCCAACACAAGCTAAATTACTTTTATCACCACAAAAGGCACTTTCAAAATTAGCACATAGCCTAATGGTAAGCGATATTTTTGTTGGCATGAACTAGTGTCCGGGTTCTAACAGTTCTTCATCAGACCATTTTCAGGTGGGCAGAGAATGGAAAATAAAAACTAAAAAAGATGATAGTAAATCTCTTTCTACAATTAATGGCATATCAAGAAGCTGCTTACGTTAAATATTAAATTATTAGATGAGTTAACACATTTGAATTGAATTGCTATACTCCTTTCTCTATCATTTTAATATCTTACTCTAAACAAAAACGAGAGATAATATTTAATGAATAAAATGAAAAATAAGCAATTACCTCATGAGTTGAAGTAGTTTTATCCTCCACAACAAAATTATCATCCCCGATCCATGATAGAATGCTTTCTCCCTGACTGAAAGCAAGGGGTCTACTCCATGCCTAAATTCCTCTTTCATCAAGCACTTGAAGTCAATAATTTACCAACATCCAAAATAACTCAAAAACAGTGTGCCTCATGCAACCATTTCTTCTACACAAAAACCAGCTGTCTAAACCAGCCATCAGAAGGACCAGTAACCTTGCCAACACTACAGTCAGATTTATTAGTCAATAATCATCAGCAACAAGTAACAACTGGATTGTGCACAGTCAAAATGCTAGCTAAGTGAGAAATTGGCAACAATTCAGACAAGAGTATAATCAATTTCTGAACTTTACAAAGTGATTGCAAAGTGCAAACGACATGCTACGGAAGCAAATCGAAATGGGAAATGTTCACAGCAAATAAACAAGAAATAAAAACCTGAAGCCTAAACTGAGAAGATGTTTCAAAATACACGTAAACTGCAACCAAACCTAAACAAATTACTATGTCAATTAACCTGTTGAATCCCCACCACACACAAATTTGAAAGCCTAGTCCAGTTACTGATCAAGAAAGAACCTTTATACTTGAAACAGATAAAGAAAAATAAAGAAAAAATTCAACTTCAATTCCATACAAGTATCCATCCACATTTCATTGCAAAACAATTCAAATTGCATTATCAATTGCACATTAATTACTATTCCTTATGATCATTCAAGTTTTTAATTCAAAAAACTTAGGTACATATTCAAAAACATACCAGCCAAGAAGTCCTCAAGAGAAGGAAAGTTGTCAACTTGGTGACATTTTGATAGAGCTTCATCTAAGAGGTGCTTAAAGTCAGCACCTTTTCTCTTTGGCAAAACAAGACCATCATCCTCAAAGTTTGGTTTTTAAGGTTATCTCCATGTGGGTTTTCAAGATTGACTCCAAATTCATCTTCATCATCATCTCCACAACGATCCCAGTTTGAAGGAAGTCTTGATTTTTGAGGTTTTTGCTTGTTTTCAGTTGATGGGGCTTTGTTGGGTTTTTGCTCTCTTTCATTTTGCTAAAGCTTTTGTGTCCATTTCACTTCTTTCAAGTTTCAACCAGATTTTGGAGAATTTTCTTTGCTTTGATTCTTCTTCGGTTCAAGTTTTGTGTAAACCGGCATGTCATCCCGTAATGAGGAGTCTAAGCCCATGATACTCAATGTGGTAAGGGCCCACATGGAATTGATGCTCAAAATAAAAGCCCAGCTCATGATACACAGGCAAGAAGAATTTAGTGACAAGGGCCCACACCGGGACTGAGGATCAAAACAAAAGCCCATTGAGCAAGAGATATTGAAACTCACAACTTCACCACGTCATAAGAGTTTAAAACTCCTGTGATCAATGCCCAAAAGATGATTTATACACCGAACTAGTATATCGCGGTATCGCCTCGTGCTATGAGGGCTGGATCAGTTGTTTTTTCAAATAAAAAAATATAAAAAAATTCTTTGTTTAAACTTGAAATTAAATTGTATGTGAGTTAACATGATTTAAATTGATCAATTTTATGGGTTTAAATATATTCTGACTGGTAAATATATGGCTTAACTTTTAAAAAACTTTAAGATGAAAACTTTTTTAAAACAATGTTGAGACAATAACATATTAGATTGACTCGGGTCCCCTCACAACCCTAGTTGTAGACTCTATTGGGTTTAATTATTATTTTTTTAAAAAAATTTATTTAATTATATAATAAAAATAGATGCTCACAAAAATTGATAACCTAAAAGTAAACATTTATCTAAGATAATTAATGATAACCTTATATAAAATAAACAAATATCAAGCATGCACTCTATTTCCAAACCAATTCAATATTGAAGGATGAAATAAAAAAAATCAATTAAATGACCGAAAACAAAAAAAAAACATATATAGTCGATGGGTAAACTCGTCAGATCTATGAATCAAATAACTCGGGTTAGCATGTCAAACTTGTGAATAAGGTTATTGACTCCATTAAGATTATAATTTGTGTTTTTCTTAAAACTACTTTTTATTTAACTATACGATAACAATAGATGATCGTAAAATTGAATATCAACCTAATACCAAGATTGTTTTTTAGACAACAATAACCTCATAGAAGATGAAACAAAACCAATTATGAAATTGAATTTCTAATTAATCCAATATATAAGGATGAAATAAAAAAAAAACTAAACTCGCTAGATCTGCAAACCAGGTCAACCAGCCAAACTTGTGAATATGTTCATGAAATTTATAAAGTTTAATAAAATAGATTTTCTATAAAAAAAAATTTTAATTATATGAGAAAAAAAAATATACTATAAAAAAATAAAGTTCAATTAAAAAATAAACCTCATCAAACTTGTGAACCAAAACAACTTAGATTACCTTAGCAAACTTGCAAACCATGTTAATGTTATAGAAAGACAAAATAAAAAAATAAATTACAAAAATAAATTTTTATTTATCTCAATATTAAAAAATAAAATCAAAACAAATATTTGATAAAAAAAAAATAAATAAAAAGTATATTTGTGCATCAAATACGATTCAATTTGGAGGAAATCCCTGACGATAATGTTGAATATATATATATATATATATA
>Ga0307509_10010636_pt1 | contig 11237 bp, 9 predicted proteins | sample 10_EM_MG_FD_202245 | JGI IMG/M metagenome (GOLD analysis project Ga0307509, IMG submission 202245) | Populus trichocarpa ectomycorrhiza microbial communities from riparian zone in the Pacific Northwest, United States - 10_EM | ecosystem: Host-associated > Plants > Roots > Unclassified | place... | reverse complement strand
CCGTGTTCTCGAGCAAGCGCTTCATGGGTCGGAAGTTCACCGACCACATCACGCAGGAGGAGATGAAGCGCGTCCCGTTCAAGATCGTCGCGGCGCCCAACGGCGACACTGCGTTCGAGATCCGCGGCAAGCGCTACTCGCCGCCCGAGATCGGCGCGCGCGTCCTGATGAAGCTCAAGCGCGCCGCCGAGGAGTACCTCGGCGAGCCGGTCACCGAGGCGGTGATCACCGTCCCGGCGTACTTCAACGACAGCCAGCGCCAGGCGACCAAGGACGCCGGCAAGATCGCCGGGCTCGACGTCAAGCGCATCATCAACGAGCCCACCGCGGCCGCGCTGGCCTACGGCCTCGACAAGACCAAGGAGCAGCTGATCGCCGTGTTCGACATGGGCGGCGGCACCTTCGACATCTCGGTGCTCGAGGTCGGCGACAAGGTTGTCGAGGTCGTGTCGACCAACGGCGACACCCACCTCGGCGGCGACGACATCGACAACCGCCTGATGGACTGGCTCGTCGCCGAGTTCAAGAAGGACACCGGCATCGACGTCAGCAAGGACAAGATGGTCCTCCAGCGCCTCAAGGAGGCATCGGAGAAGGCCAAGATCGAGCTGTCGAGCGTCCAGGAGACCGAGATCAACCTGCCGTACCTCACGGCGGACGCGACCGGCCCCAAGCACCTGCTGAAGAAGCTGTCGCGCGCCAAGTTCGAGCAGATGATCGAGGACATCGTTGCCCGCGCGATGGAGCCGTGCAAGAAGGCGCTGTCCGACGCCGGCAAGAAGATCTCCGACATCCACGAGGTCGTGCTCGTCGGCGGCTCGACGCGCATCCCGATGGTCCAGGCCAGGGTCAAGGAGTTCTTCGGCCGCGAGCCCAACCGGAGCGTCAACGCAGACGAGGTCGTCGCGCTCGGCGCGGCGGTCCAGGGCGGCGTGCTCTCGGGCGACGTCAAGGACATCCTGCTGCTCGACGTCACCCCGCTCACCCTCGGCATCGAGACCCTCGGCGGCGTCATGACGCCGATGATCCCGCGCAACACCACGATCCCGACCCGCAAGAGCGAGACGTTCTCCACCGCCGCCGACAACCAGTCGTCGGTCGAGGTCCACGTCACCCAGGGCGAGCGCCAGATGTCCAAGGACAACAAGACGCTCGGCAAGTTCCAGCTGACCGGCATCCCGCCGGCGCCGCGCGGTGTGCCGCAGATCGAGGTCACCTTCGACATCGACGCCAACGGCATCCTGCACGTCGCCGCCAAGGACAAGGCGACCAGCGCCGAGCGCACGATCCGCATCGAGGCATCGAGCGGCCTGTCCGAGGCCGACATCAAGCGCGCCGTCGAGGACGCCGCGCAGCACGAGGCCGAGGACAAGACGCGCAAGGAGGTCATCGAGGCGCGCAACCAGCTCGACACGCTGATCTACAGCACGCGCAAGCTGATCGGCGAGAACGCCGCCAAGGTCCCCGACCCCGAGAAGCTCATGATCGAGGAGGAGCTCAAGTCGGCCGAGTCGGTGCTCGAGAGCAACAAGGACGCCGAGCAGCCCGATGCGCTGCGCGCGGCGTTCGAGAAGCTCCAGGGTGCTGCCCACAAGCTGGCCGAGGCCATGTACAAGCAGGCCGGCGCCCAGCCGGGCGGTGACGCGCCTGGCGGCGGCCCAGAGGGCGGCAGTGGTGGCGGCGGTGCTGCCGGTGGCCCCACCGCCGGCGGCAAGGACGACGTCATCGACGCCGAGTTCGAGGACAAGTCGTAACGCCGCGCCGCGGCAGTTACCGTGGGGCCATCCTCCAGCGCCGCGTGTGGTTCTGCCGCCGCGGCGCTTTTTGCGTCAGGTGCGGACAGGTGTTCGCGTTTCGCAGACTGGGGTTCATACTGGATTGACCCATGGCGATGCGATGCCTCGCGCTCGCAGCGATGCTGGCCGGTTGTGCCGAGCTCGGCGTGGTCAGCGATGGCACCAGCATCTCCGTCGGAAAACCGAGCCATGGCTACCTCGTCGAGGGCGCGCGGCTGCCCGATCGCGGCGAAGGCTACATCACCCGCGAGGTCTGGCTCGCTCGCGATAACCGCTACGGCACCGACGAGCTCATCGACCTCGTCGTCGGCGTGTCGCGCCGGATGCAGCGCGAGGTCCCCGGCGTCAAGCTGGTCGTCGCCGACCTGTCCGGCCGGGGTGGTGGCGGTGGCCTCGCGTTCCACCGCTCGCACCAGAGCGGCCGCGACGCCGACCTCCTCTACTACCTGCGCGACGCGAGCGGCCAGCCGTTCGAGGCCGACGCCATGCACGTGTTCAACGCCGCCGGCCGGGCGCGCGATGCCAGCGGCCTCACCGTCGACATCCCGCGCACCTGGCTGCTCGTCAAGGAGCTGCTCACCGCACCCGAGGCGCCCGTGCAGTGGATCTTCATCTACCAGCCGCTCGCCGACCGGCTGATCGACCACGCCCGGCAGATCGGCGAGCCCGAGGTGGTGCTCGCCCGCGCGCGCCGTACGCTGCGCCAGCCCGGCGACAGCGCGCGCCACGACGACCACATGCACGTCCGCGTCTACTGCTCCGCCACCGACCGCGCGTACGGCTGCGTCGACATCGGGCCGATGGAGTCGCTCGCCGAGCGCGAGGCCGAGCCGCCGCCGGTGGCCGCCCTCCTGGCGGCGCTCGCCGCACCATCGACCGCGGCCGGCGCCGCCCCGACCCCGCCCGCCGCCGCGCCGCCTGCGTCGTCCGCGGCCGAGGCGGTTGCCTCGGCCGTCGCCGCGCCGCGCCCCGGTGCGCCCGCGTCGTGGATCGGTGCGACCTCGGCGCCGGCGGCCGCCGACGCCGCGACCGCCGCGAGCAGCGCCGCGCCGGCGATCGATGCGGCGATCGATGCGGCGGCTGCCATCGACGCTGCGGTGCCGCAGCGCCTCGGCCGGCTTCTGCGCACGCGCACCGACCACCTGTCGCTGCGCGCGTGGCACTGAGCACAGCGTCGCCGTCGAGCGCGCCGGCGTGTTACTTCTCGAGCAGGCCGAGTTGCACGTAGCGCGGCCGGCTCACCTTGCGCAGCCCCGGCAGCGCCGCTGCGAACACGATCCCGCTCACCAGGCACACCGCGCCGGCGACCGCGAACGTGTGGATCGCCCCGACCTGATTCGCCAGCGCGCCCTCGAGCAGCGAACCGACCGGCGCGCCGCCGAAGAACGCCACCGCGTACAGGCTGATCACCCGGCCGAGCATCTTGTCGTCGACGATCGACTGGATCAGCGTGTTGGTCGCCGCGAGCTGCATCATCATCGACAGCCCGATCAAAAACAGCAGCGGCACGGCGATCGCCAGCTCGAGCCCGATCAGCCCGATGCCGAGGCCCAGCGCACAGCCCTCGATCACCGTCGCCAGACCCAGCACCGACGTCCGGCTCGCCAGGTACAGCGCCCCGGTCAGCGCGCCGAACCCCGCCGACGCCATCAGGATGCCCAGCGTGTGCGGCCCGCCGTGCAGCGTCGTCGCCGCGATCACCGGCAGCAGCGTCGCGTATGCGCCGCCGAGCACGCTCGACGACGCCAGCAGCAGCAGCACCGCGCGCACCAGCGGGAAGTTCCACACGTAGTGCAGCCCCTCGGCGAGGTCCGCCAGCACGTGGGTCGTCCGTGCCGGCACCACGCGCTTCGGCACCCGCATCACCAGCAGCGAGCCGATCACCGCCAGGTAGCTCGCCGCGTCGATCGTGAAGCACACGCCCTCGCCCCAGGCGGCGACCAGGAACGCCGCGACCACCGGCCCGATCAGCCGCGCCGCGTTCACCATCGACGAGTTCAGCGCGATCGCATTCGGCAGATCTGCGCGGTCCTCGATCATCTGACCGAGGAACGACTGGCGCGCCGGCATGTCGAACGCGTTGATCACCCCTTGCACCGCGCCGAGCGCGATCAGCGGCCACACCGTCCGCGCCCCGCTGAACGCAAACACCGCCAGCCCCGCCGACTGGAGCATCGCCGCGACCTGCGTCACCACGATCGTGCGATGGCGATCCCAGCGGTCCACCATCACCCCCGCGAACGGCGCGAGGATCGACGTCGGCGCCTGGCCGAAGAACCCGACGAGGCCCAGCATCAGCGCCGAGCCGGTGAGGCGATACGCCATCCACACCGTCGCGAACCGGGTCAGCCACGTCCCGATCACCGAGATCCCCTGTCCCGCAAAGAACAGCCGGTAGTTCCGATGCCTGAGTGCGCGGCCGAGACGACCGACCATACCCAAATGTACCGTGACTTCGCGCGACGGCGCCTCGTCCTGCCGGTTGTCCTTCACGGCGGGATCCAACGACGGGCGCGGTGCACTCTGCGACACGTGAGACCGATGCGACCATCTGATGCCGCCCGGCCGGCCCGCGATGCACCTCGGGGACAATCTGACCCATCGCGCTCGAATCCCGCCGCTTTCCGCCGACGCTACTGACTGGCGGCAGCGTCAGCTTCGGCTGCAGAGGGATTGTCTGCCGATGCCGGATCGAGCTCCCAGCGGTGTTCGTCGCGGCGCTCGACCTCGTCGATCCCCCGGAACGGCTTGTCATCCCGCACCACGAGACCCGCAGCCCGACCGATCGCGTCGATCTCGCCCGTCTCGTCCGTGCCATCGGCGATGGCGTCCGATGTCACGCTCACGCCTTGCGCGGCATCGTCGAGCGCCTCGTCTGCGAGCGCCTCGTCTGCGAGCGCCTCGTCTGCGAGCACCGCCTCGTCGAGTGCCTCGCCTTCCAGCGTGTCGTCGTCGTCGCCGGCTTGTCCGGACCGCGGCGCTGGCTCGAATGCGTCTTCTGGATCGGCAGTCATGATACCTCCACGACGACCCGCTGCAGAACTCGCGCCGAACGCACTGCGGGCGCGTCCGTGAGCGCCATCGTGCGATCAGTGCTCACTGTGCTGCGCTGCCCCGACTGAAAGGATGACAGCCGGCGCACGATGGCGCCGTGGGCTCGTGATTCACGCGATCGCGATGACAGGTCACGCAGGTCTTGCGATCGACGTGTGCGGTCGCTTCGTGTGCGGTGTGGCAGGTCGCGCAGCCGCTGTGCTGTGGGATGCGATGCAAACCTGGGAGCGTCGCGGCCGCGTGGCAGCTCGCGCAGCTCGGGGGCGCGGTCGGTCCGCCGGGTCCGTGCGGACGATGACAGGTCGCGCACGCGATGGCTCGCCCGTGGGACGTCTTTGCCGCGGCCGCATGGCAGCTCGCGCAGCTCGGGGCGGCGCGACGAGGATCGTGCGGCTGATGACAGCTCGCGCATGCCTGGTGGCCGGCCGGCGCGGACGTCGCTTCGGCGCGGTGACACGTTGCGCATACGGTGGGTGGCGAGCCGGGTGCGTGGGTCGCGTTCGCATGGCAGGTCGCGCAGCCTGCGTGACCGGTGCCGGTCGTCGATCGCGCGCGGTCGGCGTGGCAGCGCACGCACAGCGCCAGGCCCGCGGTCGGCTTCGCGCCGTGCGCGGTATGGCACAGCGCGCAGTCGGCGTGACCGCCGCCGCTCGCAGCGTGCGCGCGATCGGCGTGGCAGCGACCGCACGTCGCCGCCGTGCTCGCCGGCTTGCCGCCGTGCGGCGCGTGGCACGCGAGGCAGGGCGCGGTGGCATGCGTCGCGGTCTTGTGGCAGGTCTCGCACGTCACTGCCTTGGCGGTCGACGCGAGCGCGCCCGAATGGATCGGATGACAACCGGCGCAGGCCCCGGCGGGGCTCGCCGGATGGGCGACCACGTTGCGATGACAGCTCGCGCAGGCGCGCGGGCTATCGCCGTGGGGCGAGTGGCAGGTCGTACACGCCGCGTGCGCTGCGGGTGCGATGACCGGCTTGCTGCGATGACATGTGGCGCACGACAGCGCCTCCGACGCGCCGAACTTGTGCGGCTGGTGGCAGCCGGTGCAGCGCTGGTGGCCCGCGGTCAGCGCCTTGCTATCGACGTGAAGCGCGCGGGGCTGATTCGCATGGCAGCGCACGCAGCCGCGATCCGCGGCGAGCTTCGCCTCGTGGACACCGTGGCAGTCGAGGCAGCCTCGCGTGCCGGCGTGCTTGGTCTGCTGCGCGGCGTGGCACGTCGTGCACGGCGGCGGCGCGAGCGACGGTTGCTGGTGCGCGCGATGACAGCTGCCGCACGCTTGGTCGGCGTGCGCGCCGACCGCGTGCAGCGCGCCCTGCGGGCGATCGTGGCAGCGCATGCACGGGGCGCGAGCGTCGGCGATCGCGGGCGCGGCACCGAACGCGTGACAGTCCCGGCAGCTCGGCGGGTCGCCGCCCGGGTGCAGCGGCGTGATCACGGTCGCGTGGCACCGTGCGCACAGCGCCGCCGGCGGCCGGGCGAAGCCCGTGTCGCCGTGGCACGCCGCGCACGTGACCTTGCCACCGTGTGCGATGTGGCCCGCACTCGCACGCACGGCGAGGTACGCGGCCGGGACCTGTTCGGGCGTGGTCGGCGGAGTCCCCCGACACGCGCCGGCGACGATCGCGATCGCGACGACGGCCGCTCGGATCACGGCCGCGATCCGATGGGGTGGCACAGGCGGCACGGCAGCGACGACAGCGGCACGCGACTCGACCATCCCCCCGCGTGCGGGCTGCCGCCGATGCCGCCGACCTTGTGACAGCCCACGCACAGCGCCTGACCGGCGCCATCGTGACAGCTCGCGCACGAGGCCGGATCGCGGCGCGCTTCGCGGCCATGCTCGTTCCCGGCGGCGCTGATCCCGACCCATCCCGGCGGATGCGGGCTGCGCCGACCATTGCCTGCGATCCCGAGCGACAGGTGGCAGCTCGCGCAGCGATCCGGCGAGTGACACGTCGAGCACGCGCCTGGCTCCGCGCGGGCCTCGAGCGCGTGCCGCGCGGCGAACCCGGCGCGATGGACGCTCGGCGTGAACGGATTGGCGAAGTGTGTGGTCGCCGGCAGCATGGCGACGGTCTTGCCGTGGCACTCGGCACAGAACTGTTCGCGGTGACACGACTGGCAGAGCTGGCCCGACGACGCAGCGCGCGTGCCGTGCTCGCGTAGCCAGTCGCCGTCGTGTGCGAGGTGGCTCTGCGGCAGCAGCCGGGTGTCTTCGAGGTCGCGGTGGCACGCATCGCAGGTGCGCGCGCTTCGATCGGCGTCGTGGCACCGGAAGCAGGTCGCCATCGGTGGCCGCAGGCGGTCGTCGCCCTCGGCGATGCCGACGTGGCAGCGCATGCAGTCGCCGCGCGTGGCCGTCGCGTGTCGCTTGTGATCGAACACGAGGTGCGCGCGCGCCTCGACGAGCTCGGGGATCGCATCCGGCGCGGCGTGACAGCCGAGGCACGGCCGCGCGTCGTGCGGCTTCGCGTGGCACGCGAGGCAGCTCGCGTCGGCGGGAATATGGAGACTGGTTGGCGCGCTGGTCATGCCGACGTGGCAGGTCGTGCACGTGACCGCGGCGATCGCATGCGCGCGATGTGGAAACGACTGCGAGCCGCGTCGCGTGAGGCCGAGCATGCCGGCGCACGCTGCGAGCGCGACGCACGCGATGATCGCCGCTGCGCGCTTCACCGGGCGCCCCATTGCCGGCCGAGCTGGACGAGCACGTCGACCCGGCGGCGATCCTGCGGCGATGCGTCGGCTTCACCCGCGATCGCCGCGTGCCAGGTGCCGTTGTCCCAGCCGAACGCGACGAGCGCCCACGGCCACACGGCGCCGAGACCGCGATCGTGGTCGGGGACCACCAGCTCGAGCTCCGTGCTGATCAGCAGGGAGCGCGGCAACGCGATCCGCGCGCTGCCGCGCGCGCCGGTCCACTGGTGATCGCCGACACCGTCGCGCCGCAGCTCGGCGGACACCGCGCTCGCACCGAGCGCGTCGAGCCGCAGCTTCGCGCGCAGGACGACCTCGGGTGCAGTATCGCCATCGCCATGGCGCACGCCGAGATCCCCGGTGACGTCGAGCCGCGGTGCCGCGCGCCACGTCAGCGTGGTCCCGGCGCGCTCGGCGGGCACGTCACCGAGCACCGAGAACAGCGACGTCGCCGGCAGCAGGTGCGACGCCGCGCGATAGCTCGAGTACAGCTCGACGCGCAGCCCCTGAAAGCGATGGCTCGCGGTCAGCGATACCTCGGCAAGCCCGGGGTTCGCGAGATCGTACGCGAGCTTCGCGCCGACATCGTCGCGCTTGCCGAGCGATGCCCCGGCGTCGACGCCGAGCTCCTCGGTGGCGAGCTCGCCAGCCGTGCGCTGCTCGGCGTACGCGACGCCCACCGAGCCCATCTCGCCGATGCGGCGCGACACGCGCCCGCCCGCGATCCAGTCCCATGCCCGAGCAGTCATCAGACCGGGGACGACGGGAATGCCCGCAAATGCTTCGACCTCGGTCCGCAGCGGCAAGCTGACGCGGGCCGCCGCACCGTCGACCTGCACCGGCCGCAGCGCACCGAGCGATTCGACGAACCGGCCGACCCGGCCGCTGGCACGACCGTCGTCGGTGCGCGCGCGCAGCACCAGCACCAGGATGTCGGTGTGCGACCCGTCGCCGATGGTGCCGGTCGAGTTCACCGTGCCGCCAGCGGTCCACACCGCCGCTTCGGCGGTCACGCCGTGACCGGCGTCGCCGTCGGCGGAGACCGTCACGAGCCCCGCGGGCGCGGCGGTCGTCGCGAGCGCATCGGCGCGAAGCTGGAGTGGATCGGCGGCCACCGGCGCGCTCGCGCACACCCCGGCAAGGACGGTGATCACCCGCTTCACGGCCTGAGCTCGCTGCGCAGCGCCCGGATGACGATGACCAGATAGGTCGCGAACGCAGCCGTACCGATGGCCTGGCCGGCGGTCATCGCGAGCATCACGGGCAACGGCGTCGGCACGAGGATCGACCACACCATCAGCGCGAGCCCGATGATCGTGAGCACGGCGCAGACGCGGAGTGCGATCGATCGCTTGTCGTCGGTCATCGCGTCGGCTCCGTGCTCGCCGCCGACCACGGCTGCTTCGATAGTGGATGCGCCGGGCCGTGGCAGCCCGCACTCGCGCAGCTGACCTCGCCGCGGCGCAGGCGATCGAGCAGGCTGGTGTGGTCCTTGACCAGATTCCACAGCGGCCCTTGCGTCGAATGACAGTGCATGCACGTCGCGTTGGGGAACGGTTCGCGGATGTGGATCGCCGCGCGCGCCTCGGCGAGCGACATGTTGCGGTAGTGCAGCGAGTATTCGTAGACGTGGCGCAGCCCACCGAGCTTGGTCAGGATCGTCCCGTACATGCCGTAGTTCGCGTGGCACGCGTAGCAGTTGTCATCGCCGAAGTCCGCGTTGCGGGCGTGGCGCGCGGCGAGCGTGGTGCTGCGCGGATCGTTCGAATCGGCGCTGTACGGCGTCATCACGTGGCACGAGCCGCAGAAGCTGCGCGCCTTGGTCGCCTCGTAGCCGGCCACGTTGCCGGTCGTCGCGGTCGCGATCGGCAGCACGCCGATCCCGAGCAGCAGCACGACCTTCGTCGCGTGCGACAGCGCGGGGCGCCGCACGAGGTACCAGAGCATCAACGCCACCGAGGTGGCAGCACATCCGATCGCGGCCGCGAGCAACGGATTATCGAAGATCCACGATGCCATTGATGTGCTCGCTGGTGTGGTTGGTGACGATGATGTTGCCGAACGCGTCGACGGTCCCGGGATGGCAGCTTGCGCACGTCGTCAGCGTCATCGCCGGTGAGTGGGGCGCGCCGGCCGGCGGAATGCCGTGGCAGCTACCGCAGAACGCCTGCCCCGTCGAGGTCCACACCGGTCGTGCAGCCCCGTGGCAATACGAGCTCGAGCAGGTCTGCGCGACGCGCTCCCAGCCGAGGCTCGCAGTGACTCTCGCGGGCCCGGGCGAGTCGAGGTGGCCCGGCGAGTCGATCTCGGCCGGCACGACGTGACACGTGGCGCACGGCACCGGCGCCGAGATCCGCGCCAGCGCCTGCAGGTGCGCCTGATGCGCGCCGACGCCGATCGCGGTCGTGAACTGGTTGCCGTGGAGATCGACGGGCGGCGCGGGCGAGCTCGGGCTGCCATGGCAACCGCTGCAACCGGCCACGCGCCCGATCTGCACGATGCCGTCGAGGTGCGGCGCGTTCGATGGATGACAGCTCGTGCAGTCGTTGCGCGTGTGGCTGCGTGGCGGATCGCCATGGCAGCGATCGCACGTGCCGACCGGCGCCGGATCGTCCCACCGCGGATCGGTCGCCGTGCCGCCACCGGCGGCGCCGAGCGCGTCGCCGTGGCAATAGATGTTGCTGCACGTCGCGCCGTCCCAGGTCGGTGGCCCGGCGCGGTGGGTGGGATCGATCGTGAGCGCGGCGCGTGCACCGAACGTCACGACCGGCGGCGTCGTGATCGCGATGCCGTTGTGGAGGATGTGACCATCGTCGTCCCAGCTCGTCGGTGTGATGTGGCACTCGGCGCAGGTGACGCTGGTCAGCAGCGTCGTGGCGTGCGCGACGTGCGCGAAGCTCGTCGGCCCGGCGCCGTGACAGGTCACGCACGCGGTTGGTCCCGCGCGATGACAGCCGAGGCAGGAGACGCCCGCGGCGCCGCCGCTGAAGTCGGACCCGTGACAGCTCGCGCACAGCGCGAAGCTCCAGTTCTCGCGTCGCAGGACCGCGCCATGGAAGTTCGGGCTCGTTGCATCCTGGATGCCGGGCGCGTGGACGTCCGCGGTGCAGTCGCCGTTGCACGGCGCCGACAGCAGCCGCTTGTCGGCGCAACTTGCAAGGGCGATCAACGTCATGGCGATGACCGCGTTCACGGAAACCCGTGCAGGACGCCGACGTCTTCCACGGCGCCCGGTCCGTGACATGTCGCGCACGCCTCGGCGCCGGCCGAGGTCGTGTTGAGCTGGGCGTGCGCCGCAACCGCCGGTCCGTCGTGACAGCTCGTGCACACCGACGCCGTCGGCTGGGTCAAGATCGTCTGCGTCACCGTCCAGAACGGGGCGGCGCAGTACAGGCGCGTATCGCTGCCGGCGGCCGGTGCGCATCCCATCAGCGCCGACGTGCTCGGTGAGTACGCCGGCGATGCGCTCAGTGGCAGGATCCAGTTCTTGCTCGTGTGGCACGCCGCGCAATCGGTGAGCGCGCGGGGATAGCGAACGGCGCCGAAGTCGTTCGGCGTGCCGCCTGGGTTCGCCACCGTCGGCAGCGGGAAGCCGCCGAGCACGTAGGGCTCGCTCAGCTGATCGCCCGCGTGGATCTTGTGGATGAAGTGACGGAAGTCGATCGTGTCGGCGAGCACGTTCGTCGTGCCC
>Ga0307509_10010635_pt1 | contig 11237 bp, 14 predicted proteins | sample 10_EM_MG_FD_202245 | JGI IMG/M metagenome (GOLD analysis project Ga0307509, IMG submission 202245) | Populus trichocarpa ectomycorrhiza microbial communities from riparian zone in the Pacific Northwest, United States - 10_EM | ecosystem: Host-associated > Plants > Roots > Unclassified | place... | reverse complement strand
GAGGTTCCCGCTGACACCACGTCTGCATTCCGCCAGCGACTGCCCTGATCGCAGCCCCTCGGCTCCACGTTGATGGCGGCGTTCCTTGAGAATATGGAATCCATCACATCCGCGGCAAGGACGGTGGGTGATCGACATGGATGCAACTATGAACACGCGGAATCATACGGAAATAGCGTCGTTGGGGTTGCACATGTGGGCTGAGATTGTGCACAAGCAGTACTTATCACTATCATTCGAAAAAGCTGCACCATTTAGTCGTACTTCTGATCCAGGTTTCTCTGAGGAATTACTACCAGCCGACGACCACTCCGGATCTTTCTTACTGCCGGGCGATATGAGCAATATGGTGGTGACGGCGACAAGGAAAAGGCGCACAGGTGTCGCCCGCCCTCCCTCAGCCTCGCCTGATACCGCACGTTTTGTCCATTTGAGCACCCCAGAACGACAATCGACCTTCGATTGGATGCTTCTCCGCGTTTTTCTGCCAGAAAGTCTCGATCAAGGGTTCTGCCGGAATGGAGTCGGCATCTTCCCGGTTCCAGCAGACGCCCACTAAGCAGTCACGTGGGCTGTGACCACATCACCTCTCCCATTGGCTGAGTCACGCGTCACACGCTCCCCCTCCGTAACGAACGGTGGTGACGACCTGACAGCGACGTCGACGATAGATCAGCCGACCGCAGCTTTGCGACCTGGGAGAATGCGGGGTCTCGCGTTCCCAACAGACCCAATCAACCGGAGGGACTACTCGGCTGAGCGCGAGACTCCTCACCTGAATGGCACGCACGAAATCCCAATCGACCCCGCCTTGGCCGGGCCAACCGACGACCCGGCCATGGTCACCCACGACGGGGCGAACCGGTCAGCGTTTGTAAGTCTCCTTTTCTTTTCCTCTCCCCAAAAATCTGTGATCGGTCCGCCGCCCCTCCGCCGAGAGATCATATAAACGCGTCGCGTCGCGCTTTCGCCGGAGGAACGCTCACAGCTGACTCTTTACCGCCTTCGCCAGTCCCCCCACCACCATCAGCCCAAACACCAGCATCAGTATCACAACCAGTACTCTCCCGGCCCCCAGGGCGATCCTTTTGCTCCTCAGCCTCATCCGATCCCAATATTCTTTCCCCAACCACCGACGCCGAATCCTCTCGCACCCTCATCTAAGCACCCGAAGCGCAAGAGACTACCAAAACGGGAGGAGGAGTGTTCGTTCTGTCAAGGGAATGACAACGGGAACAAGCATGGGCAGCCGGAGCTGATGGTCACCTGTGTCATGTGCGGCAGGAGCGGTGCGTTGTATATCATATTCGTTCCAGACCCCCCCCTAATTCCCGCCGCCAGGTCATCCAACCTGTATGGATCTTGGACCAGTGGCGGAGATCATGCGTTCGTATCCCTGGAAGTGCATCGAGTGTAAGACGTGCGAGATATGCCGCGAAAAAGGCGATGACGTATGTATTGACCCCCGCTTTCCAGCTTTTCGCCCCTATTGATCAATGTGTGCAGGCGCGTATCTTATTCTGTGACTTTTGCGATCGAGGTCAGCCCATTTGTCGGTCGTGCCCAACAAAACTCACCAAACTCTAGGTTGGCACATGGACTGTCTACAACCGCCGTTAGAAGAGGCCCCCACGGGGAAATGGCATTGTCCTATTTGTCCACCACTATCTCTCCCGGCGTTCTTCCAAACGCAACTCCCGCCCGAACTCCAAGCCGAATCCCACCCCGAATCCCACGTTACCACCGATCAAGGATCACCCTCAAACTTTCAACCCATCCGCGCTTCATCTGTCGCTTCGACTTCTTACTCTCACGAGCCACAGACGCGAGCCGCAAGCAGCCGCAAAGGCAAGGGTAAGGCGATCTTCACGGACGAGTCAGAAATTGAGTCTCCGCTCACTCGGAGGCAACGCCGTGCCAGAAAGGATAGCAGGGGCAGGGTGCGGACGAGCGAAACGGAGGAAGAAGAGCCGGAAATGGATTCCACACCGAGGGCCCTCAAACGTATGAAGTTTAAACTGGGTACTCGACCCCCGCCGCCGAATCGGGTGGTTGTCCGGCTCAAGTTGCCTCCGAAGAGTAAAGGGAAGGAACGGGAGGAAGAGGAATCACTGCGGAAGGATGTGTTCGAGGACCTTCTGTCCGCTGAGGATAGGGACACGTCGAAGACGCTAATCGATCCGAGTGACAAGGCGAGGTACGAGAAAAGTAGGACACAAGCAGAGGTATGTTCACCCCTTCGACCTCGTTGGAACTATATTCAACTTGCAGTTACAGGCAAGATTATTCCCACCACAACTCGACCTAGGAACACCGTCATTTACACCTTCAAGACCCCTCCGCCGATCAACATACGCCCAACTCCTTGCCCAAACCCAACCACCCACACCACGACCCCTCAACTCTCCCTTACCATCCACCCCGGTCCCCAATTCACCATCGCCCTTCCCCTTTCCGCCCGTTGCTTCATCTTCAACTACACCGACGTTGCGAACACGAACCATTCGATTTGGCGAATACGATATCCAGACTTGGTACGATGCCCCGTTTCCAGAGGAGTACGCCAATTTGCCGGATGGAAGGTTGTGGATATGCGAGTTTTGCTTAAAGTACATGAGGAGTCAGTTTATCTCCGTTCGACACCGGGTATGTCCGCAGTTTTACCCCCGCCCCCCCCCCAAACCAAATCCTGACGACATTGTAGACAAAATGCAAGATGCGGCATCCGCCTGGAGACGAGATTTACCGGGATGGTGCGGTTTCTGTGTTCGAAGTCGACGGGCGACGGAACAAAGTACGCAAACGCTCTTCCTTATCACATCTCCCACACCTAACCGATGAGCAGATTTACTGTCAGAATCTATGTTTACTCTCCAAAATGTTTCTTGACCACAAATCCCTCTTCTACGACGTCGAACCCTTCCTCTTCTATGTAATCACCGAGAGCGACTCAATAGGTGCCCGGTTCGTAGGGTACTTCAGCAAAGAGAAGCAGAGCCCGAAGGACTATAACGTCAGTTGCATCATGACGTTGCCCGTGCGGCAGAGGAAGGGGTGGGGGAACTTGTTAATCGATCTTAGTAAGCTATATGTGCCTCCAACGTTCGAGTCGAGTTGTGTGTATTAATTGGGAGCGTTCTGTAGGCTATCTCTTGTCGAAGAAAGAGGGCAGGACTGGGTCACCGGAAAAACCGCTATCCGCCCTGGGTGCGTTGGGATACAAGAACTACTGGACACTCTCCTTGATGAGATATCTCTCCACCGCCTCACCCGGGATACGGTTGGGTGGTAAGTACTGGTGCTCTGGGTGCACGTTCCCCGAACTACAGTTCTAACTGTCTAATCTTAGATATCAGCACCGCGACGTCTATGACCACCGAAGACATTTGCTTGGTCCTCACTCAACAAGGTATGATCCGAAACAAACGCGACATCACCCCCTTCTCGCCTGCTATGAAACCCTCCCCTGGTCAATCGATCCGGTTCGTACGAGGACGGAAAAACGGGACTGCACGAAAACACCTACAGAGGAAACAAACAGACGACGACTTTTCTCGTGGCCCGTTCGTTCCGCCGAAGGATTACGAGATTGTCTGGGATCCAGAAACTGTCAAAGTGTACCTGGACAAGTGGAACGACAAGGGCTACCTGACGTTAAAACCGGAGAAGCTGAAATGGAGCCCATTCATTTTACAGAGGACTGCGAAACCAGCGACGAACGCCCCGCTCACCACTCTGGATCATGGAACCGAGGTCAAGATCGTGGATGTTACGGTCAAGAAGGACGAGGATGGAAAGTCGCGGTCTGAGTTAGTGCTTGAGGAGAGGCTTCGTACGCCATCCGCGTCTACACCGAGGGATGACGAGAGTTCTGCCGGTTCATCTTTGCATATCCAAGATCAGGCGATGTCACCCGCGTCCACCTCGAGGTTGAAGGCCCAGGTCGAGCGGGATCGCAAACTCGCGTTGAAGCTTGCAAATACCAACACACCTTCGACGCGTCGAACAAGGTTACGGAGTCGGGACGGTTCTACGCCTCAAACTTGCCACACACCCGTCCCTGATACTCCAACGACTCGATCACGAAGGATAAACGGGGTACAAGGTCCCAACGGCATCCCGGGCACACCGGACATGAGGTCACCCTCTATCACATCAACTGTTTCACGGTTGAGGGGCCGGGAAATGAGATCCCGTTCTGGATCAGCTGCAAGGTCCACGATTACCCGGTCTCGGAGCGCTCTCAAGACCCCTTCGATCGCGGACCCTGAGGATGGTGACAACGAGGGAGGGAAAGGTGATGATAGAGACGCAGAGGGCGATGAGGATGGTGATGGGGACTACATAGATGTGGACATAGACGTGGACGAGGACGAGAAGTTGGCGATGAGGCTCGCGGAGGAAGAAGCCAAGAGAGTGCCGATGAAGAGGTTAAGGTCAAGATCTGGAACCGCTTCGAATTACCAGGGCTCAGACTTCTTTCCGCCAGCCCACCTCGACGAAGACGTGTTGACGGGTTCTGGGCCAGGGATCAAGAGGTCGGACTCGAGCCGGTCGCTGACGCGGAAGAAGAGGATGAGAATTGACTCTTCCCCTATAATGGAAGACTCACTGACGCTTCCGCCTGAGGAAGAGAAGCATTCTCCCCCTCCTGCTACCTTGGTCGTTCCTGTTACTGTTGAACGGGATGAAGTTCCGGTGAACGGTTCCAGAGTCAACGGGACGCACTCCAGTTCCACATCCGTCAAGGCGGACTCACCCCCAATACTCAAACTGGAGGGGATCCCAGAGGCTGACCTGGACATTGTGGCGTCATTGGCGGCGCTCAAGAATGGTGGGCGGTTCACTGACGTACCAAGCATGGTCAAAGATCAGAATGCTACAGTTGTCATCGTCACACCCGTCCCCGATGACGTCCATTCCATGAATCCGAATCAAATCTCGGACCAAGTCTTTGACGATCCTGATATCGAGGTCATCGACGACCGTGGCTTCAGCGCCAATCCCTCGGATCCCCTCGGCCCGAGGATGGATGAGGACGAGGACGAGTATGGTGATCTTGACGCCGAGGGTGAGCTGGATGACGAGGAGGGTATCGATATTGTGGCTGTCTTGTAACTTAGTAATCACTTTTTATTGCAAATAACCTACATGGCTTATCATCTATTCGCCTCAGTTTGAGACTTCCCGTTCCTCTCGTTTCGCCGCTTTGGGCTTTTTCTTCTGGGATATTTGTTGTATTGTTGGGGCCGTGTGTCGTGTATGTGTGTATGTGATTGCGCCTGCTGTTTTTACGCTGTTTTCGTGTCATGTTATGTCCATCGTGAAATTGCAAGAGGGGGGTGCCAGATCCCGGGCCGGGGATGTGTGACTATGGAGAATCGCCCCCAGCATCCGGTACGCCCACGACGATAATTCTCAAGGGCCCCACCCCATCCCGTCGTTAGACCCCGCGCCAAGGGATAGGTTTTTGGTCCGAGTTTATCGGTGTTTGTGCAGGTTTACCCTTTTTTTGTTCTCTTCGGAACGTGGATCCCTTGTTTCCGTCAAGCTTGGGTATTGATCACGACAGATAGTAAGAAGAACCGCCGATCAATAGCGCGCTTACGCCTACAGACCCTTACCGGGAGTAGGCCCACAAAAAAGAGTGAAACCTTAACCCTGGTGGCGTATTTTGAGGTCGGCGTTCAGTGGGGGTTGGACTGTCGTGAGAGAAGGCGTTCGGAGACGCAGCCTAACCATCCTTCGCCTAGCTTGGGATGTGTTCCTTTCATTTCGCCTGTCCTCGGGGCCAGGCTATGTTGGACTTGCCAGCCAGAAACAATGTGGTGATCGACGTAATGTGGCGGAATCTGTGTGATCGTCTGTTTGGACCCTCCGAGGAGGACGTGGTTTACGGAACTGAGAAACGGCGTTATTTTTATTTGGGTTGGGGAGAGAAATTAACAGCGGGTACGCTATATCGGGAGGGTAGATACCCTGATTACACCAACATGGAATGTAAGCTAGATTGACCAAACAAACAGACAGATAAGGCAGGGGGCGAGGGAAGGGAGATCGACACATCCCGCATTGGATGATTTCATTTCCACCCACAACGGATTGACGTCCCCTAGTCGTAGCGGCCAGTCGAGCGATGGACGAGCGCACGAAGTGGCTTAACGACGGCGAGAGCGCAAAGCAACTATGCGGGTTTTCTTGACTTCGTCGTGGGTGGGACCAAAATACCGGACCGTCTTGAAGCTCCATTCTAGGTTGCCGATGACCCAATCCTCAAGCGCGCGAATGTAACGTGCTACTTCAACGTCAACAGGAGCGCCCCACCTAGGCAAGCGCCTCTTCGCATCGTTGAGGTCCTTCATAAGCTTAGCGGAATGCTCTCCAACGGTATCCGCGGCCTGCTGCAGAGAAATTCCTTTCGCCCCCATCAAGACAGTGAGAATGTTGTTGCCGCGATGGCCCTTGGACTGTTCCATGTTGTAACTATATAAATCCTAGTGATAAAAAGATAAGCCCTGGGATATCAGTGCGCCAAGCATAATTCGCTCACGTTCGCCCAACAGACTAGATCACAAGCGGCGAAGTAGACGGTCATGAAAGCGGAATCCTCAAAGACCTCGTCGGGGAGATCTATACCGAGAGCGTACATCGCAAGCATGAAGCAGAGTCGGACGGCGCTGTTCTCCCTCCGGAGAGTTTCGTATCGTTCCATGTCGAGAACCTCGTCTCGTTCGCGATACTCTGCTTCTTTAGATATAGCTTCGATGTAGTCCTTGCAATGCTCCAAGAAGCGCCTTCGGCAGTTCACTCCCGCCGTGCGCATGAAGCGAGCTCTGAACCTGAGACGACCAGGTTACGTTAGCGCCGATGTGATCAGTGTGGAGAGGGGGTGGAAGGGACGAACTCTCTCGTCATCTGTGCCAACCTAGACCCATCGTCCCAGGTCGGATCCCTCATGACATTGAGGTAGACCATCCCAGTCTGGCGAGCGTCTTTTCCATTCTGGTCGTCGCTCACTTCGTCGACCACAAAGAGGAGATTAACAAAATCGCAGGCGGTCCGGAGCTGTTCATATTCCGCGTATGGGTAAGTGTGGGAGACTAGAAGTTCGTTACTGCCGGTGAGGAAGAATGCAAGCTTTTCGCCATGAAACATATTGAAGCCGTTGACCCAGGCACGGGATTCGGCGGCGGCGGCCTCGTAGTGCGGACTCGTGGAACCCTTGATCGGGCAAATGGAAAGGAGATCTGGGAGAACGATTTTGCTAGGCATTGGCATTGTTGAGCGAGAGGTGGGCGCAGGATGAATGCGGGCGAAATCCAAGACGATGCTGCTGTCCAGAACCACAGGTAACCAGCTCTTATACCCCCAAGTTAGAAAATACCAGGACATTCTGCCGAGTCGGGGCCCACTGGATACGGAAAGGTTCCCCTGTCTTTTTTCCAGCCAAATTTTGCTTCCCATTGAAGGACCTCGGTGGCGTTTCAACAGAACATACCACGGTCGTAGGGCAGGTCGGAAGAACAAGGGGTGGATGGAGCTGATGGCAAAGGAAGAAAGCCCGGGAAATCCGTGGAAGTGTGCTGGCGGTGATTACATTGTCATCCGTTACCAGGCGTGCCCCGAACTCGTTCACCCACTGATTCAGGGGACACACCGGCCTAAAGTGTTCGACTCTGGTGGTGGCGGTACACCCAAGTAAAGAATCATACCATGGGGTGCCCCCCAAGAGATACTCGATGTGTCGTGCGCCGTTCATCGTATGAGTATTCCGAAGGGGGAATGCCCCCTTTGGGGAATCCGCCTCGGGATATCGCCAGAGGTTGATCGTTGACAAGAATACGCGTGACTGTCCGCCGATCCATTACAAGGCTTTCTCGACGCTCGTGGGCCCAGTCGTGTCGGGATCTTCCGATTGTTTTCCCTCTCGAGTCGATGGAGGTGATCGCGAGAGATTTACCGAATCTTGGTAGCAGGGCGTGTGATCTCGGCATCTCCCGGTTTCGGACCACACCCTCACAAGACTTCTCTAACGTTTCCATCCCACAAACTCCCGACGTACGAGGTCTGACCTTACAACACCTGCCGTAATCGGTAGCCAACTGCAATCCCTTTGAGGGTCCGGCTGTGATATCCGACGATTTGTGCCGTAATCACTGGGTCATTTCTTCTGTCTTCTGGTCAGTGAATGGGTTGACGGTGACAAGGAATTAGTGCTACTGGCGTAAGTCCCCGTACACGAACACTCTTACGCCACTGGAGGACCTTCTCTGCGTGCATCTATTCCGCCAAACAATATCCTGATCATCACCCGGAACCGCCCCAGTGACCGCCTACAGGTCGTGGTCAAGCTTTGCCTAGTCATCTGTGGCGTCTATCAGATGGGTTCCCCACACCACATACACACACTTATCCCTTTGTTTCTGCGAACCTAGGCTCTCGGTTAGGTGCCGATGTTCGGGTGGATGCCACCTTCGCCCGATCGCCCGATTACTTTGTTCTCCAATACGGCAAAGACGGGTGGACTCACATTAACACGTTGTGATTTTTGACATGCTGCGATACCAGGTGTCGAGAGAAAATGATCAGGTGCGAGGACCATCCGTTATCAAATGAATTTCCTTTGACAGATCTGTTTTATTTATGCACATTCTGTGTCGTAAGTGACTTGCGTGTGTGGGATATATATCGAAAGGGGCAGACTGGTGGCGGAAACGATACCCTTGATAATCCAGCGCGTATCGCGGAGCGCCCCCGTGAACCACCAAAACTCGCGGACCACCGACGAATGATCCCCAACAGGCGGGTACCCTGATAGGCTACCTGTGCCACAACGATACGGTCGCCCGCCATTGTGCACCTGAAGTATTTTCAAGCTTCTATTTTCAAACTTCTCCATATTACGGCTGTGAACTAACCCTGTGCGTAAATGAGCCGGTCCTGAAGAATCACCTCGATGTGTCCCCGGTCGCGAAGCGTCATGTGAGTGTTAGGAGCAAATGTTGGGACGTTACCAAATCTAGGTCGTCCAGCCCGCTTCCATGGCAAACCTCCGTTCATTCCATTTCAGAGAAGGGGTATATACCGACCGGATGGACGGATAATGTGTATGACCGCTGCGGCTGTTATCTGATCTTTTGTAGGCGTTTTTCCCAGCAGGTGATAGGTCCAGCTCGGAGGTTCCGATTTTGCAATTCATCCTCGTTGCGAGAGGTTGGCGCTGACATTCGGGTTTGATAGGTATGGAGTACACGCAGACTTTTACAGTACCTAATCCGTATCAGACAACTCCCTGGATCGTCCGGTCCCCCTTTGAATAGGTCTGCGCTCTCTTGCCCCGACTCGGGAAACGTTGATGGCTTTCTTTTGCCTCGAGGCTCCGCGAAAAGCGAGCTGCAAGTGGTACTCTCGGTAATTATACGCCGGCCGAACGCACTCTCGGCTGACACGGAAAGGTTCCGATGAAATGGACCAGCTGCGCGGGACCGTGACTAGGAAGGGAGGGGATTACATAGTTTGTTTGTCGGGCGCAAATGTCGAGGGTGAGCGTGTTGTACGGCCTCGCGCCGCTTGTACCACCAGATTTGTAGTTCAGTTGACCCCCAGATGGTAAGTTTTACAAATTCTTACGTCCGTCAATTGATCACGACATTCCCGATTTTGACAAAAAGGGTGCGAAAATACACAGAACCACACCTACAAACAAACGCGGGCGGGGTGGGGATCACGCAATGGACCGATGCGTCCTTGATCCTTGATCACTATCTGGTTCGCGACAACCACGTTGGAGGATCGGAACTGACCCTCCCATCCTGCCAGCAAACATCGGCACGGTTGGCTCCAACCGCCACCTCTGAGCGGCCGCCGTAGGCTTCCGTTTTTGCCAACTAGCTGTAGGATGGAGGTGGCGGTGATGGGACCATCCATGGCGCCCGCATAACTACTCTCAGTGTGGTTCGAGACCAGCGCGTCCCGGCACAGACACCCGACCTGTGATGTCTTATGAGCCAAGTTCCCGAGACCCGCATACCAACTTTCCTGGTGTTAGCTTGGAATACGTGTGAGGTAAGTGTTCTACGAGAAATCATGTTTTTTTACTCGAACAGAACGTTCCAGCTCACCGCCACGATGTTTTCATTTCACGGAGATTTTGTATTTGGAACGCATCGGTTAGGCTTAGGCGGAAGCACATTCATCCATCACATGTGGAAAGTGTAGGTCCGGGCGGATGGCCAATATAAGGCGATCCCAGAAGTCGCTATCTGGCTCCCAAGTACCCTGCTCCCCTCCCTGCGCCCCCACCATCTCTCGGCAAGCCCTCGGCGACCATGCAGCAGTTTACCCTTCCCGATCTTCGCTCTATGTGTCCTTTAAAGGATGCAACAAACCCCCACCACAAATCCGCGGCCGCCGAGTCTCGCGCTTGGATCAACAGTTTCAAAGTATTCAATGACGCAAAGCGTGCGGAGTTTATCGCAGGCAGCAACGAGCTCTTAGTCTCACACGCCTATCCGTTCGCTCCCTACGAACGCTTCCGAGTCTGCTGCGACTTTATCAACACCCTATTCGTCGTCGATGAAATCAGCGACGTGCAAAACGGCGAGGACGCCCTGAGCACGGGCATGATTTACCTCAACGTTCTCAAGGACCCGTCTTGGGATGACGGCTCCAGACTTGCTCAAATCACCAGAGAGTTAGTGATTCGCACCGTTCATTTCCGACTCACATTAATGAACTGTCACCTTCCAGATTTAGGGCCCGCCTGCATAAGTCCGCCAAGCCCAACTGCCAGCGCCGGTTCTACCAAACTTGTGCCGACTACGTCGACGCCGTTGGGAAGGAGGCCGAGTACAGGGTACAGGGGAAGGTCCTCGACCTTGCCTCGTACGAGAAGCTTCGGCGGGACAACAGCGCGGTTTACGCTTGCTTCGCCCTTTTCGAATACTCCCTGGACATCGACCTTCCCGACGAGGTGGTCGACCATCCGTCGTTCAAAAATCTTCAAGACTGGGGCTGCGACCTGGTGTGTTGGGCCAATGTAAGTGTCCGCCGTCTCCGCCCTCTCTCCGATCCGTCGGTTGACTCCCTTTCCTTTCAGGATGTCTTCAGTTACGATGTCGAGCAGTCAAAAGGTCTGGAGGGGAACAACATCCTGACAGTGCTGATGCAGGCGAGGGGTTTCAGCCTCCAGGAAGCGAGCGACTACGCCGGAACGTTATTTGGCGATCTCATGAACC
>Ga0307509_10010633_pt1 | contig 11237 bp, 11 predicted proteins | sample 10_EM_MG_FD_202245 | JGI IMG/M metagenome (GOLD analysis project Ga0307509, IMG submission 202245) | Populus trichocarpa ectomycorrhiza microbial communities from riparian zone in the Pacific Northwest, United States - 10_EM | ecosystem: Host-associated > Plants > Roots > Unclassified | place... | reverse complement strand
AGCTGCTGGTCGGACCAGACTGGGGCCTCAGGAGCCAAGTCTGAGACCCCTTGGAGGAGGCGGGATCTCTGACGGGCGGAGGAGGGGCAGGACAGGATGGCATGCTTGAAGGTCTGAGGTGCCTCAGCGCATAAAGGGCAGGAGGTGTCGACATCAGGATCTCCCCATGAGGGGTGAGCCGAGAGATAGCTTTTTCCAGAACGCATCTGGTGTATTCTTCCCGCAACAAACTTGCCCAGGCCCATGAAGGGATGGGGGCGCGTTGAGGGCGGATAGGGGTAGTATGGCGGGGCTGGGGTGGAAGACCAGTCCGAATGGAGGAGTTGTTTAGCCCTCAACTTAAGGCGTGCGTACGACGGGACCACCCCGGGTACCGGGGGTAGATAGTCAGTCAAGTTGAGGGAGATGGGTGGTAGGGTGGCTACGTCGTGGACGAGGGGGGTGGCTGGGTTGGCCAAGGCTGTGATGGCATTGTGTCGATATCTCGGATTCTTCAACTTGTCCGGGGCAGAACGCTAGTCGAGGTTAAAGAAGAGGTAAGGTTGGGAGGTAATCTTCCCGCGTGCTATTGAGGCGGCGCGGTGTGGCGAGAAGGTGGGGACAGACTTAGGGAGGCGTGCCGTGGCAGGGTTTATTTATGGAGGGAAGCAGATGAGCCTTAGGCCAGCAAGGCGGCGTTGGTGGCGTACAAGTATAAGTAGCGGGGGAAGACAGGCTTCCCTGTGCAAACATGTCAGGTTGGTGGAGGAGAAGCAGTTGGTGATCCATCTACAGACCCGATGCCAAAAAACAGACATTGGGCCCATGATAGACGGGGTAGGGTTCCAGACAGCGGACCCATACAAAAGGATAGGAGCAAGAAGCGAACGCGCCAAGGAGAGACAAAGGTAGGGAGGAAGGCCTATCCCAGGGGGGGAGAGGCGGCGGATCGTGGCCAGGGCGGCATTTGCATCTAACTACTATGACCGAGTCTCCTTCTTATAAACTCTTCACGCTAACAACCCTAACCCTGGTGACTCATAACTTGAGTCACACGGTCCTATGAGTCATACCAAGTCATGCCCGAAATCCATGAGATGACTCCTATGAGTCACTGCCCAACATGCCGTAAACCAATCATAAAATATAAAACATATCAGGTGCGCAAAGTGCGTCATCTGCATGGAACTCGTGACTCATAATGTGAGTCATGCGCGAAAGTCATTACATCATTATGACTCACAATCGTGAGTCATAGAAACAGCAACCAATCATAGCATAACGATAACACGCAAGTGCGAGTCATGTGAGAACTATGAGTCAACCGACTGCATAGTGTGAAACATAAACATACCTAATGACTAATAACTATTAGTCATGTGAAATCTGCCTTGCTTAGTCACGATTTGTGACATTAAACCACACATTCTATACTCCACGCTCTCACGATGAAAGTCGCAGAAGTGAATGGTGTTGTTGAATGAGGTAGTCTAAGCAATTAGGAATAACCACACTCACGCATGTCAATAGTATCCATAGGATGCTGACGGAACCTTACGATAACACTATGACTATGGAGGAATAATGGCTATTGGTGCGATTATCGTGACAAGTCTATCTTATGCCTCGCAGACGTTGGTTGCAGGATATACCTGCAATGCTGAGAGGTTTGATAACAAAGCTGGCCCCTTTGTTGGTTTGATCATGGAGACCATTCTGCGTATGCAAATGGTAAAGCAAGACTCCATGCCGACGAAGATGGATCGTAACCAATGACCTGATGTGTGGGAGCACCGTCAGGAAATTTCTTGGTGTTATGATTCGGGAGTCGAAGTGAGATAACAGAATTGACATGGTCAAATGGTGTTCGCACTTTTAGGACAAGCGGGAGTGTGATAGTAGGTACTTAGTTAGTATGAGAACTAGATGTAGCCCGCAACTACCCAAACGCACCATATAAATATCGAGGTGCCTCCCGAGCTATTTTGAATATTATCAAGCGACGGAGAAGAGATCTTATCAATATAAGTTTTTAAATTAGAAAAATCTTTATCACTTTACCTACCTCTATTTTTGAAACATTGAGCCTTCCTAGACAATCTCCGTCTATGATTAAGATTATCGGCTTGAGTTATCTCCCAAGACTTTGAGATAGGCTCCCGCCTAACACCAAGTTACCCTACCTTCACTGGCAAAGTCATCCAAGAACTTAGAGGTTGATTGCCTCACATTCTATGGGCTCTGAGATGTTCATCGGCGCACACACAGCTGCGCAGGGAGGCCCCACCCCTGAGTAAGGGTTGCCTGAATATACTATCGAACTTGGGTGGATTTAGCTAACACCCCCCTCTTCCCCTAGTGGTGGAACGGCGCATCATAGGCAGATGGCTGCGTAGTTGCTCATTGGCTGGTAAAAAGAGGTCATTGGAGCAGTTGCCGTAACATATAAGTCATCGCCGTCCAACCAACCGAATGTCGTTCGCAGGATATACAAGGTAAGTATAGGTAACCGCCAAAATGGGGGTCGCCGATGTATTGTCTCTCCGGCACCTAGGAGTCTATCTTAGCCTACGGGTAGTAAGGTAGTCTTCCGAGTGGTACTTAGGTAGTTCAAGGAGGCCAGGGTGCTTTGAGGACAAATACCTGAGTAACCAGCCAGGACCTTCTTCCCTTGATTTGTAGCATTACTATGGGTTGTCAATCAACTCTAGAGGTATGAGTCTTATCACAGTAGAGCATGTCCCGCGAGGATTGGCTATGGGTAGCGCCCAGTTAGTCAACCATTGGCTTCATCTCACCGGGGAAGCTTGCATGTCAAATCATCACATTGGATAAGTCGCGTAGATTAAATGATGGACTGCATAGTTTGTATAGATGAAACTATGACTGGGCCAGTGAGTCCACCACCTAGGTATTGATTCTGGTTGTTGTCATAACAGTTAGCCACTGGTATGACTTCGATAGGAAGAGGTTTTCCACCTGCGGTTGTATTGGAAATGCATTGCAGAAGCTCATACCCTATGGACTGACTTAAGTGTACCCGAGTATGTCAGACACTTCCGGCAGGATAGTTCCTGATGGAGGGTAGACCTCTCACAAACCCTGAGCAGGAAAGGGTGCTCGCACAAGGTCAGTGTAGTAGTCAATGTCCAAGGCTGGAATCTAATCTCTTCTTAAGTTTCAGCGTTGGGCATTCTACTTCGATAACAAACTTTCCTCGAGAGAACTTATTCAGTGAAGCTTTCAGCTTAACGATAATAACTTTAGCCATTTTAATTCCTCGTGAATTATTTACTCTATCTTTATCTTCTACTTTGAGTTTTAGTTCAGTCCTAACCTTAGAGTTCACCTCTCTATAGGGTGCCCCTATTACACTTACGAGGTATGTCAATATAATAAAGTCCTTCGGCATAAGAAGTATGGACTCCGAGAACCCTTAGTCATTCCTATGAGGACATGCACGGCAATATCCATGCACGTCATTCTGGGGTTCCCAAAGTCCGACAGGTATACGAAGATATGGGTCATCGTAGACAGGTTCTCCAAGTGGGCATACTTCATACCCAGAAGGACGGAGGAATATATTAAGGAACTGGCCTTGACGTTCGTGAAAGAAATCTGGCCCCTCCATGGATTTCCTCAATCAATTGTCTCTGACGGAGATACCCGATTCGCGCCTAAGTTTTAGACGAGCCAGAATCAGCTATTGCAAGTAAAGCTAAACCGCTCGACGGCATTCCACCCAGAAAGCGATGGGCAAACCGAAAGGGTTAATCAGACACTAGAATAATATTTAAGAAGTTATTGTTCATATCAGCAAGACGATTGGGTATCGCTGTTGCCCTTTGCGGAACATGCGTATAATACTTCAATGTCAGAATCCACAAAGGCAAGTTCCTTTGAAATAAATTATGGATTCTTACCACAGACTCAGTGGTCGGGGATAGTGACGGAAAACAAAGGAATACACCCGACAGCGAGCTTGTTGTAAAGGATTGGGAAGGTACATGGCATGAGATCTGAGAAATAATACAGCAGGCACAGGAAAGACAATCGAAATGGCATGATCAAAAGAGACAGCCAGCTCCGGAATATGTCACATTAGAAGATGTCATACAGGGCAGAGGTAAGCAAGCGGATAGGGTTATGCTAAACCGCAAGAACCTCCGTACAAAAAGGCCTATGGAAAAACTAGACCATTAGATGTTTGAACGCTTTGTTGTCAAACGCAAGGTAAGGTCTAGGGCCTATGAGATTGAGCTGCCGGAAAGATGCGACATCTATCCTTTATTCCATGTTGGTCTGTTGGAACCATACCTGAGGATCCAGTCGGTAGGCCTCAAAAGATAATTCCAACCCCTGCCATAGGGGATCATGAGCGTAGCTATGTTGTTGGGAAGTGGTGGATAGCCGCTGGTATGGGAATCCTAAGTCAAAATTCCCACACCCCTGTGTACAATACATGGTTACTTGGGAAGGGTACGGTCCAGAAGATAATTCTTGGGAACCATTCGAGATGTTAGAAGATACCACAATGCAAGCATTGCAACAGTTCCATGAGAAGTATCTGTCGAAACCTAAAGATCAGAGGATTATAAACAATCCAAACCGTGGAACTAAGAGATGACGTTGACGGTCTGAGGACATACCAAGAGAAGAGGGGAGTAGTGTAATGACCCTACGTTAGGTAGCTACAATAACTACCAACTTAGCGCAAATGGTATACGAAGTGGTAACCACAGGTGGTATGGTCTCATATACTTAGTATCTCAATAGCTGGTAAACCTAGGACAAGGCCTAGTAAATAGTTGAGTAGCCTTGGGTACTCTACAAGGAAGGGTAACCTTTTAGGAGTATGTTCGGATAAAGTCAAGGAATTTATGGGAACGTTACACAGGCCTCCGAGATAATATTAGGTGTTGACAGTTGACAGGAGGACTTTCAAACCGGTTAAAGGCATACAAGGGCAAAGTTACCCTACCTTGGAAATTTGACCATTAAGCGCATGGACCCCAGTTACCCTACTGAGGAGTCCAAGTTACCCTACCTTCACCGCCAAAGGCATCCTAGAACTTAGAGGTTGATTGCCTCACATTCTATGGGCTCTTAGATGTTTATGGGCACACACGCACCTGCGCGGGGAGGCCCCACGCCTGAGTAAGGGTGGCCTGAATATGCTATTCTACTTGGGCGGGAATTGCTAACACCCCCCTCGGGCCCCAGTGTTGGGACGGTGGGTCATACGCAGACGGCTGCATAGTTGCTCATTTGCTAGTAAAAAGAGGTCATTGGAGCAGCTGCCGTAACACCGTATCAGTCATCACCATCCGTCTGACTGAATGTCGTTCGCAGGATATATAAGGGGAGTATGGGTAACTGCCAAAATGGAGGTTGCCCATATGTGGTGTCTCTGGCACCTTGCAGTCTATCTAAGCCTACGGGTAGCAGGGTAGTCTTCCTAGTGGTACTTAGGTAGTCCAAGGAAGCCAGGGTGCTTTTAGGACAAATACCTCAGTAACCAGCTAGGACCTTCTCCCCTTGATTTGTAGCATTACTATGGGTTGTCAATGGACTCTAGAGGTATAGGTCTTATCACAATAGAGTATGTCCCGAGAAGCTGGCTATTGGTAGTGCCCATTTAGCCAACCATCGGCTACATCTCACTGGGGGAGCTTGCATGTCAATTTATCACATTAGATAGTTGCATAGATTAAATGATGGACTGCATAGCTTCTATAGACGAAACTACAACTGGGCCAGTGAGTCCACCACCTAGGTATTGATTCTGGTTGTTGTCATAACAGTTAGCTACTAGTATGACTTCGAGAGGAAGCGTTTTTCCACCTACAGTTGTATTGGAGATGCATTGCAGATACTGATATCCTATTGACAGAGTTAAGTGTACCCGTGTTGGTCCGATACCTCTGGCAGAATAATTCCTGATAGGGAGTAGACCTCAGACAGCCCTGAGCCAGACACTGTGCTCATGCAAGGTCGGCGTAGTGGTGAATATCAAAGGCTTGAATCTGATATCTACTTAAGTTTAAGCGTTTGGCATTCTACTTCGATAACCAACTTTCCTCAAAAGAACTTATTGAGTGAAGCTTTGAGCCTAAAAATATAAAGTTTTACTGTTTGATTCTTTTAAATTTTTTACCTCATCTTTATCTTCTACTTTGAGTGTTTGGTGCAGTCGCAACCTTAGCGTTCACCTCTCTATATGGTGCCCCTGTTACACCCAGAAAGCGAGGTATAACTGGACTGGGACAACTACGAGCAAGAGATTGGATTAGCCCTACTGTCCTGGCGGGAGGAGGTAGAGCGTTCAGGGCCTACAACCGAGGCTAGGCCTGCACCAGTGGAACCGAGAGGGGTAGACGACATCAGAGCATGACTAGCGGGCCATGCCAGAGGACTGGAAGGAGGGGGAGAGGAAAAGCTGAGTCAAACTCCTAGTTTGACTTCCTCAGAATAAAAATCCTCTCAGCAAAGGTGAACTATGTATTTCACTTGAAGATGAAGCCCCCGTGAAAAGCCAAACAAGGTGTATTGTGATGAAATAAAGACCAAACCCACAAGTTTACGTTGGCTGAATGCCGAAATTTTTTTAAGTGAGCGGAAAATAGAGGGCGCGGAGCAAGGAGTTCTTGTACCTTTTTCTTTTTTCCAATTTCTTTTCTTTTTTTATAATCATATGATTATTGTTTAAGGTACAAAATCCTGCTTGCAGCTCATGATATAACATATAAAAAACTTCCAACTACACATGGGAAAAAGCCAACCCCCCAAGTCCCTCTGGTATGGAACCAACCGCACATCTCGCCCCCAACAAGAAATCCTTGACTAGCTAAGAAGATAGATGAAGAAAATCAAATCAAAGCATAAGCAGAAAGAGTCAGGAAACCCCATGGCACGATCATCTGAACAAAGGAAAAACAAAAAGCAAACCTAACTCAACCACTTTGAAAGTTTCCGTATATTTAATGCGAGGGTGTCCAGGCTAGGCTTAACAGAGACCTGAAGGGGCACAACAGGCCCACTGTGTTGGCAAAGCACTCGAAAAGAAAAAGAAGATAGGGGAATACCATCCTCCCAGAGGCAAGCCGTGATGGAACGTGGTCATAGTCCGAATGGTGAAGAAGTAGTTATGAATACCAGCCAGGTAGTTGTGGGTACTAGCCAAAAAGGTGAGGAAAGCAGTAGGGTGGCAGCCGAGCCGACCGTAAGACGAGGAGAAGAAAGATGGATAGATGCAACTCTGTGCCGTAGAAACTATTGGAAAACGTGTTCGCGTCTTGACTAGACAGCTTCTTAAAGATAAAGAGAGTACAGAAATCGACTGTAGCCTGTTGAAAGGTTTTCTCTTACTGGAAACGGTGTACCCGGCCATCTGTAACATGGGCAGTGAGGAGAGTGTTGCCGACCATGCAAATGCTCTAAGTGAGGCAGAGCAAAAGCGGGGTAGGAAGAGGAAACATCATCAAAAGCAGAAAAATCCATCAACCCAGAGTGAAGAAAGCCCAAAGGGATAAACCTAAGGAAAGGAGAGTTTAGAGGGGGCATGTCTCCACCCCCTAGGTCAAACGCATTACGGGGGGTGGAGTTTGGAAAAGTGGTGATAATCTCGTGGTTTGGAGATTTCAATCGCCGGGTATGTAGAGGAGACGGAGGATGGAGTTCTTGTACCTTATTTTTGTTTTTCCTTTTCCTTTGAATCATATGATTATTGATTTAGGTACAAAATCCTGCATGCAGCTCACGCTATGGCATATAAACAACCTTACTTGCAATAAGTAACAAAGAAAATAACAAAATTCAAAGAACGCAGGCAAAAACTCCACAAGCGGGATCATCAGAACCCAGTTGGATCACCATCAATGACTAATAAAGGAACGTAAAGTTAAGTCTTCCTTATTACCTATAAGAAACCCCTTCATAAGTAATAAAACCTTGCAGCCCCACTTGCCTACCGCCGCAAACAAGCAGGAACAAAGGAATATCATAAACTGAAAAGAAAATACTGTGAAGAGAGACATGAGCAGGGGAGTTAAGAGTAGCTATACGGAGAGGGCCGAGGCCAAGCTAGGGAGTTAAAGTGTTAAGCACTATCAGAGTCCGATCTCGTCTCCGGGGTGACAGTACTGGCCCGAATACACAACATGGCTGGAGGGAAGCCTGTGCGAGTAGCGTAGAGATCCTCAGCCAACCCTCTAAGAAGGGCAACTGAGATTCAGAGTGTAACGACCCTACAATTGGTAGCTACAATAACTATCACCTTGGCCCAAAAGGTATACCAAGTGGTAACCAGAGGTGATATGGTCTCGTATACTTAGTATACAAATAGCTGGTTAACCTAGGATGCGGCCGAGGAAATAGTTGAGTAGCCTTGAGTACTCTACAAGGCAGGGTAACCTTGCAGGAGTAAGTTCACATAAAGTCAAGGAATTTATGAGAACGTTATACAGGCCTCCAAGTCAACATTATATATTGACAGGAGGACTACTGATGCTGTTAAAGGCATAAGAGGGCAAAGTTACCTTACCTTGGGAATGTGACCATTATGCGCATGGACCCCAGTTACCCTACTGAGGAGTCCAAGTTACCCTACCTTCACCGGCAAAGTCATCCTAGAACATAGAGGTCGATTGCCTCATATTCTATGGGCTCTTAGATATTCAGGGATGCACACGCATCTGCACGGGGAGGCCCCAAGCCTGAGTATGGGTAGCCTGAACATACGATTGAACTAGGGCGGGTTTGGCTAATACCCCCCTCAGGCCCCAGCATTGGGAAAGCACGTCATAGGCAGACGGCTGCATAGTTGCTCGTTTGCTAGTAAAGAGAGGTCATTGGAGTCGCTGCAGTAACACCGTAGACCTCGTCGCCATCCGTCCGACTGAATGTCATTCACAGGATATATAAGGGGAGTATGGTTAACCGCCAAAATAGGGGTCGCCCATATATGGTCTCTCCGGCACCTAGGAGTCTATCTAAGCCTACGGGTAGGAGGGTAGTCTTCCTAGTGGTACTTAGGTAGTCCAAGGAGGCCAGGGCCCTTACAGGACAAATACCTCAGTAACCAGCCGGGACCTCCTCTCCTTGATTGGTAGCATTACTATGGGTTGTCCATGGACTCTAGAGGTATGAGTCTTCTCACAGGAGGGTATGTCCCAAGAGGCTGGCTATGGGTAGCGCTCATTTAGCCAACCATCGGCTACATCTCACTGGGAAAGCTTGCATGTCAAATTATCAGATTAGACAGTCACGTAGATTAAATGATGGACTGCATAGCTTGTATAGACGAAACTACCACTAGGCCAGTGAGTCCACTACCTAGGTATTGATTCCGGTTGTTGTCATAACAGTTAGCCACTGACATGACTTCGATAGGAGGAGTTTTTCCACCTGCGGTTGTATTGGAGATGCATTGCAGAAACTCACATCCTATTGACGGAGTTAAGAGTACCCGAGTTGGTCCGATACTTCCGGCAGGATAATACCTAATGGAGGGTAGACCTCAGACAAGCCCTAAGCAAGACAGGGTACTCGCACAAGGTCAGAGTAGTACTGAATGTCAAAGGCTTAAATCTGATTTCTACTTAAGTTTAAGCACTTGGCATTCTACTTTGAGAACCAACTTTCCTGAAAAAGAACTTATTGAGCGAAGCTTTCACCTTAACCATATTAAGTTTTACTATTTGATTCTTTTGAATTATTTACCTTATCTTTATCTTCTACTCTGAGTGTTTAGTGCCGTCGCAACCTTAGAGTTCACCTCTCTATAGGGTGCTCACGTTACACAGAGAGGGGCATCAGGGCCAATGTCGTCCAGACCTGAGAGATCGGTGAGGCCAGGTTGGACCTTAGCAGGCGAGAGGGGGATCGTGTGTTGGAAGGACTCATCATCTTTGTCACAAAAAGGACAGAGGGTGCTAGAATCTCTATTCCTCCAAGAGATCTGGGCAGCAAGGGGGCTAGCACCTGTGCGCATCTGGTGAATGCGGCCACACATAAAACGAGGAAGGCCATTGTAGGCATGTGGAGAGAGACAGGCACCGTAAGGATATGACAGAGGTACTGGTGGGCCTGTGACAAGCCAGTTGGCGTGGAGTAACTGTTTCAGAGGAGTTCTGAGGGCTTGGTAGGTCACTAAAGATCCCCTCTGCAGCGGCAGGGATACGAGGTCGGTCAAGGTGAGCAGGAGAATAGGAGCCTCCGCACTGATTTCGGAAATCTAGTGAAACATAGAGTCTAAAGGCAGTTGCTTGCTGGAATTAACTGCTGGGCGGACCCATGAGGTGGGATGGATAGCTTTGAACGAGCCTTGGAGAAGAACATGATGCTCCTCTGCAGAACGTCCCTGGTCCCAAGCTGGCATAGAGTCAGGTATAGAGGCGGTGGCTGGATTGATTTTTGAGGGAGCACAGACCAAGCGGAGAGCAGCTGACCGGCCGCAGTGTTTGCAGATAGAGGAAATGGGTGGTAGAGAGGCTTTGTGGTACAGAGTGCCACGAGCGGTGGTGTAAAAAGAGTTGGTTGTCCACTGAAGGACTCCATGGCGGAAGGAGTCAAGTTTCTTTAACATAGATGCATCAGGGAGAAAAACGTCGCAACACTAGGTAAGGATTGGGAGGATCGCGCCGAAAGCTAGTTTCCTGTTGCACCATGAGGAGAGGCCTTTGCCAGCGGCACTGAGTTGGCAGATTGTAGTACAAGACACCTGAGCGAGTGCCAGGCATCTTTGACAGTGGATGGAGTACGGAATTATTGGGGTAAGCCAGTATCCAAGCCTCCTAACGGCCTGGGAGGGACCAAAAAGCATGTTGTTAATCACAACAGGGCCAGGTAACATCTGAGCGGTCCTTTGGAGTCCTCCATTGCATGAGTTCAGTTTTGGTGACTAAAAAGGCGACCCCCTAGTTGGCACCCTGTTCTTGAATGATGCAAAGAAGGTGTTGAAGCGCGGAGATATTTGAATGAACGGAGTCCAAGCTGAGAGTAAGAGTTAGATTGTCACCATATGAGTGTAACGGGGGCACCCTATAGAGAGGTGAACTCTAAGGTTGCGACCGCACCAAAACTCAAAGTAGAAGATAAAGATAGAGTAAATAATTCACGAAGAATCAAAACGATTAAACTTAATATCGTTAAGCTGAAAGCTTCACTCAATAAGTTCTCTCGAGGAAAGTTGGTTATCGAAGTAGAATGCCAAACGCTTAAACTTAAGTAGATATCAGATTTAAGCCTTTGACATTCAC
>Ga0307509_10010631_pt1 | contig 11239 bp, 14 predicted proteins | sample 10_EM_MG_FD_202245 | JGI IMG/M metagenome (GOLD analysis project Ga0307509, IMG submission 202245) | Populus trichocarpa ectomycorrhiza microbial communities from riparian zone in the Pacific Northwest, United States - 10_EM | ecosystem: Host-associated > Plants > Roots > Unclassified | place... | reverse complement strand
CTCCTCCACGGCGTCACTGATGTCGGTCCTGAAGCCCCACTTTGGTCATCCCTCCCCCTGCTAAAAAGACTCGCCTCCTTCATAGGCGTCACCTCCACGGGATTCCCCCCCTCGATGTTCCCGCCCACCACCCCCTCCTCTTCCCCACCGCTCTCTCTCTCACCCCCCAGGGTGCCCCCCCCAGTCTTTCGTGTTTTTTCGTTGGCTGAGGTGTAGGAACGTTGGGTTTTCTCTCCTTTGTCTTACGTAGGCTTTCCTTTCTAGACGGCTAAATTGTTAGTTTGTGCTTTCCTTATTACATGTGGCCGATGGCCCGGCGGAGGAGAAACCTGCGCGATAGTGGATATTTGCTGGTGCCGTAACTTTCTTTTGTTAGTTGTTTTGATTTATAGGTTTTGTTCTCTCCATAGCTAGCGCTGCATGAGGCTTTTGGTACCTAGAAACAATGAACGCATGATTGCAAAAAAAAAAAAAAAAAAAAAACGACCAAGAGATAGGATCTTCACGCAACCATCTAAGTACTTTTCTATACTCAAGATATTGCACTACGATTACTCTTTACTCTCTTTACCAAAAACACTCCTCCCATACAAGAGCTTACGCTCTAAAGAACCCGGAGACTATTGTGATAGTCTCGACGGGCTGCTCGAACATAGGACTATTGTGATAGTTCTATCAAGCACGACAATCCACCCATATTACTATCTGACGAGATAGTATCCTTGGACGGATCACTCGAGACAAGCAAGCCAGTTCCGTACTATCTGAGTAGATAGTACTTCCATACACCTTAGGGTAGAATAAGGAGACTTGCTTACTTAGGAAATAACTATCGTTGCCTGTTGCATACCTAACTACAATAGGATTGTTACAAGTTCTCCCATGTGACCAAGTTGAAGCTGAACACTCAATATGGAAACTGCCACCGTAAGTGCCCACTGGCAGCTATAATTTGTATAAATACTGTACATAATTAAATAAAATAATTTAATATATTTCATTCAACGTCTACTGATCAATCCTCTGATTGACTATTGATAACCTCTCTCCACTAGGAATTACCTGGGTCTGTCGAATCACTGCCGCTATACTGACTATTCGGATATCTCAAGCATTGACCTGCCTCCTGACTCGAATAGGTCCGCTCGCAAGGTGCAATCGGCCACTATTTACCAGATAGAGTATTTGACCCAATGGCAACTGATGGACAGCTCCTGCCTCACTGAGCATATTTCATATCTTGAAAAGTGCTAGCAACAGAACCACCATCCATTCTCCTAAATCTCTATAGTAGACTTTTCAACTAGTCTGTACCTATACCCAATCATTTCTGGGGTCACAGTTATGGAATGCCTTTGTTTCAGGGGAGCGGGTCTGGTTGATCTGAAACCTGTCAGTTTCCTGAACGTCAGCAATGGGAATTTCAAGCTGAGCAAATCCTTCTACAGCGAGTCACATAAGTTTGGCGGGGTTAGCTGGCAACGGCTGGTTATCAGCAGCAGTCCGCCTAGTCAAACAGAGTATCTCCTGCCTCATGTCAGAATAATACAAATTGAGAGCTGTGCAGGGTTCGGTCAGTGTAATGGTGTTCTTCATATGACAATTACATCAGCAAAGAAAATACCTTGCGTTCTGTCTCTCCCCCCTCACCCTGTGTGCCGGACGTTGGAGGAGCTTATAACGTAAACTCCAGTTCTGGGTGAGTCCACTAACGCTCATTCTGTCCGGAAGGGAAAGGGCTACGTCCTGGCGCGTTTGACTCCCCTTGGCGCATCCACTGCTCTGATACTCGACCTCCAGCACGCAGCCTCGTCAGCCCTTCACTTCCAATGCGCCGATTCCCATGCTGCCATTGTGGGGACGTCTTGCGGCCGCGACATCTCGCCTCCCGGACTCCCCCGTCGATACAGCCGCCCACCAGGTTTCTTCCCATGATACCCTCTGTCCTTTACCCCTGTCACTAGCCTCTCCCTGAATCCATGTCTCATCCGGAACCCCACCAATATCAACTCCGCTTCTCCCACACTCCTGAATTCCCTCAGTCCCCTCACATATTCAATCGACGTTTTCCCATATCTGATGAACATCACATCTCTCTTGCCCTTTTGTGTGGCTTACTCCTCCGCTCTCCACATCCAATCTCGCCTACACCATGCCTCTCGCCACCTCACCGGCCTCTTACAGTCTGATTGCGGGCTCCCACCGTCTTCCCCAGCCTCTTACAGTCTGCTTGTGGGCTGCCACAGGCGTCCCTGGCATCATACAGTCTGCTTGCGGGCTGCCACCTGCTTTTCCGGCGTTTTACAGTCTGCTCGCGGGCTCCCACCACCTTCCACGGCCTCTTACAGTCAGCTCAAGGGCTCCCCCCGTCTTACTCGGGCTCTAACAGCCCCCCAGACTCATTTCTGTGCCTGTCAACCTATAGCTGCCCGCTAGAGAACTTACCCAACCCTGCTCAGTTCATCACCATCTGCCCGACATATTCCCATGCCTACAATTGCCTGCTAGCAGCCTTACTGATACTTGCGCGGCTTATAACCATCCGTGCAATTCATTCTCATGCCTTTCTTGCCCACCGACCCGCGCACTACTATTGTTTGACCATTCCTGAGCCTTTTAGCACATGTAATTTAAATTAATTTAATTACATATATAAACACGATCAGCGAGTTTTGATAAAACCATTGTTCCTATCCGCTTGATCGGTTTGTTCAACATGTGATTCCGCCTGCCCAGGGGCTTGGAACTGCGCTGCACCAACCAGTGCTCCCGGATTCGGCCAATGTTCTCACTGTGGCAGATGCCGACCATGTCCTGCTCGTGTATCCACGAGGCCCCTAGCGGCCTCCAATCCATCCAGCTCCGTATAACTCAGGCTACTAAAGTGCCACCTCAATGCATACTCATTATTATGATATCTGACAGTCCTCTTCACCCGCTTTCCCCGCTCCTTCGCGATTCTGGCCTTCAATGTGGTCCTTAACGGCTGGATTATACGACCTTGCCAAACTCTTTCTGTTTTGCCCTACGATTGTGTTCGATGTTACAGCAGGGCTTTCTATCGGTTGGCTCACCGTTCACCCAACTCGAGTACTCGCAGTTTTCAAAAGTGTGCAGATGCCTGGGCCGGCGCGGGATCCACGCACTTTTGAAATCTGCGACTACAAATTGTTTTACTTACCCTCGGAAGTGGTCCTGGTGAAAGCCACATTATTGATACAGATTCAGGTTGGCAAACATGGTAGTGAATCACATAATATGGTGGGTTTCAGACAGGTAAACGGGGCATCGATATTATTTAGGAAACACCCATCTGTCATACCTTTCTTTTTCTGGCCAGAGTAATATTGAGCAAATATCAAACCCACAATCTGGGGTGCTAGGAATCTGTGAGCAATTGGCTGTCCATCTGGTTAGATCGATTTAGTCTTATTCTGATGAGAAACAATTCCGACAAATGTCAAAAAGATACCTCATAGCTGCCCAGCGGGCAAATGAACCTATCCTCTGCTAGTAGGTATTTCACTCTTTGTGCACAGGATCTAGGATTCTCAATATTGTGTTTATAGAGTTCTGTTATAGTCTTCTTTGCTGTATGATGATACTGAGATCTGCATCCACTGTACATTGCCTAGATCTGCAAATCAGTGACTGTGGCCACAGCATTTATTCTAAGATAGGATGTCGGTTATTGATTAAGGGTGACTTACCTGGTCATTTGGTGCTGGGATAGTATCAACACAGGTGGAAAAGCATGATTTGGCCAGGGTATCACTCCAAAATGTGCGGACTTCTTCGGTCACGGTAATTGGGTCTGAATACAGATTGACAAAGATTGTCCTTTCCTATATCAGGTCACAGGATCTGGCTAGAATGGTATGCTTGAGCACAGTTGCCATATGTCGCCTACTGCTGGCTTGCTGTCCTCTGCTATCCAATTCCCGCACTGTTGGTTCTGGGTAACTTAGGGTTATCACTGGAATTCCAAGTAGATTCAAGTGTGTGGGGAAACTGGAGGGCATGGCAGATGTAAAACCCTTTTGGCTAACTCGTACTTGAGCAGATGTTGTCCATCCATGGTAACTAATCCTCCTGCTGGAATTCTGGGTATTCCCAAAGGTGGTTGTCAGTATTGAGCGCTGCGAGCTAAGGAACTCAGGCCCAATTGGTCTTTGGGCTTCACAGGCTGATGAATGATCCGTATGGTCCCCATGCTGGCCTAACTGGTTCTCTTCACTCTCTTTACTCTCCTCACACTGGCCATTATTACCCTCATATTCCCCATCATTAGAGTCTAGACTCTCATGTGCTGACTCTATGACCTGCTGCCGGTTGTAAAGAACAGGTCCTGGTACCTGGAGTTGTGAAGGAGCTGTCTCCCGCATAGCATCCCTCCTCCTACCTACAGCGGACCCAGCCATAACAGACTCAACCCTGGGTGATTTATTATAGTTAATCTGTCACTGGAGCCAGATTCCTGGAAACGTGAGTGAAGGACTGTAACGACCCTATTGATAGGTAGCTACAGTGGACTAGACTCAAGCCCATATGATATACCAAGAGGTAACCAGATTGAGGATAGACCAGTATACTAGGTATACTACTGGTAGACCTGAGGTGGTACAAGTGTCTACAAAGTGAGTTGGTGATATGGGGTTAGACAGGGTAACCTAGGTAGGCCAAAGTTACCCTACTAGGCAGGGTAACCTTCGGAGGGTATGATCGCGTAAGATTAAAGATACAGGGTAAACGTTGCACGGGTCTCTGGGGAGGAATTATATGTGGTTGCGCGGACCCCCGAAGGGAATAAAGGCCTGAAAGGGTAAAGTTACCCAACCTTGGGAACATGAGTAACCTACCTTGGGGACTTAGTTACCCTACTGAGGAACCCCAGTAACCCTACATTTATCGACATAGTCATCTGCAGACATAGGGGAAAGTTATCCCACTATAGTGGGGCTCTTAGAAGTTCATAGAACCGCTTCGTATGGCACGAAACGGGCTACTGACAGAGCAGGAGTGGTCTGAACCTCCTGTAACTTTCTGGGGAGATTCCTTACACCCCACCTGCGGCCCCAGCGATGGTAAAGCGTGACGCCACGGTACGGCTGTCTGGTTGTGTGGTTCCTAGTAAAATGAGATCCGTAGGAACACTCTCACAGCACGATATGAGTTGTGGCTGTCGAACCAACCAGAAGCTGTTCGCAGGATATATAAGGGGTGTGAGGCTGACCGCCTCCTGGGGCACGCTTCTCACAAACATCCTCCCCCCCCCTACATTTCACATACAATCTCAACTTTACCCCGCTTTGCGTCCTGATCAAACCCCTTGCCCACTTTCCAGCACCCCGCCCGTGCCTAATGGCGAACCCTCACCAACTCCCCTCTGGCAACACTGCCTTTGGCAGACTGTCGGCAGCCTCCTCCCGTCTACAAACGTGCTTGTCCACACCAGCCGTTGACTACCCTCAAGCCTTCAGGGCAGAACAACTCGCCTTTGCCAGATCCTCCCTTCGCCTGAATCCCTGGGACTTCCCTGATTTCTCCCAGGACACCTTGTCAGGGCTTATCCCGTTAGAGACAGCAACTCTCACCCTCCTTTCTCAGCTCGTAAGAGGGCTGGTCACAATCTCACAGGAGCTTTCCGGAGTTACCCAGAAGCTCACATCCCTCGCCGAGGAAAATAACGCACTGAAGGAGGAGCTCCACGACCTCTCCTCGCAAATCGCAAACCTCGTACTCCCCCAGAGCCCGCCCCCCAACCAGGACCTTTCTGTCCTCCAATCAGCGATCAGGGACCTCTCACATCGTGTGACAGCCCCTGCACCCCCCCTCCCCCAAGCGCCGGGCCCCACGCCTCAACCCCAACCTCCGGCACGCCCCCCTCCAACTAGGAAGGGGAAAGAGAAGGCCCAAGCACGCCCATCCCCCCCCCCAACCAAAACGAGGATCCTAAATACCTCATCCCGTACTACGACACAAAGCTAGGTAGGGCTTTCGGTAACCCAGAGCGCTATGCCCAGCTCTTCCCGTACTCCAATGAACCTGGTAAGTTCCGAAGAAAGGCTTACGACCTAGCGTCTTTCACCCCCAGCCACCTCCACCCCGACTACACCCCCTCACCCTCTTGTGCTCAGGCTGCCTCCGGCTCCGGCTCGGGCGGCAAGACGAAGATGGCCTCCAAGCTCCCGTCACCCCAATATGTTGCGAGCTCGGCTGCCCCCCCTGGTAAGCAGGGGCCGCCCTCCCTTCCCGGTGCACAAAGAGGTTTCTTCGCTCCTCGCCTCTACCCAGCACCACACTCAGACGCTCCCGCAATCGCAGCAACCTTCCCTGACATCGCTGCTCGCGTTCTCCGCGAATCTAACTGCCTTCTTCCGCTTCGCTTCTCTGCGTTGGTAAATGTCGGCGGGGCCATTTCTCTGACAGTCACTGACAAGGCGACACCAGCCGCGGCTTACGCCCCCTACTTCGAATCCCTCACCAGGTCCCTAAACCAGTCCTTCCTCTAGGGCGATAACCCGTGGGCCTAGTTCATCCTTGTCCCCACCGCGGTACAACTGGCGATACACGCCCTCCTCCTTCGTTTCCTACGCCAAGATGAAGAGGAACTCTTCCCATATCTCAGGGAGGCAATCCTCAACGACAAACGGACCCCGATTCTCTCAGCCCGGTACCTTAACCCGTGCAGAGCTTCTAGAGGGACCAAGCAGGCCACTTCGGTGATTGTCACCGTCGACCCCCAGCACGTTGCGACCCTTACTTCAGGTGTCATTATCCTCTCCCAGAAGTGTAAGGTCGAACTTGCCTTCTCGGCAAGCCGCTCCTCCCAGTGTAGAAACTGCTGGAGATACGGACACGCTACTCAGCGATGCCCCGCCACTCACCCAACGTGCCCCATTTGTGCGCTTCATTATTCTCGCACAGCTCACAGATGTCAGAATCCAAACTGCCCCCGGAGCGGGAACAAGAAGCCAGTCCTATCCTGTTGTCCAACCTCGCCCCCCTATTGCTGCAACTGCAGTAAAGACCACACTGCCACCTTCAAAGAGTGTCCAGCTCGACCTTGACCTGCTGTCCCCTCCCGACTTACCACCCCAGAACCCCAGGGTCAAGACCCCATGGAGGTGGCCGTCGATGGCGACCAAGCACCCTCTTCTCCCCCGGGCGCGGTGGGTCCCAGTCAGATGGACCTCGTAACCCCCAGACAACCCCCTCTGGCAGGCCCTCCATGCCCCCGTTCCACTCAAGGCTTTGGCGGTCCTCTCCCCCTGGAGGAACCAACCCTGTCCCCAGCTCCCTCAGCTCGTCGGGTGTGTCCTGGAAATGAGTAACTCGCCCCCCCGACCCAGCAGGAGGCAGGCCTCCTCTCTCTCCCTCCTTTCCGTCATTCAACACAACTGCCTTGAGAGCTGGGATGTTTTTCTTTCCTTATTTGAGTCTTTCAAAGAGACGAGCGTATACCCCTTGGCGGTCCACCTTCAGGACCCTCCTGTTAGTCAGGCCCGCCTTCGCTCATTCAACGGCTTCGTGCCTATTTTTCCGCCGGTCAGGAAGCCCAGGGTGGCTTCCTACGTACATCGTTCCTTTCTTGCTCGTTTTTCGGTGCTGCCGGGGTTCACGGACAGGGTCGACATCATGTCCCTTGACATCTCCTCCCAGAAACTTGTGTTTGGCTCCCGTTTCCACTTCTTTGGGCTGGTCAATGCCTACTCAATCAACTCGGCGGGCCGTAGGGTCCACTCCATCCCCCCAGAAACCCTCTTTCCTGACATGGGCATCCCACCCTTGGTGGTAGGGGACCTGAACATCCACAACCCCGTCACCGATCCACTTCGCTCTTTCTCTTCACAGGAAGTCTCCTCCTCTGCCCCATATTTCGAGTTGGCGGCGCTGGGCGGTTTGGCCCTGCTAAACTCACCTGGCCTGTATACTAGGTTCCCTCTCTCGGGGAAGGCACGCCCCTCCATTATCGAACTCGCTTTTGCAAACCTCCTGCTCCTGCCTTTCGTTAAAGGCTGGGAGACCTCCCGCTCCTCGACTGGCTCAGTGTTACAGGGTAGCTAACACGGTAGGATTCCGGGCTACCAGGCCGAGGATTTTCGAGACAACGGATTATAGGTCAGGAAGGCTCAAGAAGACTTGTTCAATAAAGTAATAGAAGAATATCGTAATAACTTATAATATTGTTGAGGTCTCTTCTCTGTTGCTTGATGATGTTCTCAACCATCGGGGAGAGCCCTACTACTTATACTAATGTTCACGTTACTTTGACTTCTCTAGTAAAGAAGTATCTTTCTAAGAGTTCAGTTCGTCAGAACAAAGTGCGAACACTGTTTGACCCTGAATCTTGCCCAGCTTGACTCTGAGAATCTCCCGACTGCTATTTCTGCTGAGGGTGTCCCCACTCCACCAGTAGTCAGTCTTCGATCTCTTCGTCCTGATAGACTATAATGGAATATGCAGTCTAAATGCCTACAAACCAATAGTATCATGAATATGGAGTGATCAAGTCCAATATTCATCTATCAATGCATAATGCGTATGCATTAGTAAGAGTAGAGAACTGGTTCTCAAATCATCGTTCCAATCAGTTAGCCATATCTTGAAACGTGAACTCTTTGTGATTCCTGTATAGTCTCCCAGATGCTTCCGAGATGTCCCTACTCAGGAAGCCTGGTTTCGGATATATGCTCTCCCCTATGGTGGCATATACCTCGTGCATAATTATGCAAGCTATTTCCGCTAGGGTAATATTAGCTCCCACCAAAGGGGTTTGACCTCAAACTCGTTATAGTACATGTATAGCGATAAACATAAATTCCTTTTAGTACTCTACTAGGTAGGGTAAAAAACCTTCCGGGTTTACTTGGCCACGGCAGGAAAACCTTTTCCCTTGTAATACTACTTAGCTCAATTTTGGCATATCTGGGCTCTCTTTGTGAAATTCCTCAACCAATTCCTTAGAATGTTCTAAATGCTCTGGTGGTTCCCAGGTGTTTTCATCTTCCGAACACCCTTTCCATTTTACAAAGTATCACCGTTCTTTAAAAGATCTGGTACTTCCACGAACTCTTCGTTCATAAGAGATTATTTCACTCTTTACTATTTTTTCCACCTCCCACTCAAGATCTCAATCTATATCTTCTAGAGTCCTCGGTCGTTGTTCTCGGGCAGGTCGAGTGGAAGTTCGGTAGGGTTCGAGAAGCGACACATGGAATACCGGGTGTATTTTCCATCGATCCGATATTTCTAACTTGTAGGCGAGTTCTCCTCTTTGTTCAAGGGTTTTGAAGGGAGCGTAAGGTTTTGGCGCTAACTTCTTAGCGGGGCGTTTTGTTCGGCTATTTTTTGCATTGAGCGTAACTAAGTCAGCAACTTTAAAGTCTGGTTGTTGCTTAGCATTTCGATCGTAATATCGTCTCATAGCTTCCCTTGTTCTTTCCAGTGATTGTCTCGCTTGTTGATGTATCGTTTGCATCCAGTGGGCATAAAGGTTGGCTCCTGGATTTTGTGCTTCTCGTTCTTTTAGCCATTGGGTTTGTGGATGACATTTGTAGTTTGCGAAGAAGGGGGTCATGTCATGTGCGGTTGTAACCGAGTTGTTGTAGGCATATTCGGCTAGGGGTAAGACGTGATACTAGTCGTTCTGATCATAGTTGACAAATATTCGAAGATACCCTCCCAACACTTGATTGACTCTTTCCGTTTGTCCATCAGTTTGGGGATGGTAAGCTGTCGACATCTTCCTCTTAATCCCAAGTCTTTTACACAATGACTCCCAAAATTCTCCCGCAAACTTCGCATCCATATCTGAAATGATTTCCGATGGTAGCCCGTGAGGTTTTCATACTTACTTAAGGAATGCTTCTGCCATCTCTTTAGCGGTCGCGTTTTCTTGTAATCCGATAAAGTGGGTCATTTTTGTGAATCGGTCTACTACAACCATAATCTGAGTATACCCTGCCGAGTTTGGTAGCTGCGTGATGAAGTCTACCGATGTAGCGGACCAAGGTGCATAAGGCACTTGTAGGGGACTAAGTAACCCAAAGCGAGCATGTCTTGGGGCTTTCGCTTGTTGGCATGTGGTACAGGATCGAACATAGTCGTTTACCCAATCAGGTATCCTTTTCCAGTAGAAATCTTGTGTGATAATTTCTAGGGTTTTTTCTTGTCCGAAATGTCCTGCTATTGTGGAATCGGCACAACTTTTAGCGATAAGGGTTTGCAGATCTTCGTTATCGGGGATGAATAGGCGATCCTTGTAGTAGAGTAAGCCTTTGGATATCGACCATTGGTTAGGTAGTTCCTTTTCTTCCTTCGTTAGGGTTTCCAACTCTTCCTTTCTTCGAATCCAGTTCTCATCCTCCATTGCCGCTTCTTTAACACATGATAGGAAATCGGCTTAGAATTGTCTTAAGCTGGCTTTAGCGATAATCGCGTCAGAGAGGAGGACTTGTCCCTTGCGTAGTATAGGGTGTTGATTAATATCGAAGGGATCGTAGAACTGATGGTTGCCATTTGCTTGAAGGAAGCATATCGTTGGTTGAACCTCTTTCAACTCTACTCCTAGCCCGCTACTTCCAAACCCTTTCTCTGCCCTTTCCGTCACAACCAGTTCCTCTACCTCCATCCAATCTTGATTATCCAACCGTTCCACAATCAGGGGAGCTATGCGGTCACCTTTCCTTACTTCATAGTCCATACTATTATGGTTAACGAGTAGGACCTTGACTTCTCCTCTATCATCAACGTCAATCACCCCTGCGTCTACCGAGATTCCCTTAGTTGCCAAACCACTTCTAAGTGCTATACGACAGTAGGTTCCTTCTGGTACTGCGATGGCTAAGCCAATCTTAAACAGGGCTCGGTTATTTGCCTGGATGTTAATGTCTTTGCTACTGTAGAGGTCGTGTCCTGCCGCTAGCTTTGACCCTTTTGTCGGAATTCATGCGTCTTCTGAGAGTCTTTGTACCCGAGTTCCCATTTCCTTTTCCATTTGAGACAATCCCTGTGTAACGACCCTACAGATAGGTAGCTACAGTGGACTAGACTCAAGCCCGTATGGCATACCAAGTGGTAACCATATGGAGGATAGGCCAGTATACTTATTATACTACCGGTAGACATGAGTTGGTACAAGTGTCTACAAAGTGACTTGGTGACATAGGGTTAGACAGGGTAACCTAGGTAGGCCAAAGTTACCCTACTAGGCCGGGTAACCTTCGGAGGGTATGTT
>Ga0307509_10010630_pt1 | contig 11240 bp, 8 predicted proteins | sample 10_EM_MG_FD_202245 | JGI IMG/M metagenome (GOLD analysis project Ga0307509, IMG submission 202245) | Populus trichocarpa ectomycorrhiza microbial communities from riparian zone in the Pacific Northwest, United States - 10_EM | ecosystem: Host-associated > Plants > Roots > Unclassified | place... | reverse complement strand
CGGAAGATGCGCCTGCGGATGCGGAACTGATACAGCGGCGGCAACATGCGCGACAGCGGGATCAGCGCCGCGACGATGGTCACGAGCACCGGCCACATCCGGTCGATCAGGTTCGCGAGCCAGAACGGCAGGTAGCGCTGCAGCAGCGGCGTGCCGGTGGTGTAGAAGCGCTGGGCCTCCTTCGCGAGCGGCTGCTCGGTGCCGCCGGCCTTCGGGAAGTCGCCCTTGTGCTGGAACCAGCCGGCGTTGCCATGCACCTGCTGCGCCGCCTGCACGAACAGCTGCAGCAGCGCCGGGTGGGTGTCGGCGCGCGCGACCAGCGTGGCCGTCGGCGCGAGCAGGCGCACGTCGCGCGGCGGCACGTCGCCGGCGAGGTCGACCACGCCGCGTGGCAGGATCACCGGGCTCAGGAACGGGAACTGGCGCGTGTAGGCATCGGCCTGCGCGAAGTCGTACAGCGCGATGCCTGGCGTCTGCAGCAGCATCTGCACGATCAGCGCCTCGGGGGCGGACGCGAACACGACCGCATCGACATCGCCGTTGATCAGGTCGACGGTGGCCGGCGTCTGCGCTTTGCGCACCGGGGTCAGCGCGGCCAGGTCGACCTTGTTGGCCTCCATCAGCTTGCGGAACAGATTGGGTGCGCCGCTGCCTTTGGCACCGATGTTCACGCGCCAGCCCTGCAGCTGCGACAGGCTGGTCAGCGTCGGCGTGTGCAGCAGGCGCTGTGCCGAGTCGGTGCGGTAGAACAGCCAGACCGGCTCATAGAACAGGCTGCCGAGCGAGACTTCGCCGACCTCGTCGTCGTCGTCGGTGGCCACCGCGTTCGCCTGCCGGCGCGAGCGCTCGCCGGCGCCGCCCTGCACGAACGCGATGTCGACACCCGACTTCGGGTCGCGCAGCAGGCGCAGGTTCTCGGCCGCGCCCTGGGTCTCGCGCAGCTCGACGGTGATGCCATAGCTCTTCAAAATCTGCGCGTAGCGTTTGCCGAACTCGGCATAGGCGCCTTGCTCGGTGCCGGTGGCGAGCACGACCTTCTTCGGCGGCGTCGGATCGAGTACCCAGTAGGCGACCGCGAGCAGCGCGATCGTGAGCACGATGAACGGCCCGAACGTGACGAGCAGGTCGCGGAACGAGAGCAGGGTGTGGCGCAGCGTGGCGGTCATCCCCGCACGATACCGCGGTGCGGCGTGAAACGGCTGTTTACAGAACCGGCGCCGCGGCGAGCAGCGCGCGCGTGTAGGCGTGCTGCGGCCGGTCGAACACCGCGTCGCGGCTGCCTTGCTCGACGATGCGGCCGGCCTCCATCACGACGACGCGGTCGGCGATCTGCTCGACCGCGGCCAGGTCGTGCGAGATGAACAGGCAGGCGAAGCCATGCGTCTTCTGCAGGCTCTGGAACAGCGCGAGCACCTGGGCCTGAATGCTCATGTCGAGTGCCGACACCGGCTCGTCGGCGACGACGAATGCCGGCCGCCGCACGATCGCGCGCGCGATCGCGACGCGCTGGCGCTGGCCGCCCGAGAGCTCGTGCGGGAAGCGTCGCCCGAAGCCGCTCAGGCCGACCTCGTCCAGCACCTCGGCGACGCGCGCCTGCATCTGCGTGGCCGACATCCCCGGCACCAGCCGCAAGGGTTCGCGCACCGCCTCGCCGATGCGCTGGCGCGGGTTCAGCGAGGAGTACGGGTCCTGGAAGACGAGCTGACACGCGAGCCGGAAGCGATGCAGCGCCGCGCCGCCGGTCGCGACCGGCTGGCCTTGAAACCGCACCTCGCCGCCCGAGGCCGGCAGCAGCTGCAGCATCGCGCGGCCCAGCGTCGTCTTGCCCGAGCCGCTGCCGCCGACGACCGCGACGGTCTCGCCCGCATGCACCGTCAGATCGACCGCGTCGACCGCGAGGTGCGAGCCGCCGCGGCCGAACCAGCCGCGTGCTTTGGTTGGGAACGCGACGCTGAGCTGCCGCGCCTCGATCAACGGCACCGGCGTGCCCGCGCGTGCGATCGTCGGCGCGCGCCGCGGCAGCGCGTCGACGAGCTGCCGCGTGTACGGGTGCGCCGGCGCACGCAGCACCTGCGTGGTCTCGCCGATCTCGACGCGCTCGCCTTGGCGCAGCACGACGACGCGCTGGGCGTAGCGCGCGACCAGGCCGAGGTTGTGCGTGATCAGCAGCACCGCGGTGCCTTGTTCGCGTGCGAGCTCGGTCATCAGGTCGAGCACCTCGCCTTGCGTGAGCGTGTCGAGCGCGGTGGTCGGTTCGTCGGCGATCAGCAGCGCGGGCTTCAGCAGCATCACGCTGGCCAGCATGATGCGCTGGCGCATGCCGCCGGAGAACTCGTGCGGCCAGGCATCGATGCAGCGCTGCGGGTCGCGGATCTGCACGCGCGCCAGCATCGCCAGCACGCGCTCGCGGACCTGCGCGTCGCTCAGGTCGGTGTGCAGCTTCAGCCCTTCGGCCATCTGCGCGCCGATGCGCATCGCCGGGTTCAGCGACACCATCGGCTCCTGGAACACCATGCCGATCTTCGCGCCGCGCAACGCACGCAGCGGTTCGGGCGCGAGCGTGAGCAGATCTACGCCATCCATCGTGATGCGCCCGCCGGTGTTGCGGATGCCGGGCGGCAGCAGGCCGAGAATCGCGCGCGCCGCCATCGTCTTGCCGCTGCCCGATTCGCCGACGATGGCGAGGAACTCGCCGCGCTTCACGTCGAAGGACACGTCGTTGACCACGGCGTGGCCGCTGCGCTCGGCGACGAGGCGCAGCGAGTCGACGCTGAGGAAGGGCGCGCTCTCGTCGCTCATTGCATGCGCGGATCGAGCCGGTCGCGCAGCGCGTCACCGAGCAGGTTGATGCCCAGCAGCGTCAGCGCGATGCACAGCCCCGGCGCGAGGCCCAGCCAGACCGCGGTCTCGAGATAGCTGCGCGCACCGGAGAGCATGTTGCCCCAGGTCGGCGCCGGCGGCGCGACGCCGAGGCCGAGAAAGCTCAGCGCGCTCTCCGACAGCAGCACCCAGCCGAACATGCTGGTCGACAGCACCGCGACCGGCGCGATGCAGTTGGGCAGCACGTGGCGCGCCATCGTCACCCACTCGGGGTTGCCGATCATGCGCGAGGCCTCGACGTACTCCTTCTCGCGCAGCGACAGCACCGTGCCGCGCACCACGCGCACGACCGAGGGCGCGTAGGCCAGGGTCAGCGCCAGCACCAGCCCGATCCGGCTCGCGCCGATGATGACCATCACTGCGAGCGCGAGCAGGATGCCGGGGAAGGCAAGCAGCGCGTCGTTGACCGCCATCAGCAGCCGATCGGTCCAGCCGCGCACGAAGCCGGCGAGCACGCCGACGACGGTGCCGAGCAGCACCGCCCCGATCACCGTGAACATCGCGATGAAGCCGCTCGACGCCGCGCCGGCCATCGCCCGGCTCAGCACGTCGCGGCCGAATTCGTCGGTGCCCAGCCAATGCGCGGCCGACGGGCTCTTCAGCTTGCTCATCAGGTCGATGCCCAGCGGGTCGTACGGCGTCCACACGGCCGCGATCAACGCGACGAGCAACACGATCGCGATCAGCGTGCCGCCGATCAGCGCATTCGCGCGGACCTTCATTGCGCGGCCACCCGCGGGTCGAACAGCGGATAGCACAGGTCCACCAGCAGGTTGATCAGCACATAGATCAGCGCGGTGAACAGCAGCACGCCCTGCACGACGGGATAGTCGCGCGCGAAGATCGCGTCGACCAGCAGCCGGCCCAGGCCGGGCAGTGTGAACACGGTCTCGAGCACCGCGATGCCGCCGAGCAGATGACCGAGCACGAGGCCGATCAAGGTCAAGGTCGGCGCGAACGCGTTCGGCAGCACATGGCGCAGCAACACGCGTGATTCGGACGCGCCCTTCGCGCGTGCATGCGTCACGTACTCGAGCCGCAGCACCTCGATCGCACTGGCGCGCGACATGCGCGTCAGCACGCCGGTCTCGATCAGTGCGAGCGTGACGATGGGCAGCACGATATAGAGCAGGCCCTGGTGCAAGTCTTCGGTCAGCGGCACGTAGCCGACGACCGGCAGCCAACCGAGCTTCATGCCGAACGCGAGCAGCAGCAACAGCCCGAGCCAGAAGCTCGGCACCGACAGCAGCAGCGTCGCCCCGCCGACGATCGCCACGTCCAGCGGCTTGTTCTGCTTCCAGGCTGCGATCAGCCCGGCGGGCACCGCGATCAGTGCGGCGATCAGCACCGCGACCAGCACGATGGAGGCGCTGACCTGAAAGCGCTCGAGGATCAGCGGCAACACCGCCTGGCCGTTGCTGATCGAGTGGCCGAAGTCGCCCTGCAGCACGCGGCCCAGCCAGTGCGCGAATTGCAGCGGCAGCGCCTGGTCGAGGCCGAGCTGCTGGCGCGCTTGCGCGATCTGGCTGGCGTCGGCTGAGTCGCCCAGCATCAGCAGCACCGGGTCGCCGGGAATCAGGCGCATCAGTACGAACACCGTCACCGCGACCAGCAGCAGCGTGGGCAGGGTCATCAGGACCCGGCGGGCGATGTAGCCGAACATGGGGTGGACGTGGGGGTCGAGCAGCAGGCGAGGGCGGTCAGCGCAGGCGCACGTTCCAGAGCCGCGGCACTTCGGCGGGCCAGGTGCGCAGGCCCTGCACGCGCTTGTTCGCGGCGACGAACTGCAGGCCGTTGTAAAGCGGGATCAGCGGCACCTCGTCGAGCATGCGTTTGTGCAGGTCGTCGAGCACGGCCTGGCGCTTGACCTTGTCGGTGATCTCCATCGACTCGACCAGCTTGGCCTGGACCTCGGGGTTGTCCCAGACCTTGCGCGGTTGCGTCGCCTTCGGCCCGGTGACCATCTCGAACGACAGCGACGGGTCGAGCCGCGGCGAGTAGACGAAGGCCTGGGTCTGGTAGTCGCCCTTGGTGTAGCGGTCGAGCTGGGTCGCCCAGTCGAGCACCTCGATGTCGATCTTGATGCCGGCGCGCGCCGCGAAGGCCTGCGCCAGCACCGCGGTGTCGTATGAGGCGATGTAGCGCTTGTTCGTCAGCATCTTGATCGGCTGGCCGGTGTAGCCGGCCTCGGCGAGCAGCTTCTTGGCCTGCGCGATGTCGTTCTTGAAGCCAACCGCCTGTGCTGCGCTGTAGTACGGGCTCACGACCGGGATCATCGAGTTGTTCGGCCGCGCGAGCGCGTTGGTCACGCCGCGCACCAGCTCGGGCGTGTCGACTGCCAGCGCGAGCGCGCGGCGGATGCGCACGTCCTTCAGCAGCGGGTCGCGGGTCTGGATCAGGATCGCCGAGACGCTCGCGGTGGTGGCCTTCTCGATCACCACGTTCGGCTGGCCGTTCAGGTCGCCGAGCTGCGCGACGCCGATGTCGGTCAGCAGGTCGATGCCGTTGCTCAGCAGCGCGGCCTTGGCCGCAGCCTCGTCGGGGATCACCAGGAAGCGCAGTCGTTCGACCTCGGCCTTCTTGCCACCGGTCATGCCGTCCATCGGCTCGCTGCGCGACGCGTAGGCCGGAAAGCGCTGCAGCTCGACGTATTGCCCACGCTTCCATTCGCCGAACTTGAACGGGCCGGTGCCGATCGGTGCGATCCACTTGCCATCGGCACCGACCGAAGCGCGGTGCACGATGGCCGAGCCGCCGCAGTCGATGCGCGCCATCGTGGTCAGGAACAGTGCGGTCGGCTTCTCGAGCGTGAACACCACGGTCTTCGCGTCGGGTGCGCTGACGCCGGTGACCTTGGCGATGCCGCGGCCGTCGAAGTCGGGCAGGCAGCGCCACTGGGTCGCCGGCGCGAGATAGCGTTTCCAGCTCCAGACCACGTCATCGGCGGTCAATGGCGCGCCGTTGTGGAAAGTGACGCCGTCGCGCAGCTTGAAGGTGTAGGTCTTGCCGTCCTTCGAAGTCTCGATCTTCGAGGCCAGCAGCGGCCCCGGTGTCGTGTCCTCGCGCATACCGACCAGGCCTTCGACCATGTGCAGCACGACCACGTCGGTGTTGAAGTCGCGGTTCACGCCCGGATCGGTGGAGCGGATGTCGGCGTTCAGGCGCAGGCGCAGCAACGGCGCGGGCGCTTGCGCGAACGCAGCGGTGGCGAGCGCGGCCAGCGTGCAGGCGGCCGCGGCTTTCAGAACCGGGTGATGGTGGGGCATGCGAGGCTCCAGCGGTGCGGGATCGACAAGCGGGACCGAGACAGCGCGCGCGTCAGGCCGCGAGGGCAGCGAAACTGCTCTCGAGCTGGTAGCGCTTGAACTCGCGGTTCTGGCTCGGCAGCATCGCGACCTCCATCACGCCGAGCGCCGGCTCCATCACGACCATCGCGACGGTCGCGCTCAGGTTGTTCGACAAGCTGGGCCGCGGCGGCCGGCACACCGACCAGGGCGATGCGAAGTTGTCGAACAGCGCGGTCTTGATGGTCTCGCGGTCGATGCGCCCGAGCTGCGGCTCGAGCAACCCGCGCACGCGGAGGTCGCGGTACAGGCTGTCGGGCGTGCTGGCCACGCCGGTGTCGCTGAGCTTGGACAGCGCGACCGGGCTGACCCAGTGGTTCGCGTGCACCAGCAGGCCGTCGCGTGGGTGCACCTGGAAGCTTTCGTCCGGCGCGCACTCGAAGTCGATCGCCACCCCTTGCGCATGGCTCACGATCATGTTGTTCGAGGCCGACTTGCGCGTCACGTAGACGGCGCGCATCGCCAGCGCAAGGTGCTCCTGCTCCAGCACCTTGCGGCGGATCAGCGCCAGCGGCACGCCGAGGCTGCGGTAGTCGCGCTCGCTCTCGAGGTAGTTCGCGGTGATCGCGATGCCGACCGAGTTCATGCCGCAGCGGCCGAGCGCGCCGGCCTCGGTGAACATGAGCACGTCTGGGCCGTGCTCGCGCCGCACTTTCAGCACGACAGTGGTCTCGGCGCACTCGGCTTTCCAGTCCCAGTTCTGGGCGTGGATGAGCCGGCCGCCGCTGGTCGCCTGCGGCAGCGCGACGACGCCGGTGCAGCCGTCCGGGTCGTCGTCGGGCACGCCGCCGCGCGCACGCCGCGTCGCCATCTGCAGCAGCTCGGTGCGGGCATTGAGCAGCACGACGGCCTCGAAGTCGATCTGTGCGCCCTCGGCGATACCGCGCATCTCGTCGACGAAGCTCTCGTCGAAGGCCGCGATCGTCGGCAGATACTCGCCGACCGCGGCGCGCACGTCGGGCCAATCGAAAGCGGAGCGCTTGAGCTGCTCGATGTAGTGGCCAACGCCGCGGTGGATGCGGGCTGCGGCCTGCTGGCCATAGGACACGCCGCGCGCATGCGGCGGGCCGGAGATTTCGATCAGCGGTGAGGGTTCGATCATCGGTCTGGCCTTTGGGATGGGGCAATGCTTGCGGCGAATGATGATGTATTTTATGATCACATGCAACACTTGATTGAAGGTGGCAGATGAGGGCGTCCACGAAGTCGAACGGCCGCGGTGAGGCGCCGGAATCGGCGCTCTCGCCGCTGCAGCAGCGCATCGCGGCGCAGGTCGTCGAGGCGATGCGCGCGCTCGCGCCCGGTGCATCGCTCTCCGAGGTGAGCCTGGCGCAGCAGCTGGGCGTCTCGCGCACGCCAGTGCGTGCGGCGCTCGCGGCGCTGGCGCAGCGCGGCGTGCTCAAGCGCGTGCCCGGCGCCGGCTACCGCTTGCTCGGGTCGCGCGCGCGGCTCGCGGCGCTCGACCTCGACGCGCCGGTGAGCGACGCCGACCGCGTGTTCCTTGCGATTGCAAAAGACAGGCTCGAGGGCACGCTGCCGACCGAGGTCTCCGAGGCCGACCTGATGCGCCGCTACGAGGTCACGCGCCCGACCGTGCTGAAGGTGCTGGCGCGGCTCGCCGAGGTCGGCCAGGTCGAGCGCAAGACCGGGCACGGCTGGGCCTTCATGTCGTCGATCAGCAACGCGGCCACACGCATCGAGAGCTACCGCTTCCGGCTGCTGATCGAGCCGGCGTCGCTGACCGAGCCGGGTTTCAAGCTCGACGCCTCGTGGCTCGCCGACATGCGCGCGCGCCACGAGGCGATGCTGCGCAAGGCCTGGCGCGACTCGGATGCGATCACGCTGTTCGAGCTCAACGCCGAGTTCCACGAGGGCCTCGCCGCGGCCTCGGGCAACCGCTTCTTCCAGATGGCGATGCAGCAGCAGAACCGGCTGCGGCGGTTCGTCAATGTCTACTGGACGCACGGGCCGGAGCGTGTCGCGGTGTCGTGCCGCGAGCACCTCGACATCCTCGCGCGCCTCGAGGCCGGCGACCACGAAGTCGCCGCGGCGCTGATGCGGCGGCATCTGCAGCAGGCCAGCGTGCTCGCCGACCCGGGCGGCTGAGGGCCGATCGAGGGCCGTCCAGCGCAGGGTATGCTTTTCGCATGCGACTGCTGTTGGTGGAAGACGACCGGATGATCGGCGAGAGCCTGCGCGGCGCGCTGCGTCTCGAGGGCCATGCGGTCGACTGGGTGCGCGATGCGGCCTCGGCGCACAGCACGCTCGCGAGCGAGCGCTTCGACCTTGTGCTGCTGGATCTGGGCTTGCCCTTGACCGCCGCGCCGGGCGCCGAGACCCAGGCCAGCGGCGGCCTCGACGTGCTGCGCGCGCTGCGTTCGCGCCTGGATGCGACGCCGGTCATCGTGCTGACCGCCCGCGACGGCCCCGGCGACAAGGTCGCCGGGCTCGATGCCGGCGCCGACGACTACCTCGTCAAGCCCTTCGATCTCGACGAGCTCGGCGCCCGCATCCGCGCGGTGATGCGCCGCCACAGCGGCCGGGCCGAGCCGGCGCTTGCGTTCGGCGGCGTCACGCTCGACCCGGCGACGCGCCAGGTCACGCGCGACGGCGTGCCGGTGCTGCTGTCGGCGCGCGAGTTCGCGGTGCTCGAGGCGCTGATGCAGCGCCCCGGCGCGCTGCTGTCGCGCGCGCAACTCGAGGACCGACTCTACGGCTGGGGCGAGGAGATCGAGAGCAACGCGGTCTCGGTCTACATCCATCAGCTGCGCCGCAAGCTCGGCGCCGAGTTCATCCAAAACGTGCGCGGGGTTGGCTACTTTGTCGGCACGGCGCCGAAAGCGGTGTGATGAATTCGATCCGCGTGCGCGTGTTGCTGACCTTGCTCGGCATGCTGGCGCTGATCGCGCTCGTGATGGGCGCGCTGACTTATCGCAACGTGCTGGCCGAGACCGAGGCGCTGTTCGACTACCAGCTGCGCCAGATGGCGTTGTCGCTGCGCGACCAGGGCGAGATCGCACCGGCGCAGGCCAGCACCTTGACCGATGAGCAGCTCGATGTCGTGGTGCAAATCTGGACCGCCGACGGCCGCATCATCTACCCGCCGCGGCTGCGCGCCGACCTGCCGACGCGCGCGCTGCTGGGCTTCGCCGACATCGCGGTGCAGGGCAAGACCTGGCGCACCTTCAGCGTCGCCACCGGCGACCGCGTGATCCAGGTCGCGCAGCCACTGCAGATCCGCCAGAAGCTCGCGGCCGATGCGGCGCTGCGCAGCGTCGCGCCCTTGTTCCTGGTCGCACCGGTGATGGCGCTGCTGCTGTGGTGGCTCGCGGCGCGCACGCTCGCGCCCTTGCAGCGCCTGACCGACGGCGTGAAGACGCGCGACGAGCAGTCGCTGCAGGCCTTGCCCACCGCCGGCCTGCCCGACGAGGTCGCGCCGCTGGTCGGCGCACTCAACGGCTTGCTGCAGCGCCTCGGCACGTCGCTGGTCGCGCAGCGCGCGTTCGTCGCCGACGCCGCGCACGAGTTGCGGTCGCCGCTGACGGCGCTGAAGCTGCAGATGCAGCTGCTGCAGCGCGCGCCGGACGAGGCCGTGCGACAGCAGGCCGCGCAGGCGCTGACCGCCGGCATTGACCGTGCCGCGCGGCTCGTCGAGCAACTGCTGACGCTCGCGCGCGCCGAACCGGGCGCGCCGACAACGACGCATGTGCCGGTCGATCTCAACGAAACGGTGCGCGCGGCCGTCGCCGAGACCGTGCCGCTGGCCAGCGCGCGTGGCACCAGCATCGAGCTGTTCGCGGATACGCCGGTGCGCGTGCAAGGTGACGCGGCCGCGCTGACCGCGCTCGCGCGCAACCTCGCCGACAACGCGGTCCGCTACGCGCCGGCCGGCTCGCGCGTCGAGCTGCGCGTGCTGCTCGATGCCGGCGTGCCCACGCTGCAGGTCGACGATGCCGGCCCTGGCATCGCGCCGACCGACCGCGAGCGCGTGTTCGATCGCTTCTACCGCCACGCGGCGGGCGACGAGTCGGGCACCGGCCTCGGCCTGGCGATCGTGCGCGGCATCGCGCAGCAGCACGGCGCGACCGTCACGCTGGGTGATTCGCCACTCGGTGGGCTGCGGGTCGTGGTCCGGTTCGGCGCGAACGAGCCGATCGGCCCGCAGCGCCTTAACCCTGGCTTAACCAAGCGCTAATCGACGCCTAACCGGGCGACCCTATCTTCCGTGGCATGCGCGAAGCCCGCGCGGATTCGGACCACAGAAGGAGAGTTGCCATGAAGACCAAACCTCTGATCGCCGCCATGATCGCCGCCGGTGTGCTGGGTGTCGGCACGGCGAGCGCGATCGACCTGCCGGGTTGGCTCAAGAGCAAGCCGACGCCGGCGCAGAGCACGACTGTGGTTGCGGCGCCGGCGGACGCAGCCGCCCCCGCGCCGGTCCCGATGCTGAGCGCGCAAGGCGTGCCGAACTACCGCGCCATCGTCAAGCAGAGCGGGCCGGCGGTCGTCGGCGTCACGGTGGCCGGCATGCACAAGACCACGGCCGAGGAGCAGGGCGTGCCGCAAGGCATGGAGGACGACCCGTTCTTCAAGTTCTTCCGCGGCATGCCGGGCTTTCAGCAGCGTGGCCAGCGCGGCAACCAGGTGCCGTTCAAGGGCCTGGGCTCGGGCTTCATCATCAGCTCGGACGGGTTGATCCTGACCAATGCGCACGTGGTGCGCGAAGCCAAGGACGTGACCGTCAAGCTCAGCGATCGCCGCGAGTTCACCGCCAAGGTGCTGGGCTCCGACATGACCACCGACATCGCGGTGCTGCGCATCAACGCCACCGGCCTGCCGGTGGTGCGCCTGGGCGATCCGCGCCAGCTCGAAGTGGGCGACCCGGTGCTCGCGATCGGCGCGCCCTACGGCCTGGAGCAGACCGCGACGCAAGGCATCGTCAGCGCGAAGGGCCGCTCGCTGCCGGGCGACAACACGGTGGTGCCGTTCATCCAGACCGATGCCGCGGTCAACCCG
>Ga0307509_10010629_pt1 | contig 11240 bp, 6 predicted proteins | sample 10_EM_MG_FD_202245 | JGI IMG/M metagenome (GOLD analysis project Ga0307509, IMG submission 202245) | Populus trichocarpa ectomycorrhiza microbial communities from riparian zone in the Pacific Northwest, United States - 10_EM | ecosystem: Host-associated > Plants > Roots > Unclassified | place... | reverse complement strand
TTATTAATTGTTTCTATCGGGGCAAACGCACACATGTGCTCATCCCACGGTCCTAGGTACAACGGACTTTCTGCCAAGCGTGGGCCACGTAGTCCAAAACCTCCAACTACAGTCCATCCCGCCATCCCCAAGCTAAAACCCTCTGACCCTGCCCGACAGAGAAAACCCCGCCCGGTACTATGGGTAGAAACTACAAGGAGATGAGAAAGCGGGCCTGAAAGCCACGAACCAAAAACCCCCGCGAAAGCCTAGCCTAAAAGAAAAACATCCCCAACCGACAGTAGACACAACCAACAAAGAAAAAACAAACCCACTCCCCCAAATCAAACAACCCATAAGCTAAACCGTAGTAAAACCCCACTGGGCCCAGCTCCCGAAGGAATAGGGACTCCTGAATGATGGGTCTCGGGGACACACAAAGGGGAGGTAACTCCCGGGGGCTAAAAAACCCCGCCAGCCGAGGCTCAGGAAGAGCGATCGAGTTCGAGAGGATGCCGCCTAAAGAAGGAAGGCTTGTGGCAGTCGGAGGAAGATCCGGTCGGCTATTTCGGGAAACAGGACCCGGAAAGAAGGTTTAAACTTGTTCCCCTAGTCCAAGGACATCAGAAGGGAACAGAGGTCTGGTGGTGGGCATAGAGCCGCGAGCAGTAGGGTGCCAGCCGATCCAAACGTCGGGGAGGGAGAGGGTGGAAGGCTAACCGACACGAGAAGTATGAGGAAGGCCGACCGAAGCGGGGTCACGACGTTTCGTAAAAACCGACCGTACCAGCAGAGCACAAAGGAGACAGTACAATACCAGAGAGCAGTGCCACCGGTGGCAACTACTTGATCGATCGACCGAGACTAAAGACCGACCGTTGACGGGTGAGGGGTTGCCGACGGTGGGGGGCTGCCTAAGCGAGCCCGGAGAAGAGGGGGTGAAGGCGAACTCAACCAACCCCTAGGAACAAGCTTGCCAGGCCTGACCATCAGAAGGGAAAGGAAGAGGGAAGGGAGATGGCTTCACTCAGACAGAGGCAATGTGGCGTGTCTGAGGAGAGGGGGGTGGATGGAAGTGACAATGATTTCTCATGGTGTTGAGATTTCAATCGCCGGAGGTGTAGCGGAGACGGAGGATGCAAACTAAGTCCTAGTATCTCCTGTATTATATATCCTTACACAATCCTGCTGAAAGATAGAATCCCTAACTCTCTCCTCAACCTCCTGCAAAGATATCAATTAAACAATTCTTCAAAATTCCAATATATACACATATATCTATCCTTTTCTCAAAACAGAAATCAGAAGATACTTGTGACTATCTCAAATACAAGCCCAACCCATTAGCCTTATCTCTGGCTCCTTGCTAGCCTCATGAATACTGTAACCGGTACAGGATTCCAGTGTGAGTATCGTTTGGTTTAATGAATTGTTTTAGGATACGAGTTCATGCGCCTCGCATATCTTGTTTGGTGTTATATATTTTGTTTTCGGATATGAGATCAGGAGACTTGAAAGTCTTGTTATTTGTTACTTGTATTGTTTTAGGATGTGAACTCTGGAAGTATATTAGCCTGGTTGATTGTGATTGTTTATGGGTTAGTTACACAGAGTTTTCAATATACTTGGTTGAGTAGTTATCTTGCATTCAGTTCGATTTGAGAATCTTTGAGTTTCACATAGGCCTACAGCACTTGGCCTTCTGTTACTAGTTTCAATAAAGTAATAGAGTCTACTCAATTACTTGTTAGCATCTCTTGTACTTGATCACGTTAATACTACCAGTTTGGTTAGAGTCAATGGCAATATCCCATTGCAAGATCCACACCCTAGGGGAAGTGGTTACTAAATACACCATCTTTATCTTGATTTTCTTCCAGAGTTCTGAAGACCCAAATACTACGTAGATATTTAGACTTTTCAATCATGAATTCATCACTAAAGATGCCCCCTTCCAAGTCTTCCATTGAACAATCCTTATACTCTATTTTCTAAGCTAACATCTTAACAAGATGCTTTTTCTTTAAAAGGATTCTTTTGCTAGCCATCTATTTCTTTATGTTGACTGAGGCTAAAGTCCACAAGAATATAGGAAGGGAGACATAAGATGCAACATCATTACGCAATTCTAATAAGATATGGCAACATGCCTTCTTATACTCTCTACCTAGGTAGTGATAGGTTTTAAGAGTGATGATTCTTGGTCTTTCAAGTATATAGATATGATTTGCATCATTCTGCATTTAAAAGAAGTTTTGGAAACTTGGAACTCTACTCTTAGAATGGTGTAAGAGCTCACCAATTTCTGAAAAAGAGATTTTTGTTCCTCAGAGCAACAATACGCCCTTTCTCGAAATCAGTCAGGCAGCCTGTCATCTGGGAAGTCATTGTGGTTAAGGTGTAGTTGATTCTTGAGGTAAGGTTATGTGAGGTGTTTAACAGGTTGACTCCTGTCTAACGAAAAGGTACAATAGAGGGCTAGCGGTTGACCGGCAAGTGCTAGATCTAAGGAAGTCTTCAGAGAGCTTGAGAATAAAGAGGGATAATAGTTAAAGGGCAAGTGGAACTCTGAGATCGCCATTCAACCAAGTATATTCTTAAAACATGAGTAGTCTGCTGAAGTCTGCCGTTCTCCTACTAGCCAGAAGATGAGTTTAAATACAAGAGTTCTCCCAGAGCGATAGTAATCACATATCCTGCAACTACGATCATTACCGGGCAGTGCACCTTGCCCTGCATGTCCTGTGATCCCACATGAAACCTAAGAGTCATAACACTGCCTCAATGCTATCGTCAGCTTACATCACCGTTCCTTCACTTGTGTTCCTAAATAAAACAATAAACATGCAAAACTAAACTTAACACAAGCTACCGGGCCCTAATATAGCTCCGGGGCTGTAAAACAATCAAACTAATCAAAGTAAACAAAATAATCAAACTAAACATAGGAAATCCTGCACTCCGCTCCTGTATACAGTTACCGGGACATGTAGACATGTTACAAGGTGGCACTTAGTAATCACTAATACGATTATTACTTTTGTTCTAGTACTCTATGTCAGTAATCCTCTTAGCCTCACTATAGCTGGTACACCTATCATAAATTATGACTAACTAAAAATATAATTTGACATCACTAATGATTATTAGCTATAAGGATGTTTAGGTTTCACGATTTGAAGTCATTAGACTGATAAGCTTTCACATGGCTTGTACTTGAATGTCATTGTTATGTTATGATTGGTTGATATTTTATATGACTCACATTCATAAGTTATAATAATTTAATTACTTTCATGTGTGACTCATAGTATTAGTCACAGGTTTTACCAGGTGACGTGGTTTGCTCACCTGATATATTTTACGAGTTAGGATTATTTTATAGTAGATTACATATTGACTCATAGGAGTCAGCTGATGGATTTCAGAAATGACTTATTATGATACTTAGAACTATATAATGTATATTTAATGAGTCACTAGGGTTAGGGCTGTGTGTGAAGCATCTATATAAGGAAAGACTTGATTATAATAGTTAAAGATCTTCAAGCAACCATTCAAGTACTCTCTTACACTTTACTTTCAATTCCAATTCCTTCGCCATTATACAATAACAGAGATAAGTACGAAAGGTTATCTGATAGTCCCAATCATCTGAAAAGGCCTGAGGAGAGCCTTAGATATCAAGAATGGATATACTCAAGTCCTCTCCATCACACTATAAGATACTACAAGGATGAATGTAAGTGAGTTATTACGAATTGTATATTAACATACAGTGGGTAGGACTATTACAACAGTAACTAGACTTCCTGCACACAAACAGAAGTTCTTCTTACAACAAGAAAAGATAGCATTATAGGAAGAGATTATCAATAAGCTTCAGAAGGAAGTTAGCTGCTTATATATTCCCCCTCGGGGTAGAAGCATGTCTGAAATCAATTTATAAGCAACTTTAACAATTGCCTTCAGAACAAGTTCCACTATTGAAATCGTAACATTGTTATTTCTGGAAACATCACTATCCATGGAAGTTATGTCTGTGTAGACGCAATACTCTACATGTTACTGAGACCTGGAAGGCAAAAAAGAACTGATCATGATACCTTTAAGATCTTTATGAGTTGCAGCAAGAGATTTCATCAAAAATCTGTAAGCAATGTATACTATGGTTAATATCTTTTTACTAAAATGTTTAGAGTACAATGAGAATATCAGTTTCCAAATTATTCATGCTAATGCTACTTTGTTGAACTCCAATTATCTCTTTGAGAAGCCTCACGTATCGTTTAAGAAAATTATTCAACTTCTGCTGTAGTTTGGCAGTAAAGCATACAAGCATGCAATATGGCAGAATGCTTATTAGGTATTCTGAAACTATTTTAAACTGGAGGAAATAGAAGAAAACTAAGAGTAGGCTAAGCGAGAGAGAGCATTTGAATATGAAGTGATAGCTGACCTGAAGATATTTCAAGGGAATTGGTATACCACTGTATTAATTATAAGTTTCTCTTTCTTCTTTGGCTTTTCATTTGAAGTAGCGAGAATGTAACAATCCTATCAAATAGAGGTTAATATGCAACAAGTAACCACTTGCTTACATTTATTCTTAGACAATATTATTGTCTTTGTACTTTGTCTTTGCTCGCCTAGGAGACAATGATGCAGGAGTACCTTATTGCATAATACTATGTTATATTCCTTGGTATCTCAGCTGATTGAATTATCATCAGGAGAGATGCAAAGTCGTACAGTAATAGAACTAGGCTTGCCTGCATAGAAATCAGAGTTGGAGGTAAAGAGTTTGTATTGAAAGAAAAGTGTAAGAAAGTTCTTAGATAGTTGTGTCAAGAGCTCTGACTATCAAGACTGAGTACCTTCTTATATTAACTCATTACACCCAACCTTCACCCTTGTTACTCACTTCATCTAAGTCACACAATTCTATCACTTATATTCAGTCATACATGAAATCCATTATCTAACTTCTAACAGATGTTCAGCAACATACCACAAACCAATCATAACTCATAAAACATGTCCAGAGAGCAAACCCCGTCCTCCATGTAAAATTCATTACGATAAAGTCAGTCAGATGCAAAAATCATTCAATCATATAACCAATAATCAATCAAATTCCAACTATGACAGGCATGAACGAGTCATATGAGAACTATCTGCTAGACCGGCAAGACATTGAAAATTTGCTGCCACCCCTGAAAATGTTTGAGACATAGATGATTAAGAGACCATAAATGATCACAACCTCAGTATTCCTCAGTAGAATAAGTGTAAGTGTTGTTATATAACTAATATTAGGTGTATTCCAAGATCTAAAAGGCAATTTTTTAATTATTTGGAATGGGAAAAGATGAGTTACCCAGTCCTGGTATAACCAAAACCTGCTACTCATAAGTGAGACCTCATACCTATTTACCTGTATGGTAGTAACTCTCCTTAGAAAGGCTATTTCAGCACAAAGTAGTCACTGAAGGGAAATAGTAGCTACTATAACAAGTATGTCCAGCTTATGGGTAACTACTTTAAGTTATATAATGGTCGAGTAACTCATATTTTCCCATACCGTATACGTCAAAAATTGGCTAGACACATGACACATCAGCAATCCTTCAGTCATTAATAAAAAATTGATTCATAACCAGTGTCTTAAAAGCTGACAAGAGTGTGATGAAATTTGCATGTTTTGCCTGTCCAAGAGATAAGTCCAATGACTTCATTGTGTAAAATATAAACATAAATATACAGATGACATATAACTATCAGTCATGGGAAAAGAATTTCGCCTTGTCACTTTTGTGATACAGAATTAAAGTATTTGAGATGGGTGTTGGGCTGGGAAATGATTGGCATAAAATAATAGAATACTTTGAATAAGACGCTACGCCACGCTACTCCAAGGACAAGAAATACAGCAGAGTACTTGTATAAGGAATAAGCAAACAATGTAGCTGGGAGACTTAGTAGTAGTGGTAGGCTGTAATTTATGAGCTTCTTGTATCCCAATCAACTGTCGATTAAATATGGCGAAACTTGAGAGATCAGTAGCAAAAGAAGAGAGTAATAATAATAAATAAGAGGAATGCAATTCTTATAAGGAACAAGTATAATATAAAAAAAAGTACAGAGATTAAAATTGAATAAAGCAACTACATAAACAACAATATGAATAAAAGAAAAACATAGTCAGACACCAGGAGGCAGAAATAGAATGGAAAACCCATATTTTCATACTTGTAGGATGGCAAACTAGCCCCAGGTAGTACTTTCTCAAACTCACCTATACCTGCTCAGCTCCTATTACACTCCACTTGACCTACAGGTAGAAAACATAGAAAATAGAGAAGTGAGAAATCATGTAAAACAATAAAGTAAATAAAGGTAGCCTGAAATTAGCAAAATTGTAGTACTTGGCTGGAAGCTTGATAAAAGTAAAAGTAGTGAAATGTTTGAGTAACAAAAAAGCAGGACCCAAAAGGTAGAATAAGTTAAAGGAGTAGGAAAAAACACAGTAAGAAGAATGATAAAGGAAGTGCAAAGGTAAAATCGTGTATGCCAATCCTGAGCCGAAAGCAAAGCTTGCAGTCAGAGGGGCATTGTGACTGGTACAGGTTACCTGTTTAGGTATAAATTTGTTTTATGTATTATTTCAGGACATGAACGCCGGAGGTTCGTAAGTTTTGTTATTTGTTTTATGTATTGTTTTAGCATACGAACTCAGGAGATTTAGAAGCTTTGTTATTTGTTTTATGTATTATTTTAGCATACCAAATCAGGAGGTCTGTATGCTTTGGTATTTTTTATGTCTGGTTTTAGAATACAAACTCAGAAGGTTCATAAGTCTTGTTGTTTGTTTATGGGTTAGGTACCAATTGGTACCTTAGAATGTTTGACAAGGATTGATGCAAAGAGGAGTATTGAAACTGTATTTGCAGACCTGAATCTCTCCAGACTTAGAGAGACCAGACTACAACAGACAGAGTTTTCAATATACTTGATTGAACAGTTATCTTCTATTCAGTTTAATACTAGAATCCTCAAGCATTATAGAGGCTTAAGGCTTGGCCTTCTCCTGGGAGTTTTGATAAAGTAATACAGTCTACTCAATTTCCCGCCGGCTTCTCTGATACTTGAACTCATTTATAGTACCAGTTTGGTCAGAGTCAATATCAATATCATTTTGCTAAACTGCAACCTCACCTAAGGAGCTGTGACAGGCATACTAATAATTAGACTTTCAAGATCTGGAAAAATGATCTTGTGAGACTCTTCCTAGATTGCAGCCCATACGGTTTCATTTTTCTTAGGCAGGGGAGAGCGCAAGCTGATTCTTGCTTTCATAAGCCACAAAACTCCCTCTATGAGGTTAAGATCTGATGATTTAGCCCACCAGGGGAGCGAGTAGTTCGGTAGTCCATTTTCTTTTAGTATCTTAGTAGTGTACTTGGTCTTATAAAGACTAGACCAATCTTGAAGAATATAGATATTGTCTTCTGTTTCACAGAAAATCCTATGTCAAAAGTCTTGAAGATAAAAGACTGTATTCTCACAATATCCTTTAGCTGTAATTCTAGTTCCCATAATACCGATCACAAAAGAGTAAAGGTTCCAGCTGAGTACTATAGAACCAACCTCGCTCATGGATTGTCTCTAATTTGCCAAATTTAGGAACATGACAGGAAGCTACAAGTTCCTCAGATGCAGCGCAACTCACATATACTTGACCCAGAGCGCCACCAACATTAAACACAGACTCATTAGTCCAAATAACTTTCTCCCAGGCTGCTGTACTTCAGTCTTGAAAGCACTCTGCTCTCCTAGATAGTTCTAAAGTCGTTACATTATTAGTTAGTATAAAGTACTAGTATAATAAAAAGCAGATACTATCAGAAGAAACCAACTTGTATATGAGTGAGAGTTAAAAAGTACTTCTTCCTTGCTACTCGGCAAAGGTTTCCATGAAGGGCCAGTGATTACCGAAGGGCTTTCGCACAGGCCTGAACTCCTGCTATGAATGAAATTTCAATATGTGGTTTTCAGGGTTTTCAGCCAAGGCGGTAACCACTTCCAAAAGCTTTTTCCCGATTTCCTTGCTGAGAATCCAAGGGCAACCTCAGACTTTTCTTTACCCTGAAGTAGAAGGTTCCTTCCGTGCTGTGCGATATACTGTACTAATTGGAAGACTTACAGCTACAGCAATTCTTCGGCAATTGCAGAGAGCAAGATGTCTAAAAAAATGTATATATGTACTAACCTCGAAGGATAACTGACCAGTACCTATAACTGGCCCATTAGGCAGTTCCAGATTATCCCCAGCTAGAGTACCGCAGCTATCAGATAACTCAGGATCACGAGACTGCATCTCCTGGGAAGTGTATAAGGTGATAGGATCAAGTTGGAAACTGGACTAAGAGGGGAGATTCTTGGTTTCAGATAGATGGGGGTCTTGGGTGGCCGGTAAGATTTCAGAGAACAGGTACTGGAAGGTAGTGTATATGATCAAGCTACTATGCTTGTGGTTGGTTAGGTCCAGATATTAAAGACAGAAAGAACAGCCTCAAAGATGAAAATTGGAGTTTGAATTCAGACTCAGGTTCAGACTCAAACTCATACTCTCACACAGATTGTGGCAAGAGGCTCAAATCCGAATCCGAATCAGAGAAGATATAAAGAGACCACTTAAGATTTGCGATAGCCGGTGGTGCCTCTTGGGTGAGTAGATGTAACGACCCTACGATGGGTAGCTACAATAACTACCACCTTAGTCCAAATGGTATACCAAGTGGTAAGCAGAGGTGGTATGGTCTCGTATACAAATGGCTGGTTAACCTAGTGCAAAGTCTTAGGAATGGTTGAGTAGCCACGGGCACTCTATTAGGCAGGGTAACCTTTTGGGAGAATGTTCACATAAGGTTAAGAGAATTATGGGAATCTTACATGCACCTCCAAGACGACTTTTGTGGTTGACTGAAGGACTTCCGGAGCGGTTTATGGTATAAGAGGGCAAAGTTACCCTACCTTGGGAATTTGGTCATTATGCTCATGGACCCCAGTTACCCTACTAAGGAGTCCAAGTTACCCTACCTTCACCGGCAAAGTGATCCTAGAACTTAGAGGTCGATTGCCTCACATTCTATGGGCTCTTAGATGTTCATGGGCGCACACGCATCTGCGTGAGGAGGCCCCACACCTGAGTAAAGGTGGCCCGAACATGCTATTGAACTTGGGCGGGTTTTGCGAACACCCCCCTCTGGCCCCAGTGTTGGGACGGCGCGCCATAGGCAAACGGCTGCATTGTTGCTCATTTGCTAGTAAAAAGAGGTCATTGGAGCGGCTGCCATAACACCGTATACGTTGTCGCCATCCGTCAGACTGAATGTCGTTCGCAGGATCTATAAGGGGAGTATGGGTAACCGCCAAAATGGGGATTGCCCATATATGTTCTCTCCGGCCCCCATGAGTCTATCTTAGCCCACGGGTAGTAGGGTAGTCTTCCTAGTGGTACTTAGGTGGTCCAAGGAGGCCAGGGAGCTTTCGGGACAAATACCTCAGTAACCAGCCGGTACCTTCTCTCCTTGATTTGTAGCATTACTATGGGTTGTTATTGGACTCTAGAGGTATGAGTCTTATCACCGTGGAGTATGTCCCGAGAGGCTGGCTATGGGTAGCGCCCACTTAGCCAACCATCGGCTACATCTCACAGGGGGAGCTTGCATGTCAATTTATCACATTGGATAGTCGCGTAGATTAAATGATGGACTGCATAGCTTGTATAGACGAAACTACCACTGGGCCAGTGAGTCCACAACCTAGGTATTGACTCCGGTTGTTGTCAGAACAGTTAGCCACTAGTATGACTTCGATAAGAAGAGTTTGTCCACCTGCTGGTGTATTGGAGATGTATTGCAGAAACTCATATCCTATTGACGGAGTTAAGTATACCCGAGTTGGTTTGATACTTCCGGCAGGATATTTCCTGATGGAGGGTAGAACTCGGACAAGCCCTGAGCAGGACAGGGTACACGTACAAGGTCGGAGTAGTGGTGAATATCAAAGGCTTAAATCTGATATCTACTTAAGTTTAAGCGTTTAGCATTCTACTTCAACAACCAACCTTTCCTCAAGAGAACTAAATTGAGTGAAGCTTCGAGCTTAACTATATTAAGTCTTACCATTTGATTCTTTGGAATTATTTACCTCATCTTTATCTTCTACTTTGAGTGTTTGGTGCGGTCGCAACCGCAGAGTTCACCTCTCTATAGGCTGCCCCCGTTACAGTCGAAGAGGGTTATTGGAGCTGCCGGAGTCGTTGCCATGAAGGCTCATGAACTGCTATCCAGCATACTTTAGATTTGTGACGAAGCTTTCAACAGTTATCTAATCGCTAACCATGTTTTCCTTATTTTCTTGCCCTTTGATCTTTGCTTTCATATTTTAACCACAGGCAAACTCCTCTTTTCTTTCTTCTGTGGACTCATCATGAGTACTTGCATTTTTGTATTTTGGTTGACCTGATTCCCAGGTCACAATGCTTCTCTTTTCTCATTGACCATCAGGTATATTTTTCTTAGAAGACGTCAGATGCACACAATGTCTTTATTTGTCATAACGTTCCACCGTTTTGTCCAAATTCATTTCACCCCCCCCATTTCGTACCACTTTTTATTGCCTTGGGCTTGTACATGCTTGAGGTAATGGCCACCACGGACCCCAATCGCAAAGACAAAGACTCGGCTGAAGTCTGGCTAATCTTGGCAAACCACCCAAACTATATCTAAAATATCAATGTAACCTACTCCCAAGTATCTCGAGAATCCCAAGGGGAATGCTGGAGATACTCATAGGATAGGAGGGACATTCTCGGTGTAACAAACCAACCTTCCTTGAAGGTGTTCGTAACGGGAAACGACTATCTTCGTATCATAGGCTATCGACATAGCCTACGTAGTTTGCTTCGTCTATCGTTATAGACTAACATCGTGGGTTCGTAGTAGGTATAGTGATCGTAGGAGGTCCTATCGTATAGGAATAGAGTTCTCGCATACAAGCGAGGTAGTATAGAGATATGGGCATTAGGTATCTCGAACATATTGCACCTATGGAAGGTCACTGTCAATGGGCTTGGCCCTTGCCCCAGTATCTGAGTGGTGTATTACTTAGATGGTTGCGTGAAGAGCTCTAACTACTGTGACTTTTTTCTTTTTTTTTTTTTTTTTTTTTTTTTTTATAAAAAGTGCTTTTTT
>Ga0307509_10010628_pt1 | contig 11241 bp, 6 predicted proteins | sample 10_EM_MG_FD_202245 | JGI IMG/M metagenome (GOLD analysis project Ga0307509, IMG submission 202245) | Populus trichocarpa ectomycorrhiza microbial communities from riparian zone in the Pacific Northwest, United States - 10_EM | ecosystem: Host-associated > Plants > Roots > Unclassified | place... | reverse complement strand
TTGGGTGGCAGGGGGTGGAAGGTTGTGGATGAGGAGGGACTGGTCAGGGCTGTGCGAGAGGCGTGGGAGCATAGGGATGGGCCGAGTGTTGTTAATGTTATCGTTGCTTCTGGGGTTGGGGGGAAGTTGGAGTTTGGGTGGTTGGGGAGGAAGGGAGGGGAGAAGGAGCTGGGGGGCGGAGGGAGTAAGTTGTAAGATAGATGGGAGTGAACGATTATATATATGTGAGGTTTGTTTGTCTCTAGCCCTCTCTGGTCGGTATCGTAATTGTTGGTCACATCCCTGTGTATCATATCATCTCGCTCTTTGTATCATAATATTATGAGAGAAATCCCGATACCAAAGTTTATTTAAACCACCACCCCATATATAAATATGCACCACGCGAGAAGAAAGGAAACATACACGGGCGCAGCCCTCCTAGAACTTTAAACTATCGGTACAGTACCAGCCACAGGTATAGGTAGGATTAAAGAATTAGATCAAAATCACGGTTCGGAAAGTAAAAAGGGGAAAGAAAAAAGGTTCTCAAAGGAAGACTCAAGCTCGCTCAAGTTTTTTTTCTAGGGAAGAAATAGAAAATGAAAGAAAAGAGTCCATGATACATACAGTACAAGGGGATCGCACCCCCAGAAGGCGCCAACAGCAGAGCTGCTCAAGATGCCAAAACACTCCAATTGCCAAAAGGTATGAACATGAACGCCACCCGCACCAGCAGCCCTCGGCCTTCGCGACAAAGTCAAATACAGTGCATAACGAACTCGTAGAGGGGGGGAAAAAAAGAAGAGAAAAAAAATTCATGCCGACTGATTCCACTTCAACCATGGTGACATCGAGAATAGCCTAGCACAGCACAGGGGCTGAGCTACCGTGGAAACTTGAATAATTCAACCGTGCGCTATGTCCTTGGGCTTTCCTCCCTAGGTAAGGTCAAGAAATTTTCGTTTTCATTTCTGTCTCAGCAGGGGGAAGGGGGCTGTGGTTTTGCTGTGTTTTTTTGCCCCGATTCCAGAGAAGGGAATTTCGGACTTGATAGCACACGATTCAATTATTCAGGTTTTTGCGGTGGCCGGTTGTGATTCCTAAAAGGAGACCAAGAAAAAAAGCAGATCCAATTTTAAGGCAGAATAACAGCACCAAGGAGAGCGGGCGATTAAAAAGAGGAGAGTCTTCGTAATAACACAAGCACCAGGCAATGGCTATGGCTATTAAGATAGCGGTAGCGGCGGCTACGAGGGGAATGGAGTTTGGTGGTAGTAGGGGAGTCGAATCTGACCCTTTCCGGGCAAGGAGCAGCTCCACTATTCCCTTATGTCCATGACGGGCAGCCAATCGCAGCGGCGTAATGCCATACTTGGTCCAGGAGTTGGGGTTGACCTCGTCCCGGGCTAGGAGTAGACTCACTATTCCCTCATGTCCGTTCTGGGCAGCCAAGTGCAGTGGTGTGGCACCATTCTTGTTGTCCGGGGAGTCGGGGTTGACCTCTTTCCGGGCCAAGAGTAGACTCACTATTCCCTCATGTCCATTCTGGGCAGCCAATAACAGTGGCGTAGCGCCACCCTTGTCCGAGGAGTCGGGGTTGACCTCGCTCCGGGCCAGGAGAAGCTTCACTATTCCCTCATGTCCAACGTCGGCAGCTAATAACAGTGGCGTAACGCCATTCTTGTCCGAAGAGGGGTTGACCTCGTCCCGGGCCAGGAGTAGCTTCACTGTTCCCTCATGTCCATTGTGGGCAGCCAAGCGTAGCGGTGTAAGGCCATTGTGGTCTGAGGGGTCGGGGTTGACCTCGTTCCTGGACAGTAGTAGTTCCACTATTCTCTCATGTCCATTCTGGGCGGCTTGTAGCAGTGTCGTACGGCCATCCTTGCCCGAGAAGTCGGGGTTGACCTCTTTCCGGGCCAAGAATAGCTTCACTATTCCCTCATGTCCGTTCTGGGCAGCTAGCCACAGTGGCGTAACACCATTCTCGTTGTCCGGGGAGTCGGGGTTGACCTCTTTCCGGGCCAAGAATAGCTTCACTATTCCCTCATGTCCGTTCTGGGTAGCTAGCCACAGTGGCGTAACACCATTCTTGTTGTCCGGGGAGTCGGGGTTGACCTCTTTCTGGGCTAAGAGTAGACTCACTATTCCCTCATGTCCATTCTGGGCAGCCAATAACAGGGGCGTAGCGCCACTCTTGTCCGAGGAGTCGGGGTTGACCTCGTCCCGGGCCAGGAGTAGATTCACTGTTCCCTCATGTCCGCACCCGGCAGCCAAGTGCAGTGGTGTAAGGCCATTGTGGTCTGAGGAGTCAGGGTTGACCTCGTTCTGGGACAGTAGTAGTTCCACTATTCCCTCATGTCCATTCAGGGCGGCTTGCAGCAGTGGTGTACGACCATTCTGGTCTGAGGAGTCGGGGCTGACCTCGTTCCGGGCTAAGAGTAGACTCACTATTCCCGCATGCCCATTCTGAGCAGCTTGTAGCAGTGGTGTATGACCATTCTTGTTCGACAAGTCGGGGCTGACCTCGTCCTGGGCCAGAAACAGCTTCACTATTCCCTCATGTCCAACCTCGGCAGCCAATAACAGCGGCGTAACGCCATTCTTGTCCGAGGAGTCGGGGTTGACCTTGCTCCGGGCAAGGAGTAGCTTCACTATTCCCTCATGTCCCTGCTGAGCAGCTTGTAGCAGTGGTGTACGACCATTCTTGTTCGACGAGTCGGGGTTAACCTCGTTCCGGGCTAGGAGTAGCTTCACTATTCCCTCATGTCCGTTCTGGGCAGCTTGTAGCAGTGGCGTATGGCCACTCTTGTCCGACAAGTCGGGGTTGACCTCTTTCTGGGCTAAGAGAAGACTCACTATTCCCTCATGTCCATTCTGGGCAGCTAATAACAGTGGCATAATGCCATTCTTGTCCGAGGAGTCGGGGTTGACCCCCTTCAGCGCCAAAAGTAGCTTCACTATTCTCTCATATCCATTCTGGGCAGCTCGTAGCAGTGGTGTAGGGCCATTCTTCTCCGAGGAGTCGGGGTTGACTTCGCTTCGGGCTAGGAGTAGCTTCACTATTCCCTCATGTCCGTTCTGGGCGGCTTGTAGCAGTGGTGTACGGCCATCCTGGTCTGAGGAGTGGGGGCTGACCTCGTTCCGGGCCAAGAGTAGACTCACTATTCCCTCATGTCCATTCTGAGCAGCTTGTAGCAGTGGCGTACGGCCATTCTTGCCCAAAAAGTCGGGGTTGACCTCGTCCCGGGCTAAGAGTAGCTTCACTGTGCCCTCATGTCCATTCTGGGCAGCCAATAACAGTGACGTAAAGCCATTCTTGTCCGGGGAGCCGGGGTTGACCTCGTTCCGGGCCAATAGTAGATTGACTATTCCCTCATGTCCCTGATGGGCAGATTGTAGCAGTGGCGTATGGCCATACTTGTCGGAGGAGTCGGGGCTGACCTCATTCCGGGCCAAGAGTAGCTTCACTATTTCCTCATGTCTATTCAGGGCAGCCAATAGCAGTGGTGTAACACCATTGTTGTCCGGCGGGTCGGGGTTGGCCTCGTCCCGGGCCAGGAGTAGCTTCACTGTTCCCTCATGTCCGCACCCGGCAGCTAAGTGCAGAGGTGTAAGGCCATTGTGGTCTGAGGAGTCGGGGTTGACCTCGTCACGGGCCAGGAGCAGTTCCACTATTCCCTCATGTCCATTCTGGGCGGCTTGTAGCAGTGGTGTACGACCATTCTGGTCTGAGGAGTCGGGACTGACCTCGTTCCGGGCCAAGAGTAGACTCACTATTCCCTCATGTCCATTCTGAGCAGCTTGTAGCAGTGGCGTATGACCATTCTTGTTCGACAAGTCGGGGTTGACCTCGTCCTGGGCCAGAAGTACCTTCACTATTTCCTCATGTCCAACCTCGGCAGCCAATAACAGTGGCGTAACGCCATTCTTGTCCGAGGAGTCGGGGTTGACCTCGCTCCGGGCCAGGAGTAGCTTCATTCTTCCCTCATGTCCCTGCTGGGCAGCTTGTAGCAGTGGTGTACGACCATCCTGGTCTGAGGAGTTGGGGCTGACCTCGTTCTGGGCCAGGAGGAGCTTCACTAGGCCCTCATGTCCGTTCTCGGCAGCCAAGTGCAGCGGTGTAAGGCCATTGTGGTCTGAGGAGTCGGGGTTGACCTCGTTCCGGGCTAGGAGTAGCTTCACTATTCCCTCGTGCCCATTCTCGGCAGCCAGTAACAGTGGCGCATCACCATTCTTGTCCGAGGAGCCGGGGTTGACCTCGTCCCGGGACAGTAGCAGTTCTACTATTCCCTCACGTCCATTCCGGGCGGCTTGTAGCAGTGGTGTAAGGTCACTCTCACCTGATGAGTCGGGGTTGGCTTCTCTCCGGGCCAGAAGCAGCTTCGCTACTCCCTCATGTCCATTCTTGGCAGCCCACACCAGTGGGGTGTAGCCCCCAGAATCAGCCATAGATATATCCCGACCTCGCATCTCCACCAAAGCGGCGGCAATCTCTTCAAGTCCGAAGTATGCAGCGCAGTGAAGTCCTGTGAACCCCTCCCTATACGAAAGGAGCTGAGCGGATATATGTCTATCGAACCCCCAAAGCAGCTGAAGTGCAAGCGATTTCACGCCTTCTGTCATCCTGTTCCTTGCGAAGAGTCCCCAGTAGCTGGAGGCGTATTGGAGGAGGGGTGCTTCTTTGGGGGCGCAACGGAGAGCAGGCGAAAGCCTATTGACGAAGTCATAGTTAAGGTAGGTCAAGCAAACTTCTGCTATTGCGGAACAGGAGCTGTCGAAATACTCGGGATGGCTGTTGAGATATTCTTGGAATGTGAAATGTACGAAGCGGACAGTGGATCTCTTATCCACAACGACAAGTCCCAGGCAAGAGGCCAGCACCGTTTCTATAGGAGGGATATTAAGAGAATTGATATCTTTAGAACCAATTTCCACACCTAGGGCGGCGCATAGCTCTTTAGTCGCCATTGGTCGCTTGGATCGAGAAATCCACATGAGAGTGTTCATGGCGAGCTTTGATTGACTCTCACTTTTATCCCTTATTCTATCCAATGTCTTACGATAAGCGTCGTCCAAACCGAGGCCACCACTTGTCGTTATCCTTAGCCTTTCTCGTCTCTTGTGGATAGTCGTTTCTCCTAGTATCGCAGTCATGCTCAAAGAAACAAGCAGGAATCTAGGCACCATTGTTAGCGATTGCTCTGAACTTTTGATATGGAAATGACTATAACATACGTGCCGGAAATTTGTTCTTGAATACGTTCCATAATCTCGGCCTCGAGCGCATAGTCCATTGCTCTAGAATTCAAGTCTTCCTGCAATGCTTTCGCAATATATTCCCTTATATCCCCGCTATTTGGGCTAATGACGATGGCCTGCACGCTGTTGGGGAAATATTTCTCCAGCACACTTCGAACGTGGGGTCTCCCAGTAATGAATAATCGGACACTTGGCGACTCTTGAGAAATGGCATGTAGTGAGCTCAGGACTTCAGGTAGAATCTCATCCGGGCATTCGTCCAGCGCATCAATACAAATAAAGGTCCGGTCTAAGAGAGCAATGGTGGCCCGCAAGAGCCGAATGACATCTGAAACTCGAAGTCCGCGACTCTCACGTTTCGCTTTCTTAAACGCTCCATTAATCTCGGCGGGAACCGTCTCTAAAGCACGCACAAGTTGCTGGACTAGAGCGCCTATCATGTTCCTAGTGGTTTGCTCCTTTGAGCCTAGAAAATCGCAATAGAGTGAAGCGACGGCGATATTATTCCCCTTAATCTGATCGCATAGCGTATCAATCACTAGCGAACTGGGATTGTATAATAATCAGTCAGCGATAGCTGTCCCTTGTAAGGAATTGCTTGGCCCTCCTACCTGAGGTAGGTTTTCCCAACCCCTGGATTTCCGGAACAAAACAAAGTAGCCTTGCTCGATTTGAAGTCATGCCATTCGATAAAGTCTTGGGTTTCCAAAAACCAATTCCCTAAACCATCCTGCCGACGATTTCTCACGTCTTCGTGACGCGAACAGGGTTCTAGTGACGATAACCATTTCAGAATCTCGGGTTGTTCGTCTGTGCACGTACTAGTGCTGTTGAACGTAGTGTTGAAACTGTTGGTTGTGTTGAAAGGGTTCCGATGGCCTGAACCGGTAGCATTCACTTGTAGGATTTTTGAGTGATCCATGTTAGTCGGTAGGAGTGTGTAATGATGGTTGTATTATCAGGAACAGAAGTTGTGAGAGCGATGGGATGCCACAGAGCCAGGCTGAAGGAAGGAGGGGACAGGACAGTCATGCAGCTTTACTACGGTAGTACTATGATAGTGCAGCATTGGCGATGCAAAGATGAAAGTGACTTACCCGTAACTTACCGCTAAGCCGCGCCGTTGCGGAGGCCCAGCAGGGCGCGCAGATTGAGACCCGTGTGTAACTTGCGATACAATATTTTGCCCCCCAATGGCCATCCCCATTAAAAGTGGGGTTTGTAAAGAGAGTTGCCTTCTGGCTGTAACACTGCGCGAAGCCCATCTCACTTGAGCCAAAAAAAACGCTTCCCCAAGAAGCCGACACGAATGCCCTCCGAGCACGACAGGCGGCTCTCCTACGGTGACCGACTCAAAGGAAGAAAAATTACTCAAATCACTATCATTTACGCTGTGCTATCCATTTCCGTGGCCCTGAGAGTGCCTGGGGAGTTATCTGAGCTCTGTCAACTGTCATTGAACACCAGTAGCCTGTCTCCCCAATGTTTGGGATGGGCTAGGATCCTCAGGGGGCTGGATAATAAGGACAGGAAATCTTAAAAATGCCATCAATAAACACTGTCTTGGTGTGCCGAGGTATCAGATTCGGAAATTCGCTCTGGTGGGAGGATATCCTTTGCTGTCAGTGGTTAGTAGGATACAAGCGGGGTGTTAACTTGGAGTAACATATTATTCAGCCCCGGCTTTTCAGGTTGGGAGAATTTGGTGCGCATGGCCAGTGTTAACTCAGCATATCATCAACCTAAAACTCGGCACTCAGAAAGGAGCTTGGACTTTGAGGCTGAAAGTCAGCGCTTCTGTTTTCCTAATTTTGCAAACTGCTCAGCCTCATAAACATACCCATCCATTCCAATGTAACGTGCTGCGGTGCCTGCAGGCCGGATCCGCCATCGGGAATCTCAATAGAAATCGAGTCAACAAAAGTACGGTTACCGGGCGGTGGTATTACTCGAGTATCCAGCGGGGTCAGCTTGGATAAGCTATTCTGTGTCTGGAAACACTACCGGTATTCCTTCTTTAGGTGTTTTGTCCCGGGTTGCGAAGGCGAGGGCCTGTCCGCCGAGAGTAAGTATGGTAGTACAAGCAGAGCAAGTACTTGTAAACCAGCAACATGATCAGGGACTTACTCGTATTGTGATACACCGTTCTTGCACGCAAATAGGCAAAAGTAAACAATCACTAGATACAAAGACTATTCAACAAGCAAGCACTTGGTGACACATCAAGTACCCGAATATTATAGCAGCAAGCTTTGTTGTGTACTTAATAGGGGCTAAGGTGAACGCATGCTATCCTTTATTATTAGTTAGGTATACCAACTTATTCAAAAGAGACTTGGGGTCCACATCCTATTATAGTACTGATCAGCATCCTACAGCATTCAAGTAGGAGGTGAATAAGACTAATGCAAGTTTGGGCGATGCATACTTCATACTTGTACAATGCTGGTATCATTCAGGTTGACTTTATCCTAGAACTGCTAGCCCTTTGATAGCTCCCGTAAGAGAATCTTGCTGCACTTATTAATAATGCACCGGCCAGTAAATCGAGGGCAGTTGTGAGGATGTAGGGTTAACATTATGGAGGGTGAGGGCACTTCGTGTATCTTAGAACTAGTATAGGTAGTCAGGCCCAACCATCGGAGGCAACCATCCGAATCCACCATGAATTGGTAGCAACAGCACATTTTATTTTTTCGGAGATCTACGCATACGAAAAACTTTTCCTAAGTTCTCTGCATACGGTGAAACCGTGTGTGTCACGGTCTTCTGTACACAGTGAACTTAGCTTCGTATATCATGAGCCATTAGGAGCTTATGAACGACATCCCTGGAGAGTACGCAAACTCCTGGTGAGAACAGCAGCACAGTCAAGATTCTAGCGAAGAATCGGACGTTGGAACGCATAGTAGGAGAGGATCACTAACCTTTGAGAGACCCCTCCATCGAATCCCGCAATACGTTCTTGGAATGGATTCCCAACAACACAATCCAGAATCAGGCAGTGGTCCTGAACGAATAAATGAGACAGCTGAGCTCGTTCGAGGGAATGAAGAGCTCCGTGCTGCAATGGTGAGACTGCAGGAGCAGATGGCAACACTAGCTGCCAACCGGGCAGAAGAGCATCCTCCAGTCCATCCCTCACCCCCGGTAGCAGCAAACTTAGCCCAGTCAAGTTTGAATGATTGGATACTACGGTAGCAACTCAAGAAGCATGCTATTCCAAAATTCAACGGTGCAATCGATCATGAGGCTGTTCTTATGTGGATGGAGGCAGTTACCCACTTCGCGCTCCTGGCAGGACTTGATAACAATGCAACTATCACAGCAGCATGGACAGCAGTAGCACCGGAAGTGCTGGTTTGGTTCAAGGCTATGTTGGAGGCGGACTATGGTTATAAGTTTATCGCTGCAGCCATGCAATACCCATTCTCTTGGGAGGAAGTGAAGGGAAAGTTTGTACACCGGTACTCTCCTGCTTTTGCAGTAGAGAGTGTTTGGAATAGTCTTGAGGCACTGAAGCGGGGAACTGGTGCAGCTGGGTTAGAGGAGTTCAATACCAAGTTTCTGGATCTTGCCAGATTAGCAGGAAAGAACAGGCAAAATACGCTACGCGGTGACAGACTTTATACCATTTATGTCAAGAAGATGACGGCACGCAAAAGGGATATCTTGAGCGCAATTGCGATATCTGCTCATCGTAACCAAAAGGTCATTACACTTGACGATGCAATGGCAGTAACCGACGATCAGGCAGTTACCCAAGGACTTGCCGTTGGAGGTACAGGAACTACTGGTTTTGCGCCTATCCCTCCAGCATTTACCTCTTCTAGTCATCCTACCGCACCGGCTCCAATGGACCTTTCAGTTATATCTAGTCACGCCATTCCTGGAATAAGACGCGACCGAAACATCTGTTCCCGCTGTAGTGGTAAGGGGCACTGCTCGGCTTCCTGCGGTACAAAGCCAGACTGGAAAGAGGGCGATCCTGTCAGTGGGTATCGAGGGCGTGGTGGAACATCTCATGGAATGAGATCATTTGGAGCACGCCGTAGAGGTAGGACTGGAGCATTTCACATGTTTGAGGAGGTTGTAGATGAGGATGCTAGTGGTTTGGATGATATGAATGCTGCAAATGATGGGATTGCAGGTTCGCATATACTTTCAAAAAACTAAGTTGGGCTATACCTGAGTGCAGTGTAGCCCCGAAGGGGAAGTTGGTATTAGAAAACTTTGTGCAGGATAGTTTAGTTTTTCTTCACTATACAAGTGGCGAAGATGCTAGTAACCTACTGCGATTTAATTTACCAGTCTTCTCCTCTCGCCACTCAGCTTACGTGTTATATGATTGTGGTGCTAGTCACAAGTTTGTAAAAAATGCCTTCTTGAGAAGGTTAAGGGAAGAAGGTTTGAAGATAAGAACAAGAATGTGCGGATATATGGTGGTTACAACGGCAAATTCAGAGGAACGTATTCCGCGATACGAGTCACTTCTTGAGTTGGATATGAGAGGATATATCTATAGGGGTTGGTTTATCCATTTTGACCTGCTACGCTACGATATTATTTTGGGGAAGGACTGGATGGCAACCATAGAGTATAGTGTGGATCATGAGAAGAATATCCTCTACCTCGGATGGCAGGGTGGCACATGGCACCACATGGTTGTTGGACTACACATGGGAGAGCAAAAGATTTACGAAGCTGGATCAGTAGAGCACTTGAAAGTTCTGGAAAGGGAGGTACCTGAGGGCAGTGCGATGACAGTGCCACGCCTACTCAAGAATGGAATACAGGGCTTACTTAAACGCTTTGAGGGTGTGTTTGTGGAACCAGTTGGCCTACCTCCGGATCACCAAAATTGTGGATTTCGTATCAGACTGAAGCCTAACTCAAACCCCCCTCACCGCTCTCCGTATAGGCTTACTGTAAAGGAGAAAGCAGCTTATGAGAAGACTATTCAGCAGCTACTTTCAAAGAGGCATATACGTCCCTCAAGTTCACCTTATGCAGCCCCTGTAATGTTCGTACCAAAAGCTGGCGGAGGACCTGATGACCGCGAATGGTTATCGACTACCGTGCGCTGAATTGACAAACTGTCAAAGATCGGTACCCACTACCCCATGGCGAGGAGCTTATCGACCGTCTTCAAGGATCAAAAGTCTTCTCAAAGCTTGACATCTGGGCAGGATTCCACCAGCATAGGATGGCACCAGGGGATATCGAAAAGACTGCTTTTATCGGACCTGACTCCCTGTCTGAATGGCTCGTAATGCCATTTGGCTTGTCAAATGCCCCATCAGAGTTCATGCGGGTGATGTAGAAATTTGTTGAAAGAGCACGTTCAGGCCGGCTATTGTGTAGTTTTCATTGATGACATTCTTGTTTTCTCTCAGGACCTTGTACATCATGTAAAACATCTAGAAAATGTACTGTAACGACCCTACAATAGGTAGCTACAATCACTATCACCTTAGCCCAAATGGTATACCAAGAGGTAACCAGAGGTGGTATGGTTTCGTATACTGTATACAAATAGCAGGTAAACCTAGGATAAGGCCTAGGGAATAGTTGAGTAGCCTTGAGGTACTCTACTAGGCAGGGTAACCTTTCGGGAGAACATTCGCATAAGGTCAAGAGAACTATGGGAATGTTACACGGACCTCGGAGACGACTTCTGTGGTCGCCGGGAGGACTTTCTGAGCGGTTAAAGGCATAAGAGGGCAAAGTTACCCTACCTTGGGAATTTGGTCATTATGCCCATGGGCAGGAGATCAAGAGATCCCAGTTACCCTACTGAGGAACCCAAGTTACCCTACCTTCACCGGCAAAGTCATCCTAGAACTTAGAGGTCGATTGCCTCACATTCTATAGGCTCTTAGATGTTCTTGGGCGCACACGCATCTGCGCGGGGAGGCCCCACGCCTGTATAAGGGTGGCCCGAACATACTATTGAACTTGGGCGGGTTTAGCTAACACCCCCCTCTGGCCCCAGCATTG
>Ga0307509_10010627_pt1 | contig 11242 bp, 11 predicted proteins | sample 10_EM_MG_FD_202245 | JGI IMG/M metagenome (GOLD analysis project Ga0307509, IMG submission 202245) | Populus trichocarpa ectomycorrhiza microbial communities from riparian zone in the Pacific Northwest, United States - 10_EM | ecosystem: Host-associated > Plants > Roots > Unclassified | place... | reverse complement strand
ATAAGCCATGTTAAGAATTCTTTAGAGGGCAAGGGTCTATCACCTAAAAGGGCTTTATATTTAGTGTAAAACAGTTGAAATTGAAATTTATTATTTGGAGTTATAGTTAAAGTAGCTGATCTGCATATACTACTTAGATTTATTAGGCCTGACCCTAGTGCTAAGAAGAAAATAAATAACAGTTCACCACCTACCCCCATGAACTTGGGTAAGTTATGATAGAATAAATGTTGATACAGAATAGGGTCACCACCTCCAGCGGCTTCGAAGAATGAAGTATTGAAGTTACGATCAGTAATAAGCATAGTGATAGCTCCGGCTAAGACAGGGAGAGATAATAATAATAAAACAGCTGTAATAACTACAGCTCAACCAAATAGTGCTAATTTATGCAACCTAATACCAGGACTTCTCATATTTAATATTGTTGTAATGAAGTTAATAGCACCCAAAAGCGAACTTATACCAGATAAATGTAATCCAAATATAGCTAAATCTACACTAGCTCCACTATGACTTTGGATACTAGATAAAGGAGGATAACTGAATGTTGGTAACCTCATTTTAATTTTATATATCAAAACTATCGTTACACTCAATAAATTTCTTTATTGTTCGGACTATACTTTTATCTTTTTATATTGTAAAGCAAAGGAGGCCTTTAATATTGTTATTAATATACAAGGATCAATTGCTTTAGCTTTTGGTGCTGTATTTAATTTAAACAGTATCCCAGCTAAGCTGTAGATTTAATTTTAACGATCAAAATATGAAATTTCTAAGAATTTAGTTTTCATTTTTCTAAGAATATCTCTTACTTTAGATAAATTTATATAATTTCCTTTATCTTTATAATAAGATCTTGCCCATATTTTATACTCTACAGCCTTCATACCTTTCATTGTATTATGAAAATATTTTATAATATTTTCAATAGCTCTAGAATTAGTTGTGTCTAAAATATAATGATTATATTTTGATTTATATTTAACAGAATTTGATATATGAAGTACTAGTCCTATAGCTTCTAGAACTATATTATCTAATTTTTGAGTTAAACCAAATCCATGTACTATTCTAGTAGAATCTTTTGAGACTAAATAAAAACTACCCTCAGCCTCAATAAAGCCAACTATTTTCTTCCTCTGTTCATACCGGATTTAATTATTTTAATCTCTTTTAATCCTTCAGCTGTTAGATGACCCTTGATTTTAATGATTTGCGCAACTTTACAAAAATCCTCAAAATCCAATCTTTTAGTCCCTTGTAAAGGATGTTTTTGGAATAACGGTATAATTTTTGAAAAAAGATCAGACATTTTTGTTACTGTAAGACGAACCACATAGCTTTCAGGAGATTTATAGACGATACCACAAGCCAAATTATGTTGAAGTTTATTCATTAATTCCCAATCTCGAATATGTTGAGTTAATGTTAGTCTAATCATAATTTGATACCCGATTTTGTGTGTTTTAGATTCTACAACCTTAACATCAAAACAACCCTCGGCCTCGGTGAATCCAACTAGTCAATAAGGATCGATAATTTCTTGTGCCTCAACTTTAGGCCTGTCTATAGGAGTAATATTTGGAAAGGCTTCCTTTAATCCTTCAGTTAGACCCAAATTCATTGAAGCTCTAATACTTACAATTTTAGTTAATCCTTCAATTGTAAGATGTTCACCTTTATTCATTAAATCCACAATTGATTTGAATAGAAGAAAGTCAGATTGTTTCTGAGTACGTAGAGAGTATTCTAAAAAATGAGGGATAATTACATTAGTTAAATCTTTTATTTTAATTACAGAAAAAACAACAGTATCTCTTGTTTGTACAATTCTTATATTACCTACACCAAAAAAAGATTGAATTTTATATAATAAAGAAATATCTCTATTATGTAATTCTATAGAAAAAACTGGTTGTATTTGCCAACCAATTTTATAATTTTTATTTCTTTTTAATGTTACCATGAATGAAGATTCCCCATCGCTAAATCCAGAAATGAAATTAGGATTAAGTTTAACATAGTTAGGGTCTAATTTAACTAGAGGAATATTCGCTAAAGCAACAAAAAAATCTGTACAATGACAGATAAAGGGCTCTAAAGTGTAAAAGAAGGGACCGAGAACTAGGGTTATGACCAGAACCAGGACTTTTATGTTTTTCATATTTTATTATTTTATTAGTAGTATACTACTATGCTTAATCTATAAAAAGGCACTATTGTGGGTCAATAAACCTAGCCTTCAGAATTTCGTTCATTATATAAATTTTAGGAATAGCCACTCAAGTAGAAGGGGGTTAGCCTTCTAATTGAGCCTGGCTCTTGGTACACAACCCGGAACAAATTTAGCTGCTCATTCAGCCGAATTTTCTATCTAGATAATTATAATGAATAATTTCCTTAAGGTAATCCTTAGGCCAACTCCTCTTCAAACTGTGATACCTTTAGGTACTGTCCCTGAGGGATCCTCCATAGCTTACTTTTAATTCCGTTATCCAAATTACCATCTAAAAGCAAACTCTTGTTAGGCATCATCCAAAAATCTAGCTAATAACTTACTCTTCTTCGACTAAATTGTATATTTAGTATAAAACTATTTATACTGTTAAGTGTAGGATTAAGTTGTTTCATGTTGTATTTTTTTATGTAATTTTACAAGTATTTTATATATTTTACTAATTTTATCTATCTTTTTGTTTTTTAAAATATTAGCTTTATGTCATAATTTAAATTCTAAAGATTTCATTCCTATAAATTTGTTTGTTAATAAATCAATCACATTCAATATTGCTCTAGAATTTTTGGTATTTAGAACATAAATGTTCATTTTTGAATCATATTTAACATTATTTGTAATATGCAACAATCGTTTTATAAGCTGCAATAAAAATTTGTCTGATTTGTGAGTGATAAAAAATTCAATGTCAAATTTCCCGCTGTGAAACACTGATGGAGAAATTAGAAAATTTGCCTTAGCTTCACAAAAACCTACTAATCAGCCCATTGAAACAATTGATTTTATTTCTTCATAACTACTTGTTTCACTTAAATGTAAGATAGTAGGAGAAATATAATTTACAGTCCATGGTTTAGTAATTATTCCACTGACATTATTTACAGTTTTTAAAGGTAACTTTATATTATTCCAAACAGGAGAAATATAATTATTAGGAATTGATTTTGTTTTTAATTCAAAAAGTTTTATATCCTTTTCTTCTTTAGTAAAACTATTATTTTCTAATATGAAAAACGCCTGTTTAAATTTTTCATAATTAAACTGTTTACTTGTTAATAAAGGATATTTATCAAAAATGGGAAATATATACTTTTCGAGTTTTTTTCTGTCTCTAATAAGAATTTGTCCTTTATTGTTATCTTGTGTAACTGAACCTATTCCTAATTGCTTTTTAATGTAAAAAAGTGCCCTGAGATTATATCTACTTAAAGCTATTTTATAGACTAAACTTCACTTATTGTTTTGGCGTACAATAGAAAATGTTCCATCACCATCCGTCATACCAACTAGCCATTGTTCAAATCAATCTTTACTATTTTTAAGATATTCTTTGTTTAGTCTCTGATGAGTAGAATATTTTTTATTATCTACTCAGGCGTGTTTTCTCCCCGAAATAGACATTTTTACATATGTTTGAGATAAAAAAATGCGCATTAAACATGAGTAGCCTATAACATATGTTTTAATTGAACAATTTCACACTTTAAGAATTTCACGCATCGAAAAGAATTTTATTGCCCCAATGTCGCCTAAGAGCAACTCCTTATCCATATAAAGAGTTCAACCTGTCTTTTTTATTAAAAACCAATATTTAAAAGTTTCGTCACTATTATTCCCACTATTTTATTGAACATTGTAAAATTTGTTCAATGAATCTCAATTAAATTGAGTTCTTAAAGTATTCATGCCGTTTTTTAAGGAAATTAGTTTTTTTGTCCCTTTTATAGTTTGGTACTCTTTAGACACCCTTATTTTATGGACGTTACATCAAGATAAAAAATCTTGGTGTTTAGAACTAAATAAAGGATAGATAGATAAATAATTTATTAATATTTCGCAAGAAGCTTTTTTTGATGTTCTTACTTCATACGAAGTTTCTACAAAGTTTTCTTTAATTCTTTGTGTTTTAACAACGTTTTTAACATCCAAAAATTCTTTGATTTTATCCATTATATGAAAATTAGAATGAATTTCCAGAGGTAACACCGTATTTTTCCCATATGTTGTTTTTTGAGAAATTCTCATATAATGTTTAACTTTTGTTGCTATACCTTCTGAATTCAAATTAAAAGCACAATAAAAGTTGCCATCAGCCTCAATAAACCCTGATAATCATGCATCAGAATTTAAACTACTCTCATTTAACCCTAACTTAGGTATTTTCTGAGTTTCTAATAAATATTTTTAATTTTTATTATTTAACCAATCTATAAGTCTGTGAAGAGCCTCAATTTTAGGAGTTCTCATTTTCCCGTTAAGAAGTACAGCTATCATCTGTAGTGTTGATATATCTTGAATTAAATAATTTATATATTTTGTACCACGAGGACACTCAATTGTACCACTTTGTAGTATTTCTTTTATTTTATTAGCAAGAGGTTTATCCTTTTCTACAAAAGTGATTTTTACTTTGGGATATAATAATTAAAAAACTGTTTTATTAATCTGAATTTCTACCCCTATTCATTCCCGATTTTATTAGGTTAATGCGGTCCAATCCTTCTTGAGTTAAATGAGCCTTACTGTTTATTATATTTGCCACTTTCAAAAAATCGGCAAAATCGGCTAATTTAGAACTCTGTAAAGGATATTTAGCAAAAAAGGGTAGTAATACGTCCGATATACTTGATATTTTTCTAATAACATAGTGAGACATATCTCGAGAGTCCAATATAACATCTCCACAGTCAAAATAATCTTTCAATCCATTTATTAATATTACATCTTTAACATTTTGACTTATAATAAATTTTGACCTAACTTGAAAGCCTAAACTATGAGTTTTAGATTTAAAAATATCCACAAAAAAGCAACTCTCCCCATCGGCGAACCCTGTTATTCAGTGTGGATCTGGAATTCCTGTGTATTCTACCACTGGTCTGTCTTTCGGAATAATATTAGGAAAAGCTTTGCTTAATACGTCAGGTAATCCTAGATTTAATGAAGCTTTAATACTAATAATTTTTAAAATACCCTCCGTTGTCAAATGCTCTCCACGTAGCACTAACTCTACCGCTTGTTTAAATAACAAATAATCGGCTTTTTTTTGAGTAAGTAAAGGATATTTATCGAAATGTGGTAAGACTAATTGAGCTAAATCTTTCGTAGATTTAATACGAAAAACTACGACCTTAGAATTTTTCTGATAATAAACCTTTCCAGCCCCATTAAAAAAAGACTGTATTTTATTTATTAAATTTAATTCTTTAGAATGTAGCCCTATTGAAAAAATAAGTGCAACTTTTCAGCCGGTTTTATAAGCCTCAGATTTAGATATTTGGATAGAAAAACATGATTCTCCATCGCAGAAGCCGGTTACTCAATGTGGATTTAATTTATTAGAATTATATTTCATAGTGGATAATTTTTGAACTCTTGATAGTGTCTTTTTATTAAAAAATAATTTTCCTTTTTCATTTCTATGTAATTTAGGTACAATTATTGAACCATCACCTTCAATCAATCCTGCTAAATAACTACCTAAATAATTTGATTTATTATTTTCATTATTTGTTTTTTGATGAAGAAGACGAAATTGTGACCCACAGCAGAAAAAAGGAAACAATCAAGTTATATCTAGACGTGTCTTCAATCCAGATAAAACTATTGATTTTTGATTAACATTTTTATGTTAATAAGGACTATATTTTCATCCAATACCTATTGTTAGGATGTACCACGTGTAGTCTCTGAGGATTCTTATTAAAAACATGCAAAATTTACATGTCTATATTAGATTTCCTGCTAATTGCCCATTATTCTTTAAAGATTTTCACATTACCAATATAGTAAGTACTCAAAGTTTTTAAGGTTTTCAGCATATAGTGATATTCTCCGTAATATTTTCATATTATTCTAGCACACGTTTTTACCAGCCCCCCCTTCAATAGCGCTAGCAAATGCAAACAGAAGTAAACTAGGAGGAAGTAACCAAAAGCTTATATTATTAAGTCTTGGGAATCAATTTTATGTAAGTAATTTCTTACCTACTTGGACTATGTCTTCATCCAACTTTTGTTCTTTTTTAATAAAAGACTATCTATCTAGTTTAGTTAGTAAAGTTGGAGCTTAGCGTATTAATGTATATTATTATATATACATTCCTAATAAATATTCTTAACTAGCTAAGTAATTTTATTAAAGTCTCTGAGAATCCTACTCAGGAAAAAATCATTTTTCCCTTTGGTTTTCGGCATATTCTCCCCTAATATATATAAAAATTTTTACAATTAAAAAGTCGTTAAAACAACTGAAAATCTAGTTTTTAGCACGCCAAAGAATTTTAGGCGCCCGCCCAGCTCCTTGATTTTTATTAAGTGTATTTTATATCTGTCCTTTTCGTTAAAAACAAATCCTTCGAGGAATTCCATGCATACAGCTAAGTAATAATATACTTTATTTCTAAAGTAAACGGCATTCTAAATAAATTTGAAATGATCCCAATTAAAAAAAGTTCTCTTATCATTCATATTATTTTTTAGACTAGTAATTATTTTCTTTCCCTCATCTGTTTTATGAGTTTTATTAATAATTTCATTAAAAGCTCGTTTTCAATTTAAATAATCCAGGTATTTACTACTTAATAAACTATTACTATCCAAATAATCTATTAATATTTTGGTGGAATTTTGATTTTCAACTCTAATTACATAATAAGAAGAATTATCTTTATCTGGACGAGCTCTAGTAAATAATTTTACATTTAAAAATAAACATATTTGACCTAGAATTGATTCAAAACTCTCTTTGGTTTTAGGGTATATCATTCGTTGTTCTAAACTAAATTTACAAATAATAGTTTGGTTTACAGAATTTCTTATGTAAAAATGGCCATCAGCATCTATGAAACCAGCTAACCAACTATTATTATATAATGGAGAATTATCCAGAGGCAATTTATCCAAATTCATAGAATGCTTTTTATTTAATCAATCAATTAGCATGTGTAATTTATCTATTTTAGGAGTTCTAAATTTTCCATTTATTAAGAGAGCAATTCTTTTTATAGTTTTTACTGCTCCAAATTTCAATACTACACAATTACCTTTTCTTTTTAGAAGTGAACCTTGCCCTAAATAACTTAGTAGTTTTTCGGCTGAGGGTCTATCTTTACTATTAAAAGTAATACCTATCTCAATTTGGTTTCTTTTAGTTAAACTAATATAACCATCTCCTTCGATTAGACCAGCTAAATAGTGACCTAAAATTTGATCTTTATGTTTATTATTTATGTTTTTATTTGTTGAATAATATTTTGATAAGATATGGGATTTAAAATTTAAAGACTTATTTGCCATGTCAGGGCCGCCGACCAATAATGGTAATAAAAAATTACCAAATCCACCTATTAATGCTGGCATGACCATAAAGAAGATCATTAATATAGCGTGTGAAGTAATTATAGAATTGTATAGCTGATTGTCAGCTATAAACTGAACACCAGGGCCAGATAGTTCTAATCTAATTAACACCGAATAGGCTGTTCCTATTAAACCTGAAAATAAGGCAAAAATAAGATATAATGTTCCTATATCTTTGGCATTACAAGATAAAAACCATCGTTCTGTTCACATAGAAATATTCCTCACGAATAGGTTTGTTGTTTTACTCTTTAGTAATAATTTATTTATTGAATTTTGGCCTTTTTGTATTTCCTATTTCCTTAGTATTCCATTTAAATTAAACTTTATTTATTATGGGGGCGCTTAAATAAGCGCCCCCGGGAATAAGTACAAAAACAACTAAAAAAAAACTCCAAAAAAAAGTTATAAATTCTTTTTTTTTATTATTTACTATTAGTAGTCCCGCCCTTCGTATTTAATATGTTTATATACATTAACTGTAGAAAAGTAAAATAATCTGTATTTTAAAAGATCCTGGCTCAATACTTAATTTTATTTGTATTACAAAAAACTAAGACCCCATTATTAGAAGGAGGAAAAAGACAGACGAATTTTAATAAAACTGCGCTAATAAAAGAATTAAAATTCAGAAGACCACATGTCACCCCATACATAAATGGTGGCGCTTAAATATGCCCCCCAAAAGGAAAGGACTTACAATGTTTTGTTAAGTTTCATATTATAATGTGACTTTTTTTTTATGATAAAACCCTTCTAGCGAAGCTAAGGAGACATATATTTTACAATTCACCTAATTTTATCGAATAATACTAATCTTAAAAAAAGACATAAAGATAGCTAACTATTTTAAAACGACTTTTTATGTAATAATATACTTTAGATTTTTTTTTTTATATTACTTTACTTTTTTGGGTTTATTAAAAGTATAAACATATAAAAGAACGGACAGAGACAATATCGAAGAAAGTGAATAAGGATTAATATTTAGACTTTGTACTGATTTTAAGTTTTTGGTTTAGCCGGGAGAGAAATTTGAATTCCCATTATTAATGCATGAAATTAACGTTCTAACCTATTTGAACTACCCCGGCATTGAAATAATTTTTTTACATACCTAATATAAGTTTAGTGATATCATTCGCCCAGGTTCTATCTTTTTTATTAAGTCGCTTTTTTTTATGCGAAAACTTAAAAAAAAAAACAAAAGCCGAGAATGTAAATCAGCGACATTTAAATTATACACCTAAAAAGCATATAAAAATAAAATATAGCTTTAGCTCATTAACTTAAGTAAAACTAGACATTAAAAATATTACCCCTATTAATTAATAGTATTCTAAAATTGTAAATTATTCTCCCATATTATTTTTAGATTTTTCTAAAGAACTATTTGCATAATTGGTTAAAAAGAATAACTTTTTCTTTCCTGTAGCTCCCATTGGTTCTTGTAAAAGTCTGGGGTAATATGCAGTTAATGATAATATCATAGCTCCATGATTATTTAGATCATGATCAAAACTAAATATTTGGGAGAATAGGAATAAACCGTCATAGTATCTATTCTTGTACTTGATGAGATAATCTCTAAATTATTATAATATATAAATACAGAATATAACAGCGTAAGAAAAGCTACCCAGCTAAATAAATTATAATCTCGCCTAAAAAGTGGCCGCATTAAAAAATAACATTCGTCTGGAGTCGAACCAGAACCAGAAGAAATTCACTTAAGATTTAATTTATAAATTATATTTCCTAGTACCTATTCCGAAGGTTTAAATAATGAATAAAAATATTTTGTTTTTTTGTACTTACTTATAGAATTATAAAATCAGTTTTTTTCTTGCGGAGCAGAGCCCAAAAACTTCTTTTTAAAACCGCGCGCGCTGTGCTACACCTCTATAATATGTAATTAAACGAGAATGAGTACGATCGTAAAGTACTGCTCCTACACATACTAAAGTCCTGAACTCACAAATCCGTGACCTAGACCTAGAAGTATAGCTCCTTCGATTCCTTGGATTGTGTTACTGAAAACTCCTATTATATATACTGCTGCATGTGCAACTGATGAATAAGCTATTAACTCTTTTATATCTACGGTACGAAAAGTGTTAAAACTAGCATAAATAATAGTTATTACGCAGATTACATATATTAATGGAGTAAAGTATAAAGATGCTACAGGTAGTATAGGTAAAATTAATCTAAATATTCCATATAAACTCAATTTTAAAATAATCACTGCAAGGATTACACTACCCCTACAGGTGACTCTACATGAGCTTTTAGTAATCATATATTAACAAAATATAAAGGTGTTTTAACAGCAAATGTAAAGAATATTCCAGCAAATAAGTAATATTATGTTGTACTGTTAAAGTTTGTCTTGAAGAGCGCATCAAAATCAGTAGTTCCCATTAAAGAAGATATTGTTAATATAGCCAATAATAAGAACAAAGATCCTAAGAATGTATATAAACTAGCTCTTACTTTATTATCAGATCCAAATAATACTATTAATAAAAATAAAGGCACCTTATAATATTATCTTAAATTATTCTATTCAGCAGAGTCCTCACCAAATATTCTTTTTGAATTCATACCTGCCTTTATTTTTTGTATCTCTATAAGTTCGTCTTCAGTTAAATGACGCCCTTTTACCATTAAGTCTGCTACTTTACACCAATCCTTGAAATCTGAAGCCTTTACCCCTTCAATAGGACAATTATTAATTAAAGGAATAATAATATCGGATAATACGGTCACAATAAGTTGTCCTGGTTTTTTCTTTGTGTTAATATATAATGTTCCACAACCTAAATAAGCAATTATATCTTTCAATAGAAAAATTTCACGATCTGATAAGCCTATCATAAACCTAAGTGTAAGTTTTATCCCTAATTTAGATTTAACTTTGTTAACAGCCACGTAAAAACAACCTTCCGCGTTTATAAATCCTGCAAGTCATTAACTTTAAAGGATTAAAAGTAAAAATTGCTTCGGCTAGGACTATACCTCGATAATTCTGAAGAAAATCCTTTATTTATAGCAGCTTTAATGAACAAAAGCTTATTAAATCCTACCTCCGATAAATGTTGTTTTTTAATATTAAGTTATAAGCCTATTTGAAAAAGATTAAAGTCCGCAGATTTAAAAGACAACAAGGGATATTTTGTAAAATGATTAATTATTATAACTAAATCTTTAATAGATAATAGTTATAAGAAACCATAAAATCTTCATGAACGTATATTTTTCCAACTCCCAAAAATTTTGTAGGATAATAATGTCTTTTGCGTGTACACCTATTTTAAAAGAAAGATTTGGATTATATTTACCCAAGTCTTTCACAAAATTAATTGAAAACCCACTATCCATCTGAGAAACCCGTTACAAACTTAGGATCTAATCCTGAAGAAGTAGTTAAAATTTTACTTGTCTGCGAAGCGGTTGAATAATTAAACCTTTTTCCCATAGAGGATCTACCCCTGAGTGACCTTCCCCTGAAGGGGGACGTTAAAAATGCAAATCCGGTTACGAAATTAGGTTTAATTTTTACTTAAACCCGATGTGCTGAAAACAGGGAGAGAGAGCAATAAAGCAACAGAAGATTCACTATAATTATAAATTAAAG
>Ga0307509_10010626_pt1 | contig 11243 bp, 15 predicted proteins | sample 10_EM_MG_FD_202245 | JGI IMG/M metagenome (GOLD analysis project Ga0307509, IMG submission 202245) | Populus trichocarpa ectomycorrhiza microbial communities from riparian zone in the Pacific Northwest, United States - 10_EM | ecosystem: Host-associated > Plants > Roots > Unclassified | place... | reverse complement strand
GGTTAACCGCCAGTGGTGGGGCCAGCAGTTCGAGTGCGTTTTTTGGACTGTCTCGTGTGCGTTTTGTTCACAAATACCCGTGCAGTGTTGAAATCGAGAATATTGACGAAGATCTTCTGCCAGAGGTGGCCATTGGTGATTTCGTTTGGCTGGATGATCAGAAAAATCTACGCTTTGAAGCAAGCGTTACTGATATCGACGTTTACATGCGACACCATCTCGCTGTGATGAAGGTGTCGCTTAGACTGCCGACTGACCTCAACCTCTACTACACGGGTCCCAACGTAAAATTCGTTGTTCTAGTCAGACACAACCGCATCATGCTACGCCGCCAATACCATGCATTGACAAAGTCATTCCCACCTCCGCGTCGGCTGTTATTCCCGTCTGTCCTGGATATAACACCGAATCGACATCTTTCGAAAACTGAGGTTCATAACCTCAAGTTCCGCCATTTGGTCAACAGGCGTATTCGCGATGATCCTCAACAACTACAGGTCGTAGTCTCAATATTGGAGCAACCAAAGGGCTCTGATCCGTTCATCATTTACGGTCCGTGAGTGTACTTCACAATCGCTTGACCACAGTAGTAACTGACGGCTCTGCTGCAGCCCCGGGACAGGTAAAACACTCACCATCGTCGAGAGTATTGTCCAACTTGTACGACGTGATGCCGGAATCAGAGTTCTTGCATGTACTCCAAGGGACGTTGCAGCGGATTACCTCGTTGAGCACCTGGTGGCTGCTGGCATGGATTCGGACAAGCTATACCGCTTCACTGCACCGTTCCCGCACGAGGAGGATGCGTCTGAAGATCCACAAACATCCTTATCACATGAAAAACTACGTTCCTTCCGTGTCGTGGTCTCAACCTGCTCAGAGGCAGGTACCCTCCAGGACTTGGATGTACCTGTCGGACATTTCAGTCACATCGTCATCGACGAGGCTGCACAGGCAGAGGAACCTCTTGTGATGATTCCAATTATAACTTTCTCCAATGCGTACACCAATATCATCCTGGCTGGTGACCCGCATCAATTGGGCCCCATGATCAAGTCACCTACTGCCGCCAGATCTGGGTTGGGGAAGAGCTATTTCGAGCGATTGATGCTCATGCACAATATCTACGGACCTGCCGATGCACATGTCGGAAAATCGTGAGCCACGTTTTCGCTCTATGACCCATCACGTTGAGGAGCTGGGACGCAGGATTGTCGTCCTTCGACGTAACTGGCGTTCACATGGGGCCATTATCGCATGGTCAAACCGATACTTATACGAAGACGTGATGCGTGATTACGGGAACTCGTACATCACCTACAACCTAGTTCGTTCGGACGTTTTGCCGAAGAAAGGCTTCCCTGTTATGTTCCATGGCGTGAAAAGCAGCGTGCAGCGTACGAAATGGTCTCCGTCGTCCTTCAATGTTCTCGAGGCATCCGTCATCCGGAATTACTGCATGAGGCTCATCGGGGACTCTGAACGAAAGATCTGTGAGTGTGGAATATTTGTTGTTCCACGACCTTGTGACTTTAACTGTGTGTAGATCCTGAGGAGATCGGCGTTCTCGCGTCGTATAAAACACAGATCAGGGCCATTCGACAGCTATTGAAGGCGGCCAAGTTGTCCGATGTTTCGGTTGGCCCCGTCGATCAGTTCCAGGGACAGGTCTGGAGTCGAGAATCAATCGATGACGAAGAGTACTGATTTTTCTTTGGAACTAGGAACGAAAAGTGATTATTTTAGCTGCCAGTCGAAGCAATGAGGAGAGCCATCCACGTAAATCATTAGGCGTCTTGGTCAACCGCCAACGTATGAACGGTCGGTCGTGTGTTCTCCACTCATGTATCAACTGGAGGCTGACGTGTGCATTGTAAGTGGCCATCACACGGGCGCAGGCCTTGCTGATCGTGATCGGAGACCCGGAAGTGTTGGGGAAGTATGAACACTGGCGCACGTTCCTGCAATATATCAAATCACGCAAGGGCTGGGTGGGGAAAACCCACGATTGGGAATCAGAAATTGCTCCTCCACCTGGATATGAGATCATCCCAAGGAAAGGTGGCGTGGTGTATGGGGAGGTGTTCATCGATGGGAAGAGTGAGGAGATTTACAGGACTGTAGAGAGCGGTGGAGGGTGAGGGAGTAGCGGTGACTCGGAGGAGAAGAACACTCGCGACACCCTTTCCGATAAGCCCCGTGTCCGAGTAAGCCAGATCAAGCACCCTGGGTATGGTATCACGAACGCCATTGGAGTCGGAACAACTGTTAAGTGGTGGGAGCTCTTCCCTTTTACTTCGGTTGCAAAGTGATAGAGCTACCAGTGGGACTGTGCGCAGCCACCTCTTGATATCACGCAGTGTTTTCGGGAGTACCCTTCCATGGAAATAGTTGTAAACAATGAAAGTTGGGAAAAGAGCGGAAGGTGTGCACACGACTGCCGGCAGGTATGCTCGATCGCGGAATGATATATAAAGGGTCAGACGTCGGTGAAAGGTGAAATATACAAATTCGCGAAGTCTCGGTCAATAGACAGCGCGCGTCGCCGTTTCGGAACTGATCAGACGATGAGAGAATCGCACACGAGAGGGAGAGGATGAGGCCGCAGTTTTGCCTGCCTTTCAGCGAGGCCAGGCGCGAGGTATTTATACAACAGGAGTAGATGCGATAGGGACAAGTACGCTATGAAAGAGTGAGTAAAAGGAAAAAGAAAAAGAACGAAAGTATTGTAGCCAGCAACAATCCCGCTCGGCGATGTAATCAAGGGACGTTCGGTATTCATATTTGAGGGAAAAAGGAGTGCTGTATCAAGGGCATAAGTGCACGCGGGAAGTCCAAGTGTCGCGCTTTGTCCATCAACTAGTTGAAAAAGGAATGTCGAAGGAGTGCTTGGGCCATTGGCAATGTAGAAAGGTAAAAGGGAAACGAGAGCGGGATTTACACGACAAATGAGTGGGGCAGAGACATACAAAGGGAGAAAGCGGCGTGCTCGGCGATGTGTTATTCGACTGGCGAGACATCGGGTGTGTCGTTGTCTATGATGGCTTGAGGCGACAAAGGTGGGCGATCCGAGTGTCTTCGGCACGGAACTTGGACCCGATGTCTTCGCAAGGCGAGATGACGATGAATAGGCGAGGCGAAGAGGACAAGACGGCGGATGGCAACGACGACGAGTGGATGGAGAGGTGATGGAGGCGAGGCGCGGGCATTGAGCACAGCAATGTCACGTGGTTTCATCAACAGAACACGAGACGCTCACGCACTACTTGTTCTTTTGCGCTTTCTATTTCTATCTCTATTTTGATTTCTCTTTCTACGTCTATATTGCCATTTTTCACTTGCACCATCGAGGATCCCACGAGGTTGTGTCGTTTGTGATTTTCTGTTATGATACATCTGTTTATTTAGTCGCTTTCCCACGAGCCAACGAGGCGTAGTTTAGGGCTGCTTACCTGAGCTGTATTATGTGGCGTTGGCGTCGTATAGTTAAGTTAGCCGAATTATCACAGTTCTTCAGTGCACCATCCTTACATAAGGCAATGAACTGCAATAAGATCTTCACAAATTCCTGTGAATCCCGTCGGAAGGTTGGTTGCTGGGTAACCACAGTTCCAAATTTGAGGCACGCGGTTCTTGTACTTCCCTCAATTGGCGCCCGTCCTTCAAAAATTACATTCACCAATGCTGGAAAACTGCTGCCCTACCGCACAAAACGGAGGTACTTGTACAGACAGTACATGTTCCAAGCGCCATGACGTGGTACGCTGCGACCCATGTGACTGTTATCTCCCCACCTTCTCATTCCAAGGACACCTGAGGGGGAGGAAACACCTTTGGAATGTGGCTTCCAAGGGTCTCGCTAAACCAGGTACTCTTCAACTGGCTCCTCCCTCGCCAACGTCCACTTCAAATCACCACTCGATACCGCCCAAAAATACTTCTACGCGATCCAAGGCTAAGGCGTCCGAACCCGATGTGGTTCCGCCCGTCACTATGTCCGGTGAGGGTGGTTCAAGTCCCCAAGGTATTGCAGGCTCGCTCGAGGACCACAAGCAGATAGAATCACTAGGCCAAGGGAGTGACCCGGACGATGAGCCCACTGAAACCACTCAAGAAGCCCCGCCGCAGAAGACCATAGTACTACCCTTTCCCCCTGACCAGCGTCGGACTCGGAACTCGAGATGTCTCCCAGACTATGAATTGCCAGCATTAATCCAGGAGGCAGTCAACAATTCCACCGCGACATGTCCTTACGACAAGAAAGCGCCTGGGCTCGTCTCGGCTTTGAGGCCGGACAACCTAGCTATTTCTAGTACTTATGTGCATTACTTCGAGGCTCTAGTATGTGTTGAGGACGGACACCAGCAGTGCGCGCTTGTTTTTTCTCCCTTTGAATTGACAGGAATATTCGGGTAGGTGGGATGCCCTGTGCCAGCCGCCTCATCCGGTTAACCACCAGTGGTGGGGCCAACAGCTCGAGTGCGTTTGTTCAACTTAAGTCTCCGTGTGCGTCTTGTTCATGAATACCTGTGCAGAGTTGAAATCGAGAATAATGACGAAGATCTTCTGCCAGAGGTGGCCGTTGGTGATTTCGTTTGGCTGGATGATCAGAAAAATCTACGCTTTGAAGCAACCATTACTGATATCTACGTTTACATGCGAGATCACCTCGCTGTGATGAATGTGTCGCTTAGACTGCCGACTGACCTCAGCCACTACTACACGGGTCTCAAGGTACAATTCGTTCTTCAAGTCAGATCCAACCGCATCACGCTACGCCGCCAATACCATGCATTGACAAAGTTATTCCCACCTCCGCGTCGGCTGTTATTCCCGTCTGTCTTGGATATAAAACCGAGTCGACATCTTTCGAAAACTGAGATTCATAACCTCAAGTTCCACCATTTGGTCAACAAGAGTATTCGCGATGATCCTCAACAACTACAGGCCGTAATCTCAATATTGGAGCAACCAGAGGGCTCTGTTCCGTTCATCATTTACGGTCCGTGAGTGTACCTCACACAATCGCTCGGCCATAGTAGTAAGTGACGGCTCCACTGCAGCCCCGGGACAGGTAAAACACTCACCGTCGTCGAGAGTATTCTCCAACTTGTACGACGTGACGCCGGAATCAGAGTTCTTGCATGTACTCCAAGTAACGCTGCAGCGGATTACCTTGTTGAGCGTCTGGCGGCTGCTGGCATGGATTCGAACAGGTTATACCACTTTACTGAGCCAATCCCTCACGAGGGGGATGGGCCCGAAGATCCACAAACGTCGTCATCACATGAAAACATACTTTCCTCCCGTGTCGTGGTCTCAACCTGCTCAGAGGCAGGTATCCTCCAGGACTTAGATGTACCTGTCGGACATTTCAGTCACATCGTCATCGACGACGCTGCGCAGGGAGAGGAACCTCTTGTGATGATTCCAATCATGACTTTCTCCAATGCGAACACCAACATTATCCTGGCTGGTGACCCGCATCAATTGGGCCCCATGATCAAGTCGCCTACTGCTGCCAGGTCTGGGTTGGGGAAGAGCTATTTCGAGCGATTGATGCTCATGCGCGATATCTACGGACCCGCCGATACACAGGTTAGAAAAACGTGAGCCATGTTTTCGCTCTATGGTGCATCACGTTGACAAGATGGGACGCAGGGTTGTCGTCCTTTGGCGTAACTGGCGTTCACATGGGGCCATTATCGCATGGTCAAACCGATACTTATACGAAGACGTGATGCGTGATTATGGGAACTCGTACATCACCTACAACCTAGTTCATTCGGGCGTTTTGCCGAAGAAAGGCTTCCCTGTTATGTTCCATGGGATGAAAAGTAGTGTGCAACGTACGAAATGGTCTCCGTCATCCTCCGATGTTACAGAGGCATCCATCATCCAGAATTACTGCATGAGGCTCATCGGGGACTCTGAACGAAAGATCTGTGAGTGTGGAATATTTGTTGTTCCACGACCTTGTGACTTTAACTGTGTGTAGATCCTGAAGAGATTGGCGTTCTCGCGTCGTATAAAACACAGATCCGGGCCATTCGGCAGTTGTTGAAGGCGGCCAAGTTATCCGATGTTTCGGTTGGCCCCGTCGATCAGTTCCAGGGACAGGTCTGGAGTCGAGAATCAATCGACGACGTAGAGTACTGATTTTTCTTTGGAACTAGGAACGAAAAGTGATTATTTTAGCTGCCAGTCGAAGCAATGAGGAGAGCCATCCACGTAGATCAATAGGCGTCTTGGTCAACCGCCAACGTATGAATGGTCGGTCGTGTGTTCTCCACTCATGTATCAACTGGAGGCTGACGTGTGCTTTGCAAGTGGCCATCACACGAGCGCAAGCCTTGCTGATCGTGATCGGAGACCCGGAGGTGTTGGGAAAGTATGAACACTGGCGCTCGTTCCTCAGGTTCATCAAATTGCGGAAGGGTTGGACAGGGAAAATGCACGATTGGGAGTCCGAAGAAGTTATTCCTCCGCCTGGATACGAGATTAGCCCGAGGAACGGCGGCGTTGTATATGGGGAGGAATTCATCGGCGAGAAGAGTGAGAGGGTTTACAGGATTCTGGAGAGTAGTGAGGGGATGAGGAAACGTCAATGACAGGAGGACAGTTGATACCACACGCATCCTCCTGGCCATTTTATTTCTTTCCCTTCATGAGAGTTGAATTTGTCCAGTATGGGTTGTTCTAGAATTTGCATTTATTCTGGCAACATGTGTGTATGTACAACGTCGTGAACAGACCCTAAAATACAAAACCAACATGAAACGCAACCTTACAATCAGTCCAGTGGCACCAAATATAGGGATATGCATGCATGCATGTTGGTCCTGCTCCCGTCACACCGAACTGCTATTAAATTGCTGTCGCTTTGAGTCCGAGCGAGGTTGTTATCTTGGGAGGAAACAGGGTGTTGCACACGTTTGTAATCTTGCAAGACTCAGACGGAATTGACCAGATCCATCACGCAGATATTCACTTTTACAGTACCCCAGCGTCCTCTCGAGATCTGAAAGTCCGGGGACGGAACACGCTGTCATTATTGGTTAGGTTAGTTGCAAAGTACCGTGATCACGATTAGACCTGGTGGACACTGGTGCCGGCCCTGGACCAGCTGAAAGTCCGCTTGACTGCGTCCTCCACCTTTTGCACACATGCAGCAAGGACGTACCACCATTAAAACTGCGATATTTCAGAACATCCAATAGGTGACATGTTGCGATTGTAGAAACAACGACACCGGCGTTGAAATGCCACTGAGGTTGGTCATGACTCATGATTTTTCGAACGGCTCGCGGCTCGTAACTTTGCACCCTCTCGTCTCCCTTACAAGGGTCACAGGGTCATACAAGGAGTCAGGAGACTGTACTGATGAACTCAGTTGTCAGCTGTCACATGCCGAAAAGCCTCGGTGACAAGGGCTTTCCTGGTTTTGAACGCGCAAGTGTGGTGTGCTTACGTCCTGCTTCACTCATCGTTCCGACGGCGGACATGCTGACCCATTCCTTGGTCACCCCATTTCTCGTGAGCATGGATCGAAGTTGTGTGTCAGCCGTCAGCCATGTCAGTTTGTCTGCGCTGTGCTCAACTACCGCAGTCCGCGGCGGTGGGCCGGTGGCCGCGAAAGAAAACCAGGTGCTTCCGGTCCGGGGAGCCCGGTATTACGGGAACTTGAAGCGAACAGCCGCTGTGGCACCCTTACCACACCTTCACTCGACCTTGAGGACTGAAGCTGAACTGCTGACGATTTCTTGAACCGCTAGTGCCCCTACAGGTGTCCTTCCATCCACCTATGAAGAAAAGAAAACTTTGTTGCCCTACTGCACTAAAGGGGGATACTTGCACAGACAATTCATGTTCCAAATTTCACCAGTATATACTTTGCGAGCCGTGCGACCGTGTTATCGACATCAAGTCACTCAAAGCCCATACAAATGGGAAAAAGCACCTTCAGCAGGTGGCTTCCTGTGGTCCCGCCATTCTTCAGCAGGACCCTCCTTCACAATCAGCCTCATCAAATCTCCGATCTACACCACACATAAATACATTGCCACTATCGGTAAGTCGCACACCGATCGCTGATGCAAGCCCACTCGTCACCGGATCTGGGGAAAGTGGTTCACTCAACAAGGTGCCCTATTGCGCTACCACACTCCAAGGGGAAATATGTATAGACAGCCGATGTCAATATCGTCATGATATTGTGCGATGCGACCCATGCAGTCGCTCTTTTCCTGCTTCCCTGCTCAATCAACACCAGAGCGGGAGGCTTCATCTCGAGAATGTCGCTTCCGGTAGTTCTCCCAACCCACGTCCTTTTCAGCATTCCTCTCTTTCACGACCGTCCCCTCCGAATCCGAGTCCCCGACTTACCTCACTAGAATCATGGGACAACTTGAAACCATTGATCCCGGATGAGGAACCACAACGCGTCACTGTGTCCCATGAAGATGGCCTCGATTTCGTAGTAGAGGGAAATGGAACCGTGGCGAATCCAGTCTTTCCTCCCGTTAGTCACACCATTCTGGTTGAGAATACTTCGACGCTATCAAGGCTTTCTATGCAATCTATGAAACTGGCACCCTCTCAGGGTCCTTGGTGCGAGTCATCTAGTGACTGTATACGGTTTCTTACGCTCTCCTCGCAGTTTTTCTGCGTACCTACTTGGCAAGACGGCTATGCTCCAGCTAAATTTGCAGCGCGAGGTCCTTGTGACATTTACACCCCCTCATGCTGGTACTTTTCACACGACCTTGAAGATGACGTTTAGCGATGAGATGCGACCGAATGATCAAGAATTCTCAGTGACCCGCGAGCTCCGTGGGAATGCTATCCTTTCTGGTGGAGGGGCTGGCAGCAGAGGTCCTTCCAACGCGGTGGATTTGGACACGACGAGGAAAGAAGGCGCTGGAATCACCGTCTCACACGAATTCGGTCTTCGATTCTCCGTAGAACGCTCACGGTTCGATGAACCATTTTCACCGCAGACTGAGGAGCTTGTCATTACCAAGTCCTCCATCAAGCCATTGGTCTCGTTCAAAGCCGCTGGGATACTCTCACAAGAGCCTGAGTATGCTGTAGATACGTGAGTATATGCCCGGCTGAGGCGGCCCGTCTCTTAGTTCATGTAGATTTTCAGCTCGGCTCGAAGGCAACTCAAATTGGATCACGCACAATCGGGAGAATACAGTGACCGTTTGTTTTCAGCCCCAACGAGAAGGACTCTATGAGGCTGTTCTTGGACTCACTCTCTGGGATCACAGCTGCGGGAGAAACTTTATAGTCCAACGGACGCTAAGTGGGTTGGCTGCGCAATCAACTTATGGGCAGAAGGAAGAGGAAACAGAGTCCGAGCACGACATGGGGTCTCAGCAGATAATTGACCGTGCGGATGGTCATACAAGAATTCCTGTTCATGGAGAAGAGGAGCTCCTGGACAGCGATGGTACGGGTATCTCTGTTTCGCACGCACGTGGTTTGGATTTCGGCATCGTCGGGCGCAAGCGTCCAAATGGTCCATTTGCAACTCCATCATCCTTACTCACTATCAAGCACGAAGATGGTTTTCCGGCTGTGAATTTAGCAAAGGAAAGGACTAGAACATTGGATGGGAGCGATCCCGAGTGCGTCGCATCTCTTCCTCGGTTCTGGCATTATTCATCGTTGCACTAGGTTTGAAGCGGTCTTCGAAGGTGATTCCGTCAACATCCGTCCTGGAACAGAGAGTACAGTGCGGATAATATTCAGCCCCAAATTCGAAGGGGCGTTCAATGCAACGCTCGAGTTGGTTTTCTATCATAGCCAATTATCGGCTTGGTTCGCAGTTCGCAGAACGTTGCAAGGTATTGCCGGCTCGCTCGAGGACCATAAACACATAGAATCAATTGGCCAAGGGAATGAAGACGAGCCCATTAAGTGCGTCGGAGAAGTACCACCACTGAAGAGAATACTACTTTCCGCCGATCAACGCCAAAACTCAAGTTCTCTCCCGGACTATGAAGTGCCGGCAATAATCCAGGAGGCTGTGGACAGTTCCACTGCGACATGTCCTTACGACGAGCACGCACCGAACCTCGTTGCTGCATTGAGACCAGACAGGTTGGTTATGACTAGTACTTATATTCAATATTTCGAGGCCCTATTGTGCGTTGAGGACGGACATCGGCAGTACGTTCTTCGTTTTTTTCTCTCCATTGGTTGGAAAGTAATATTCGAGCAGGTGGGATGTCCTGTGTCAGCCTCCATATTTGGTTAATGCCCAGGGGAACGGCCAGCGATACACGTACGTTTGGCTGTCTTGTCTCTGTACATTTTGGTTCACGAAAGCCCACGCAGTGTTGAGGTCGAGAGTGATGACGAAGACCTTTTGCCAGAGGTGGCCCTCGGCGATTTCCTTTGGCTGGATGATGTCCAGAATAATATACGCTACGAAGCAAGTGCTACCGATATTAAAGTGGTCATGCGACATCGTCTTTCTGTGCTGAGGATGGCGCTTAGATTGCCACCAGATTTCAACCTCTTCCCAGGGGCACAATTTGTTCTACGATTCAGACATAACCGCACCACGCTACGTCGCCAATACCATGCGCTAACAACCTTATTCCCACCGCCGCGTCGACTGTTATTCCCCTCTGTATCGGATATCAAATCGAACCGAAATCTCCCAGGAACTGAGATTTACGACCTCAAGTTCCGCCATTTGATGAACAGGAGGATTCGAGATGACCCTCAACAGCTACATGCCGTGGTCTCGATTTTAGAGCAACCAAAGGGCTCCGTTCCGTTCATCGTTTACGGCCCGTGAGTGCGCCTCACACAATCGCGTGACGACTGCCGATAACTGGTAACTTTCCTGTAGCCCTGGGACAGGAAAAACATCCACTATCGCCGAAAGCATCGTACAACTTGTACGACGTGACGCAGCAGTTAAAGTTCTTGCATGTACTCCAAGTCACACTGCGGCGGATTACCTCTTCGAGCGTCTGGCAGCAGCTGGCCTGGATCTGGACAAGCTTTACCGCTTGACTATGCCATTCCCTCATGAGGAGGATTCGTCCGAAGTTGTGCAGACATTCTCACGAATCCTAAGGGATGAAAGGTTATCCGCCTTCCGTGTCGTGGTCTCGACCTGCTCCGAGGCGGGTGTCCTCCGGAAATTAAATGTACCTGTCGGGCATTTCAGTCACATTGTCATCGACGATGCTGCGCAGGCAGAGGAACCCCTTGCGATG
>Ga0307509_10010624_pt1 | contig 11244 bp, 10 predicted proteins | sample 10_EM_MG_FD_202245 | JGI IMG/M metagenome (GOLD analysis project Ga0307509, IMG submission 202245) | Populus trichocarpa ectomycorrhiza microbial communities from riparian zone in the Pacific Northwest, United States - 10_EM | ecosystem: Host-associated > Plants > Roots > Unclassified | place... | reverse complement strand
GGATTGCCGTTCAACCAAGTGTATTCTTAGACTGAAGGTCTGTCGAAGTCTGCTGTCTCCTGCTAGCCAGGAGACTGGTTTAAATACAAAACCCAAGAGCGATAGCCTTCCTGCAATCACGATCATTTCCAGTAGCTGCGCACATACCGGAATCCTGTAATCCTGCAAGACAAAAGAAAGAAACAAACAAACAAACAGTGCTCAGCCTTCGCCAGTGTTACATGACCATTCCATACCCGGAATCCTAAATATTATCTTCCAACAAAGCAAACTAAACATAGCAATACGATAGCATAGCCCATCTGACTCAAAAACAATAGCGGAGCTGAAATCAAATTCAATAAACCAAATATAAATCAACTAAACATAGGAGATCCTGCACAGCCCACTCCTGTGTACCGTTACCGGAACATGTACACATGTTACATCTATGAGTTGTAGATCGGAAATACAATTTTAAGTTTCTCACTTTCCGAATTCAATTCTAGACTTTCCTTATATGGTAAGTACAGTACCAAGCCCCTATACCCAATACATACCTCAACCCCTGTGTCCTGAACACCCCCTGCTAGCAAAATGTACAAAACTTAGGCGCTGTACCTCCGTAAGTTCCCGATCCTTTGTGTAACGAGTAACGAGTTTCGGGTCCCGTGATTGGAAGTAGGGTTGTCGATGGGCTCAAGGCTTTAGCTTCATTGGCCTCTCTTTTCCTCGTCTTTTGGCGATTTCGTTAACGAACCCCAAGTTAATCAACACCTTGTTTTCAGCAACATTCAAAGCGGTGAGAAGCAAAAATGGAACAAGCTTTCAGCGGTAACAATAACTCTTTCAATATTGGGAACACCTTTAATTACACTACCCCCGATGATAGATCTGAAATACTGGCATGGCTATCTCCGATAGAACCACGGGTGCGGCATCGAGACATCGGAGCCCGGAGGGTCGACAGTATAGGTGCATGGGTGCTGGAAACTGAAGAGTTTAGGCGCTGGCACAATGGCAGTCGGGAGGATGGATCCTATCATTCGACCTTATTTTGCGACGGTAATCCGGGAGTGGGAAAGAGCTATATCGTGTACGAGATCATGAATTGCTGCGGGGAATTAAAGGATACAGTTGCTAACAAATTGCGATGGCAGTTCACTAGTTATAGACAAGTTGTGCGACGAAGCCGCCGAGGGGGATCCTATCGTCGCGTGTTTTTACTTCGACTTTGCTGCTCGGAATGAGCAGTCGCCGGTAAATATGCTTGGCTCTCTGGTGAGACAGATGGTTAGGGGAGAGGGAGAAATTCCGGAGGCGATAGACAGGGGTTTTCGAAAGGAGAAAAAGGTGATTGGGGGTAGGGGGCTACAAGTTTCGGGAATTTTGGAGATGTTCCAGACAATCGCAGCTACGAGGCGCACATTCATATGTGTTGATGCACTGGATGAATGTGTGCCAGAGCATCGAATAGTGGTCCTTGAATCATTTGGCCAGATGCTGCAAGGGTCTCCGAACACCCGCATATTTATGACCGGAAGACAACATGTGCGGTGTGAGGTGGAGAAGGAGTTAGGTAGGGCGGCGACCTTTCTGTTTATACGGGCTACGGAAGATGGGGTGCTGGGGTTTCTGCGCGAGAAACTCAGGAAGGACACGTCCCCAACTATAATGAGTAGTAGATTGGAGGGCGACATAATGAAGAGCATTCCCGCGATAAGTTCGGAAACGTATGTAGGAGCAGGGCCAAAGGCACCACTACCCTAAACTAATGGCTGACATATTTAAACCTAGATTCCTGCTAGCCTCTCTCCACATCGAAGCAATCCTGCGAGGTACCACCCTTGCACGGCGGAGGAAGACACTGAAGTCGATCAAAGATGGGGCGGGGTTAGGGGATGCATATAGTGCAACACTGGAACGCATAAAGGCTCAGAATGAGGAAAAGGCAAATCTTGCGATAGCCGCTCTGACCTGGGTCTGTCATTCGGAGCGCCCGTTGCACGTGGACGAGTTGTGCTATGCGCTGGCGGTGGAGGTAGGGGAAACGGGTTTTGATCATGAAAATGTTCCTCCGATAGGCACATTGCTAGACTGCTGCCAAGGCCTGATCAATGTGGATGCAGAGGCTTCGACCGTACGGTTAATCCACTACACGGTCCAAGAGTATCTCTGTAACTATCCAGGTCTCTTCAACAAACCTCACTCGGTACTTGCGGAAACCTGCCTAACCTACCTGAATTCACAACAAGTTACATCCCATTCTCTCGCAGATCGTGGAAGCATGCCATTCCTCAAATATTCAGCCAGGTATTGGGGAACACATGCGAATAGGGATCTCACAGACCATGCGAAGACAATTGCTCAGCGACTTCTAGACCAGTACGAAGGCCAGATCTCCTCTATATCACTCCTAGAGCAGGTAGTGCAACCCAGATACATCGAAGACATCACTCCTTCTTCACTCTTCTCTGGGCTGCACTGCGCATCGTTCTTCGGGATTGTCGAACTTGTGACTGTATTGATAAATACTGAAGGTTGCAAGGCCGACCAACAAGATTGTGTAGGTGCAACACCACTCGCATGGGCGGCGAGGAATGGACATGAGGAAGCGGTTAGGATACTGCTGGAGGGGAAGAACGTCGATCCCAATCACGCAGATGTGGATGATCGAACATCACTCGTGTGGGCTGCTATCGAGGGACACGAAGGAGTGGTCAAAGTATTACTCGAACGGGGAAATGTTAATCCCAACCACCCAGACAAGAATGATCTTGGGCCACTCGGGTGGGCTGCTATGGAGGGACACGAAAGAGTGGTCAAGCTATTGCTGGACCGGGAAGATGTCGACCCAAATCGCCCTGATGAGAATGGCCGAACACCACTCGGGTGGGCTGCTCTTGAGGGACACGAACGTGTGGTCAAGTTACTCCTGGAACGGGAAGATGCCGACCCCAATCGCCCTGATAAGGAAGGTGATGGACCACTCGCGTGCGCTGCTATCAGAGGACATGAGGGAGTGGTGAAGATGCTGCTGGAACAGCAAGATGTCGACCCCAATCACCCTAGTAAGAATGGTCGAACACCGCTCAGGTCGGCTGCTCTTAAGGGACACGAACCTGTGGTCAAGTTATTTCTCGAACGGGAAGATGTCGACCCTAATAGCCAAGATACGGATGGTTATGGGCCACCTGGGCACGCCGCATTCAAAGGACATGTAGGAGTGGTCAACTTATTGCTAGAACGGGAAGATGTCGACCCTAATCGCCAAGATGACGATGGTTATGGACCACTCGGGTGTGCTGCATTCAAAGGACACGAAGAAGTGGTCAAGTTGTTGCTGGAGCAGGAGGGTGTCGACCCCAATCTCCCTACTAAGTATGATCAAACACCACTCGGAAGTGCTGCGCTGGAGGGACACGAGCGTGTGGTCAAGGTATTACTAGAACGAGGGGATGTCGACCCTAATCGCCCTGATCAGGCTGGTTATGGGCCACTCGGGTGTGCTGCATTCAAAGGACATGAAGGAGTGGTCAAGTTGTTGCTGGCGCAAGAAAATGTCGACCCCGATTGCCCTGATGAGAATGATCAAACGCCACTCGGGTGGGCTGCTCTTGAGGGGCATGAACGTGTGGTCAAGTTATTGCTGGAACGGGAGGATGTCGACCCCAATCTTCCTAATAAGTATGATCAAACACCACTCGGGTCGGCTGCTATGAGGGGACACGAAAGAGTGGTCAAGTTATTGCTAGGAAGGGAGGATGTCGACCCTAATCGCCAAGATGAGGATGGTGATGGACCGCTCGGGTGCGCAGCTATCAATGGACAAGATGCAGTGGTGAAGATACTGCTGGAACAGAAATGTGTCGACCCCAATCACCCTAGTAAGAATGGTCGAACACCGCTCGGGTCGGCTGCTCTTAAGGGACACGAACCTGTGGTCAAGTTATTGCTCGAACGGGAAGACGTCGACCCTAATCGCCCAGATATGGATGGTAATGGACCGCTCGGGTGTGCTGCAATCAAAGGACATGAGGAAGTGGTCAAGCTATTGCTGGAGCGAGAAAATGTTGACCCCAATCGCTCAGATCTGAGTGGGCGAACACCACTCCCATGTGCTGCTCTTGAGGGGCACAACCATGTGGCCAAGTTATTGCTTGAGCGAGAAGATATCGACTCCAATCGCCCTGACATATATAGTCAAATACCACTCGGGTAGGCTTCTATCAAGGGACACGAATGAGTTGTCAATTTATTACGGAAGCGGGAGAATGTTGATCCTAACCTCTTGATGAGCGTGGTTGAACACCACTCCGTTGGGCTACCGCGCGTGGATATGAACGATCTATTGCTGGGACAGGACCTTGTCAATCCCATAGTCGGGATCGTCGCACCGGTGCACCACTTCTTCATCCTTCTAGGAGGGGACATGGAGGGGCAGTGAGGCTACCAAAAGCCCCGGTGTTTGTGCAAATCTCCAATCCGCAGAGGCCTATCTCCTGTCAAATACCTTAGGTTCAGCACAGTCGTAGGATATTTAATTGGCTACCCTTAAATCATGTAGCGTTCCTCCCTCCCTAGCACTAGTCTGGCTTAGCCTCGGATAGTCTGGTATGGGCTGTCGCAATCATTGTCACGTTCCCTTGGTCCTTTATTTCAGTCCTCCTACACAAATTTGTGATTCCCCACCGCCATCCATCTGCCGGAATACCACACGATGTAGACATACCCCTCCGCAACCTTCCGACATTTGCTAACATTCATAAATGAAAGCTTCTTGTGTTTACCGCTCAGCTAGCTACCTTGCAGCTATCCCCTTTTTTGACTGCCATTATTTATCTCGATTGCAATTCTCATATCGGATAGACCCCTTGTTACAAAATCTCCCCTTTTCAACTCTCCTTTATGTCTCTGTTCCCGCTTTCTTCTCTCGCTAGGGATAGATAGATAAACTATACATATATTTCTCTCTTCCATACCTGAGGACCTAGCGTAGGACTCCCCGCATCTACCATAACGTAAGAGATTCAACCATAGACATTGTGATATCCAGGCAGCATTATTCCAGCCATTAATTAGTGGACTAATTCCCCGTGTACACCAAAAAATGCCTTAATTCTATTATATTAAACCTTCCGAATTCATCCCAGGAGAGCTAAGATGGGACCTGCTTGACCCATCTCGTAGGTTATTCCCAGCAATGCAGCGCTCAAGCAGAAACACTATATTAGAGCAAGGGAACTAATCTGATGGACTGCAAATTTATACCAGCTCCTCAAACCCACCACTACAGATGTGCCGGAAATTTGAGTCCTCCCCATACTCATGCAATACAACGGTGATCTATAACACGCTATACTGTGACGGTATTTTCCGTGAGGGCTCCAAAAAACAAAATCTATCGGCAACCCACACGGTTCAGATCTGGCCCATGGTTGGTGGTAGAAGTATGGAAAGCAGAAGTGGAGTGGTTGTGTGGGTGTTCTTATAAATCTTGGGGACAAATACCGATCGTATGTATAAAAGAATGCGGGAGAAACTCGATATCTTGGATGTGTACTTTTTTCACTGACTTAACTTCTACAATTGCGCACGAACAAGACCCTTAAGTACAGGAAACAAAAAACTATGCGTGCCCAGAGACCCTACTATGATCACCCCATATGTAGCACATGTAACACCATCCACTAACCCCTCATTTTCCTCACCGATTACCCCACTTTTCTTCACCGCTTACCCCGCCTTTCTTCACCGACCTTTCCTACCCCGCATTCGGACACTTCACCGAGTTCCAGACTCACGGGTGTAATCTCCACGCTCCTTCTAGCATGTTGTAAGATGGAGGAGAGGTCCAGTGACCGAGGTAGGGGGAGCGCCGGCGATTATCAATAGTTGTCACAATAGGCTTACTAGTTATACATCCTTGGAAGCCATGGCTCGGATGACCACGACTCAGCAGCTACCGCCCCATGTCGGGGTAAACGCAAACGAATGATCCGTGTCCAGCTGTGGGTTATTTGTTTGCTTTACCACGATGTCTCCTACCGACACAAATCCCTATGCCTACCCTACAATTTCCACCTCGCTCTAACTGTTGTTATGAGTTCTAGATCGGAGAAGAGCCGACGGGCTAGGTGAGGAGGGGCAGGGAAGTCTAGGAGGAAACTAAAGCAAAACAAAAGATTATCTGCTTGGAAGGAGGAGAGATAATGGAGGAGAAAGTCTTGATCTTGATTCTATCATCTCACTCAGGAGGAAAACTAATGTCCTTAAATACATAACTCAGAAAACTTTTACATTCTAACTTCTTCCTTTCCTAGACCGTCTTTCCCCACGATAACATTTGCTGCATTCTTTCTCCCTCTCTCCAACCTCCCCTGACCGCTTCACGTCCATTCTCTCCATTTCCTCCACTTCATCTCTCTTCCATTCCTACCGCTTCTTCTTCCCTTCCCTTCCCTTCTTACACACTTCTTCAATACGCACCCAGCTCCTACTTGGTTCTCCGTTTTCCAGATTATTCGTGTTTGTCCTTTATGCGAGAAGTGACGAATTCCAGAGATGTAGTCGTGGTTTTTGAGATATCCAGATTTGGTTATTAATCAAAGCGCCGGTGATTCATAATAGAAACGTATGTATATTGACCGGAGGCGTGGCTGTCTTTCTCACTTCTCTAACTATGGTGGAATATAGGGTTTATCTAGACAATACAAAGAGATTTTTCCACCATGTCCTCTCCTAGAAATCCTTCCGGAGATGACCATGAAGAATCTAGTTCTAGTCTTTTTCCCCTCAGACATTCTGATGTATCCATCGCTTTCCTCTCCGGTTTCTCCGCTGCGTTCCTCTTCGGTTTCGTCTCCGGTTTCTTATCCTGCCATTGCCGACCATGTATGCGAATCGTCCTATAGTATACCAACAAGGTATAACCATTCCTCCTCTTGATTGATAATGGTTGACAAAGGAAACAACTAACTAACGAGTGACAATATGCGAAAGGGTACCAAGGCAAATACGTCAGCATGGAGTGATCGCCGGTGATCTTCAGTTTTAACAACAAGGTTCTCGCACAGCGGATTCAGAGTTCAGATACGGATTTGAGGCAAGTTGATTTGTATATAGCAGATATAAAAGACCGTCACGAAGAACTTAAAGAACTTATCAAAAGAAAGAAAGAACAGGCGGAAATGCAATCGAACGGAAATGAAGAATAAGATAAACAGAGACAGACAGGAAAGAAGTGCAGTGAACTGATAGTGAACAATATAATGGGAAAAACAGGCTTCCTTATATCCTGACCATCCTCCGTGTCATGCTTCCTGCACATGCACAATCCTGCTTCACACTTCCTCCCACTTAGTAGTTTCGGCATGCGCTTTCGTGAATCTGATCCGAGGTTCCAGCAGAATTTCCGAGGTAATGGTAGTGCGGCCAGCCGCAGGTTGGATGTGAAGCCGAGGGTATCGTTCGGGTATCGTTAGGGCATCGTGAGTGTTCCTGTTTCAGTGCCGTATGATTGTTGTTTGATGTTGTTGCATTAACTCATGCAGAATCGTAGTTGGAGGTTGTATGAGCCAACACTGGTGGAACGATGTTAGAGTAATGGTGCATAACGGATCATAGTGGTTGGGTTTCAGAGTCTGCCCGCATGGGAATATATGCACGTGATGAGCAGTCAAAAATCCAACATTCAGCACTAACCGCTTCCTACCAACTACCAATTTTTCTATCACCATGTACACTAGCTAGGCGATATACACCCCCACACATGAAGGGGACAGTGAGACCCGACTTATACAAAACAGAATGACCTAGACCGAACCAAAGGAGCCTCATCGCCGAAGTGAATGTACATTAGTATAGATGAGTGAGATGGGGGGCAATACAATGGACTGAAATACTGTTTGTGGAAAACAAAAGACAGTTTATTATTCAATAATACGTGCCTTATTCCCAATCGAGTGAGAAATTGTGAAATTGAGGAATGGCAAGTATGGTAAGGGCAAGTACCAAAAGTAAAACTTGGGAAGTTGTATGATGGCCTGCTTAGATATGATTCTCGCCCTATCACTTGGAATCTTGCCCTTTGTGCTTTTAATAGTTGAGGGGTGACACCAACATGGTTAAGGGTTAGGGCTGATGATGATAAGATTGTCTCTCCTCGGGAGTTGGATATCTCATCAAAGATGAAGTTTCCTAATCCTGAACCTAGGTTTAGAAGGTTTGGGTTGATCAGTTTGATATCTAAAGCTGTTCTATCACTGCCCACAATATCGTATGATAGCATAGGGCTGATCGTAATTACAGTTATGATCCTAGAATAGGCGAACGGGGGAGGGGGGAAGATGCCTAAACTTGCAGCACCATACCGGTAGTGATCGGGACCGCGAGTAGTTACGACCAAGTAGTGTTTCGAACCGCCCAGTCAGTCCGCCTTGGAGGTAGGACCGGACGGACCGCTGGTGGTGGTATGTCCGTTTTGTACTCCACTGACGGAGTAGGGCAGACCGTGGCAAGACGGGGCGCACTGTAACGTTTTTCTATTATAGTACATCCTTTCCACCAATACGCCCAGCCACTTCTAGTCCACAATTTCATCTCGACAAGTCTCCCGAAGAATTCCATCTATTCTGCTGAGTCAGTTTCCGTAGCATTGGTACCATTACTTTGTCCCGACATTACCGATATATTGAAAGCGAAAGATCTATAGAAGTATCCGACAAGAGAAAATAAGAATTGCAAAGGAATAAATTGGTTTAGTCCTATCTGCATACCCGGAGCGCTTGACGATCGTTTGAACCCTCTGCTTCCTGTAGGAATATCCTTTATTGTGCTGGCAACCCGGCATCATAATATATCACTCATTATTTTCTGCCTGCAACCGGCTGTCATCCCTAACACCTGCCCTATGTGGCCACCCCCCGTGGTCCTTCCCCACACCCTACACTCCTTTCTTACACACCACCGTCTTTTGGTGCCCCCTATACTCGTGCTTCTCAGCCAAGATTTGCCTTCCCCATTTGTCATAGTAAGATTTGCAAGGATGCTTGTGCCAAAGAGGAATAGTGTGTATATGGTGCATCACTAGTGCGCACGCTAGCATCCGGAAGGTTAAGATTGAGTGGACACGTTCAGAGTTGATATGGTGGGTAGCAGTTAGCCTGGATCGTCAAAGAATCCGTTATAATAGATAGTTAGAAGCCGCGCTAGTTATGCACGACTTTGCACACTATACCTCTTTGGAAGAAAGATCCTTGCAAACCTCACTAGGACAAATGGGGAAGGCAAATCTTGGCTGAGAAGCACGAGTAGTCACCCGCACGATCCCGACGATCCCGCCACCCCCCCCCTGCCGCCCGCTTGAGCCGCCCTTCTCCCTTGTATCTCACTCTATTGATAAAATAATAGCGTGTCGGGCCCCCAGACGGTTCGGAATATCATACTGCGACCAAGCGGACAGCATTGAATGCATCTAGTGAAAATGTGGTATATCTAACTCAAGCGAAGTGAATTTTTGAAACGGCTCATAATGGCGCTTCGCTTCCATGCAAGCACCAACCAAAAACTCACTAGGGGAGGCCATTTAGGAAACTCACAGCGACAAATCGGTTCACCAACCCTCCCAATTGGAGTGTTGGGTGCCATCCCTTTCGGACACAATGCAAAAAAAATACAACTTTGGTTGTATCATACGACTGCCTTCACCCAGGGATGCGCCGGGTGTCCAGTGTTAGTGATGAAGCCCCCGGATGTCCTAGCGAAGAAGGTGGGGATGCGGGGATGGTGCTCATGTTGCCGAGGGTTGAGTTGGTCACGTGACCTTCGATTGCCACTGATTCCAACCCTCACATCCTTACAAGAAAAACAGAGAAGCCCTCAATTGCCTATCAAACCCGTGGGTAATTTGAAGCGAAGCGAAGATCACGTGACCAACTCAGCACCGGGTAACCTGAGTAGTGTTACGAGTCAGTACTCGTAGGCTGTTGGAACCTCTGCATGTGCTACGGTGGGTTAGGGGTTCTAGAATGGCTATAACCGAGGGGCCTCTCGATAGAAGGAAGAGGGAAGTGGCGCTATTCTTGCTATTCATGTCGCATGTACAGCCTCGTTCGCAAAGTTCTCGCGGATCAAGAAGTATCATACCAGGGAAAAATATTGGCAGTAACAAATGTACTGGTACAAGTGTCTGCAGAAAACCTGAAGTGGAAATTCTTGTACCGGTACATGAGTTGTCCCCAGACTTTTGCTAAGATACCTACCGATCAGCGAGAACTTTGCGAACGAGGCTGTACCAAATTCACTACTGTGCAATACAGTAGGGGGGATTGGTGTTGCTGTCGCCTGGACGCCGGTGCTGTGAAAGGCTTTGAATATTTCTCTTATTCCCGTTTACTTACTGCCCAGTTGTAAAACTCCGGTGATAAGACTAGACGGCGTCTCAACCGGCACCGCTTCCGGTAGGACGGTGCAAAAGTATTTATCAGATTTTGTGCCTTTTTTTTAATTCTTGTGGCTAAATGGTGGAAACGTGGCGTTGCCTAGGAAGCAAGTTTGCGAATTCCACTAGACGCCGGATGGCGTAACTTATCCCATAACGGCAGGTAACCACCATACTTGCACACCTCGAACGGTTAGGCTGTCGGTACCGTCTCTGGATGAAGAGGTGAAATGGAGATCGCACTGTAGCCGATGGACTGGGGGAATTCACTTGGCACTTTTGAGGAAGGATATGGAACGTAAGTTTCACCGCTCGTACTTTGTTCGTTCGCTTGTTCTCGCTCTCTCTAAACTTCACTCACTAACTAAAGTCAAAGTAAGGGTGAAAACAGATGTACTTGTATTTTCATCGTTGTATTCGGAATCCGGTTCCTACTTGTACTCGAGTACGGTACTCGTACACAAGTGTCTCAGAGTGGATGCCACACACCTCTTGTGATGTGTCACATTTTGAACATTCTACAAACCACGGTTCTTGAAGCCAATCTCATGATAGCTTAGGAGACACTGGAAAGTTGGATGATGGTTTGAGGAAGAAAATACCGGTACTCCACTATACCGTAGTCCGAACTTGACCATCTTCCGCAAAGCTACAAGTGCCACCGAAAAAGTGAGTGCACGCGTGGGATTTTACACCAAAAAAAGGCCATTTTCACCCACTTATTCCACCACCAACAACTGAAGTAAAAATAAGATAACTTCATAGAATGCTCAGAGAGCTATATGCTACTCAACTTCTATTGAAACCTGAAATGAATTTAAATT
>Ga0307509_10010623_pt1 | contig 11244 bp, 15 predicted proteins | sample 10_EM_MG_FD_202245 | JGI IMG/M metagenome (GOLD analysis project Ga0307509, IMG submission 202245) | Populus trichocarpa ectomycorrhiza microbial communities from riparian zone in the Pacific Northwest, United States - 10_EM | ecosystem: Host-associated > Plants > Roots > Unclassified | place... | reverse complement strand
GGTTGATGGCCGGGGCAAATTTGCCACCGGGACTGGTGATAATGCGTGGTGTTGAGTTTTTCTAAATCCGGGGATTTGATTGGTTGCAACCAAAAGAGGGGAAAATAGAGGGGACGGAGCTTGCCCAAGGCCAGCACGGTGCTCTTATATTTTTATACAATATACAGCCCCCGGGAGAAAAAATCGGGAAACGGTGATCGGGCCTCTGGGGCTTTGATTGGAGGGTTCGGTGTGCTCGAGCCAATCGAGCAACCGTGTTTCTAACCTTTAATTTCCACAATTCCCGATCTTTTCGACCGGAGGCTGTAGATCTGTGGAGCCAAAACGACTCACTTCGTAGTACAAAGATAAAACCTGCAACTCTCAAGAGACCTCGCACGGGCGAAAAATATTCTACAAAACCTGGCTGTATGGGCTTTGTGGTAAAAAAAAAAGGAAAGGAAAAGGAGTACCGGTATATATACAGCTTTTGTGGGGAGTGATATCGAATGACGAAATCGAAAGTCAGGTCCCCTGGAAAGCTTCCTTAGAGTACCTGAGAACAGTCTATGATCCTGTGGAATTCCCTGATCAGAAAAACCTGCTCTAGCACTGCCAATTAAGTTCCCGCCCGTTAGTGAACGGCAGGGCCAATAGAACCTTGTTCCAGTGTCCTTCAATAGCTTTTATTTTGCGTGCAGGAGTCTCCCAGAGCCAATAGCGTTCCCACCGCATTCTTCTCGTATAAGACCGCCACTTCTTCAGATCACACGAGCCATTTATTAGGACACAGCAGGCACCACAGCCAAGCTTGGAAATCCTGGTGCGGCTAAAAGGGGAATATCCTCCCGTAGCTATCACCTCCTAATTTTCAGGTACTTATATTAGCTAGCTAATACTCGGGATGTCGGTGTCCCCACAGAGTTAGAGTGATTTTAATCAAATGGCCAGGTCATCCTCAGCTCTTTTCCCCTTCTCCAACCTTTTCTTTGACGAGCACCGGTAGCCTGTGAAATGCTAGTGTATTTACCCCGAAAGGGGTACAGATCTAGTGGTTCTCCGCTATGTTTGCCCGACCGCCGATCTTCTGGGTTGGATATTTGTCCAATAGGGCTTGCAACTTTCCCTGCACCTCGTTTGGACGGTTGGCTGGCCCGGCTTACCGTAACTGTTTCGTTCTCGGTACCTTAGTCACTAAAAGGGTCTTTTTCATCTGGGGGTGAAATTATATAGATTCCGAGAGAACCCGAAATATCCCCTACTGCAGATGCACTTGTAATGACACCTTTTATGGGGAAGTGTGTGAATGTTTGTACAGTAGCTGTCACCGCAGATCGAGCTCATTAGCTACTGTCCCTGAACTTGCTCAGGGGAAAGCATAAGGTGGTAGACTTATTCTCGGACACGTTAGCTAAGACATTAGCACCAAGGCGAGTTTCATGCTCCTATCGCCAATATAACCCTAATCCAGAGCAGTCGGAGTAATAAGCTTAGTGAGAAGTTCCGGTATAATAGAAGCCAAGGAGATGCCGAGCCGGCGCAATGCAGATGACAGTGATAGCTTCTAGGAATAAGGAACTGCTCTGGTACGAGAGCCAAGAGGCAATCCGTCAGTCTTGAACCTTAACCCCTCTTAACTTATGGGGAGCTCTGCACCTTGTATTATTCCGCATCCCAGAGAACCGTAAGTACCGCTAAAAACATTAAGGGCTCAAAAATCAATAATTGAGCGAAGCCCAATCCTATCACAATTTTTATGTTCATCTTCAAACCTCAATAGAGATGTCATAATACCTGGCTCCCAAAATTAGAACGGGAAAAGGATAGATGCACTATCACATGACCTGCAGGTTTAGTTAGTTGCAAAAGTGACAGACTGTGACAGAAGAGCGTGATGGGGCACTGGCGTGCAACGAGGCTCAGTTTTTGATGTGTTTCTTAGTTGATCACCACCACCACAACTTAATTTGCGCGCGAATAGATTTGGCTACCGTACCGGTATTCTATCGTATCAACTGTCCTATTCTACAGGGTTAATAAGATCTAAGATGGGAGGAACATAGTTGAGACTAGCCAAAGAAGCAAGACTGAGTGGATTATGCAGTTGTGCTTAATCTTCATTATTTCTCTTTAAACTATTCTAGTTTCTATACCAATTTGACCTTAGTACTAACGTTGACCCTTTTCTACTAGCGATCCTAAGACACAAATGCCGTGTCTGGTCCATTTCTTTTGCCGACTCACGACCTTTTCAGGCGTTCCTAGTACTGTATATATTTTGACTTACTATCATACAAATCTAGGACCCAAATCCCGTGGAGAAGCACGAGCACCGGCAGCCGGCAGCCGGCACGACACCAAACAGAGGGAAGGATGGTCTAAGGCGTCCTTCACCCACGAGTACGGGTAGACCGATGGATCGTAGGATAATCCCAGGTAATCTCAATAATGCCGCGGGAGTGATATGACAAGCAGAACAAAGTGCCCTCCTCAACCTTTCCGTATTTCGAGTGTTAGGCCAGTTGAAGATTTTACGGTAATAAGTTGAGGCTGGTTGGACGTCGATCATTGTCAGTGTTGTGGCTTGCCCTGTTTCTATTCGGAAGCTAGTGTGACCAGTAACGGCTTTTAACCCTGGAATATTCCGGCACCTCTGCGAAGCTTCTAGAGCAACAGCTCTGACGTAAAGCGATGCCATTGGCCGGAGCTAACTTTCTATTTGTGGGGGTGGGAGTGCTCTTCGGCGAAAGTTATGCATAGAATAGGTTGGTTGAAGAGAGGGCCAGCAGGCTCAAGAGCAGCATTACCATGACCGTGATTGTCTCCTCCAAAATCACTCATCAAACTCGCCGCCTTCCTGTATTTTTCACATCCTTTCCTTGGCTCCATACATACACTCACACATAGGGCCAGTGCTGCATAGGGTACACTCATCACGCTTCCGCCCTTAAACCCTTGAACCACAACGCCCTATTGTCGCCGCCTACCCTATTCCCGACTGGCAGGGTATCCGCGGTCCAACTGCACAACTCAGCACAAGCCATCCCTTCCCTGCGCTTACCTTCATCCTCCTATTGTTTCTCTCCCTCTCTCCACTCCAACAGGAGACTCTCGTCAATCACCACGCAACCACTCACCCCATCTTCAGCCACAGGTATCTCTCTCTCGCCCCCCCCCCCACTCAGTGCCAACCTTCAAGTTCGCCCACTCGTCCTCCCAAAAAAATCTTTTACCACCTTTCTACTCGCCTCCCCTCCCCCACCCAATCCTAACCCTAACCTATCACCTTGCCCTAAAGTCATATTTCACATACCGGCATCAGGCTTCCGTCAGCGACTGGGCTGCACACGATTTCCGCTCCACCAGTAGGCGCGATTCTTGACATCATCTTTCTGGTCCCTGTTCCACGTTACCCTCAAGTGAATTTTCTTTACTTATAACCTTGCGCATAAACTCTTCTTCCTCTTCCTCTTCCTCTTCCTTCTCTTCTTCCCTCTCTTCTACCTCTCCTATATACTCTCGCTCTCGCTATTCGTCTAAACAACTTCCTTACAAACAAACTCGAACATTTTCTAGAATTTAAACTTCACCGCACATATCCACCATGGTTAAAGAAACGAAGCTCTATGATACTCTGGGTATCAAACCTAATGCCACACCTGAGGAAATCAAAAAGGCTTATCGGTGAGTTCGCTCTCCTATATTCAATTAATATCTCGGCTTCTTGCCGTAGTTTTCCTACCTGAACTGGAACTAACCCGGCTTTGAAGGAAAGGCGCATTGCAGTACCACCCGGACAAGAACAAAGATAGCAAGGTCGCTGCGGAAAAATTCAAAGGTAAAGTTGGACACTTACTTAATGTTTGCTTCACAAACATTTCACTGCACGGTTCCCAAATGGCTAATTCTACAATACAGAGGTCTCTCAGGCCTATGAAGTTCTTTCGGATCCGGAGAAACGTAAGATATATGATCAATTTGGCTTAGAACATCTGTTGCGCGGGGGTCCTTCGTCGCCACCCCCACAGTCACATCCTTCATTCGCGAGATCCGAAACATTCCCCGGAGGAAACTTCCCAGGAATGGGCGGAATGGGCGGAATGGGTGGAATGGGTGGAATGGGTGGAATGGGTGGAATGGGCGGAGGTGGGCGCACATACTCCTATGCAACAAATAACTTCCACCAGTTCGGTAATCCCGAAAGTATCTTCGAGAAGTTTGCTCGAATGGAGGGCGGCATTGATTTCGACATTCTTGGAGGTCTCGGATCTGGCAGTCCCCTCGGAGGCAGTCGACCCAGTAGTTTCCCTGGAACCAGGTTTGGTGGGGCCCCACGGGAACCTAACGGAAGGAGTAAGACTCCTGAATCGACTGTATCCGAAAGGCGTGTAGGCCTTACTCTCGAGGAGTATGTTGACCTTCTTTATTCCTTTGGCGGTTTGCATTTTGCTAAGTTTGCTGATACGGCATTCGTGCAGGCTTTTCCACGGCACAGAAAAGAAATTCCGTGTAAAGAGGAAGACCTTTGATAAGGATGGCAAGATCTCCCGCGAAGACAAAGAACTGAAGATCCCGGTTAAACCGGGCATGAAAGCTGGCTCAAAGTTCAAGTTTAAGGGTGTTGGCGATGAGATCGACGGAAGCAAACAGGATCTGCATTTCATTATCGAAGAGGTATGTCAATCGCCAACGCCTCGTAGTAGTCATAATACGTGCCCGTCCTAACGCTACTTTCCTAGAAACCACACGAGTCCTTTACTCGAGATGGCGACGATCTTATCACTACACTTTCTATTCCTTTGAAAGATGCTCTATTGGGATGGTCTCGACAAATCAAAACAATCGATGCGAGGCAGCTGAAGGTTTCACATGCTGGTCCAACTTCACCAACATGGCAGGAGAGTTTCCCTGGCCAGGGTATGGTGCTTTCAAAGTCACCGAACGAACGAGGCAATTTGATTGTCAAGGTCAACGTGAGTAAAAAATAAAAATATAACTACTCTCATAATGAAAGCTCAGACTAACTCCTGTTTACAGATCGTCTTCCCTTCATCCTTAACACCTGAGCAAAAAAATCAACTCAGGGTTGCTTTGCCTTAGGACGTACAGGCTGTATTATTTGCTAGGAGTTCTGCTCTTTATGTTCAGTAGCTTTCTATTATTCTTGTTCAGTTCTTGTGATTTTTTCCTTCCATTTTCCTTCCACTTTCCCGCCATTTTTCTTGCATTTTCCCCCCATTTTTCTGCCATTTTTCTTCCACTTTCTCCTTTCCTTTTTTCCTGGGTCTGACGGCTGGGCGCATGAGAGGGCTTTCATAACAAATGTCGAATTTATGGATGATTGACGACACCACATGATGTTCATCTTCGTTTTCACATTAAAAACAAATTGGGCTTGATAGCCAGCTTCTTGGAATCTGGTCTCTTGTATAATTGTATAAAGTTTTCTGTTGGCCAGGGCCCCTCCGCATGTTTTTCTCCCAATTCAATAAAGGTTATTGACTTCCGTACACTTATATTATACAACCTGCCGTGCAAACCGTGCTGCATTCCCTATAGGGCATGCGGTTATGCGGTTATGCGGTGTTGTTATTTGCACCCTATCCCTATGTCATTCGGAATCAAGTGAGTGTTGGTTACTGCTGTTTACCACTGCACTGGGTCATGCAAAATTTTGGTTCACCATCCTCCGACTTGAGCAATAAATCTCATTACCCGGCTGAAGGGGATAACGTCATAGCACCCTGTCCATTTTCATTCGGACTTTGACAGCCCGGACTGAAGTTTGACATCTCCTTTTTCTCTCACAAGCTGAATCAAAACAACTGCTCGCCACGCCTTTCTGAATAAATTCAACAATGGAGGCCCCAGTGAACCAACCTGTGTCAAATACGCCCCATGAGAATCCAGTACAAGAACCCGACTCCCAAACAGTTGAACAATGCATCACCTATCTCAGTTGCAGAGACGACACTAGCCGATTTGTTGGTCTAGCAATGCTATACTCATTCTTAACCCATATCCAAGATACCAATGTCCTCGTCCGGTGCTGGAAGTCTCTGAATCCCCGGTTCCTAGACCGGCTATTAAAGTCTGGTAAGTGCCACTCCCGGCTGTGCTGGGCTCTGAGAGGTGTTAACAAGCGGGGGCTAAGGTGGGACGATATGAAACAGGGAGAGCTAGCCAGAAACCTCCGGAGGAAGCAAGAGATATGGTTGAGCTAGCGGTTCACGTCCTGCACGCCTTTTCTACACTCCTGCCCAACCCCGCGGAAGAGGTATCGTTGATTAGGAGGGCGCCTTTACTAGTTAAGGTACTGCCCAAATGGTAGGTTCCCACGAAGTGGTGAGGATATTTGTAGGCGATGTGATATGAGGCTATTTAAGGTGGCGGTAGCTGAGTATAGTGGTGGTGGTGATAGTTCGATAATTACCCGAGCGACAATATTGCAGACTTTACTGGTGTTCTCTACAGGGAGGAAAGGCTCGGAGGTCATTATTAGGATAGAGGATTTATCACCGTTGATAAAGTGTTCAGCCGAGCACGAGACAGCGATACAAATCCTACAATATGCGTTTGTTAACTCAGTCTCTGAACCTCTGGCTCTTAAGGACCGACTGAAGACATTTCTCCCATCGATATGTGAGGATATGTTGGCAATGGATAAGGCTTCCCGGTCAAGAATCCTTTCATTTTTAAGCGACTTACTGGCCAGATTTCCATCTGAGGTGAGACGCGTATACTCGAGCACATGTCATGATCTGCACGCTCTAACCGCTATATTCTAGCTTCTCCCATCAGACACCAATTGGGTAAAATCCGCATATACAGCAATCAGGGCCGTGATAACTTCCGGCCACAATTCTCACGAACGATCACACTGCACTAAAATAGCCGCTAGTCTCCTACACAAATACCCACCATCCCTTCTCTTCGAGCCAAAGGCACTAGGCAAAGCGCCGGTCGGTGAGGAAAAGCCGTTCGTATACTTTTTTATGCAGCTGGCTCTCATTGATCTTCGCGCTACGTTTCCAGCGCTGCTTGAACAGCTCGCCACTCCTTGCTATGGGGCTACTGCTCACCGATTGGCTTCTGATTTTGATGTGCTGGCGGCGTTCTTGGGGTACTTGCTAATGGTCGAGGATTTTGATGATATACCCATCACGCCAGATCTACTGTTGAAACTGAAAGCGGATATCGGGGAGACTTTTGGGCTTGCGCTGGAGTTCTTGCGGGATCGTTGGGACGCTGGGTATGCTGGCGCTGCCGGCTTTGAACCTGGCTTTGAGAAAGACGTCCCATTGGGTATAACGTGGGAAACGAAGCTCGAAGGGGGGATTTCGCGCGACCCATTGGTGATTGCCGCCATCAGGGCGCTATCCCTCTGGCTGAAAGAAGATGAAAGCCTAAGAAAAGAAGCTGGAGGCCTAACAGACCTCTTCTTAGGCTTGTGGAAAAAGGGGAAAGAAGACGGTGTGGACTACAGATTCTGGATCCTATCCAGCCTCGAAGGGACAGTGGAAGAGGACAACGGCCGCGAGCAGTTTCTGCAGTATCAAGGCATTGACCTAATCTGGGCTGACCTGAAGACAATATACGTAAATAGAGACGCTGAGGAAGAAGACCTCCGAATAGCATTCGACGAAACGCGAGTCCTAACCCAGGTAGTAATGTTAGAAGAAAAAGCCAATGAGGTATGGGTCAAGGAAGTCCTTGCGGCAGTCGATATCAGAGGAGACTCGAGCGTGCGTCTGGAACTTGACGCTGCGATGGCCCGCCTGGCAAGTGCATGCTTGGTCAAGACGCATAAGGCAGCGAGAAAACGATTAAAGGATGATGTGCAGAAGGTCAAAGAAGTTTGCGGGAGGCTGTTCGCCATCGCGAGTGAGAAGATAGAGGATGGTGGGGGGATTACGGAGTTGGTGGAGGAGGCGGTGGAGGAATTGGATGGGATGTGATGTGATGTGATGTACTGTAGCCCCTAACGGGATGTCAAGCCGTTCTCTGATCCATCAATACTGCCGTAGGGTGCTCGAGTCCAATACTCGAGTAGCGGGTGGTGCGATATATGCGCTGAACACAGGCTCGGACATTCTTGCACCTTGCTGTGGGGTGGTGGCTTCTGTTGAGTTGTAGAACGGTTAGTACGACCTTAATACCTTCTGAACAAAAATACAAACTCAATACGAAGAGTACATTCATGCCACGCTTAAGTGAGGAGAAGTATCTGTACTCGAGTAAAGTCAAACCGGGGTTTGACCTTCGCCTCGGCAGTGATACAAGTACCTCAGCAGTAGAGGGCGGCAGATTGGTAGGTATACAATCCTTAATTCACTTAAAGCGAGGGGGATGAGACCATTACAAGTAGAGGAGCTTAGCCGTCCCGTGTTCTCAGCACCCCATGCCAAAATTCAAAGTCAGTCCCCTAGAAAATGTGGTATCATACTCGATCGTGTAGATACAGCCAACCTATGCTCAAGCAAGTCTCCTGGCTATGTAACGGTGCCAAGGGATGGGGATTTTGCTGTGGTGGATCCCTTGGTATGCACTCACGCCAACTTGTACAGGTTCTTTACTCATACGGTAGATAGAGGGAGCGGAGCACCGTGCTAAGAAATACAGCTCAGCATATCACGTATCATACCCCCAATCAAAATAAAAACACCTGTGCTAGCGGGGTTACGATGATGGAATGGCAGTTGTATCTAGCAATATGACGATTAGGGCTTGACAGAGTGAGGTGTTTTATTTATTCCTCCTTGCTTTATTTTATTATTATTATTATTATTATCATAGTAAATTTGATTAAGGAACAAAACTTGCATGAAACATTAGCTACGGCATAAAGTATCAAATAAACTCAAACACCCCTACGTTGTAACCAGGATATCATACCCCAACCAGACTCTGCAGCCATAATTCAGGTTACCTCAGCAACAGCTTCCCTCACACCAGACATCATAGAACATCACTCGATCAATAATCCCGAAGTCGGCCAAGTTCAACAACACTATTAATGATCATTCATTGCTCACCAACCGAGAAACTACTCACTCGTCTTTTGCCAAGAATATAATATCATATCATACCTCCGCCAGCAAAAATAATAATTTTGCCGGAATCCTCACCAAATATCCAGCCCCATGGAAGGCCTTCTTGGCAAAAAAGCGGGTGAGTAGATATGTGATAACAATATTATAAACAGAAGCAAAAACATGGTCCGAGAAAAAAGTAAATCCTACATAACTCCCCCCCCCCCTTTTCCCTCCTATCAGTGCCATATCTCTAAGTATGATACCGGTACCTTAACAGACAAGGATGTTTTTTTTCCTTCTTCTCTTCTCCTCTACTTCCCCGAGCGGTCCAAGAGCCTACGATATTCATCTACAACTACCCGTGAACGTATAATATTATAGTAAACCGCTTAAAAACCCAGCTCCGTGTCTCCTGATGCCGCCCCTCTGCCCTAAATTAGTTGAATGTATGATATAATATCTCAGTTCACTTGGCATGAGGCTGGCGCATGACTGACTATCTTAGATGCGAAGAGGGAGTTTTAAGGGCATGTATATCAGCCGTACCATAGGAGAGCATAGTAGGTACAGTACTCCTGAACAGCAAATATCCCCACAATATGCAAGGAGCTATTAACACCCCCTACAATAACGAACATGCTGCCCCAGAGTGTCTTGGAAAGAGAGACAGTTGCATTGCAGGATTGCTTTCCATGCGGATCTTTCCGTGTGTGTCGATCATTGACCCCCATGCTGGGCCCCGCTCGGATCACTTCTTGAACCAGAATTAATGGACACAACTAGCAAGTACCATACTTGTATTCCTTCTGCTCTCTTGTCTTGTCATTCATCTTTGATGAAGTTGGACTTCGTACAACCAGCGCCTTGAGTGTGCTCTTCATTGATGGCCCCCCGTTTGGTATGATAGGCTTTTATGCACAGTGATGGATTAATTTCCCTAACCTCCCTCATATGACTAATCGCGTCGAAGGATTCTGCGAGAGCATTTATCTACGGATATTAGATTTACCAGTGCACGTTACATGCCCAAGTCCTCCATAAGGCTAAAATTCCTCCCATTACCGGTAGCCAGGTGGTCATTTATCTCCTGCCTTCCCTGGATTTCGTGTAGGTAGATCTTTCACATTTCCTTCAAGAAATGGGATTTCTTCCCTTGAAGATCCCGCAATACCTTCTCCCAATTGGTAACCCCGCCTACGTTATTGTCCACAATAGGGATTCCCCGATTTGGCAGTTGCCACAAGAGCTATACGCTCTTCCTTCCTTTAGCTCTATCAGAGAAAGAACCTCGGTTGGTCTTCTTCTTCTTCTTCCCTCCCTTCCCTCTCCCACATCATTTACCTCGACCAACCCCTTCCCAGCTCTTCCTCCACCCCCTTCGCCCCCTAATCTAAGTCTTCGCATGATAGTTTGCTTGCCACCCGGAATATGCCTCTACACCAGGCCTCAGCCGAGTGAACTCGTATAGCACTAACATGAAGATTCCACAGACCCACCAGACCATCCTAGGTGTCTCCTTCCTTCCAGATCCCTCCTAACCTCTTCGTAAGTACTCGCCCCACACAAGAACTACCCTTATCCAAAGAAAGTATAAAAAAACAGGGGCTGAGGATTTACACGGGCACCCAGACACACGCACCGATCTTTCGCAATATATTTTGCAAGTCCCCACTTTCGGATACTTTCCTATCCGGGAACCAATATCATCGATATCATATTATCATATTATCATACTTTGTAGGGATGGAAGTCTTCTTTCGTTCGCCCCCCTCCCTCCCGTCTATAATATTTCTATCATGCCTATCCCTTATTTTCACTCGCATTGGTGCTAAGTTCACCGACCTACCTGCCCACTGTACCCCCTTCCAAATTGTGATATTTACGAATTTAGACCTGAGCGGTTTATTTGTTTGTTACATCATTTGTTGTATGACATTATAGCACTGTTGTAAAGCAGATAGATAGATACGGTGGAGTTCAGTAAGGGTTTTTCGTTTCACTACTATATCCTATTAGTCTGCCCCTCCTTACTTACTTGGTCAGCGTAGGCTAATAACTGCTAACTCCTCAATTCAGCCCATGTCCCCGTGACGCGAACCCAGTTTTGCACGGTGGCTTGAGCATGCTAGTTCTAACCGGTTCACACTAGTTGGGGGGGGGGGGGGGCGGGCCGGGCGGCCGGGCCGGGCGGCGGGGCGCGGGGGGCCCGGCCCGCGCGCCACAACCGCGA
>Ga0307509_10010622_pt1 | contig 11245 bp, 10 predicted proteins | sample 10_EM_MG_FD_202245 | JGI IMG/M metagenome (GOLD analysis project Ga0307509, IMG submission 202245) | Populus trichocarpa ectomycorrhiza microbial communities from riparian zone in the Pacific Northwest, United States - 10_EM | ecosystem: Host-associated > Plants > Roots > Unclassified | place... | reverse complement strand
GTTTGACCTCGGCGCGCAGCTGACCGCGCGGCGCGCCGAGGAGCGGCGGGCGAAAGATCGAACCGAACGCTTCACCGCCGGCCCAGTCGATGTCGAGCGGGCCGAGGAAGTATTCGATGCGAGACAGCTGGTCGGGATCCCACTTGGTGATGCCCTCCAGCCATCTCACCCGCCGAGCATCGCACGCTAGCGACGGCGCGGCGCGGGCTGCGACGACGGGTACATCCAGTTGCCGACCTTCTCGCCGATCCAGCTGCCCGCGTCCCACAGGCCACGGCCCGCGGCGCCACCGGCGGCCGAGCCAATGCGCTCGCCGGCGACACCACCGGCGCCTGCCGCCGCGGCCTGCCCGACGGGCGAGAGCGGCGCGGCGAGTGCGGCACCACCGGCGGCACCCGCGGCGCCACCGCCGATACCACCGACCCAGTTGCCGATCGTTCCGTAGATGTCGCGACCATCGGCGCCACCGTTGACGGTTTCGAGCGAAGCGAGATCGATCGTGGAGAATGCGTTCGTCATGGCTGTGTCCTTCTTCGTGCGGTGAGTTGTTGTGTGGTGACGAAGCCTCCTAGTGCAGCGCGAGTGCCATCGTGTGCTGCAAATGCGATCGAATAGATGCGGGACGCGCACACCTCGCGCACGATCACGACGGTCGACAACAGCGCGTGCTACGGGAAACGATCGAATGATCGCGAGCACATACGAGCTTTTGGGTGAACCAGGCTGTACGTCTGAACGCCCGGACCGGATCGAATATTTTCGACCGGGTTCATTCAGACCCGTGAATTTGCACAGCCGGGTGCACGTGCACCCGCTCGGTATCGTCACCTCGCGGAGTTGCGCTGGCCCCGACCGTGCACTCATGCTCGAAACCCATGAAGAAGCTCCTCCTCCTCGCATCCCTCTCTCTGTTCGGCGTCGCGTGCGGCGGCGGCGACATCGACAAGCTGAAGAAGCTCAAGGACGAAGCCTGCGCCTGCAAGGACAAGGCGTGCGCCGACGCGGTCAACAAGAAGATGGACTCCACGATGGAGGGCATGAAGGAGCCGAGCGCGGACGACGCGAAGAAGCTCATGGAGATCATGACCGAGACCGCGGTGTGCCTCCAGAAGGCCGGCGCGGACGGTAAGTAGGTTCAGGCCGCCGCAGGCGCGGCGAACTGCGCGTGATAGAGCGCGTGGTAGTGGCCGCCCGCGGCGAGCAATTGATCGTGGGTGCCCTGCTCGACGATCTTGCCGCTCTCCATCACCAGGATGACGTCGGCATCGCGGATCGTCGACAGGCGGTGCGCGATCACGAAGCTCGTGCGGCGCTCTCGTAGCGTCGCCATCGCGCGCTGGACCAGCACCTCGGTGCGGGTATCGACCGACGAGGTCGCCTCGTCCAGGATCAGGATGGACGGATCCGCGAGGAACGCCCGCGCGATCGTGATCAGCTGCTTCTCGCCGACGGAGAGGTTCGAGCTCTCCTCGTCGATCACGGTGTCGTAGCCCATCGGGAGCGCGCGCACGAACCGGTCGACGTACGTCGCCTTCGCCGCTTCGAGCATCGCCTCCTCGGTCGCACCGGGACAGCCGTACATGATGTTGTCGCGGATCGTGCCGCCGAACAGCCAGGTGTCCTGGAGCACCATGCCCATGTTCGCGCGGAGCTCGCGGCGCGGGATGCTCGCGATGTCGGTGCCGTCGAGGCGGATCGTGCCCCCGCCGAGATCGTAGAACCGCATCAAGAGATTCACGAGCGTGGTCTTGCCCGCACCGGTCGGGCCGACGATCGCGACGGTCTGACCGGGCTTCGCGACGAGGGTGAGGTCGTCGATCAGCGGGACGTCTTCCTTGTAACGGAACGACACGTCCTCGAACCGGACCTCGCCCTTGGTCTCGGCGAGATGCGCTTCGCTGCGATCCGGAGACTGATCCGGCGAGTCGAGCAGCTCGAACACGCGCTCCGCCGACGCGACGCCGGACTGCAGCACGTTCGCGACCTGCGCGAGCTGGCTGAGCTGCTGGGTGAACTGGCGCGAGTACTGGATGAACGCCTGGACCCCGCCTAGCGTCATCGCGCCCGACGCGACCCGCAGGCCACCGACGACCGCGATCGCGACGTAGTTGAGGTTCCCGATGAAGTTGATCGCCGGCATGATGATGCTCGAGATGAACTGTGCCTTGAAGCTGGCGTCGAACAGCTCGTCGTTCTTCGCGCGGAACCGATCCTCGACCTGCTTGCGCCGGCCGAACACCTTGACGAGCGCGTGGCCGGTGAAGGCCTCCTCGATCTGACCGTTCAGCGCACCGACGTGCTTCCACTGGGCGACGAAGCCCTTCTGCGCGCGCTTGCCGATCCGCGCGGTGATCACGAGCGACAGCGGTACGGTGACGAGCGCGATCACCGCGAGCAGCGGCGAGATCACGACGAGCATCACGAGCACGCCGACCGCGGTGAGCCCGGCCGCCAGGATCTGGCTGAGCGTCTGCTGGAGCGCCATCGCGACGTTATCGATGTCGTTCGTGACGCGGCTGAGGACCTCGCCGTGCGGCTGACCGTCGAAGTAGGCGAGCGGCACGCGCATGAGCTTGGCCTCGACGTCGCCGCGCAGCTTCTTCACGGTCCGCTGAGTGACGTGATTGAGGATGTAGCCCTGCAACCACATGAACAGCGACGCGCAGGCGTAGAGCACCAGCACGAGGATCAGCACGTCTGCGAGCGCGCCGAAGTCGATGCCGTGACCCGGGACGACCGGCATCGCATCGATCATCTGCGCCTTGCGATGCTCGCCTTGCGCCTCGAGCATCGCGACCGCCTGATCGTGCGTGAGGTTCGCTGGCAGCTTCGCGCCGAAGTAGCCGGCAAAGATCAGGTCCGTGCCGCGCGCGAGGATCTTCGGGCCGCTGACCGACAGCGCGACCGAGATCACCGCGCACGCGATCACGAGCATCACGAGCGGCTTCTGCGGGCCGAGCTGCGAGAGCAGGCGGCGCGCCGAGCTCTTGAAGTTCTTCGCCTTCTGCGGCGGGGCCATGCCGGCCATCATCGGGCCACGTCCCATCATCGGGCGCGCGGGCTGCGCGGCGGGCTTCTTGTCGTCGCTCACGCCGCCACCTCCTGCTGCTCGGTCTGGGACTGGACGATCTCCGCGTAGGTCGGACACGTCCGCACGAGCTCGCCGTGGGTGCCCTTGCCGACGAGCTTGCCGCTGTCGAGCACGAGGATCTGATCGGCGTGACGGATGCTCGCCACGCGCTGCGCGACGACGATCATCGCCGCCTGCTTCGTTCGCGGCAGCAGGGCCGCGCGCAACCGCGCCTCGGTCGCGAGGTCGAGCGCGGAGAACGAATCATCGAACAGGAACACCGCCGGCTCGCGCAGCAACGCGCGCGCGATCGCGAGGCGCTGGCGCTGGCCGCCCGAGACGTTCGTGCCGCCCTGCGAGATCGGTGCGTCGAGCTTCTCCGGCATCGCCTCGACGAAGTCCTTGCCCTGCGCGACCTCGAGCGCGGCCCACATCTGCTCGTCGGTCGCGTCGGGGTTGCCGAACTTGAGATTGGACCGCACGGTGCCGGTGAACAGATACGCGCGCTGCGGCACCATGCCGATCCGCGCCCACAGTTCCTCGGGTTCGCGCTCTCGGACGTCGACGCCGTCGAGCAGGACCTGCCCCGCCGTCGGATCGCTCAGCCGGGGGATGAGCTCGAGCAGGGTCGTCTTCCCCGCGCCGGTCGAGCCGATGATCGCGGTGACCTGCCCGGGCTTCGCGATGAACGAGATGTGCGACAGCACCGGCGCGCTCGCGCCGGGATACTTGTACTCGACGTCGCGGAGCTCGAGGACGCCGGTCATGGACGCCGGCAGCTGCGGCGCCTCCGGCGGCGCGACCGCGGGCAGCATGTCGAGGACCTCGACGATCCGCTCCGCGCACACCGCGGCGCGCGGGATCATGATCGCCATGAACGTCGACATCATCACGGCGACGAGGATCTGCATGAGGTAGCTGAGGTACGCGATCAGGGAGCCGACCTCGAGGTTGCCCGTCGCGATCCGCTTCGCACCGAACCACAACACCGCGACGCTCGATACGTTGAACACGAGCATCACGGTCGGCCACATCAGCGCCTGGAGCTTGCCGACCTGGAGCGCGGTGCCGGTGAGGTCGGCGTTCGCGCCGTCGAACCGGCCTTCTTCGGCGGGCTCGCGCACGAACGCGCGGACCACCCGCATGCCGGTGATCTGCTCGCGCAGCACGCGATTGACCGTATCGATCTTCGGCTGCATCACCCGGAACTTCGGGATCATCCGGCTGATGATGAAGCCGATGCTCCCGGCGAGGACCGGGATACAGACCAGCAACAGGCGCGACAGATCGAGATCCTCGCGCAGCGCCATCACGATGCCGCCGACGCACATGATCGGCGCCATCACCATCATGGTCGCGCTCATCAGCACGAGCATCTGAACTTGTTGCACGTCGTTCGTGGTCCGGGTGATCAGCGACGGCGCGCCGACCTTGCCGACCTCGCGCGCCGACAACCGGCCGACGTGATGAAAGATCGCGCCGCGCAGGTCGCGGCCGTAGGCCATCGCGATCCGCGCGCCGAAGTAGACCGCGATCACCGAGCACACGATCTGCAAGCCCGCGATCGCGAGCATCATCCCGCCGTGCAGCAGGATGTACGTGGTGTCACCGATCGCGACGCCGCGATCGATGATGTCGCCGTTGATGCTCGGCAGGTACAGCGACGCGATGTTCGCGATCAGCTGGAGCGCGATCACGGCGAGGATCCAGGTCTTGTACGGCTTCAAGTACGTCTTCAGCAGGCGCCACAACATCTAGACAAGCTCCTCGCGGTGGGAGATTCCATCGAGCAAGATCGCGACGACCTCGCGCGCGGTGAACGGTTGACCGTCGGTGATCCGGGGATGCGTGCCCGCGAACGCGAGCGAGCGCAGGATCCGCATCGCGTAGGTCGGATCGACGCGGAGCTCTCCTTGATGGAGCTCGAAGATCGCAGTGATCTGCGCGCGGATGCCGGCGTCGGTGTGGACGTCGGTCTTGGTCGGCGGCGGGATCGACAGGTTGAGGATCGTCATCAGCTGCCAGACCTGTTCGACGCGCTGCTGGAGGATCTCCACGATCGCGACCAGCTGCTCGCGCAGCTCGAGCGTGCGATCGATCGCCGCGAGCTTCTGCTCGGTCGGTGCCGGATCGAACGCGGACTGGACCGCGGCGCGGACGAGCGCGTCCTTGTCGGTGAACGCGCGGAACAGCGTGCCCTCGGCGACGCCCGCGGCCATCGCGATCTGCGCGGTCGTCACGGCCGCGCCGTACGTGCGAAGGAGCGGCACGGTCGCGGCGATGATGCTGGCGCGACGAGCGTCGGGGGGGAGCGGAGTTGCGCGGGTGGCCACGGCGGAAAGCTTGGCGAAGGGGTGTTGCGAGACCGGCGGCGAACCGGTGAAGAAACCTTGCATTAGATAGCGGAGTGAGCGCTCACTCGCAACCCTCTACGCGCATTTCCCAGTGGATCCGCTATGGTGCACACCATGAAGGACGACGTCGAGCTGGTCAAGGACGTGCCGTCCGAGGTCGTCGAATCAAAAGAACCCCCGGTCGTCGCCCGGCTCGTGGTCGAGATCAGGAGCGATGGCTCGCGCACGATCGCACGCGGCGCGCTCGAGGATGTGGCGACCGGCCAGACGGCGATGATCGATGCGCAGGGCACCTCGCCGCTCCAGCTCGCGTTCGCGCTCGCGCGCTCGCTGACCCAGCTGCCGAAGCTCTCCGCGAAGATGGCGTTCCGCAAGCTCCTCAAGCGATGACCCGCGAGGAGCTGGAAGCCGAGCTCGGCGAGCCGATCACGCTCGACGGGCTCACCGCGACCTGGAAGATCTTCCAGCGCAAGCGCGGGCATCGTCACTCGACCGACGATCTGCTGACCGCGTGGTACGCGCTCGAGCAAGCGCCGGAGGTCTCGCGCGTGCTCGATCTCGGCACCGGCATCGGCACGGTCGGCCTCCTCGTGCTGAGCGGGCTCGCGCCGGCGGCGGAGCTGACGTGTGTCGAGGCGCAGGCGATCAGCTACCGGTTCCTCGTCGAGAACATCGCGCTCAACGGCGTCGGCGCGCGCGTCCATCCGCACCACGGCGACCTGCGCGAGCTCGCGCTGCCCGAGACGTTCCCGCTCGTCACCGGCAGCCCGCCCTACTTCGATCCGAGCGCCGGCGTCGTCCCCGCCGACTCGCAGAAGGCGCACGCGCGGTTCGAGCTTCGCGGCGATGTCCGCGACTACGCGCACGCGGCGCGCCGTCATCTCGAGCCGGCCGGCGTGTTCGTGTTCTGTTTCCCCTGGCAGCAGCGCGCGCGCGTCGTCCCCGCGCTCGAGGCCGCGGGCTTCGCGCTCGTCCGCTCGCGCGACGTGGTGCCGCGCGCGGGGCTCGAGCCGCTGTTCTCGGTCTACGCCGCGAGGCTCGGCACACATCCCCACGAGGTCGAGCCGCCGTTCGTCGTCCGCGACGCCGCCGGCACCCCGACCCCGATGTACCTCGCGATGCGCCGCCGGTTCGGATGGGAGTAGGCTTGGCCCGTGGATCGCACCCTCCTCGAACATCCGCTGGTCATGCCATCCGCGGCACTCCACGCCGTCACCACGCCCGCCGAGGCCGAGCGGCTGCGCGGACTCGCACCATCCGCGTACTGGCTCGAGCTCGCGAACGAGCTGACCTGGGACGTGCCGCCGACCGTCGGTCTGCAAGGCACGTTCGGCGACTTCACGTACTTCGCCGGTGCGCGCGGCAATCCCAGCGTGCAGTGCGTCGATCGCTGGCCGGCCGATCGGATGGCGCTGCGTTACGAGCGCGAAGACGGCATCCGCGAGACGTACACCTACGGCCAGCTCGCGGACGCGGTCGCGCGGTTCGCCGCCGCGCTGCAAGACCTCGGCGTGACCAAGGGCGATCGCGTCGCGCTCTACGCGAGCAACGTGCCCGAGTCGATCATCACGATCCACGCGTGCTACCGGATCGGCGCGGTCTATTCGGTGATCTTCGCCGGGTTCTCCGCGGCGGCGGTGCGCGATCGCCTCGAGGACGCCGCGCCGAAGGTCGTGGTCGTCACCGACGCGACGCTCCGCCGCGGCAAGGCCATCCCGCTCAAGCAAACGCTCGACGAGGCGCTGCTCGGCTTGCCCGCACCGCACGTGGTCGTCGCGCGCCGGGTCGATCCGCAGTACCCGCTCGCGCACGGCGAGCACGACTTCGCGGCCCTGCTCGCGCAGACGACGCGCCGCGCCGAGCCGGTGTCGCTCGAGGCCAACGATCCGGGCTTCATCATCTACACGTCGGGCACCACGAACAAACCGAAGGGCCTGGTCCACACCGCGCTCGGCTTCCTCGTCGGTGCCTACGCCAACGTGAAGTGGTCGCTCGACCTGCAAGCGTCCGACACCTACTGGTGCACCGCGGACGTCGGCTGGCTGACGTTCCCGATCTTCGCCGCGGTCGGCGGGCTCGCCCACGGTGCGACCCACGTGATCTACGAGGGCAGCCTCGACACGCCGACCACCGCGCGGGCGTACGAGCTGATCGCCAGCTACGGCGTGACGAAGATGTTCACCGCACCGACCGCGCTGCGGATGATGCGGCGCGCGGGCGACGCGCTCGTCAAGACGGCGAAGCTCGACACGCTGCAGTTGATCTCCCTCGTCGGCGAGCCGCTCGATCCCGAGACCTGGCAGTGGACGACCGACGTGCTCGGCGGTGGCCACACGTTCGTCAACAACACCTATGGCCAGACCGAGACCGGCTCGGCGTGGACCTCGTCGATGATCGGCGCGACGCCGACGCGCCCCGGCAGCTGCGGCCATCCCCTGCCCGGCTATCGCGGCGCGGTACTGCGCGACGACGGCTCCGTCGCCGACCCGTGCGAGCTCGGCGCGCTCGTCCTCACCGAGCCGTTTCCATGCCTCGCGCGGACCGTCTACAAAGATCACGCGCGCTACGTCGAGACCTATCTCACCCAGTTTCCCGGCAACTACTGCGCGTCGGACGCGGCGCTGTTCGATCAGGATGGCCAGCTGTGGGTCACCGGCCGGATCGACGACGTGATCAACGTCGCCGGTCACCGGCTCGGCACGATGGAGCTCGAGGCCGCACTGCTCGCGCATCCGGCGGTGTCCGAGGCCGCGGTCGTCACCCGCCCGGACGAGGTGAAGGGCACCGTGCCGATCGCGTTCGTCGTGCCGCGCGCCGGGCACGGCGACTCGCCGACGCTCCAGCAGGAGCTCGCGCGCGCGATCGTCGACGCGGTCGGTGCGATCGCGCGGCCCGCGGCGGTCTACGTGGTCTCGACCGTGCCGCGCACGCGCTCGGGCAAGATCATGCGGCGCGTGCTGCGCGACCTCGTCGTCAGCGGTGAGGCCAGCGGCGACCTGACCAGCCTCGACAACCCGGACGCGATCGACATCGTCAAGCAGCACCTTTCATCGCGCTAGCGATCAGCTGGAGCGACCGGGTACGCGCGCCGAGATCCGGCAACAGCGACGACAGCATCAGCTCGTCGGCCTGGCTCTCGAGTGCGAGCTTCGTCAGGCCGGCCGCCACGGTCGCCGGCGAGCCGATCACCGCGCCCTCGAAGAACTCCGCCGCGATCGCCTCTTCCTCGGGCGAGAACCGGTAGGCGAGCGCCTCCTCGACCGAGCCGATCGGGGAACGGCGGCCGGTCCGGCTCTTGACGATCGCGACGCGCAACGGCGCCGCGAGGCGGATCGCCTGCTCGTCGGTGTCGGCACATACCGCGGTGACCGCGAGCATCGCGTAGGGCGTCGCGTGGCGCTTCGATGCCTCGAACCGCCGCTTGTACAACGCGATCGCCGCGACCGCCTGGCTCATCGCGAAATGCCCCGCGAACGCGTACGGCACGCCGAGCTGCGCCGCGATCGACGCGCCCGCGAGCGTCGAGCCGAGCATCCACATCGTGCCGGCCTCGACGTCGGTCGGCATCGGCTCGATCTTGGCGAACGGATGCGAGACCGGAAACCCACCGCGCTCGAACGCGAACAGCTCCGCGAGCTGCGCGTTGACCTCGGTGTCGGTGCGGCGCAGCGCGGCCGACGCGACCGGATCGGTGCCCGGCGCCCGGCCGAGGCCGAGATCGATCCGGCCCGGCGCGAGTGCCTCGAGCGTGCGGAACACCTCGATCACGTGGAGCGGCGCGTGATTCGGCACCATCATGCCGCCGGCGCCGAGCTTGATCTTCGTCGTCACCGCGGCGGCGCTCGCGATCAGGACCTCGGGCGCCGACGTCGCGATGCTCGCCATGTTGTGGTGCTCGGCGAACCAGTAGCGCGTGTAGCCGAGCTCCTCCGCGATCCGCGCCAGCGAGATCGAGTCGCGGATCGCCTGGCTCGGCGTGATTCCGGCGCCGACCGGCGAGAGGTCGAGCACCGACAGGGGCAACGTCATGCCCGAACCTTAGAGGATCGGCGGATTCGGGCAACCGAACGTGATCCCGATATCCGCGACGGCGTGGCTCTTCAGCGCGTCGCAGTAGCCGCCGTACATGGTGAACGTCATCGTCGCGGGATCGAAGTCCCACCCTATCATGTGGGTAGGATCGCGCGGCACGAGCTGGTTGTGGTCGAACACGACGTAGGTCTGCTCGAGATCGGGCGGGACCTGGTCGACCGCGTACGTGCAGCTCACGACCTGATTCGCGATCTGCTGGAACACGGCGTCGAGATCCGCGGCGGTGTCGGCCTTGTAGAACTTCGTCGCGCCCTGCGCCGGCACGCCGCCCTTGTTCGCGAGCCGGGTCAGCTCGGTCGCGTCGGCCTCGCTACCGAAGCCGACGACGAACGTCGGGATCCCGCGATCGTGAAACAGCGCGTGGACCGCCGCCTCGGTGCCCGCGTCGCCGCCGCCGAGCGTGCACGTGCCGGACTGCGCGCCATCGGTGACGAGCATGAGGTAGCTGCGATGCGCCGGATCCGCGAGCGCCGGATCGAGCGCCGCGCTCTCGATGCCGGTGTCGATGTTCGTGACGCACGGGAACGAGGGATAGCTCGGGTCGGTCGTGGCGAGCGACGCGTCGAGCAGGGTCTGGATCGCGGTCGCCTTGCCGTCGTCGATCGGGACCGTATTCGCGTCCTGGGCGCACGCCTCGCCGGTCGTGTCGGGGAACAGGGTCAGGCCCCACCGCACGTCGGTCGCGTAGCTCTGGAGCGCGTGATCGATCGCGGCGACCGCGGCCATCCATTTCGTCGTTTGCGTGCCGGTCAAGAGCTGGCGCATCGAGCACGACCGGTCGAGGACGATCCCGAGGTTCGGCGGCACGTAGTCGAGGGCGAGCTGGACCCCGCCGCAGATCTTCGCATCGGCGGCCGGATCGCCGGCGTCGGGCGTGGCGGCGTCGTGATGTTTGGCGAAGCAACCCGCGAGCAGGAGCACGACCCAGATCTTCATAGGCTGGGGCGCAAGAGCACGGCGCGTGCCCGCCCAAGTCGAGATTATTGCGCCGGAGACAAGGCACCATCGCGCGCGCCTGTCGGGGACAGCCGACACCATCGCGGTAGGCTGCGGCGTGCCCGTCGATCCGTTGCTCCCTCTCGATCAGCTGCTCGCCCCCGCAAATCCGCTACCGGTGCCCGAGACGTGGCAGCAAGGTCGCGGGGCGTTCGGCGGGTTCGTCACCGGTGCGATGATCCGTGCACTCGAAGCGAGCGCGCCGGATCGACCGCTGCGCAGCCTGACCGCCGAGCTGTGTGGTCCGCTCGTCGCCGGCGAGGCCGACGTCGAGCTGTCGGTGCTGCGGGCCGGCAACGCGGTGACCACGACCGCGATCCGGCTGGTCCAACAGGGCGAGGTCCAGGCCCACGGGGTCGGCGTGCTCGGCAAGGAGCGCACGCGCGAGCGAGATGCCGTCTACGATCGCGCGCCGGCCCTGCCGTCCTGGCGCGACGTCCCGGTCGCTCCGATCGGCGGTGCGCAGTTCGCGCCGTCGTTCGCGGCGCACTTCGAGATGAGGGTCGTCCGCGGGATCCCGTTCGCCGGAGAGACCGAGCCCGTCGTGCTCGGCTGGGTCCGGCCGCTGCGCCCGGGCACGCGTCGCGACGCCGCGTACCTCGCCGCGAACATCGACGCCTACTACCCGACGCTGTTCGCGGTCGAGCGAGTGGCGCGGCCGATGGCGACGATCGCGTTCACGTTCCAGCCGTTCACGTTCTCCGGCGATCCGGACGCCCCACTCGCCTATCGC
>Ga0307509_10010619_pt1 | contig 11245 bp, 16 predicted proteins | sample 10_EM_MG_FD_202245 | JGI IMG/M metagenome (GOLD analysis project Ga0307509, IMG submission 202245) | Populus trichocarpa ectomycorrhiza microbial communities from riparian zone in the Pacific Northwest, United States - 10_EM | ecosystem: Host-associated > Plants > Roots > Unclassified | place... | reverse complement strand
AAAACAAAAAAACAGTCACAGTAGTTATCCACGCTTCCGCTCCCCTCTCCCCCCCCCCCCACATTTCTCAACACCACATCATTCTGCGCACGATCTCCTCTCCCACACTTTTCTTCCTCTTTGCTGGGCCTCGCGTCCCCACCCTCACCCCCAAACATGGCCTCCCATCAAGGCGGCCCCTCGAGGATCGGTACACCAGCCCCTCTCTCTCCCCTCCCGACGGCTGGAAATCTCGAACATCTGGTCTCGATTTTCCACCAGACTGCCGCCGACCTGGGGCTTCCAGCTGCAGGTTTTCCCCCCATTACTGCGGCGAACATCTCCACCCTCTCTATCGGAGAGCAGATGCTCCTCCCTCAACTTTGCACCTCGCTCCAATCAAGCGTTCACATAGCATCTGCTCTCGAGAATCTCTCGACTGAGATCCACGACTTGTCCTCTCGGATTGCCAATCTGGACATCTCCCCACAAGCCCGGAACCTCGCCCCCCTCCAGGCATCTCTCCGCGACATTGCCTCCCGTTTTCCATCAGCCGCTCAGGCCCCTTTCCCTCCCCAACGCCCTGGTGTCCCACAGCAGGCCACATCCTCCTCTAGTGGGTCTCGTCCCACCCCAACCAGCAACACCAACACCGCTCGCCCAGACAAAGGGAAAGAAAGAGCTCCACCGGCTCCACCCCCACCACCTCCTAACAGGGTCTGGCCCGCCCCCGCAGCTGACCCGGATCTTCCGAGATACGACATGTCGACTTCCCCTCCCACACTATATGGAAACCCTGAGGCATTTGCCAAAAAATACCCTCACACCTGGGAAGCGGAAGAATTCGCCAAAGTGAAGTACCCCCCGGCCCCGCCTGGACCCGCGGTCATATTGACCCCGACTGGCGTCCCCCTACCACCATGGCCCCAAAGCCACCCCCACCTACGCCAAAGCTGTTGCACCCCCTGCTAAGGGAAAGAAGGGTCAACAGGCGAAGGCCTCTGCCTCGGCTTCCTCCGTTGTGGTTGCGTCGGGTGAGGTTTTTACGAAATCGCCCCCTCCTCTCCCCCAAGCGGTCCACAGATTTTTCGCCTCCAGAACCACCTTCGAACCCCACCCAGAGGCGCTCAAAATAGCAGCCTACTTCGCAGACATTGCTGCTTCGGTCCTCAGAGAAGCCAACTGCTCCCTCCCCCTTTCCTTCACTTGCACGGTCAACGACAAGGGCTCAGTGTTACTGCTCGGTACCGACCTGCACACCCCCGCCTCCGCTTATACTCCTTACTTCGCTCCCCTTACCTCGAGGTTGAACAAGGCCTTTCCGGTAGGCAACTCCTCTTGGGATCTCTTCAAACCCGCTCCGAATGAATCGCAGCTTTTGATCCACTCTATCCCTCTTGTGTTACTCCCCTCAGACGATGCCCAACTCTTCCCCTCTCTTCACGAGTCCATCTGCAATGCCAGGGGAGTCTCCATTCTCTCAGCGCGTTATCTTAACCCTGACCCGGAATCTCGCGATCAAAAGTCAGCAACCTCCGTGGTTGTCACTGTGGCCCCAGCCGATGCTTTCGCCATCCTCCCCTCCATCAACCTCTTCTCCCGAAACCGGAGAGTTGAGCAGATGTTCTCCTCCTCTAAGAACACCCAGTGCAAGAAATGCTGGAAATTCGGCCACATCCCTACCCGCTGCCCCAGCACATTGCCAGTCTGCCCCTTCTGCTCACTCTCCCACACCCAAGCGGAGCATCACTGCTCTAACCCTTCATTCCCTAAGGGTGGCAATCTCTGACCTGTCCTCGCCTGCTGTCCATCCTCGGTGGCATGCTGTCCTAACTGCCAAGAAGAGCACTCTGCGCGCAGTAGTGATTGCCCCTCCCGCCCAAAGACCACTCCAGAGACACCAGAGTTACGATCTCGACAAACGCAGGACAGCATGGATCTCGCTGAAGATCAGGCTGGCCCTTCGACAATCCTTCCCACAGCACCAAGTGCCGCTTCCCAAACCCCGAGTGCCCCTGTATTCCCCCGCGGTGCTCCTCCACCTAGGCAGGGAGCCCAACGGACTATCACCATCACCGATCTTGCCCCAAGAGAGAGTGGTGATGAATCTCTAGATTCCGACTCCTCTGAGGGCTCTGCCCACTAATGGAGAATCTTTTCACCCATTACACCGACAGCAGTGCTGGCTTCCCGTCCTTTCCAATCGTTCAACATAACTGCCGTGGGAGCTGGGAGGTTTCGCTTTCACTCTTTCACAGCTTTACCATGCTGCCTGACCCTCCCTTGCTTGTTGCTATTCAAGACCCCCCCTGCAGACGTTCGGTTCTGCCGACCTTCCCGGAATTTATGTCCTTTACCCCCCCGCCCTCCTGGCCGCCCACGGGTTGCCATTTATGTTTCGCGCACCTTGAACCAGCACTTGTCCTGCTCAACCGTTTTTTACCACTCCTCGGAGATGCTTTCAGTTGATGTTTTTTCTCCGGAAGGTCTATTTGAATCCCCCCACTGTTCCCTAAGGGTTACCTCGGTATACCTTCTTCGTACAAATCGTCCTCCCTACCGCTCCATATTGCCACAGCGGGTTTTTTCTTTTCTCTCTTACCCTCAGCTGGTTCTAGGTTACTTTAACCTCCACCATCCGTTAGCTGATCCCTGCCGCTCCCTGTCCGCAAGGGAATTAATCATTTCCACACGCTACTTTGATGCCACATTCGACGTCCCGTATCATCTTCTCAACACCCCTGGGGTGTATACTCGGTTCCCATTTGACACCATTTCGCCACCCTCTGTCTTGTACCTGGCCTTCGCGAACACCGCCCTCTCCCTGCTCGTCTCTTCATGGGACACCCCTCTCCCCTCCACTGGTTCAGATCACTTTCCATGTGTGATAACACTGAAACCTCCAGCAATTATGCTGCCCCCTCCTACTCCACACTGGGCCCTCCTTGACCTAAGTGCAGTAGGAAAGGCACTGGAATCATTCTCCACACTACCCTGCCCGCCGAAGCCCACGCCTAACTCCCTAAGCCGATGGTTCGACATCTCCTCTACCCGCCTCACCTCCCTCCTAACCTCCCACGCCCGGAGCAAGCGCCCATGCCCCCGCTCGAAGCCATGGTGGTCCCCTCGCCTATCGTCTCTCAGGAGGGAATATCACATGTTTGCAAGGGTATCCCGCCTCGACCCGTTCCCCTTCAACTGGAGCAATATGAAGAGCTCGAGAAGAACATACTTTAAGGCCATTGCCTGGGCCAAGAAAAGACACTGGTCGGACTTCCTATCATGGGCCACTCCGCGCTCCCTCTGGACGGCCAAGCGATTTGCATTCGGCCGCCCACTACAAAGGTTCCCGGACTTACCAAGGGCCTCGGACCCGGCCGAGATTGCGGAAACACTCCTTGACCACTTCTTCCCCTCCAAACCCCCACCTCCCCCCCTCCTCGGCCTCACGTAATATGAGGACTATACCCCCCTTCCCTCTGAAGAAATATCCAGGGGCCTCTCTACATCCTCGAACACCTCCGCTCCTGGAACGGACCACATCCCATACTCTGTGTCGAAGTTTGTATACCGCATCAAGCCTTCCCTTCTTCCTTCCCTCCAGAACCTCCTGTTGGCCCACGGTTTTCACCCTCCCTCCCTTAAAAAGGCACTTGGTATTGTCCTTGACAAGCCGGGTAAACCGTCATAAGACTCACCCTCCTCCTTCAGGGTTATCGTCCTCCTCCGTACGGTCTCAAAGATCCTTGAGAGAGTGGTAGCTTCCCGCCTTTCAGCCAAAGCAGCGATATGCTCCCTCATCCACCCCCTTCAATGTGGGTCCCTCCCTGGGAGATCCACCGCCGATGCCGCCCTCGTCCTACAACACAATGTTGAGTCCTTCCACCGCCACCGATACAAAGTCTCCACTCTCTTCCTTGATGTGAAGGGAGGCTTTGACAACGTGGAGTCTCCCTCACTCCTTTCTCTCCTCCACCGGAAGGGGGTCAGCCCGTACCTGGTCCAGTGGATCGGCTCCTTCGTCAGGGATCGCACCTGCCGCCTCACTTTCCAAGGGTCCCCGCGCCTCTTCGCTCCTGTCTCGGTCGGGTTCTCTCAGGGGTCCCCTATCTCCCCGCTTCTTTTCGTTATATACGTCTCCTCCCTCTATCTGGAGATCCCCAGGTCTCTCATTATCTCCTATGTCGACGACTTTGCCGTTACAGTTGCCTCACCCTCCTACAGGACCAACGTCCGCCTCCTTCAGAAGTCCTTCTTATCGCGCAAGAGCAAGGCCTCCCCGATCAACATCTCCTTCTCCGTTCCAAAAACCGAACTGATCCACTGGAGGACCACCAGGAGCAATGAGCCGCCGTGCTCACTCCCGGCGCAGCTGGAGAGTCAGCTCTTCTATCCACAATCCCGCCTGAAGTGGTTGGGCTTCATCTTCACCCTCGCCTTCGACCCAAGGTCTGACTTTTCCAGGTGGTATACGCTTGCAAATGCGGCCCTAGCCACCATTCGGCGCCTCTCCCCCCCCGGGATGGGCCCCGCTCCGTATCTCTGTCTCTCCCTGGGGCGTTCGCTCCTCGCTCCGACTCTTCTGTATGGGTCCGCTGTCTGGAACCCTCCCCCGTCTATCATGGGCCCCATGTCCTTTTTTTGGCATCGGGTCTGTTGGTGTATAACCAACTGCTTCTCTTCAACCAACATAACGTGTTTGAACAGGGAGGCCTGTCTCCCCCCGCGGCCTGTTCTGGTACGCCACCAACGCCGCCTTGAGGGCCTAAGGCTCATCTGCTCCCCACCGGAGGTAAACCCCGCCACAGCACGTCTCCCTAAGTCCGTCCCGACCTTTTCACCCCACCGTGCCGCCTTGATAGCGCACGGCAAGATTACCTCCCAACATTATCACTTCTTCAACCTCGACTGGCGTTCTACCCCGGACAAAACCATGAACCCAAGGTACCGGCACAACGCCATCACAGCCCTGGCCAACACGGCTGTCCCCCTCATACACGACGTCTCGACGCTGCCACCCATCTCCCTCCACTTAACACACTACCTGCCCCCAGTCCCGGGGGTTGTCCCCTCCTATACTCGCCTCAAGTTGAGGGCTAAACAACTCCTCCTTTCCGACTGGTCTGACACCCCAGCCCCCCTATACTACCCCTTTCCGCCCTCGACGCGCCCCCATCCCTTCATGGGCTTGGGCAAGTTCGTTGCAGGCAGGATACACCAGATGCGTTCTGGGAAAAGCTATCTCGCGGCCCACCCCTCATGGAGCGATCCTGATGCCGACACGTCCTGCCCTTTGTGCTCAGAGGCCCCTCAAACCTTGGAACATGCCATCCTGTCCTGCCCCTCCTCCGCCCACCAGAGATCCCGCCTCCTCCAAGGGGTCTCTGACTTGACTCATGTGGCCCCAATCTGGTCCGACCAGCAGCTGTTCATTGCCCTGGCTGAGTTCATTCGCACCACCGCCACTGGTTTCCCCCCTGGGATGCCCCAGCTTGCCCCCTCCATCCACACCCCTCCTCTGAACCACCTCCTCCAGGCTACTGCCTTACCCGCCCCTGGCCCTCGAGGCTAGTTTAGCGGTTTTTACTTTCCTTAATTTTAGCTACAACTGCTGTGCGACGCTTATTGGTCGCGTTGTGTGAACTGGTTATGTTTGTTTCATTTGATGATTGTTAGTTTGATTTTCGGTTTTGTTTTGGCCATATCGTTAAAGATGCTTCTCATTTCTTGTACCGTAGGAACAATGAACATATGATTTAAAAAAAAAAAAGAAAAAAGAAAAAAAAAGAAAAAAAAAAGAGTTATCATCCTCTGTCTCCGCTACATCTCCGGCGATTGAAATCTCAACACCACGGGAAATCATCGTCACTTCCATCCACCCCCCCTTTCTCAGACACGCCACATTGCCTCTGTCTGGGTGAAGCTATCTCCCCTCCCTCTTCCTTTCCCTTCTGATGGTCAGGCCTGGCAAGCTTGTTCCTAGGGGTTGGTTGAGTTCGCCTTTACCCCCTCTTCTCCGGGCTCGCTTAGGCAGTCCCCCATGGTCGGCAACGCCTCACCCTTCAACGGTCGGTCTTTAGTCTCGGTCGATCGATAAAGTAGTTGCCACCGGTGGCACTGCTCTCGGGTATTGCACTCTCTCCTTTGTGCTCTGCTGGTACGGTCTGTTTTTACGAAACGTCGTGACCCCGCTTCTGTCGGCCTTCCTCCTACTTCTCGTGTCGGTTAGCCCTCCGCCCTCTCCCTCCTGGACGTTTGGATCGGCTGGCACCCTACTGCTCGCGGCTCTACGCCACCACCAGACCTCTGCTCCCTTCTGATGTCCTAGGACTAGGGGCGCGTGTTTAAACCTTCTCTCCGTGTCCTGTTTCCCGAAATACCAGACCGGATCTTCCTCCGACTGCCACGAGCCCTCCCTCGCGGGGCGGCACTTTCCACGAACTCGGTTGCTTTCCTGAGCCTCGGCTGGCGGGGCAATATGCCCCCGGGAGTTACCTCCCCTCGTTGTGTCCCCGAGACCCATCATTCAGGAGTCCCTATTGCTTTGGGAGCTGGGCCCGGTAGGGTTTTACTACGTTTTAGCTTATAGGTGGTTGACTTGTAGGAGTGGATTTCTTTTCCTTTGTTGGTGGTGTCAACTGTCAGTTGGGGATGTTTTGCTTTCAGGCTAGGCTTTCCCGGGGGATATTGGTTTGTGGCTTTCAGGCCCGTGGTCTCATCCCCTTGTAGTTTCTACCCATAGTACCGGGCGGAGGATTCTTTCTTTGTCGGACAGGGTCAGAGGTTTTTACTTGGGCATAGCGGGAAGGACTATAGTTGGAGGTTTTGGTCCACATGGCTTACGTTCCAGCCGAGGACCCTTGTACCAAGCACCATGGGATGAGCACAGTTGTGCATTTTGCCCCGATAGAAACAATAAATAAGCGCCATTCAAAAGAAAAAGAAGAAAGAAAAAAACAGTCACAGTAGTTATCCATCCTGCGTCTCCGCTACACCTCCGGCGATTGAAATCTCAACACCACGAGAAATCATTGTCACTTACATCCACCCCCCTCTCCTCAGACACGCCACATTGCCTCTGTCTGGGTGAGGCCATCTCCCCTCCCTCTTCATTTCCCTTCTGATGGTCAGGCCTGGCAAGCATGTTCCTAGGGGTTGGTTGAGGTCACCTTCACCCCCTCATCTCCGGGCTCGCTTAGGCAGCCCTCGACAGTCGGCAACCCCTCACCCGTCAACGGTCGGTTCTTAGTCTCCGTCGATCGGTAAAGTAGCTGTCCCCTGTGGCACTGCTCTCTGGTATTGCACTATCTCCTTTGTGCGCTGCTGGTACGGTCGGACTTTTTGAAACATCGTGACACCGTTTCCGTCAGCCTTCCTCGCACTTCTCGTGTCGGTTAAGCCCTCCGCCCTCGCCCTCCCCGATGTTTGGATCGGCTGGCACCCTACTGCTCGCGACTCTACGCCCACCTTCAGACATCTGCTCCCTTCTGATGTCCTCGGACTAGTAGCGCATCTTTAAACGTTCTCTCCGGGTCCTGTTTCCCGAAATAGCCGACCGGATCTTCCTCCGGCTGCCATGAGCCTTGCTTCTTTAGGCGGCATCCTCTCGAACTCGATCGCTCTTCCTGAGCCACGGCTGGCGGGGCTATATGCCCCCGGGAGTTACCTCGCCTTGTTGTTTCCCCGCGACCCATATTCAGGAGTCCCTATTCCTTCGGGAGCTGGGCCCGGTGGCGTTTTACTACGGTTTAGCTTATAGGTTCTTTGATTTGTGGGAGTGGGTTTGCTTTTCTTTGTTGGTTGTGTCTACTGTCGGTTGGAGATGTTTTTCTTTTAGGCTAGGCTTTCGCGGGGGTTATTGGTTCATGGCTTTCAGGCCCATGGTCTCATCTCCTTGTAGTTTCTACCCATTGTACCGGGCTGGGGATTCTTTCTGTGTCGGGCAGGGTCAGAGGGTTTTAGCTTGGGGATGGCGGGAAGGAGTGTAGTTGGAGGAGTTGGTCCACATGGCTTACGTTCCAGCCAAGGACCCTTGTACCTAACACCGTGGGATGAGCACAGTTGTGCATGTTGCCCCAATAGAAACAATAAATAAGCGAGATTAAAAAGAAGAAAAAAAAAAAAAGAAGAAAAAACAAGAGAAAAAACAGTCACAGTAGTTATCACGAACCATCTCCCCTACACCTCCGGCCACGAACCATCTCCCCTACACCTCCAGCGATTGAAATCTCAACACCAGGGAAATCATCGTTGGATTCCACCACCACCCCCTCTCCTCCCCCTTGATGGCTTGTGCCTAGGGGAGTGATGCTACAACCCCTTCTCTCCCTCTGGGGTCTACCCCCTTCTCCACGGGGTTCTTGTTCCTGTTCATCGTTGACTCCTGCTCATGATGTTCAGTTCTCCCCTTTACCCCGCACTTCCTTTGCACCTCGCTGAGGTTTTGCATGGTTGGCATTCTGTCCTCTTCGCTCACGGTCGGCGTTGAACTTTCAAAGCCCTGTGCGAAGTACCTTTCCGTCTCGATTGTGTGGTCTTGTCGGGGAACACTTTTGGTTAGTAACTTCAGCACCTCGTCTTCGCTTCGCATTCGGAAAAGGATCGGCCGCGGTTACTCTAGTTGGTCATCTCAAGTGCTCGGACTGTCCTTCCTCTTCACATCCCGCTCCCTTCACCCTCTTGGTCTTCGTCCCGTTTCTTGGTTACAGCTACACCTACCCCCCACCCTTCCCACACCCTCAGCTGGCACATTACTGTTCCCTTTCTGCGGTCGATCCTCGATCGCTATACAAAAACACGCCTAGGTTACCCCCGTCCCCCTGGCCGTCGCTAGTGCCACTTTGGCACACCCTCCGGCGACCCCTCACCCGAGTCGTCTCCACACACTATCCTATCCTGCCATCGGGCACCGCTTCGTCCCCCGGCACCGCTCCGCTGTGCAGGTCCATACTCTCACTTCCTAGCTCAGGCTGATTCTCCTCATTTATCATACCCAAATTTCCTTTGTCAGGGGTTCATTCATTCCTTATGTTGTTATATTATCAGTAGTAGATGTCGGTAAGGGTTCTCCTCTCCTTCCTGCTTGCTTCTTTCCTTTCTACTTCCTTCGGGTGTACGTGTATGTTTGTAGGATTTGCTTGGGCGATAGGCGAGATGTGCGGTTGGTCTCATAACAGAGGGACTTGGGGGTTTGGATGTTTCCTGGGGTGAGGAGGGTATGCCTTTTGTTGGCCATAGCGTTAAAGCTGAATGCTGTCTTTGTACCTTAAACAAATGCATATGATTTCAAAAAAAAAAAAAAGAGAAAAAGAAAAAAAAAAACAGTCACAGTAGTTAAATCTCCTCTACATCTCCGGCGATTGAAATCTCAACACCAGGGAAATCATCGTGGGATTCCACCACCACCCCTCTCCTCCCCCTTGATGGCTTCTGCCTAGGGGAGCGATGCTACAACCCCTCCACTCCCTCTGGGGTCTACCCCCGCCTCCATGGGGTTCTTGTTCCTATTCATGGTTGACTTCCGCTCATGAAGTTCTGTTCTCCCCTTTACGCTGCACTTCCTTTTCACCTCGCTTAGGTTTTGCACGGTCGGCATTCTGTCCTCTTCGCTCACGGTCGGTGCTTTGCTTTCCAAGCCCTTTGCGAAGTACCTTTCCGTCTCCATTGTGGGGTCCTGTCGGGGAACACTTCGGTTAGTAACTTCAGCACCTCGTCTTGGTTTCGCATTCGGAAAATCATCGGCCACGGTTACTCTAGTTGGTCGTATCAATTGTTCGGACTGTCCTTCCTCCCCAAATCCCCCTCCCTCCACCCTCTTGGTCTTCGTCCCGTTGCTCGGTTACAGCTACACCAACTCCCCCCCCTTTCCAACCCCTCAGGTGGCTCCTTACTGCTCCCCTCCTGTGGTCGATCTTCGGTCGCTATACAAAAACCCGCCTCGGTTACGCCCGTCCTCCTGGCAGTCGTTAATGCCGCTTTGGCACACCCTCCGGCGACCCCTCAGCAGAGTCCCCTCCATACAACATCCTATCCTGCCATCGGGCACCGCTTCGTCCCCCGGCACCGCTCCGGTGTGCGGGTCCATACTCTCACTTCCTAGCTCAGGCTGATCCACGTCACTTATCAGAGGTAAATTTCCTTTGTCAGGTTCATTCATTCCTTATGTTTTTATACTTTGTGTAGTAGATGTCGCTAAGGGTTCTGCACTGCTTCCTAGTAGCTTCTTTCCGTTCTACTTCCTTCGGGTGTACGAGTATGTTCATAGGATTTGGTTGGGCGATAGGCAAGATGTGCGGTTGGTCTCATACAAGAGGGACTTGGGGGTTTGGATGGTTCCTGGGGTGAGGAGGGTATGCTTTTTGTTGGCCATAGCGTTAAAGCTGAATGCTGTCTTTGTACCTTAAACAAATGCATATGATTTAAAAAAAAAAACAAAAAAAGAAACAAAAAAAAACAGTCACAATAGTTACCATCCTCCGTCTCCGCTACACCTCCGGGGATTGAAATTTCAACACCACAAGAAATCATTGTCACTTCCATCCACCCCCCTCTCCTCAGACAGGCCACATTGCCTCTGTCTGAGTGAAGCCATCACCCTTCCCACTTCCTTTCCCTTCTGATGGTCAGGCCTGGCAAGCTTGTTCCTAGGGGTTGGTTGAGTTCGCCTTCACCCCCTCTTCTCCGGGCTCACTGAGGCAGCCCTCCATGGTCGGCAACCACTCGCCCGTTAATGGTCGGTCTTTAGTCTCGGTCGATCAGTAAAGTTGTAACGGGGGCACCCTATAGAGAGGTGAACTCTAAGGTTGCGACCGCACCAAACACTCAAAGTAGAAGATAAAGATGGGGTAAAATAATTCAGAAGAATCAACGGTAAAACTTAATATAGTTAAGCTGGAAGCTTCACTCAATTTAGTTCTCTGGAGGAAAAGTTGGTTGTCGAAGTAGAATGCCAAACGCTTAAACTTAAGTAGATATCAGATTTAAGCCTTTGACATTCACCACTACTTCCGACCTTTGTGCGAGTACCCTGTCCTGTTCAGGGTTCGTCCGAGGTCTACCCTCCATCAGGATTGATCCTACCGGAAGTGTCGGACCAACTCGGGTACTCTTAACTCCGTCAATAGGATATGAGTTTCTGCAGTGCATCTCCAATACAACCGCAGGTGGAAAAACTCTTCCTATCGAAGTCATACCAGTGGCTAACTGTTATGACAACAACCGGAATCAATACCTAGGTGGTGGACTCACTGGCCCAGTGGCAGTTTCG
>Ga0307509_10010618_pt1 | contig 11246 bp, 9 predicted proteins | sample 10_EM_MG_FD_202245 | JGI IMG/M metagenome (GOLD analysis project Ga0307509, IMG submission 202245) | Populus trichocarpa ectomycorrhiza microbial communities from riparian zone in the Pacific Northwest, United States - 10_EM | ecosystem: Host-associated > Plants > Roots > Unclassified | place... | reverse complement strand
AGCCGACGCCGCAGCGCTGCATGAACGAGCACGCCGCCGCACAGTCGAGGCGGGACGGATCGGGCTTCGACGCGAGCGGATCGGTCTTGCCGGTCGGATCGGTCCTGGTCGCGGGAGCGAGCTTCGCGTGCGGGTCGATCGGGTGTGGATCGGTCTTCGCGTGCGGATCGACCTTGTACGGATCCTCCGGCTGCTGAGAACCACGCTTGATCGTCGCGTCCTTCTTCGAGCCCGAGCCCGAGCCCGAGCCCGAGCCCGATCTGGATCCGGATGCCGATGCCGAACCCGATGCCGATGCCGATGCCGAACCCGATGCCGAACCCGATGCCGATGCCGAACCCGATGCCGAACCCGATGCCGATGCCGATGCCGATGCTGATGCCGATGCCGAACCCGATCCCGATCCGAGCGCTGCGACCACTGGTTTCGTCTTCGCTCCGCCTTTCGTCGCGATCACGATCGCCACCGTGATCGCGATCCCCGCGACCGCGATCAACACGAACGGCACGATCGATCGGCGTTGCAGCGGATGCGCCCCCGTGGGCTCGTGCGAGGGCACGTACGGATGCGGTCCCGTCGGCGGCGTCGGCGCGTACGGCCCGGTGGCCTGCTGACTACCGGCCGGCGGCAACGCGGATCCCGCGGATGGATACGGCGTCGCGCGGCCGAACGGTCCCGTCGGCGGCGGGGGCGATCCTGGTGCCGGCGTCGCGGGCATCTTCGGTGGCGGCGTCTGCGCGAACCCGGTCGCCATCGTCCCGAACCCGGTCGCCGCCGTGTCGCCACCGGACGTCGCGGGGCGCGGCGTCACCGGGATGCTCGTGATCGGATCGAGCGGCAGCGCCGCGACCGCCGCGGCCATCTCGGTGGCCGAGCCGAACCGCGCGTTCGGATCTCGCGCGAGCGCGCGCGCGAAGAACTGCTCGATCGGCGGTGCGACCGTCGGGATCCAGCGCGAGATCGGATCCGGCTCGTGGCTTGCGAGCTTGATGTAGAGATCCTCGATCGTCGCCGCGAAGAACGGCAACCGACCCGCGATCATCTCGTACATCATCACGCCGAGCGCCCACAGGTCCGCGCGCGGATCGACCGTGCTCGCGTCCATCAGCTGCTCGGGTGCCATGTACGCCAGCGTGCCGAGCAGCACGCCGGCCGCGGTCTGCGGCAAGCCGATCGTCGCGCTCTTGACGCCCTTCGCGATGCCGAAATCGAGGAGCTTCACGCTCGCACTGGGCGCGGCGAGGAACACGTTCTCGGGCTTGAGATCGCGATGGACGAAGCCGCGGGCGTGCGCGGCGGCGAGCGCGTCGAGCAGCTCGCGCGCGATCCGCCGGATCTCGACGGGCGGCAACCGCCGGCGCAAGCCCTCGCGCAGGGACTGGCCGACGAGCAGCTCCATCACGAGATAGAGCTCGCCCTCGGGCGTGCGGCCCGCGTCGAGCACCTGGACGATCGCGGGATGACCGATCTGGTTGCCGGCGCGCGCCTCGGCGAGGAAGCGGGACTCGAGCTGCGCGTCGAGCTGGAGCTCGGCCTTCAGCATCTTCAGCGCGACCTGCGCGCCGGTGAACTTGTGGCGCGCGCGCAACACCACGCCCATGCCACCCTGGCCGAGCAGCGCCTCGACGGCGTAGCGCCCGTCGATCGTTCGCCCGGTCCACGCGTCAGCCAAGCTTGACCTGGAGCGCGCAGCAGTCCGGTTCGCTGACGATCACGACGTCGCCGTCGCGCAGCTCGGCGCGCGTGATCCGCCCGCGCGTGATGTCGTTGAGGTACGTCCCGTTCGTGGTGCCCTGATCGATCGCGACGAGCTTGCCCTGCTCGATCCCGATCCACACGTGCTTGCCCGACGCGCGGTGATCGTTGACCAGGATGTGCGCCACGCCGGGCTGGCGTCCGACGATGATGCCCGTCGCGGTCAGCGCGAACCGCTGGCCCTGCATCGGGCCGCGCACGCAGGTCAGGCTGCCGATGCTGAGCGAGCCGAACGCGGTCGGCGCGATCCCACCGGCCGGCACCTGCGGCGCGCCGCCGACGGCCATCGTCTTCGCGACCGGCTGGAACCCACCGCTGCCCGGACCCTGCGGGTTGGGCGCTCGGCCGTACATGCCGGGCTGCTGCGGCGGAGGGCCGAACGCCGGTGCACCCTGCGGTGGCCCGAATCCCGGGGCGCCTTGATGCGGCATTCCTTGTGGTGGCATGCCGTGACCCGGCGGGCCACCCATCGCCATCGGATGTGCGGGACCGCGCTTGCCGCGCTTCATGATCGTGAACGCGCCGCCGAGCAGCACGACGCCGCCGATCACGAGGCCGATGACGAGCCCGGTGTTCGACTCCTTCTTCTTCTCCTTGCCGTCCTTCTTCGCCTGGTTCGCGTTGCGGATGAACTCGGATGCCTCCGAGTGCGTCGGAAACAGGACCTGGACCTCCTCGAAGTCCTTGATCGCGTCGGAGTACTCGTCGCCCCAGTAGTGCTCGAGCCCGGCGTTCCACGCCTTGTTCGTGTCGCTCTGCTTCGGCTCGATCTTCGCCTTCTTGACGAGCTCCATCAGCGTGCTCGACGCGACGAGGAAGTTAAAGCCCTGGACGTCACCCTCGTTGCCGAACGTGGCGAGCCCGACGACATTGCCTCGCTGATCGATCGCCGGGCCCCCGGAGTTGCCGTGCGTGATCGGCGCCGAGATCTGGAGGATCTGCTCGCCGCTCGACGCCTTCTTGAGCGACGAGATCGCACCGTCGGTGACCGACGCCTGGAGCTGCGACTTCTCGTCGAGCAGCTGGCCGAAATCGGCGACGCCGGGATAACCGAGCACGACGATGTGATCCTCGACCTGCGACCTCGCCGAGTCGCCGATCGGCAGGGTCGGCGCGTTCTCGATCTTGACCTTGATGATCGCGCAGTCGTTGCCGGTACCGGGCTTGCCGAACTCCTTGATCTCGTAATCGAGCTTCGTCCCGTCGGGCATCACCACGTAGTGGCGCGCCTCGAGGTTCACGAGCTTGATGTTCTTCTCGATCATGTCGATCTGCGCCGGGGTCATCTTCGCGAGCTCGGCGCCGTACTGCTTCTGGATATCCTTGTAGAGCTGCTGGAGCAGCGCGGTCTTCGCGACCGCCTCGCCGGCCTGGATGTCGCTGACGACGTGCGCGTTGGTCGCGATGTAGCCATCCGGCGTCATGAACCAGCCCGTACCGGTGCCGCCGATGCCCGTGGTGATCTTGCTGCCGGCGAGATCGAACGTCCCGATGTACGCGCCCCACACGCGCACCACCGACGGCTTCGCCATCATCGCGATCTTCTGCTGCGGGCTCGGCTCCTCCGCGCGAGCGCTCGCGGACAAGCCGGCCACCACCAGCGTGCACGCGAGAAGCGTGTGCAGTCGTCCCATCGCCCGGCATCGTACCGTATCCTCGGCGCGTGGGCTTTGGCATCGACCGCCGTGCGCGCAGCCGAAAAGGCAAAGGCTTGTTCCGGCGGGCGCCGGATCCGAAAGACATCGGCCAGCGCCTCGCGCTCCTCTTGATGCGGATGAAGCGGACGACGAGCAAACAGCTCAAAAAGGACGACCGGTTCATCGCCGAGGTCACGTTTCATCCCCGCGCACCGGCGGCGCGGCTCAGCGTCGGTCCCGACGCCGAGCTCCACGTCGTGGCCGAGACCTCGACGCTCGGCCCCGGTTATCACGCCGACGTGCTCGCCCGGCTCGCCCCGGTGCTCGACGAGCTCGACGTCGTGTGGACCGAGCCGGTCGACGCAGATCCGGCCTCGGCGATGTGCAGGTGGCTCGCGAGCCAGCTGACCGGCGACGATCAGGTGATCGTCGGCGTACCGACTTCGCGCACGTTCGTCAGCGACGCGCCGGTCCTGACCGCCCTCGGCCCGCGCGACGCCGCCTGGTGCGAGACCGTCCGCGCCGATCCGTTGCGCGCGAAGGATGCGTTCCCGTGGTGGGAGGCCGGCAAGGGCCGGCTTGAGCTCGCGAACGCGCTGCTCGCGATGTGGCAAGAGATCCCGTGGCGCGAGCCGATCGACGAGCCGGAGCGCGCGCTGATGGAGCGGACCGAGGCCGAGCTCGCCGCCGCGCATGCCGCCGGGATCACCGACCTGCCGTACGAGGCCTGGGCCGAGCTGCTCGGCTACCTCGGCCGCGACGACGCCGCGGCGAAGCCGATCTACGAGCGCGCCGGCGATCGTCCCGCGACGATCGGCTATCGCCGGCTCGACATGGAGATCGCGTTGTCGGGCGGCTGGGTCGTCCAGGTCCCCGGCTCGTTCGCCGGGCGCTGGGAGGACGACGGCGCGCGCTACTGGGCGAGCGACGGCGATCGCGCGATCGAGTTCACCAGCCTCACCGCTGAAGGCGAGACCGACTCCGCGAAGCTGCTCGCCGTCGCGCCCGAGGTTCACCCCGCGCTCGACCGGTTCACCGACGGCGACCGCTGTGGCCGTGCCGAGGTCTCCGACGAGGACCACGTCCATATCGTCCACGGCCTCGTGGCCCAGGCGCCGCACGTCGCGATCCTCACGCTGAAGGGCGAACAGAAGCACGAGGCGTGGGCGCTCGCGACCTGGAAGACACTGCGCCGCGAAACCTAGAGCCAGCTAGAGAACGACGTGCGCGGTCGAGTGCGGCACCGGCTTCGCGAGGTAGACCGGCGCGTTCCACACCGCCTCGGTGACACAGTCGCGCAGCGCGGCGCTCGGTGCAGCCACCACGACGTCGACGATCTCGTGGAGCGTGAATTCGAGATCGATCGTCACGCGTGCGTCCGCGTGACAGGTGGCGATCGCCTGCGCGAGCTGGTCGTCGAGCGACCTCAGCATCGAGATCCGCGGCGCACCGGCGAACCCGCCCCCGCCGGAGCCGCCGGGGCCGTCGCAGCCGCAGTACGAGCCCGACACCCCGCTGACGCTGGTCGCGTCGCTGTAGCCGTCGGGACCGCCCCAGGTCGCGATCAGCGACCACGCTTGATCGACGGCGCGCGCGGCGAACGAGACCTCCTTCGCGACGCTGTCGTCGACGCGCATCTGGAAGCCGACGAGCGTGCGCGCGAGCGCGAGGTGCTCGCCCGGATCCGGCGCGATCCGGCGCTCGACGGGATGGTTCCACAACAGACCGTGCAGCGTGATCGCGCCGAGCCCGCCCTTGCCGTCGCCGAACCACTCGCAGCTGTCGCCCTCGGCGAGGTCGAGCTTGCGAAACTCGCGGTCGGCGCGCTCGTGCGGGCATGCGCGTGCGAGCTGAGGGGCGTCGCCTTCTTGCCAGGCGCCGCCGGCGATCGAGACTTTCTCGAGCGTGATCGGACGAACGAGGACGAGCGCGTCGGCGCGGCCGTCCTCGGTGTGGCCGTGCGCGGCGAAGCCCTCGCTCGCGAGCGCGAGCTGCGCGAACGCGCTGCCGTCGTCGCGCTCGACGGTCGGATGGACGGGTTCGGGCCCGCCGCTCCACGCGAAGGTGTCGACGGCCTCGTCGATCCCGACGACATGGACGAGCGTGCGGGCGGGGAGCACCGCACGCAGGACCTCCGGCTTCAACCCGTTGACGCGGTCGCCGAGCCGGTCGTCGCTGAACAGCACGACCCGCCGCGTGCCCTCGATCGGCGCGAGCCAGCGCGCGGCCTCGACGAGCCCTGCATCGACGTTCGAGCCGTTCTGCTCGGTGAGGTTCGCGAGCTCGCGGGCGATCGTCGCGCTCGCCGCACTCGCGGTGGTCCACCCGGGGAACAAGGCGCGGGGCTTGCGCGCGTACAGCACGACCTGGACCTGGGTGGCCGGTGCGTGCGCGAGATAGGACTTGATGATCGCGGCCTCGGTCACGAGCTCGCGGCTCTCGACCGAACGCGAGATATCGACGACGAACACGGTATGCAGATCCGCCGGCACCGCGGCGAGCTGGTTGCCGAGCGCGACCTCGAGGTGCGCGATCGAGCCATGCGCGAGGTCGAGGCGCTCGGCCCGCGTCGCGATCTGCGGCCCGACCTCGTGCGTCGGCTCGCGCCACGCGATCCACGCGCGCGCCGGATGCTCCTCGGCTTCCCAGCTCTCCTTCGGCGCGGGCTGGCAGCCGTCCGCGACGACCTTCAAGCTCCGCTCGATCGATGGCCGCCACGCCGGCGCGATGGCGACCATGCGCTGATCGCGATGAAAGCAGGTCGGTGCATCGACCTCGAGATCGATCGTCAGCACCGTCGCGCGCGACGCGGCCACGAGGGCGGTCATGCCGAGCCATTTCTCCGCCCCCGGGAGGACCTCGACGGCCCAGCCGCGCCGCCGGCCGGGCTTCGCGTCGGCCACCGCACCGAACCGCGCGTCGGCTCGCTCGGTCGGCTCGAGCTCGAGGCGGCGGGTGCCCCCGTCGCCGGCGACGACCGCACCGGTGACCACACCGCCGTCCGGGAGCGATAGCTCGAACGCGTTCCAGCTGCTCGGCCCGACCGGGCGAAGCCGGTAGCGGATGACGAGCTTCGCGGTCGCGCCCTCGAGCCGGCCGTGGATCCAGTACGGCTCGGGCTTGCGATCCTCCTCGCGCGGGAGGAGTGCCTCGGGCAGTGGCGGGCCGTCCTCGTCGGAGGCCTCCGGTTCGGGCGCCGGCGGATCGGGCAGCGCGTGCGCGATCGCGTCGTTGACCCTCTGATTGGTCGCCAGCACCGTCCCGATCACCGTCTTGTCGGGCGCGGCGGCCGCAGACCCGACGAGCACGAGCAAGATCGCGAGCCGGGGCATCGAGCGTGTGACAGCGACGGTGGCCGTCCGGTTCCGGGAACCTTTCGCGGTAGGGTGTGGACATGGACGACTATGGGGTCTCGCCGTTCCAGATGATGCGCATCCTCGGACCGGTGATCGTGATCGGCCCGATGCTGCTCGCGATGCTCGTGTCGGGCCCGTTCGTGCTGTACCCGATCGCGCGCTGGCGCCAGCACCGCAGCGGCATCACCGATCCGCAGCTCGGCCTCAAGAGCGCGCTCGAATACTTCCGGATGCTCGCGTTCCAGCTCGGCCTGCTCGGCGTGCTGCTGATCGTCTACGCGATGCTGTCGAAGATGCCCGGCGAGGAGAAGGGCGATCTCTATCGCACCGGCTTCGGCCTGTTCGTGCCGACCGCGATCCTGTTCGCCGTCCATCACGCGATGCTGCGCAAGACGAACCAGGCGCAGTTCACCGGCCCGCGCAGGTTGTTCAGTGGCTACAACCTCGTGATCACCGGGCTGTGCGGGATGCTCGCGTTCATCCTCGTGTTCGAGGCGCTGTTCGCGAAGGGCTCGAGCGGTGACTTCGGCCGGTTCGCCGCCGCGGCGCTCGTCGTCTATGGCGGCGCGTGGGCCGCGTGCGGGATCCAGTTCGCCAAGCTCGTGCGCGACGACGCGACCGCGCCGCCCGCCGCGCCGCCCCCCGTGCGCGACCAGGCCGCGAGCCCGCCGCCGGCGGCGCCGACCTCGGGCTTGCCGTCGCTCGGCGGTGGGTCGTTTCCGCCGGTCGACAGGCCGTAGCAAAACCTGACAATAGGCTGACAAGCGGGATTGATACGACGAGCTCATGCAGCTCGTCATCCCGACCACCGCCCCCTTCTCGTTCGCCCAGACCCTCGCGTTCTCGTGCCGGTTCGCGCCGCTCGAGACCGCCGCGATCGTCGAGGCGGATCGCCTCGTCGCCGCGTTCGCGCACGGAGGTCGCGGTTGGAGCTGCGAGCTCCGCGAGCACGCTCACCAGCTCACGGTCACGCTCGCCGATGACGCCCCGCGCGCGCTCGCCGATCGCGCCGCGGCGCTGGTCGGCGCGCGCGACGATCTTCGCCCGTTCTACGCGCTCGCCGAGCAGGACCCCGCGATGCGCGAAGTGATCCGCAACCTCCACGGGCTTCACCAGGTCCGGTTCCTCGGGCTCGAGGAGATCGCGGTGTACTGCGTGATGATGCAGCGCACGCCGATCCGGACCGCGGCGGCGTACAAGCAGCGGTTCCTCGCGCGGTTCGGTCACGCGGTCGACCACGACGGCCGCACGCTGCGCGCGATGCCCGAGCTCGCGGAGCTCGCCGAGCTCGATGCCGATCAGATCGCGGATGCGATCGGCCATCGCCCGAAGGCGGAGCGGATCGCGAGCGTGGTCCGCGCGATCCACGCGCTCGGCGAGCCGTTCCTCGCGACCGCGCCATACGCCGAAGCGCGCGACGCGTTGCTCGAGATTCCCGGCATCGGGCCGTTCTCCGCCGGTGCGATCCTCCTGCGCGGGCTCGGTCGGGTCGACGAGGTGCCGTCGCTCGAGATGTTCGAGGAGCCCGGCCGCACGATCTACGGCGCGCGGTGGAATCCGGATCGGATCGCGCAGCGCTACGGGGCGACGATCGGGACCTGGGCGTTCTACCTGAAGACCGCGGCTGGGCGCGCGATGGTAGCCTCGCGCGCATGAAGGTCGCGATCCTCGGTTCGGGTGTGGTCGGCGAGACGCTCGCCAACGGGTTCCTGCTGCACGGTCACGCGGTGATGCGCGGCTCGCGCGAGCCCGACAAGCTCGCGGCGTGGAAGCAGGGTGCCAAGGGCGACGCGTCGACCGGTACGTTCGAGGACGCCGCGCAGTGGTGCGAGCTCGCCGTGCTGTGCCTGAGGGGCAGCGCGGCCGAGACCGTCGTCGATGCGCTCGGCGCGGCGCTCGCCGGCAAGGTCGTGCTCGACACGACGAACCCGATCGCCGAGGGCACGACGCCGAAGAACGGCGTGATCCAGTACTTCACGCAGCAGAACGAGTCGCTGATGGAGCGGCTGCAGAAGGCCGCGCCGAAGGCACGCTTCGTCAAGTGCTGGAGCTCGGTCGGCAGCGTGCTGATGGTCAACCCGAAACTCCCGGCGACGCCGACGATGTTCATCTGCGGCAACGACGCGGGCGCGAAGGCGACGACGACCGAGATCCTCACCCAGTTCGGCTGGGAAGCGCTGGACTGCGGCGCCGTCGAGAGCGCCGGACCGATCGAGGCGCTGTGTCAGCTGTGGTGCATCCCGGGCATGATCCGCAACGACTGGACGCACGCGTTCAAGATGCTCTGGCCGGCGCCGTGACTCAGGCCTTCGCTGCGGGCTCGTCGGTCTTCGGCTCGGGCGGCATCACGATCTGATCGTTCTTCCGCTCGCCGATGACGCGATAGCCCTCGGCCTGGCGCAGCTTGACGACGCGCAGCGCGTGCTCGACGAGTGCGGCCTCGTTCGCGAACTCCTGCTCGAGGCGCGTCTGGGTCTCACCCTGACCGCCGTGGATGATCAGCTTCGTTTCGATCAGCGTCAGCGTCAGCTCGACTTCTGCGCGCTGCATGACGATCTGGTGCCGGACCATTTGCCGACGAGTTAACACATTTTTGGAGGTCAGTCACCCCACCGCATCGCGATGGCAAACAGCGTCCCGACCCCTCGATCGATCGCGACCGCCCGGAGCCCGAGGTCGAACGCGAACGTCTGGTGGTTGCGAAGGAGCGTGTAGCCGGCGCGGAGGCCGGCGTACGCCTCGGGCAGCGCGCGGGATCTGGCGTCGGCCGTGATCAGATCGGCACCGACGCCGGCCTCGCCGTCGACGAACAGCCGGATCTGCGGCAGGATCATCGTCGAGGCGAACGTACGACGGAGCCCGAGCTCGAGGTGATGGCCATCCCCGAACTGCTCGGGATCGCCGGAGCGCTCGAGCCACATCCAGCGATACGCGGTGGTCGCATACCAGCCGTGCGCCAGGTGCTGCTCGAGCTCGAGTCCGACGCCGTACGCGAACGTGCGGTGATCGAGCGGCAGGATGCCGAGATCGAAGTCCCAGCCGACGCGCTGATCGTCGGCGCTCGCGACGCCGGCGAACAGGCAGAGCGCGAGGAGCGCGCGCGTCACCATCCGAACACGAACCCGAATTCGAACCCGCCGCTCAGGTTGCTGCCGCCGGCGTCGCAGGTCGCGCCGCGGCACGCCACCAGGCCGGTCCGCTCGTCGGGCGTGAACAGGAGCAAGACCTCCATCCGGGTCGTGAGGTCGTGGACCTTCGCGGCGCGGATGTCCCAGCCGACGCCGACGCCGAGATCGGGGCGAACGATCCGGGTGTGATCCTCGAACGCGTAACGCTCGATCCCCACGGTCGCCGCGAGGCTCATCTCGATCAAGCAGTCGGGCTCCGGGGTGAACTGGCGGGCGAGCCAGCGGACCTCGGCGCCCCCGCGCAGCCGGGACCCATCGATCGCCATCTCGAGCGCCGGCGTGGTCGCGGTGTTGCCGATGCCGGTCGTCCCGGCCTTGCCCTCGACGAAGATCTGCCAGCGGCCGCTGGCGAAGCCGAGCTGGACGAGGCCATCGACCCCGCCCTCGGTCCGGGTCGCGACCCGGCTGACGTGCGAGCCAACCCCGGCGGCGAGGACGAGGTGGCCGTTCGGGACGAGGGGGTCCGCCGCGGCCGCACCCGCGGTGCAGATCACGATCGCCATGGCAAACCGACGCCGCACGTCCCCAGAGACGCACGACACCTGGCGCCGGTCTATTCTTGGCGCATGACCGTGAAGTGGCTCGGGCTCGCGACGCTGGTGGCGTGCAGCTCGCCGGCGCCGTTGCCGGATGCACCGAGCTCGCCGTGGAGCCTCGGCCCGCCGCTCCCGTCGCCGCGTCTCGAACCGGGCGTCACCGCGCTCGGGCAGCGCGTCGCGGTCGTCGGTGGCTTCGACAGCGATCAACAAGCAGGCCTCGACGTCACGACGCACGCCGACGTCCTCGACACGTTCACGATGAAGTGGTCCGCGTTGCCCGACGCGCCGGTCGCGCGCCATCACGTCCAGCTCGCCGCGGTCGGCACGACGCTCTACCTCCTCGGCGGGCTCGATGGTGCGCCCGACGCGAGCATGAACTATCCCGCGCGCGGCGATTGCTACGCGCTCGACACCGGCGAGGCGACGCCGGCGTGGCGCGCGATCGCGGCGATCCCCGCCGGGTTCGAGCGTGGCTCGGCGGCGGTGGTCGTCGCGCCGCCGCGGATCTATCTGTTCGGAGGTGCGTCGACGACGGACGCGATCGCGTCGAACGTCGTCTACGACACGACGACCGATACGTGGCTCACCGATGCGGTTCCGGATCTTCCCGCGAAGCGCTCGCACCCCGCGGCGATCCGTCGCGTAGACGGTGGGTTTGCCGTCGTCGGCGGTCTCGGGGGGCTCGCGTCGGACACCGCGCAGAGCGAGGTCTACGTGCTGCCGAGCGGCGCCGCTGCGTGGGCCACCGGCCTCGCGATGCCGGAGCAGCGC
>Ga0307509_10010617_pt1 | contig 11246 bp, 12 predicted proteins | sample 10_EM_MG_FD_202245 | JGI IMG/M metagenome (GOLD analysis project Ga0307509, IMG submission 202245) | Populus trichocarpa ectomycorrhiza microbial communities from riparian zone in the Pacific Northwest, United States - 10_EM | ecosystem: Host-associated > Plants > Roots > Unclassified | place... | reverse complement strand
ACCCGAAACCTCGGACAGACTGCGCGAGTTTTCGGGCGACGTACTGCGCGTAGGGCATTCGCCCCGAAGCGGGAACGTACTCGTCATCAGACAGAATGCAGCGAAACGCGGCCTCCACGAAATTCCGTTCATCGAGCGAGAGGCAGTCACCCATGTTCCGACGGCTTTGCTTGCGAGAGCCCGGGTTAGAGCTCGACCGAAGTGCGCGAGTCATCAAGGGGTGGTTGCCCCAGGTGAATTGATGACTGGACATCGACGGTCGATACTTGCGTGCCGTACGGTGGCGTGCACCGGATTTGATGTCCGTCCGACTCTCTGACTTTCTCATTGCTGCTCCGTGTTGACCGATGTCTGGCTTCCACGCACGGGATATCCGGCGCGAAGCAACGCGACATCGGGGGTCACGAATCCAGGCAGACGAGGCCGAGACGGTAGGCCTTGTGCACCGCCTCGGTCCGAGAACGCGAACTCAGCTTGGACATGATGGCGCGAACGTGTGTCTTCACCGTGCCCACGGTGACATCGAGGTCGCGTGCAATCGCCTTGTTGCAGTCACCGAGTGAGAGCAAGCCAAGAACCTGCATCTCGCGATTCGTGAGATCCTCCAAAGTGAGCGACTCAGCCAGATGTGCAGCGACTCCGGCCGAAATATGGCGTCGCCCGGCGGCCGCCGCGGAAAGAGCCGCGCGAATCTCTTCAGTGGCAGCTGTCTGGCCGACGAATCCGCACGCGCCGCTCTTCACTGCCTCTCGAACGATGTGAGGCTGATTGGCGTCCGTCATGAGGACGGCTCGGATCCTTGGCGCTGCCGCACCAAGCGCCTCCATGAACTCCCGAATGTGCTGCCGACCGATGAACGGGTCCACGAGCGCAACGCCTGCGCGTACAAGTGCGCAGCACTCCAGAAACCGGTCAAGCGAGCAGGCAGTACCGGCGAGACTGAGGCCCGCGGTTTCGGACACGAGTGACTCCAAACCGCAGAGGAGGGCGGGTGACGAAGCGCCGATCACCACCATGGTCCCTAGTGCGGAACTCGTGGGACATGCGGCAAGTGACGGGGTGTGCGATGTGAACATGGTCGCACCCCGGGGGCGTGGATTGTCGGTGTTCGATGAGTCGTCTCGAGAAAAGACATTCCAGCTTGGGATCGTGTCCGCTGCCAGGGACTGCGTCTGCAGATCGTCCATGTGCTACTCCTGAAGTCTTGCAATCACTCTATGCATTTGCCCTTCGAATCACCTGCGCAGTTATGACGTGCCTAGTACGAAACGTGCAGGGAGTAGTCGGAGATCCGCCGGCAGTCGGTGGATGGCGGCTGGTTGAGCCGTGGAGATGGAGCGCTGCCGTTCCTCCCAATCTCGATCGAAAGTGAGAGCGACTGGCACGCCGGTGGATCAGGCGAAGTGCCTCGCTTGTGCCGAATTGATCCAGCAGGTCTGAACGAATGAAATCTCTGGCAACTCGTGCGAGAGGAGGTTCAGGATGCTCCAGCAGGCAAGCAGCCACAGGCAGTTGCGGTGGCTCCATGCGCCGTCTGCGCGGCACAGCGCAGTCCTGAGGGCAAGTCTGCTTGCTGCCGGCAGTGTTCTGGTCGTCGACTCAGCAGTCGCGCAGCGCGGACTGACGCCGGCGACCGTGTTCATTCAGGCGGGGTCCGCTCGCCATACCCACGAGATCTCGACAGGAGTCACATGGGACTGGGCAAGGCAATGGACTGTGGGGAGTGGATCTCTGAGTAGCTACTACGAGACGTCCATTTCGGAATGGTCATACCCAGACACTGATGGCCGCAGGTCCGCATGGCTTGGCCAGGTCGGACTCATTCCGGTTTTTCGCTACAGGCCGGCAAGCGGAACGGCCGCCTGGTTCATGGAGGGCGGTGTCGGGATCACGTTCACGACAACGCTCTACGAGACGGAGCGAAAGCGATTCTCGACGAGTTTCAACTTCGGTGACCACATCGCGGTGGGACGAAATCTCGGTGAACGTCGCGAGCACGAGATTTCCCTGCGCGTCGAACACTTCTCGAACGCGGGAATCAAGCATCCGAATCCCGGCGAGAACTTTCTGCAGATTCGCTATTCGTATCGATTTCAGTAGCGGATTTCGTTCGGTGTTCTCGTCACGATCGCCTGTGGCCGCTGCCGTCTTTACAACTCATGCAGCCTTCAGGGGAGTTCGCCCGTGGTGTTTTCGATTGAGCACAGCAGGACAGCCTATTGGGCGGACTTCGCTGTCTATGGCCTTATCGTTTTGGGGCTGGCCGTGTGCTTGCCCCTGTTCGGACCTCGGCAGCAGTGGATGAGTCTCGTCGCCTTCTTGGCTACCGGTGCAATGGGATGGACTTTGATCGAGTATGGAATGCATCGCTATGTTCTGCATGGATTGGAGCCGTTTCGAACCTGGCACGCGAGGCACCATGAGCGACCCAGGGCGCTCATCAGCGCCCCGACTGTGCTCTCAGCCGTGCTGATTGCAACGTTCGTATTTCTCCCCGGACTGCTGCTCGGGGACCGATGGCGGGCGACCGCACTGACCCTGGGTCTGACTGCCGGCTATCTGGTGTACTCGGTGACGCACCACGCCACCCATCACTGGCGCGCCGACAGCATTTGGCTGAAGCAGCGCAAGTTCTGGCATGCCAAGCATCATCACTCCTTGCGGCCTGGCTGCTACGGCGTGTCGTGTTCGTTTTGGGACCATGTGTTTGGCAGCACCGGACGAGATGGAGATTCAGCTTGACCTTCAATGGCGGCGGAGCCGGGACTCACAGCCGGTTCTTGCCTGGCGGGCGCGCCGCTGTCGCGCGGGATTCAACCTCCTCGAGTGCCGCCATCGTTCTTATCCGAGGCGGCGCTTGTTCTGACCGTCCCGATCGCTCGCCAGCACCAGCCCTGTCGCACTGAACAGATCCTGGGCGAAATGGATGGCATCGCGAAAACCACATCGCGCGGCGATTTCTTCAGAGCCGACTTCATCGAACGCGCGGGACATCAGCATCCTCTTGGCGATACCCACCCGCGTGGCCGCAAGAACGGTACCAAACGACTCACCAAAGCTGGCGAGAGTCTCGTGAAGACTCTGCGCTTCAATGCCCGTTGCTGTCGCTACATCATCCGCGGTGAGCATGACCTCGGCGCAGCGCTGGGCAACGCAATCCTGGATGCGACTGCGAAGAGAGCTTGTTCCCGGCGTTGGGTGTTTGGTTTCACCGCTCACGTGGAAGGCTGCAATTGCAAGCAGGGCCCCTACTTGTTCAGCGAGCACGTTTGCCGGGACCGGCGAGTTAGCTGCAAATTCTGGAGACAGCTGAGACACGAACGTCGAGAGGCCAGCTCCCCAACGCGACCTGAGTGGAATTCGGCGACCCACCATGGCATCCGGTGTGTGCAGCCATCGACGTACCCATTCCTCGGGCAGATCGAGAGTGACGAGGGCATAGAACCCCACATCGAGCGAGTGCGCTCTGCGCGTGTCGATAAGCACTGCGTCGCCAGGAAGAAGTCTCGTGCGCTCAGGGTGTGTCACGGTGCACGGGGAGGAAAGATTCAGCATCAGGTAATACCTGTTTAGCCGACTGCGGGAAATCTCACGGCTTCCCCTGTCGACACGATGAGGCCGACCCGTCATGCGCAAAAGCGAAAGCGGCCCGAGCTCGGTGATTGCGAATGCTGCGCTGAATCGCGACCGATTTCGGCAGGTCACGTTCATCGGAATCAATGCCGAAGAGGCTGCCTCCATGTAGTAATCCAGTCGATCCGCACGGCACACGTCAGCGGTCGACCAGCGGCGTATTTCCGTCGTTGAGCGTTCAGACATTGCTTCTTGTGGTTGTGGGCATGGCGAGGACTTCGGCGACAAGACGTTGCATCGGGGAGTCTTTGAGACGTCGACTCGCGCGGAGTCTGCCCGCAACGCCATAGCGCGTGCGGCTCGTGGGTGACAAGCAATAGCGGAAAAATCGCCCGTACGCGCCATGTGGTGGCCGTCTGCGTCAGGCAACGTGCATAGCGGTGTTGCGAGCTTGCCCGCTTTGCCGATTGAGAGCGCGCGCGACCATCGTCGTACCTGGCTGATTCCGTTCGTGCCGCGGCACGCGGCTTCTCGACAGCTGGGGAGATGAGTTTCCTGCCTGTCCGGATCAGGCCATTTATGACACCTGGCTTGGCGCGCAGAGACCAGCCGCACCGGTGGCGCTATCTAGAATCCGGTTGTCGGAACTGAAGAAGCAAGTCACCATGAGACGCGCTGCGGCTGCAGAGGTCTTTCGACGCTCCACCGAGAATGTCGTGGCGCCTCGGCACGTCGAACGCCGCCGGGACATGCAAGCGACTGACGGCTCTTGCCTGCCCTGCGGTTCGGGTTGGGGATCGCCGTCCCGCGGGCGCTCGATGAGCGTGGGTAGCTTTCCAACCTGCAAACGTCTTCGGTTCGCTGCGGGGCATTGAAGAGACAAGCATGGTGTCGCCCGCGATCGCCCGCTGGACAACCGACGAAGTCTCGCCGACGCAACGATTTGACTACTACGCTGATGCGTTGGGTTCCGCCATGGTTCCGATGCAGGTGTCGAGTCACGCACCCGCCGCCTTCAGGTCGGAGATGGAAGTGGCAGACCTCGGGGCAATGTCGGTCATTGCTCAGCGTGGCAGTGCCCACCGTTGCTATACCGAGCGAAGTGATCTGGATAGAAAGAGCGAGCGCAGCTTCCACATCGTCACCAATCTGATTTCACCCTGGGGCCTGACGCATCGGGGCAGAATCCGCCTCAATGCGTGTGATGCGGTGCTGGTCGACACCGAATTCACCCACAGCATCGAGATGGAGTCTGACTATCAAGTCGTGAACATCAAGTTCTCCGAGAGTTGGCTGCGCCAGTGGGTTCCCGCTCCGGGCGCCTTGGTTGCCCGCCGGATCCCTGCCGACTCGGGTTGGGGACGCGCGTTGACGTCGTTTGCGGCGCAACTCTCGCCGAAGTTCGTCGTCCGCTCGCCGCTTCCGAAATCGGTCATCGTCGACCACGTCGGCGCGTTGCTCTCACTCATCGCAAATGAAGTGGCGGGTCCCCCTGGCAGCAGACCGCTGCGCGGATACGCTGCGATGCACGAAAAGATCAAGGACTTGACGATTCAGCGATGCGCGGAGCCGGCACTCGGTGCGGAAGATATCGCGAAGTCACTCGGCATCTCGACTCGAACGGTGCACCGATGTTTCGCATCATTCGGTGGCACTTTCGGCGCGAGTCTGATGTCGGCCCGCGTCAGCCTCGCCACGCGAATGCTCGAATCTCCACTGTTCCGACGATTGACGATCGCCGAGGTCGGAAGGCGCGCCGGGTTTGCGGACGCGTCTCACTTCTCTCGCGTCCTGCGTGCGCGAACGGGCGTGCTGCCTTCCGAGATCAGGGTGGGCCAATCGCCGTTGTCCGACTCGCGCGGCGACGAGGCGGCGTCTTGAGATGACCTCTTCCGCCGCACCCTCCGTGTTCAGGTGGTCCACCGATGAGGTGCCGCCAACCCAACGGTTCGACTACTACGCGGATGCATTGAGTTCCTCTCAGACACCGATGAGCCTCTCGAGTGAGAACCCATCGTCATTCATGGCCAAGATGGAACTTGCAGAGTTGGGATCCCTGTCCCTCATGCGCCAGATCGGCAGCGGCAACCGGGCGACGCGAGGACCCCGTGATATCGCACGCAGTACCGAGCGGAGCTTTCACCTTCTCGTGAACTTGACTTCACCTTGGACGCTGAACCACGTCGGCCGGACTCGACTCAGACCGGGGGACGCGGTCTTGGCCGACTCGGCGTTTGGCTACGACCTCGACCTCCCCAGCGCCTACGACGTCGTGCACATCAAGTTGTCCGAAGCTTGGCTGCGGCAATGGGTGCCCGCGCCGGGACTGCTGGTCGGGCGCCCCATACCTTTCGACTCGGGGTGGGGCCGCGCATTGACTTCCTTCGTCGCGGAACTGTCGCCGAGGTTGGTGAGCGAATCCGCTCTGCCGGCATCGGTCGTCAGCCAGCACGTGGGTGCCCTGCTGTCCATCATTGCCGACGAGACAAGTCGCAGCGGCCAGCGGCCGACGCCCGGACAGAAGGGGCTGTGCCCCCAGATCATTGAATCGATCGCCCAGCGTTGCGGCGAAAGCCTTCTCACGGCCGAGTCGGTGGCGGTGCCGCTTGGCATCTCCGCGCGCACACTGCACCGGAGCCTGGCCGCGTTCGGATTGACGTTCGGCGCGGCGCTGATTGCCGCTCGGGCGCAGTTGGCCATGCGAATGATCGAGTCGCCTTTGTGCCGGCGTCTCACCCTCGCGGAGATCGGGCGCAGGGCAGGCTTCGTCGACGCGTCGCACTTCACCAGGGTGATTCGCGCCCGCGAAGGTCGGACGCCCTCAGAACTGCGCCATAGTCTCGCTTCGCCGCGAAGCGGACAGCGACACCATGGACTTAACGGGAATGAGTGACCTGCTTCGCCCCAGCATCGTTCGTTGGTCCACCAACGAAGTGCCGATGTCGCAGCGTTTCGACTACTTCGCCGACGCACTTTCGTCGGCGGTTGTTCCCATGTGCGTTGACGGTCAACCGGATGGTCAATCGGACAGTCTGTTCAGAGCCGAGATGACGATGGCCGAGGCAGGGCCGGCGACGATCATTCGCCAGACCGGAAGCGCCCACCGCTCGTATCGTCGCGCCAGCGAAATTGCCCGGAGCGACGAGCACGCGTTCCATCTGGTCATCAATTTGATGTCTTCATGGAGGATCACCCATCCTGACCATGTCCACCTGAATGCTGGCGACGCCGTGCTGATCGACTCCACGCGTGGACATGATTTGCGAATCGAGTCTGACTATGACGTCGTACACCTCAAGCTGTCCGATGAGTGGGTGCGTCGCTGGATTCCTTCGCCGGCGACTGTTGTCGGACGCAGGCTACCGTCCGACTCCCCTTGGGCACGTCCACTGATTTCATTCGCATGTCAGCTGTCCCCGCAGTTCGTTGTGGACTCGCCACTTCCGGTTCGAGTTGTCACCGATCAGGTCGGCGCGTTGTTGGCTCTTGTGGCCAACGAGGTGACCTGCAATTCGAGGCGACCTGCGCCGAGTGACTTCGACTGCCGGGTTCGGATCCAAGACTGTATCGTGCAGCGATGCGCAGAGCCCGCTCTGACGGCAACCGAAGTCGCATCGTCGCTCGGCATGTCGGTTTGGGCCCTTCACCGGAGCCTCGGAAGGTTTGGCGAGACGTTCGGAAGTAGTCTGATGAAGGTGCGGACCGATGTGGCGCTCAGGATGCTGGAGTCAGCCATCTTCAGGCAGCTGAGCATCGCTGAAATCGGCAGGCGAGCCGGCTTTGCGGATCGGGCGCAGTTCGCGCGTGTGCTTCGCGCTCGATCCGGACGGACGCCGTCGCAGATACGCCTGGACAACGCGATCCCGTTGGTGGACTGACCGCGACACGACTTCCCATGCGACCGGAAAGCAGTGGCGCGCAGTAGCCGGGACGACGGCGTCTCAACCGTCCATCGAGCGCCGGCACCGGATCTGCAGAGGCATCTGACCGACTCGTCTTCTCATCACGCGTGTGAGCTGCGAATACGCCCGACCAGCGCTCCGGCGTCGGCACCCACTGAGGCAGCCAGTCGGGATGCAGCATCAGATTGATGTTCGTGTGCATAGCAAAGATGCGCCAATCAACACAACGGTATCCAAGACTCTGTCAAGGACTCGGTTGACCATGGCCGTGCGTCTCTCGAGGCGCGCCACTCAACCCTCTAGGAGATTCCATGAAGCAAGACATTCGCGCGGGCAGGCAGAACGTTCGGTATAGCCTGGCCTTTGCGCCACTGGCGATGTTGGTCGCCTCGCACCTGTCGGCGTCGGCCGCATCCGGTGATGCCCAGACCACGCCTGCCGAACTCGTGGATTCAATGAACAGCCTGTTCGGCAAGCAGACCTACGGCCGCGCAATCCATGCCAAGGGTATCGTGCTGGAGGGCCGCTTTGCGCCGAGCCGCGAAGCCTCCTCGCTGTCCAAAGCAATACATCTGCGCAGCGGGCAGGTTCCCGTGCTCGTGCGCTTCTCGAACTTCGCCGGTATCCCAACGATCTCCGACACGGATCCCCTGGCCGCACCTCACGGTATGGCGATCAAGTTTCAGCTCGCCGGCGGAACAGAGACCGACATCGTGAGCCACTCGTTCAATGGCTTCCCGACGTCGACTGCGGCGGAGTTTACGCAGTTGCTCCAGGCGCTCGGTACGAGCGGCCCGGGGACGCCGGCACCCACCCCGGCCGACAAGTTCCTCGCCACCCACCCGATTGCCAAGAGCTTCTTGACGACGCAGGCGCCGCCGCCGGTGAGCTTCGCGACGCTGCAGTATTACGGCGTCAACAGCTTCAAGTTCACCAACGCCGCAGGACAGTCGCGGTTCGGTCGCTATCAGATCGTGCCGGCCGCAGGAGAACAGTCACTTCCACAGCAGCAACTCGCCAACGCCGACAAGGACTATCTCGAGCAGGAGATCGGTCCGCGTGTCACAGCCGCGCCAGTGCACTTCGTCCTCCAAGTTCAACTGGCAGAGGCCGGTGATCGCATCGACGATCCTTCCGTCGCGTGGCCGAAAACCCGACCTGTGGTCAAGCTGGGTGAAATCACTGTCACCCGCGTGGTGGCCGACAGCGACGCGGCCGAACGCCGCCTGATGTTCACCCCAACAGCTGTGCTGGAGGGCATAGAGCCAGCCGACCCCATGATCACGATGCGCGGCGCTGCCTACGGCATCTCCTACGGGCGCCGCCACGCACCCTGAACTATGAGACATCTCCATTGCGGGCACGCGATCCAATGGCAATCGGAAGGCGAGGCGATAGACCCGCACGACCGGGTCTACGGCATTCCATGGCCCATGATGGTCATCTTGCTGCTGGCCTTTGTCGGCGGTCCAATCTATGTTGGCCTGACGATGTTCGGCACGCCCGAGGAGGTGGAAGCAATGCCAGCGATGAATCGCCGGCATGAAATGGGTAAGGTCGCGACATGTCTTTCGATTCGACGACAGTGCGCGGAAGCCGGTCACTCTCGACAGCTGGTTGAGACAGGCGCCGAAACGGTGAGATGCCTCTCTTCGTATTTGCACACCTCGGATGGGTCCGCGCCAATTCAGAAGGTGAAGCGCAGTCCGCCTGAGAGCTCTGTGATGTCGTTGTCCGATGACGTGGTGATTCCGGTCGGCAACGCGAACGAGGCTCGACCTGTGCCCGCGTGGTCGTCATTCTTGAACCTGGTCAATGACGAGTACAGCGTTGCGCGCTTGGACAACGAATACTCCCATCCAACGCCGAACGCTTGCGTCTTCGCGTCCGCGAGGTACTTGGGTTTGCTCTGAACGTACTGCACCTTCACCCGTTGCGCTCCGAACCGGTAGTCGGCCCCCAACCACCAGCCCGAGCCATCCTGATCGGCTTCGCTGCGATCGTTAACGTTCAGATAGCCGCCTACTGCGCGCCAACTGTCGAACGCGTAAGTCGCTGCGATCGTGGTCGTGCGCCGCGCTGCGTTGGCCTTGATGGGGCCACCCTTGTCGTCGAGGACAGACAGTGTCAGGGTCACCGGACCCGCGCCGTAGTGGCCCCAGAGATCGAGCAGGCGGTTGTCCCGCGTTCCCCCTGAGACCTCGCCAAGACCGACAAGCACGCCGCCCCGAAGCCCGTTCCACTCCGGCGACTCGTAGCGCCCTGAGTTGTTCACTCGGATCGGGCCGCCGTTTCCCGCCGCGCTATCGGTCGTGCCGCGGACGGGTTCGTATCCCGCAAAGCCACCGATCACGCCGGTGCTCGGGCCTGCGGGGAGATTGGAGAACTCGCTGAAGTCGGTGGTCGCGTAGAACAGGCTCGAGTACTGACGGCCGAGCGTGAGCTGGCCCCACGTTTTCGAGCGCAGGCCAACATAGGCCTGTCGACCCCAGAACGCATTCTGGGCGTTGGTGCCATCGTCGATGTTGATTCCGCTCTCGAGAACGAACACGGCGTACAGCCCGTCACCGAGGTCTTCCTGGCCGCGCAAACCAAAGCGTGAACCACCTGTGCCGCCCGATTGCAGGCGGTACAGGTGGCTGGATCCACTCACGTACTGACCGTAAGCGTCGACCACTCCGTAGAGCGTCACGCTGTCTTGCGCTCGTGCGGGAATCGCAAAGATTGCAACGAGTGCCGAAAGCGCCGCGAACGCGGCACGCGTGGTGAGTGTTTTCATGGAGCGCTCCTTCCGTGAGTTGCTTGAATTGGAAAGTCGGCTGGTGGATCTCGGAGGCCGATTTGAACGAGATCGGGCGTGTGTCGATCGGCGTATTCAGTCTCCGCGTCACCAACGGGCCGCAACAACCACCTATAGACTGAGCGCAAGACGCTCGAATGGGATAGACCGCACAGGAGGGCACAGCGGCGACACCGTCTCAGCACGCTGAGGTCAGCGCGAAGTGCTCGAGATCGATTCGACATCACGCAACCGCTTGAACAGCGTCTACATGGGGCTCTTCTTTGTCGAAGGCGCAATAGCTTCGTCCCTCGCTGGCCCTCTGTTTAGCTTCCAGTGGGTGGCGGTCGTGTCGGTCGGCACGGGTCTGCCCTTGGTAGCCTTGGCCGGCTACCTCATGCACGGCCGCGACGCGGTGGGCGATCAATCGCTCGTTGAATCCTCGACGAAGCAGTCCGCGTGACGACTTGTCGATGTCACAAGTCTGTCCTCAGTGGTAGAGACGTCTGCGCAACCTGAGTTAGGCACGTCACCTCGTCATCGTCCACGATGCCTGCTCGTCCGCAGAGCCAGGGCATGGGCTTGCCGCCGCGACCGCTTCATTGCGTACCGCCCGAGCGAAACCTTGTCGCACAGCTCGTGCGCTTTCAACCGAGACTTGGCCGAGGCAATGGCTGAGAGATCATGCAAAGGAAGAGAAATGACGACCCTGTCGGAAGTGCGGCCCTCTTGGGTCACCCGAGTCTTCGGTGCAAAGCTGCTTGGGTGGTTGGCACTGCTGGGACTGAGTGCGGCGTTCCTCAACGGAGGCATCACCAAGGCGATGGATTTCACCGGCGCGGTTGCCGAGATGAAGCACTTCGGGCTTTGGCCGCCGGCACTGGTCGCGGTGTTGACGATCACCTTGGAGCTTGGTGCACCGGCGCTGATTTTGTGTGGCATCTACCGATGGGCCGGCGCCTTGGCCCTCGCGGGCTTCACGCTCTGCACTG
>Ga0307509_10010616_pt1 | contig 11249 bp, 9 predicted proteins | sample 10_EM_MG_FD_202245 | JGI IMG/M metagenome (GOLD analysis project Ga0307509, IMG submission 202245) | Populus trichocarpa ectomycorrhiza microbial communities from riparian zone in the Pacific Northwest, United States - 10_EM | ecosystem: Host-associated > Plants > Roots > Unclassified | place... | reverse complement strand
CTGCACGTCGTCGCCACCAACAACGTGCACTACGCGACGCCCGCCCGGCGCCGGCTCGCCACCGCCCTCGCCGCGGTCCGGGCCCGGCGCAGCCTCGACGAGATCGACGGCTGGCTGCCCGCGGCCGGCACCGCCCACCTGCGCAGCGGCGCCGAGATGGCCCGCCGGTTCGGCGCCTATCCGGGCGCCGTCGAGTACGCCGCCGAGCTGGGCGCCGCGCTCGCCTTCGACCTGCAGCTGGTCGCCCCGCGGCTGCCCGCGTTCCCGATTCCCGAGGCCGGCTACACCGAGATGGGCTGGCTGCGCGAGCTGACCATGCGTGGCGCCCGGGCCCGGTACGGCCTGCCCGAGGAGGTGCCGGAGGTCTACACGAAGCTCGACTACGAGCTGGCGATGATCGAGGAGCTGGACTTCCCCGGCTACTTCCTGGTCGTCTACGACATCGTCGACTTCTGCAAGCAGGAAGGCATCTACTGCCAGGGGCGGGGCTCGGCGGCGAACTCGATCGTCTGCTACGCGCTCGGCATCACCAATGTGGACGCCTTCGAGTACGACCTGGTCTTCGAGCGGTTCCTGGCGCCGGAGCGGGACGGCCCGCCGGACATCGACGTGGACATCGAGTCGGACCGCCGGGAAGAGGTCATCCAGCACGTCTACACCAAGCACGGGCGCCGGCACACCGCCCAGGTTGCCAACGTCATCTCCTACCGGCCCCGCTCCGCCGTACGGGATATCGCCAAGGCTTTTGGTTTCTCACCCGGGCAGCAGGACGCGTGGAGCAAGCAGATCGACCGCTGGGGCGACGTGGCCACCGTGGACATCGACGACATCCCGGAGCAGGTCGTCGCGTACGCCAATGAGTTGCAGACCTTCCCCCGGCACCTGGGCATCCACTCCGGCGGCATGGTGATCTGCGACCGCCCGGTCAGCGAGGTGTGCCCGGTCGAGTGGGGCCGGATGCCCGGCCGCACGGTCCTGCAGTGGGACAAGGACGACTGCGCCGCGATCAACCTGGTCAAGTTCGACCTGCTGGGCCTCGGCATGCTGTCCGCGCTGCACTACGCGTTCGACATGATCGACGGCAAGCTCGACTTCGGCGACATCCGCCCGTCCGATCCCGAGGTGTACGAGATGTTGTGCCGGGCCGACTCGGTCGGGGTGTTCCAGGTGGAGAGCCGGGCGCAGATGGCCACCCTGCCCCGGCTCAAGCCGCGGGAGTTCTACGACCTGGTGGTCGAGGTGGCGCTGATCCGGCCGGGCCCGATTCAGGGCGGCTCGGTGCATCCGTACATCCGGCGCAAGAACGGCGTCGAGAAGTGGGAGATGCCGCACCCCACGATGACCCGGGCGCTGGCGAAGACGCTGGGCGTGCCGCTCTTTCAGGAGCAGCTGATGCAGCTGGCGATGGACTCGGCCGGGTTCAGCCCGCTGGAGGCGGACAAGCTGCGCCGGGCGATGGGCTCGAAGCGCTCGGTGAAGAAGATGGAGGAGATGCGTGACCGCCTCTACCAGGGCATGGCCGCGAACGGGATCATCGGGGAGCTGGCCGACGACCTCTACGTGAAGCTGTGCGCGTTCGCGAACTACGGCTTCCCGGAGAGCCACGCGATCAGCTTCGCGTACCTGGTCTACGTCAGCGCCTGGCTCAAGCGCTACCACCCGGCCGCGTTCTGTGCCGCGCTGCTGAACGCGCAGCCGATGGGCTTCTACTCGCCGCAGTCGCTGGTGGACGACGCCCGCCGGCACGGTGTGGAGGTGCGCCGGCCGGACATCAACCTCAGCGACGCCAAGGCGACGCTGGAGACCACGCCGGAGACCCGGCACAAGAGCGAGGAGAAGGAGCCTCCGCACGCTTGGGGACTGCGGGGCCCGGCCGTCCGCCAAGGGCTTTCCAGCGTGCGTACGGTGGGGGACGAGCTGGCCGGGTCGATCGAGCAGGAGCGGCGCGCCCACGGCCCGTATCGCAGCATGACGGATCTGTCCCGCCGTACCGGCTGCACCGCCACCCACCTGGAGGCGCTCGCCACGGCCGACGCCTTCGCGGGTTTCGGCCTGTCCCGCCGGGAGGCGCTGTGGGCGGCCGGCGCGGCCGCCCAGGACAAGCCGGACAAACTGCCGGGAACCGTGTCCGGTGCCGACGCGCCGATGCTGCCCGGGATGAGCGAGGTGGACCGGCTGGTCGCCGACGTATGGGCGACCGGGCTGTCCCCGGACGCGCACCCGGCGCAGTTCATCCGGGCGGAGCTGGACCGGGTGGGAGCGCTGCGGATCGCCCAGCTGGGCGGGGTAGTGGCCGGCACCCGGATCCGGGTCGGCGGGATCGTCACCCATCGGCAGCGGCCGGCCACCGCCGGCGGGGTGACCTTCGTGAACCTCGAGGACGAGACCGGGATGCTGAACGTGACCTGCTCGCCCGGCCTGTGGCAGCGGTACCGGCGGGTGGCCAGGACCAGCTCGGCGCTGATCGTGCGGGGCCGGCTGGAGAAGTCGGAGGGCGTGCTCAACCTGGTCGCCGACCGGATCGAGGCGGCCACCCCGCCGGTGACGCCGGCGTCCCGCGACTTCCGGTAATCTACCTTTTTATCGGAAAAATCAGGGAAAACATAATGATCCGTACGACAATCGCCCTGGCCGCCGTCCTGCTTGTAGCGAGCCCGGCGTTCGCCACCCAGCCCGACCCCGGTTATGCCGGCGGTGGCGGGCGCGGTCCCGGGGCGAAGCTGACGCTGACCTACATGGCGGAGGCGGGTTTCGCGGACGCGGTCACGCTGGAGTGCGATCCGCCCGGCGGTGGCCACCCGAAACCGGCGGACGCGTGCGCGGAGCTGACCGCGGCCGGCGGCGACCCCGACCGGATCGAGCCCGGGCATGGCGCCTGCATGATGATCTATGCGCCGATCACCGCCGAGATCGCCGGCGACTGGCACGGGACGGCCGTGACCTGGCAGCACCGATACGGGAACAGCTGCGAGATGCGTCGCGCGCTCGGCGTGCTGGTCGCCTTCTGAGACGTCCCGGCCGGCTCAGCTCGACTTGATCTCGCTGCGCATCACCCGGACCACGCCGATGGCGCCCGGCAGGACGACCCAGATGAGCGCCGCCGTGGCGTACTGTGCCCATTCCGTCGCGGTCACGTCGTGCAGGTAGAGGGCGGCCTGCGCCTTCTGCAGGTCCAGCCAAGCGGCCGTCTCCTTGAGCCCCGAGACGGCCGTGAACAGCAGGCTCGACAGGTTCGGCACCACGTAGTAGACGACGATGGCCGCCGCGCTGCTCAGCAACAGCATCCCGTACGCGAGTCCCTGCAGCACGCCGACCAGCAGAACCACCACGATGTCGCGGTAGCCGCCCGGGCCGAAGGACCAGCTGCCGTTGCCGCCGCGCAGCGCCGCGCCGAGCACGTTGCCGATCGCCGCCGAGAGGAACCCGACGGCGACGACCGCGACGCCGAGCAGCAGCGTCGCCGTGCCCTTGGCCAACAGGACGCGCCGACGGTTCGGCTCCAGCGTGAAGGTCAGCAGGCCGGTGCGCTGGCTCCACTCCGTGGTCACGGTCAGGATGCCCAGGATCGGCAGGATGATCCGCTCGGGGCTCGACGTGACGTTGACGAACTGGCTGTACGTGAGGGTCGCCGGCTTCGCGACGACGAGCATCCCGGCCACCACGGCCGGCATCACCGCGAAGATGACGGCCAGCAGCCAGCGGCCGGCCCGGGTGTCGGTGAGCTTGCGCAGCTCGGCCCGCAGTTGCCGGCCGAACGGCACGCCCGGGCGGCCGGTTGTCGCGGTGCTCATCGTCGTGACCCTTCCGTCGAGTCCTCGCGGGCGTGGTTCGCGGTGAGTCGCAGGAAGATTTCTTCGAGGCCGCCGCCCTCGGCGGCTCGCAGTTCGTCGAGGACGACGCCCGCCGCCATCGCGGCGCGGGCCACCTGCTCGGCCGGCGCCGGGACAGTCAGACCGCCCTCCGCGGCGCGGGTGAAGCTGAGCCCGGCGTCGCGCAGGGCCGCGGCGAGAGCCGGCTCGTCGGCGCTGCGGCAGAACGTGCCGGCGACCGCCAGCAGGTCGCTCTTGCGGCCCCGGGCGACCACCGAGCCGCCGCCGATGACCACCAGGTCGTCGGCGAGGACCTCGACCTCGTGCAGCAGGTGAGACGAGAGCAGCACGCTGCCGCCGTCGTCGGCGAACCCGCGCAGGAGGCCGCGCATCCAGTGGATGCCGGCCGGATCCAGCCCGTTGGCCGGCTCGTCGAGGATGAGGACCCGGGGACGGCCGAGCAGCGCGTGCCCGATGCCGAGGCGTTGCCGCATGCCCAGCGAGTAGCCGCCGGTGCGCCGCCTGGCCTCGGCCGGCGTGAGCCCGACCATCGTGAGGACCTCGTCGACCCTCTTCTCCGGGAGATTCAGCACCGTCGCCGCGACGCGCAGCACCTCGCGGCCGGTGCGACCCGGGTGCTGGGCGGACGCGTCCAGCAGCACGCCCGCGTGGCGGCCGGGCTCGGGCAGGCGCCGGTAGTCGAGGCCGAGCACGGTCGCGTGGCCGGCGGTGGGCCTGGCGAGACCGACCATCATGCGCATCGTCGTCGACTTGCCCGCGCCGTTCGGCCCGAGGAAGCCCGTGATCGAGCCCCAGCGGGCGTCGAAGCTGACGTCCTCGACCGCCGTGGCGCCGCCGTAGCGTTTGGTCAGCCGGTGGACTTCGATCGCGTTCTCGCTGTCGCTCATCGCGCCGGGAGCACTGCTGATTCGATCGTCATGGTCCGCAATCTAGGGCGACGACGGTCTCCTGTAGTCAGCCGCGAACGGCACCGGCGCTACGTCAGCGCGCGTAGGCGTCATGCGCCCGCCGCGGTGTCCGCTCAGCGGCCCACCGTCAGGCCCGTCCGTACGGCGATGACGACGAGCTGGGCCCGCGAGTGTGCGCCGAGCTTGGCCATCGCCCGGCCGACGTGGGTCCGTACGGTCGCCGGGCTGACGAAGAGCGCGGCGGCGATCTCCTCGTTGGACGAGCCGGTGGCCACCCAGGCGACCATCTCCCGTTCCCGGTCGGTGAGCTCGTCCAGGCCGAGGTCGAGCGCCGGGTCGACGGCGGACTGCTGCGCGAAGAGGGACACGACCCGGCGGGTCACCGATGGCGACAGCAGGGAGTCGCCGGCCGCTACCACGCGTACGGCCCGGGCCAACTCCTCGGGTGCGGTGTCCTTGAGGATGAAACCGGCGGCGCCGGCCTGCAGTGCGGTGAAGACGTAGCGGTCGATCTCGAACGTGGTCACCACGATGACCCGGGTGCCGGCGATGGCCGGGTCGGCCTGGATGCGCCGCAGCGTCTCCAGGCCGTCGATGCCCGGCATCCGGATGTCCAGCAGCAGAACGTCCGGCCGGACGCGCCGGAGCAGGTGGATCGCGTCCTGGCCGCTGCTCGCCTCGCCGGCGACCTCCATGTCGCCCTCGCGCTCGATCAGCGCGCGCAGACCCATCCGTACCAGCTCGTGATCGTCGGCCAGGGCCACTCGAATCATCGCGATTCCTTCCCCATCGGCAGGTGTGCCTCCACCCGGAAGCCGCCGTCGGCGCGCGGGCACGCGGCGAAGGAGCCACCGGCCGCCTCGACCCGCCGGCGCATGCCCACCAGCCCGCGGGCGGCGGCCGGCGGCTCGCCGGTGACTCCCCGGCCCCGGTCCTGGACGCGGACCGCCAGCCGGCCGTCGTCCTGCTGGGCGATCGTGACCTCGGCGGTGGTGGGCCCGGCGTGTCGCAGCACGTTGGTCAGCGACTCCTGCACGACGCGGTAGGTGACCGCGCTCGCGTCGGCGTCCGGGGTCCGGTCGAGCCCGCGGATGTCGAGCCGGACCGGGAGACCGCTCGCGCGTACTCCGTCCACGAGGTCGACGATGCCGGACAGCCCCACCCGCTCGATCGGCGGCTCGACCGGCGGCGGCTCGACACCGGGCGCCTCGTGGTGGCCGGGCGTCTCGTGGTGGCCGGGCGTCTCGTGGTGGCCGGGCGTCTCGTGGTGGCCGGGCGTCTCGTGGTGGCCGGGCGCCTCGTGGTGGAAGGTGCCGAGCATGGCGCGGAGCGCGGTCAGCGACTTGGCGCTGGTCGTCCGGATCGCCTCCAGCGAGCGGCGAGCCTGGCCGGGCCTGGTGTCGAAGTCCAGCAGCGCCACCCCGGCCTGCATCGCCACCAGGGCGAATCCGTGCCCCGCCACGTCGTGGACCTCGGCCGCGAGCTTTACCCGCTCGGCCATCGCGCCGCGGGCGATCAGGTCGCGCCGGCTGCGTTCGCGGCTGAGCGCCGCGGTCTGCACGAGCGCGCCGAGCAGCCAGGGCACGACCAGCCACCCGATCCAGGCGACCGCCAGGACCCAGGGCAGCTCGACCTCGTGCGCGAGCCGGACGTACACCACCGTGGAGGTGATCACCGCGGCGATCCCACCGGCCACCAGCGAGACGGGGAACGGCCGGCGGCGGGCCACCTCGTACATCGCCGCTACGGTGCACAGCTGGATCGGCCCGTACGGGAACCGCAGGAGAAGATAGGCGTCGACCAGGACGACCGCGGCCGCCAGCGCCACCGTCGGCACGGCCCGCAGCAGCGTCACGGTGACGGCGACCGTGACGACCACCAGCGCGCCGCCCCACCCGTCGAGGTGCCGCATCGCCTGGGCCAGCCGCGTCGCGTGCCGATCTGCCTGCGGCATCGCGGCGAACAGCGTGCCGGCCAGGGCGACGCAGCCGAGTGCCAGGCCCGGAATCAGCAGGCCCGGAATCAGGGCGACCGGCGGCCACCGTGTCGGAAATGCCGCGGTGAGGCCTCTCCAGCCGTGGCGAGGCTTTCCGGTCATGGCGTCATGGTACGAGCGCGACCTCCTCGCCGGACTGGTCCGGCCGGTGGACGGGGACCGGCCCGCGCTACGCAGATCCGCGTAGCGGGCGTACTCCTCCGCGACGATGCGCAGCGGGGAGCCGGCGCCTCGGGGACGCCGCGCCGGGTAATCGACGGCGGGGGCCGATACGCTGCCCCTGTGGATACCGGAACGACGCGAACTGCCCGGCCGCTCGTCAGCGCTCGCACCGCCGCCGTCTGGGCGGTGCTGCGGCGAGAACTGGACCGGCACGCCGGACGCGAACTCACGGTGCTCGACGTCGGCGGGGGGACCGGCGGGTTCGCGGTGCCACTCGCGCAGTCGGGCCATCGGGTCACCGTCGTCGACGCCAGCCCCGACGCGCTCGCCGCGCTGACCCGGCGGGCCACCGACGCGAGCGTGGCCGAGCGGGTGCGCGCGGTGCAGGGCGACGGCGACGCGCTGGCCGGGCTGGTCGAGCCGGCGAGCGTCGACCTGATCCTCTGCCACTCCGTGCTCGAGGTGGTCGACCAGCCGGCCGACGTGGTGGCGGCGGTCGCCACGGCGCTGCGTCCCGGCGGCGCGGTCAGCGTGCTGGTGGCCGGCCGGGCCGCGGCCATCCTCGGCCGGGCGATCAACGGGCATCTCCGGTCGGCGTCCGCGCTGGTCACCGACCCGGATGGGCGGGCGGGGGCGCGCGACACGCTGCGCCGTCGCTACGACGCGGAGAGCGCGGCGGATCTCTTGCGCTCGGCGGGTCTCGAGGTGGAGGAGACCCATGGCGTACGCGTCCTGGCCGACCTCCTTCCGGCGGCCGTCGTCGAGGAGGACCCGCAGGCGCTGCTCGAACTCGAGTTGGCGCTGTCCGCCCGGCCGCCGTTCCGGGACATCGCCTCACAACTGCACCTCTTCGCCCGTCGTCCGTGATCACCGAGGTGCCGGCCGACCACTTGCGGGCCGGCGCGCTGACCCCGGTCATGCCGGCCTACGGCGGCGGCAGCATCGCGGACGTGCTGCCGAGCGTGTGCGCGGTGCTGGGCGTGCCCGGGTCGGCCGACGTTCTCGGGCTGGCCGAGGCGCTGGACGGGGTCGACCGGGTGGCGGTGCTGCTGGTCGACGGTCTCGGCGCGTATCAGGTGCCGGTGGCCTCGGCGTACGCGCCGATCTTGAAAGATCTCGCGGCCGGGAGCCGCAGCCTGACCACGGGTTTTCCGTCCACGACGCCGGTGAGTCTAGTGAGCGTGGGTACGGGCGCGGCACCGGGCGCGCACGGGGTGCTGGGGTTCACGACGCGGCGGCCGGACGGGCGGGTGCTCAACCACATCCACTGGAAGGACGACCCGGACCCGCGGGAGTGGCAGCCGGTTCCCACCCGGTTCGAGCTGGCCGCGGCGGCGGGGCTGGCGGTGACCGTGGTCAACAAGCCGGAGTTCGCCGGGAGTGGGCTCAGCGTCTCGGCCAATCGGGGGGCGGTTTACGTCGGGGCCGCCGATGTGGCATCGCTGGCGGGCGGGATGCTCGCGGCGTTGGAGTCCGGGCCGGGGATCGTGTACGGGTATCACCCCGACCTTGATCACTATGGGCACGGGGACGGGGTGGACTCGCCGCGGTGGCGTTCGGCGGCGGCCGGGGTGGATGCCCTGCTTGATCGGCTCGTGCACGGGTTGCCGGCCCGGTCGGCGCTGCTGGTGATCGCTGACCATGGGCAGCTGAATGTGCCAACGTCCGGCCGGTTCGATTTAGGCGACAATCCAGATCTATCCGCCGGAATCGTCGGGGTGGCGGGGGAGCCTCGGGTTCGGTACCTCTATCCGGCGCCGGGTGCCCGGGACGATGTGATCGCCGCGTGGCAAGGGGTCTTCGGGTCGTCGGCCTGGGTGCTGGCGCGGGAGGAGGCGATCGCGCGCGGGTTGTTCGGGGCGGTGGCGCCCGGCCACGCCGACCGGATCGGCGAGGTCGTGGTGATCTGCCTGGAGCGGGTGATCGCGCTGGCCACCGGGTGGGAGCCGCCGTCGGTCGGCAAGCTGGTCGCCTACCACGGGTCGGTCACCGGCGCCGAGATGCTGGTCCCGCTGCTGATCGTCCGCTGACCCGTTCTTGTCGGGGGGTAGGGCTAGGGTCGCTGGCGTGGGACGTAGTCAGGTGGTGCCGCGGGGGCGTGACCCGCGATTCGGGCCGGCGGCCGATGACACCGGCTGCACGATCCTGCACGTCGACATGGATGCGTTCTTCGCCTCGGTGGCCATCCGGTCCCGGCCCGAGCTGCTCGGCAAGCCGGTCGTGGTCGGCGGCATCGGGCCGCGCGGGGTGGTGAGCTCGGCCAGCTACGAGGCGCGCCGGTTCGGCGTGCGCAGCGCCATGCCGACGATGCGGGCAAGGGCGCTCTGCCCCCAGGCGATCTTCCTGCCGGTCGACGGGCCGTCGATCGCCGTCGCCTCCGAGGCGGTCATGGCCATCTTCCGCGATGTGACTCCGCTGGTCGAGCCGCTCTCGTCGGATGAGGCGTTTCTCGACGTCGCCGGCGCGCAGCGGCTGCTCGGCCGGCCCGCCGAGATCGCCGCGCGGATTCGCGAGCGGATGTTCGCCGAGCAGCAACTGACCTGCTCGGTCGGGGTGGCGCCGACGAAATTCGTGGCCAAGCTCGGCTCCACCCGGGCCAAGCCCAACGGCATGCTCGTCGTGCCCGGCGCCCTGGTGCTCGACTTCCTGCACCCGTTGCCGGTCGAGTCGCTGTGGGGCGTGGGGGAGCGGGCCGCCGAGACGCTGCGTCGGCTCGGGCTCACCACCGTCGGCGAGCTGGCCCGGGCGCCGATCGGCATGCTGCGCGGCGCGCTCGGCGAGGCCGCGGCGACCCATCTGCACGAGCTCTCCTGGGGCCGCGACCCGCGCCGGGTCACCGTCGAGCAGGTCGACAAGTCGATCGGCGCCGAGATGACCTTCGACACCGACGTGGCTGACTGGGTGCTGCTGCGGCGCAGCCTGCTCGCGCTCTCCGAAAAGGTGGGCGCGCGGCTGCGGGCGAGCGGTCAGGTCGGGCGCACCGTGGCGATCAAGGTGCGGCTCGCCGACTTCCGTACGGTCAACCGGTCACGCACGATGCCGACGAGCACCGATGTGGCCCGTGAGATCTTCGAAACGTCCTGGGCACTGTTCGAGGCGCTCGGTGCGACCGATCACATTCGGCTCGTCGGCGTCCGGGTCGAGGGGCTGACCGCCGAGGCCACCACGTCACGCCAGCTCAGCCTGGGTGAACCGGAGCGCGGCTGGCGCGAGGCGGAGGCGGCGACCGACGCGATCGCGGCTCGTTTCGGGCGGGCGAGCGTCGGTCCAGCCAGTCTTTTGGGACGAACCGATCTACGTCGCACCGAAAATCACCCGCAGCGGACGGTCGTCCCGCTTTCCGAGCCGCCCACCCCCTCGTAGACTTGCTCGGTAAGGCAGCCGACGGCTGTCCCGCGCCACCTACCTTTGTTTCACCCCGACCCCGCTTCGGGATTGGGATATGCGCCCGGGGAGGAATGCCGTGCCGCTCTCGGAGCACGAGCAGCGGCTGTTCGATCAGATCGAGCGGTCGCTTGCCGAGGACCCCAAGTTCGCCTCGGCTGTGCGGGCCAGCGACCCGCGTTTCCACGCACGGCGCCGGCTCCTGTTCGCCGCGTTCGTGATCATTGTTGGTCTTGGCCTGGTGGTCCTCGGAACCGTCATCGGCAACACGCCCCTCGGCGTGGCCGGTTTCGTGGTGATGCTCGGTTCGGCCGCCTTCGCGATGCAGTCCCGTCGCAAGGGCAACGCGCCCGCCGACCTCCACGCGGTGGGCGGCACCGCGACACGCCGCACCCGGCAGACGCGCAAGGCAGGCTTCATCGACCGGCTGGAGGACCGGTGGCGTCAGCGCCCGGAAGGACACCGCTGACCCGGCGCGCCCGGTAACGAGCGCGCACACAGCCCGAACACCGCCGGCGCCCCCGAGGCACCGAGCGACCGGAAGATGGCGGCCCGCGGCCGCCATCGCCGTTTATCAATGCCCGCCCGGGTCCCCTGCTGCCCCGCGCGCTGCGGCCCCGCCGCCTCGCGCCCGGCACCTGCCGCGTCGGCCGCGCGCCGTGTCCGGCGCCTGCCCGCGTCCGCCGCGCCGGTCCCGCGCCGCGCCGGTCCCGCGCCGCGCCGGCTTCCGCCGTCCGCCCCGCGCCGGGTCCCCTCCGCGCCGCGTCTGCCCGCGCCGCGGAGGGATCCCGGCGCCGCGCCGGTCCGGCCTCGTGTTTGTCCCGCGCAGCGTTCGGCGCCTGCCCGCGTCCGCCGTGCCGGGTCACGTGCCGGCCGTCGCCGCGCCGCGCTTGGCGGCCGCATCGCGATTCGTGTGTCAGGGGTGGGGCGGGGTCACGAACGCGTTCGGTCGTCGACGGTGATCTACGG
>Ga0307509_10010615_pt1 | contig 11251 bp, 22 predicted proteins | sample 10_EM_MG_FD_202245 | JGI IMG/M metagenome (GOLD analysis project Ga0307509, IMG submission 202245) | Populus trichocarpa ectomycorrhiza microbial communities from riparian zone in the Pacific Northwest, United States - 10_EM | ecosystem: Host-associated > Plants > Roots > Unclassified | place... | reverse complement strand
TGGTGCGTGGAGAGGAGCGGACCTTGGGACAACTTTCTCACCACCCTGTAGGGAAAGTCTGAAGTCGTCATGCTCCGTGAACGTGTAGATGTCCATGGCAAGATTCGACCTATGGAACTCGTTGAGGAAATTCCCGCCCTGCGTATCCCCCCTGATCAGATTGGGTTGATCAAGGAAGCACCTGTCCGTCGATGGCTTCTGGGTCTGAGTGTCTGGGACGAGCGGTTCAGGGCCAGATCCAAGAAGGTCCTCAAGAGGAGGAAGGAGTTTGAACAGAAGGCGGAGGAGATCATTCGGCACGTTACCAGGCAGGGGTTGGTTGTCAATACTGAGGGTGACGCGCGACCATCCCGGGAACCAACGGGAGAAGGAGGCGGAGGCGGGGAAGGGCAGGATGAGGTCCGACCAAAGTTGGAACCCCAAGGGAGGCACAAGAGTAGCCGTTCGGTGTTTACCACCACTGGTATCATCGATGAGAACCGACGGTTCGGACCGTTAGACCTGGACGATGAGAACCCACCGCCGAGCGCGATCGCGAAACGGAGGGATACGGTAAGTTGAATCGCCAGCCCCTTCATTCTCCGAGCGGACCTGAACGCCGTCCCCTTCCCACCTAGGCTGAGGCAGTTGCGCTGCTTAGGAAATCCGTCTACCACACCGCACCGGTGACGCACAGCACGGTTCCAAAGAGGAAGACCATGGACGTGATCAAAGCTACCCTCAACCCTTCCGACCATCCGGACAAGCCGCCATCCCAATCGGCGTCGGAAGAGCAAGTTAGGGCGAATATCATCCCGATGCACGGGCTCAGGATATGGGATGTCATTGTTGGGTATATGGGGCGGAAGAAGGCTAAAGGGCGAGCTCGAAAGGTTGCCGCCGCCGTTGGGAATGGTGTGTCAGGTGTGGTCAGTGGTGGGGAGACCACTCCCGCCTCTTAAGCGATCGTCAGGGAGGAACAAGAGAAACAAGTTCGATTCGATCCAAAACCCTGTCGTTCAGCACGTTATCTATTCACGCCACATCTCTTCCCAGCTTTATTTTCTGCCCTCCCTACTTTATCGTCTGTATTCGGACCCTCGCGTTTCGTAATATTCTTGTCGGCAGCCGAAGCTCTGTATTTCCTTCTGCTCTCAATGCATATGCACACATCGGACTCTCGGTATCGGTGGACCTCGAATTCTCGTTGTGGTGGTGGTCGATCGGAGACTGTCGCAGGGTATCGCACATCGAACAGATTCGATGGGGGAGGGCAGAAAACAAACGGTAGGCATGTAGAAGAAATCGAGGGCGGTTAGAGGAACATATAGATACGAATAGGGGGGCAGGGCAGGAGGACGGTCTTACTAAAACATTCCAAAAACATGATAAAGAATGAAAGATAGCATAGATACGCATCAGGGTGAGCGTTGTCCTTGCCTTCGCACACGCCTAGTACTCCGCTTCTTCCTCGACATCGGCAGAGTCAGCACCAACCTCTTCATAGTCCTTCTCGAGGGCGGCGAGATCCTCACGGGCCTCGGAGAACTCGCCTTCCTCCATACCCTCCCCAACATACCAGTGAACGAAAGCACGCTTGGAGTACATGAGGTCGAATTTGTAGTCTAGACAGGTAACAAGCCGTAAGACGCTTATCCAAGAGGACTTTCTGGCTTGGGACCTACCGAGGCGGCTCCAGGCAGCGGAAATAGCAGTGGTGTTGGACAACATGCACAGGCTACGGCTGACCTTGGCAAGGTCACCACCAGGGACGCAAGCGGCGGCCTCGTTGCAGATACCGAGCTTGAAAGCGGTCGGGCACCAATCTACGATCTGGATCGTTTTCCTGGTCTTGATGGTAGCAACCGCCGCCTGGACATCCTTTGGAACGACGTCACCACGGTAGAGTAGACAACAAGCCACTAAAATACAGTCAAAGTCAGAAAATGGTTCACGGGCAAACGAGGTGACGATGGCGTACTGTATTTTCCCTCCTTGGGATCACACTTGACCATCTGGTTCCCAGCCTCAAAACACGAATACGTCATATCTGCAACTGAATTCGTCTCATGGGTCGCCTTTTCAGCAGGGAGGAGAGGAGCGTAGGTGGCGAGCGGGAAGTGAATCCGGGGGAAAGGTACCAAGTTGGTCTGGAACTCGTTCAGATCGACGTTGAGGGAACCCCCGAATCTGAGAGACGCTGTGACCGAGGACACAACTTGAGCGATCAACCTGTTCAAGTTGGAGAAGCTGGGTTGGGAGACCCCCAGGCTCTTCTTGCAGATGTCGTAAATGGCCTCGTTGTCCACCTGTAGGAACGCGTTGCGTACGTAAAACGACCGGTCAATGATGAACAACAAGCGAATGATTATGAGATGGGGCAACCGACCATGAATGAACAATCAGAGTGCTCAAGGGTAGTATGTGTCGTCAAAACGGAGTTGTACGGTTCGACGATCGAGCTGGACAACTGAGGGGCCGGATACACACAAAACTCCAATTTTGATTTTTTGCCATAGTCGGTTGAGAGGCGTTCCATCAAGAGAGAACCGAAACCGGACCCAGTTCCGCCACCGAACGAGTGGAAGACGAAGAAACCTTGAAGTCCAGAGCAGTTATCTGCCAGACGACGGAGCTTCTCCATGACGGGGTCGATGAGCTCCTTTCCGATAGTGTAATGACCACGGGCATCTACAAGACGTAAGGGAAACGAGAAGAGTTAAAATCGATCATTCCGAGCCGGGCGTGCCAAGTGTCGGTTGGTTGAATGAAAGGGGGAAAGACGGGAAACTGACAATTATTGGCGGCGTCTTCCTTGCCAGTGATCATGGTCTCGGGATGGAAGAGAGACCTGTACGGGCCGACCTTCACGTCGTCGATAACGCTCGACTCAAGATCCGCATAGATGGAACGAGGGACGTGTTTTCCGCTTCCGGTCTCGGAAAAGAAAGTCGTGAAGCCATTCTCTCCGGTTTTTGCGCCAGGGCCTTCTTGAAGGCGGCCGTCGGGCTGTGCGTCAGCGGCGCATTAGCTACGATGATATAATGAAAGAACACACGAGGGACGCACGCTCAACCCGTGCTCGAGGGTGTACAGTTCCCCTTTTGTGTCGTAACGTTTACATGGTAAGACGAGTAAAATGTTACCAAGACGGGGGAAAACTCACAGCAAGCGTTACCAATCTGGACACCAGCCTGGCCAACGTGAACGGAGATGACTTCCCGCATGGTTTCGTGAGGATTTGGGACGTTACTGAACCGGTGAAGATGAGGGGGGAGGGAGGGAAGCGCGTGAGATTACTTGTGCCGCTGGCTGAAGTACGGCAAGAGTCAATGTGACCACCCGCAACCGGCCCACATCAACCCACATCCCAAAAGATGTTTCTCAACGCCTGTCGCTTTGTCCCTGTGCAGACCCACAGGCTTTGTTCCGGGGGACTGGTGGTAATTGAATCCGTGCGCTGACGGAACAGACTTGGTGCTTTGTCCGAGCGCTGAGGCAACCACGTCTGGTGATCCAAAAGTGAAATCCATTGCAGCGTACGTTTAAAGTCATCAACATGAAATCCGGGACATTAGTGAACGATGGAGAGGGTAAGGCTGAAGACATTACGGGTAACTAGAAGTATGGAACGACGGGGGGATAAAGATGATTCGTCGTTTAATACTCTGCCTCTTCCTCGACATCAGCGGAGTCAATCCCGACCTCCTCGTAATCCTTCTCAAGGGCGGCGAGATCCTCACGAGCCTCGGAGAACTCTCCCTCCTCCATACCCTCACCGACATACCAGTGCACGAAGGCACGCTTCGAGTAGAGGAGATCGAACTTGTGGTCGAGACGGCTCCAGGCGGTTGAGATGGCAGTGGTATTGGACAACATGCACATGCTGCGGGTAACCTTGGCCAAGTCACCACCAGGGATGTAGGCGGGGGTCTCATTGCAGATACCAAGCTTGAAACCAGTAGGGCACCAGTCTACGAACTGGATGGTACGCTTGGTCTTGATGATGCTGACGGCAGCGTTGACGTCCTTGGGGACGACATCACCACGGTAGAGCAAAGCACAAGCCACTATTGGTAAATGTCAGCACACGTCAAATGCGACAGATGCGCTACATACTGTATTTTCCTTCCCTGGGGTCACACTTGACCATCTGGTTTCCGGCTTCGAAGCAGGAGAAGGTCATGTCGGCGACGGAGTTTTGTTCGTGGTGAGCCTTGGCGGCAGAGATGATGGGGGCGAAGGTGGCGAGGGGGAAGTGGATACGAGGGAAGGGCACCAAGTTGGTCTGGAACTCGTTCAAGTCTACGTTCAAGGAACCATCGAATCGGAGGGAAGCGGTGACGGAAGAGACGACCTGGGCGATCAGACGGTTGAGATTGGTGAAGCTGGGGGAGCTGATTCCCAAGTTCTTCTTGCAGATGTCATAGATAGCCTCATTGTCGACCATAAACGAACAATCGGAGTGCTCGAGGGTGGTGTGGGTGGTCAAGACAGCGTTGTATGGTTCGACGACGGAGTTGCCGAGCTTGGGGGCGGGGTAAACGCTGAACTCGAGCTTGGACTTCTTTCCATAATCAGCAGAAAGACGTTCAAGCAAGAGAGCACCGAAACCGGAACCGGTTCCACCACCGAACGAGTGGAAGACGAAGAAGCCTTGGAGACCAGAGCAGTTATCGGCCAGACGCCGGATCTGGTCCATAACTGGGTCGATCTTTTCTTTTCCTACAGTATAGTGGCCACGAGCGTCTAGCGACACGGTATTAGTGGATCAGATCAAAACGCGGTACGGACAACATACAGTTGCTGGCAGCATCCTCCTTGCCGGTGACGAGGGTCTCGGGGTGGAAAAGGCTGCGGTAGGTACCATTTCGAACCTCGTCAATGACGTTCGGCTCAAGGTCGACGTAGAGGGAACGGGGGACGTGTTTTCCAGCCGATGTTTCTGAGAAGAAGGTGCTGAACCCATCATCACGAGAAGAAGTAGAGCCTTCGATCAGACGGCCATCGGGCTGGCGAAGGGATTTGTGAGAAAAAACACGCATTCAACGCGTACGGGAAGGCGGTACTCACGCTGAGACCGTGCTCAATAGTGTACAGTTCCCCTGGCGAAAAACAACAGATCAGTCTCCATCCAGGTACGAGTGGTTGTGGAGGGTCGAGAAAAAGACGCGACCCTCGGCGGAGATAATCGTACGACGGGGTTTGACTTACAGCAAGCGTTTCCGATTTGAACACCGGCCTGACCGACGTGGAGAGAGATGACTTCCCGCATACTGGTGGAGAGATGAAAAAGAAAAAATCTGGAAGGGGATTAGGGGAGGACAGCAGAGTCTGGGTGAGCCACCTCACCGTAAGTTTCAGGACGTGGACAAGAAAGAGGACTGACACGAGGGGACAAGTCCGCGCGTTTGACTTTTATGTATGATTACCTAATCACACGTGGCTTCAATCTCCCCCAAATGTCCTCGAACCTCCCGATACACGGGAATTATCATTCGTGCGCGTTCGTTATCTTTCAACGGCACAACGCTTATCCAACTACCCGACAGTTATTACTCCAAAAGACCCTTTGCATCAGACTCGCGTCTCAGTGCACTTCCAAAGGGCTTCTTCCATGAAACCACGGTCCTTGACGTGGGCTGTAACGAAGGCTGGGTAACCTGCGAGATAGGTAACTAGCCCCTTCTTCCACCTGACCAGGAAGCTCATGATTGCTCTGCTATGCGAAAGTAAGCTCAATCGCACGGCGCCAGTAAAGTGACCGGTGTCGATATTGATGGATCTCTCATCGACGCAGCGTGGAAGCGCAGACGCGTTGTATGGAGCACACAGGGTCCCGACCTGTCCAAAGCACACCCCGCAAAACGCAAACGCGCCCCGGGATCAGATTCACCCAATGGACCAGTTCCGATTCCCGGGTACTTTCCCGAATCGTTGGCTTTGACTTTTGGTCACTTGCCAATCCCACCCGCAACACGGGAGAAACAGGACAGGTTCCCACATAACCTAACCTTCCGCACTGCCGACTGGTCCAGCCAAAGAATCCCGGAAGACGATGCAGGTTACGACATCGTTATCGCGTTTGTGGTTGTCACATCCTCTGACGCCCGACGCTTAACATTGTCGTTTACAGGTTCTCGCTTTCTAAATGGATTCACATCCATGATGGGGACGAGGGACTGATCAAGTTCTTTGAACGCGTTTACGCTGTGTTGAATCCTGGTGGATTCTTCGTTCTAGAGCCGCAGAAATGGGAGTCTTATGCCAAGGCGAAGAGAATGGACCCGGTAGCGTTTTGGTGATGCAGTTGTGCCTTCGTCTGACTGAACGCCATCAGGTCCTCAAAGAGAAGGCAAACAACCTGAAATTGCGACCCGAGGGATTCCAGACGATCCTCGAGGGCATCGGCTTTGTTCTTGACCAATCGACAGGCCCAGTTGGCGAAGGAGGTCCGAGGATTTTCTCGGCCTATTCAAGTCGCTAATCACCATCTACAGGATTTCAAAGATCTATAACCCTCTACCGAAAAACCCAGACCTGATCCGCTCTCTATTCACCAATGGTAACTTCTACACCACCATCCACGATCCTCATCGAGACGCTGCCAAGAAAATTAGGGCCCCCATGCGCTGACCGCTGATGCGTTTGTTGGGACTCACCTCGAGAGGTCCTTTACTGTGTAATCTGGGGTAGCCTCCGCGACTTGTTCCGGAGAGTGAGTAGTGAGCAATCCTAGTGTTTTACACCCTGCAGCGTTTCCACTCCTGATGCCGTTGGGAGCGTCCTCCACGACCAAGCATCGCTCGGGCTTCACACCACACTTCTCGGCTCCAAGAATGTAAGGATCGGGACTGGACCCAGATGAGAAACCTGTGTCCACGACACCAACCCAAACATCGAAAGCACTCACGCGGGCTTTCCCTGTTTGACATCCTCAGCGGCGACGAAGACGTCTGGGATATCGATGCCAGCAGCGCCGAGAGCAGAAGTTGCATACTTTCGTGTCGCAGAAGTGCACACGGCCCACCTTGGGTCGGGCAAAACACTGCTAGGCGCCAACTGCGAGGGGGTAAAACGTAAGCATCTGCACTCCGCCGATTTGGCGAATGACGGAACGGCATACATTTTGCATGATGGCACCGACACCCGGAAGTTTGACGATCCCCCCACCGCGGGCAGCACCCTTGAAGATTTCCAGTTCAAATACTTCGGCCTCCCGCTATGCGCCATCTCAGCCAATCTGAATTGACAAGAGACGCCACCTCACCTCGAGTTCATCAGGATCCTCGATCCCGCAGACCCTGCGAAGGTTCTCTGCGGTCCTGATACCATGAGACGCTACAAACAACGATGTTGTTATATGCGCCGGGGGATGTCACGAAAAAGAACTTGCAGCTAAGGATCTCTTCTGTGCTGAGGCCACTTCCAGGGTACTTCTTCACAGCGACATCCCAAGCGGCGACCACTCCGGCAGTGGAATCGACCAGGGTTCCATCCATGTCAAACAGGCTGTCCCAGATATGTCAGTAAACGAAACATCTCAATAAATAAACCCTGGCGGGGGGGGCACGGATATCCTCACATCGCATCGAAGGTAATGGTGGTTGTTGGCATCTTGAAAAATTATTGGGATTCCGAATGCTCCGTGCTCTGTCATCGCTCTCGTTTATGTACATCCCGATCGGCAGCATAAAATTCGCTTCGGGTGACAACATTCGCCGAAGCTTCGCCGACCCTTCCCCAACGGTGATCTCGTAACCAAAGTCGGCATGCCTCCGCGCAGGCCACAGTACACTCAAGAGAACATCGACCAGCACCTTCAACAAATCCATCTCTTGGACCAATCTTCATCTTCTGAGAACCTCGAACAGCTCGGCCCAATCATCAAACAAATCCATGCCAACCGACAACAGGAAGCTTACCTCCGGACCCTTCAAGGCCTCATAGAGTCAAAGGACGGAGAGATCGAGAGGATATGTGGGGAGAACTACCGAGACTTTATTTCTTCGGTTTCTACCCTATTCTCTATCAAGTCCCACACGACGGTCCTCAGTAACAAGATCTCATCGCTTGATGCGAGCGTTTCTCAGGCCGGTCACGGTCTCGTCGACAAGAAACGCGCGCTCTTACAATGCAAGAAGACTGCCGCAAATCTGGACGAGGCGATTGACACACTCCAGGCGTGCCTGCGGGTCCTCGATGTCGTCCATCGCGTCGGGGAGATGGTAAAAGAGCGCAACTATTGGAGTGCTTTGAGGGTACGCGTCTGTCACTGAAGTGATTCGATATCCTCATGTGGAGTGTTTATTTACAGTCTCTGGAAGATATCCAAAGCATGCCCCCGACGTCGCTTTCACAAACCCCGCTGTTCCAACATTTGGTTTCCTCGCTTCCGTCGTTGCGGACGCAAATCAAAGACGCGGTGACCGCATCAACCAAACAATGGCTATGGGACATACGAAACGTCAGCGGTCAGGTCGGAAATCTTGCAATTGAAGCGATGGACACGCGGACACGGCGATGGAGGTCGAGGAGGGAGAGGGATCCCATGACAAAACACAGCAAGGTCGGAAACGCCGTGGAACTCGTCACATACGAGAAAACAGAATGTAACCCAAAGTTCGGGGTCGACTCTCGGATTCCTGCTGACGTTTCTTGTAGTCGACGTCTTTGATAACTCCGAGCTCAAGGTCGACTTTAAGCCACTTTATCATTGTATCCACATCTACACCGCTCTGGACTCCCTAGACGAACTCCGGAGATCGTATCAGGCAGACCGACGGGTGCGCCATATCATCTTTCACCCGTTCTTTGTCTCATATATCTCCCAGGCTCAATCGGACCTGATCCTCCCAACCCCATTACCCTTGAGTGGGCTAAGCCCTCTCATTCAAGAGATCGCTGGGTTCTTCATCGTAGAGACCCACGTTCTCAACACCACAGGTAACTTCCGCTCCGAGCAAGAACTCGAGGAACTCTGGGATTCCCTATTGGGAAGACTATGCTTGGCTTTGGACGACGCCCTGAGCACGGAGACAGATCCTGAAGGATTTCTTCGCGTTAAAGAGGCGTTGATTGGTTTCATCATGACGATGGAGGTAGGCCCGCTTCGACCATCCACCCTGATCATGGGCTGACTGAGGCTGTGAAGACATACGAGTACCCAACAACGGGGCTGCACTCTTTCATCCTTATCCTATTCGAGAAATACTCCAACCTTCTCGAGAACCAGTTCAGTAAGCGATTCAAAGATGTACGGTGCCAACCATGCGGTGAAATATCCACTGACACATGGCTGCGCCTCTAGATCATAGAACGGGATGACAGCGTTCCTATGCAAGCCGAGAACGAGCAAGAACGCAACTCGATCATGAACGGAGTCTGGCTTGTACGAGCAGAACGGGAGAGGTTACTCAAGTGAGTTAGATTTGTCATCTCGTGGGAGGAGGGGTCACTGAAAAGTCTGTCAGGCAACCGTTCCCGTTGGCCTTTCCTTGGTCCCGATGTTTCTACCTCTGCTGTGACGATGTAAGCCGCGGAATTGGCGTTACTTTGGTAGCGCTGACTTCTGGCTAGATCCGCAATTTCGTCAAGAAGTTTTACCACTTCATCGAAGGGGTGGCTCAACACCATCGGAATATCGACGAGCTCCTTAGCAAGGTAAGAAATCGCCTTCTCCTTTGAGAGCACCCAGTTGACCGTTACCATAGTCGCTGGATACACTGCTTTCCACCCACATTAGCGGTAGCATCGCCCAAAGGGTGACTTCTGTCTCGAATTTGTCAGAAATCGCGCAGATCGCGAAGAACATCGAGCACTTCGAAGTGTGTTGTTCTGAACTTGCGAGATCGCTGACAAATATCCGGTAATTTATCCTCGCTTCCCAGCCACTTCTCGTCTCAAGTGTGTTTTGCATTTCAGTGCCGTCCAGCGTGGGGGTGTAGTTCACATTCGCACCGCGACTGATTCGTTCTCGAAAGCCCTGGAGGCGACACTCGATAGGATCCCCGTGGTCATCTCGAAGAAGGTCGATGATCTACTATCGGAGTACGAATGGACCCCGCAGGAACCCGAAGGCGTTCCGACACCGTACCTAAGCACCCTGTTCCAATGGTTAACCACCGTCATCGATTCGTTGGCTCTGGACCCGAAGTATAAGGACAGGGCGTACGAGGCATCGACCGCGTATATCAACAACTTCTACATGGTGAGCTTCTTCAACTCTGCCTTTTCGCGTGCTGAGGGAAGGGGTCTCCGAATAGGACGTGTTAACCTCGAGGGCGAACGGGCAATTGGTTAACCAAAGCGCCCTGGAGAACGTGTTGGTCGACATTCAGTTCCTCAAGGACCAGTTCATGGTTGTGGGGTTGGAGAAGTTTACGGGGGCTTTCGATGAGTTGGTGATGGTAAGTCGTTTCCTTCTGCGAAATCCGTGCGATCCACGGTTTTGATCGTCTTTGCGTTAGACCGCGAGTATACCGGTGAACGACCAAGTCATGCAGTACCAAGACCAGCGGCAGACGAAATTCGCTCTCGTGAAACCTCGAAATTTGCAAATACTCCTTGAGAAGCTGACCAGGTACGGCGCCACGCGTTCGGATCGACCTTCGAGGGAGCTCGCGGAAAAAAGGAGAAAAGAGGCAGAGATGCTTGGTAGGATATATCCTGGAGAGAGTAGGTAGTATGTGTAATACGCGTTGTGTACATACCTTACGGTGTATGATAATTGTGTCGAAAATTCGCTTGGTCGTGGTGGATATCGATCTGGTCGGAGGGGTTGAAACCCTACGGAAGGGTCTAAAAAGTGGGGTAGATAAGGTGCCGGCAAGGGTAGAAAATATCCACGGCCATAGGACCTTGAAAGCACCGCATCCCGTCCGATCTGCGAAGTTAACCAGGGTGCCGCCCAGTTAGTACCACGGTGGGGGACCACGCGGGAATCCTGGGTGCTGTGGTTTTTTCTCCATCGTTTTTAATCCTCAATTCTTTAGCAGATCTACTCATCACACATTTGCGTTTGGATCCTGTAACGTTTTTCAAGTTTAGAACCTGATCCATTTTGCCCCCCCCCACCGCCCGGAATACCCGACTGATCGAGAGCCCAAAACCTCTCCTTAGCAGCGATATTGTACAGCCGGTTTTCCATTTGTCACTACTTACGAGGGGGGCTGAAGGGTAGGGTGGATGAGAAACCAAAAAGAGACGGGTGCACCATGGTATTGAAAACATGAGGATCGAGAGCGAACAAGAGGGGAGCATGTAACACATA
>Ga0307509_10010614_pt1 | contig 11252 bp, 11 predicted proteins | sample 10_EM_MG_FD_202245 | JGI IMG/M metagenome (GOLD analysis project Ga0307509, IMG submission 202245) | Populus trichocarpa ectomycorrhiza microbial communities from riparian zone in the Pacific Northwest, United States - 10_EM | ecosystem: Host-associated > Plants > Roots > Unclassified | place... | reverse complement strand
CTGTTACCTCGTCGCTGCGGCAGGTAGCACGTGCAGTGGCCCGGACATGGTCGAGTTGACCACAGGGAGCCAGGAGGCAGGGGTCCTGTGAGTTTGCAGCGTTCGTTGCGACTTGCATTCTTCAACAGGGCGCGTGTCGCGCGGCGGAGATTTGTATGGACAAGTTTCTATAATAATGCCTAGTAATACATCGGACAGGGACTATGGACCACGCAAGAGAGAGTTACTGAGGAGTGACGAGTAGGTTTGCCGGAATTAGGGACACGGCAAAAGGTAAAAGGGGTGGTGAGAAAGCAAAACTAGCAATACACAAATGAGAATCTAGATATTAACAGAAGCCACGTATTGTGAAGAAACGAAACCGAAGGGCGAAAACTGAGCCAGAAAGGAGAGGGAAAGGATAACCAAAAGGAGTGACGAAAGGTGAGGCAGATCTATTTTCTTCCTATCCGTCTGAGCGGATAGATAGCGAGATGGTGACCGGAAGAAATCGAAGAGGGGTGGGGGTGAGAGTCGATGAAAGGACTGTCAACAGCTTGGCGGGTTGCGCGCGTGTATTCAAAGTGATGGTGGTGGCTGATGGTGGTGGCAAAGCGATGCGCTTAGGAGCATGAGCGGGGGGCGCAGGAGGGGTCGCGAGCCTCGACGCTCTCGGGGTCACGGGCTAGGATGTCCAAATCAGAACCCTGGGCTTCCGGTTCCCGAGCAAGGATGTCGTATTCAACACCACCGACTTCCTTCTTGGAGATGGCCCCGGCAGGGATTGGGCTGGCCAAAGTGGAGGCGGCAGCTAAGACAATAAGACCGGTAAGCGACCGCCAATCGAAGCGAATTGCGACGATGCTACTGACCGAAAGCCAAGAGGGCGGCGAGAACGCGAGTGAACTGCATTGTAGTTGTGGTGGTGGTAGGTTTGGTTGTAGAAGGCAAAGTGAGTGGACTGGATTCGAAGTAGATCGAATGGAGAGCGGTGGGGAGATTGGAGAGCGTTGCCCACCCTTAAATACGTCTCGGAGGTAATCACGACCCTCGCCCGAGCGCTGGGTGGGGTACCAAAACGGAAACAAACCCTCCGCCTAAAAAGGAAAGCGGCAGCCCCCAGATGAAGAGCGGCGGGTGGCTACCTTGTCCAAAAAAGGAAGAGTCCCAAAACGGAAGGCTGAAGGAGGTGAAGGCCATTGAGTCGTCGATCAGTCGTCCCCATTTGGATCAAAGGTATCTGACGTGCAAGTCTCTTTGCCGTGCCTGGTTCTCATGTCCCCCATGGCTCCCGACGGTCGTACCGCATCCGACTGCTCCTTACCCTTTTGGGTAGTTTGGGCCCGCGGTTGCATCTCGGGAGCGGCCAGCGTCTGCACAGGGTCACATAATCTTCTTGGGGCACAAGGCTTCTTGCATTCGAGAACAGTGGGTACGGTTATAGCACCAGCCTACTTCCCTGATAGTTTAGAATGCAAGGCACCACACCGTCAGCCAATTCCAGCCCAGTGTGGAGACGTTTGATACCAGAAGACACTCGTACCTACTTCTATTCAGTGGCCAACCGATCGGTCACTTCGTGAATGGCGAGGCTCTTGTGTACATGATTTTTTCCCGTGCCTACAGCCGGGCCTGTTTGGTCACATATGGGCATATTAGCCCCGCAATTGCCTGGCCCCGTCGATCTTCCGGTCCCCAATCGGAACAAAGGAAACATGAATCTCCCTCGTCCGGCCAGGTGATAGCCTATCGATCCTGCATAGGAACAAACCGATTATAGTATTGCTTCGTCACCGCCTCCACGCGTTCCGGCGTAGATTCGGACAATTCCTTGACGAACCTCCCTGCAGGTCACACTCTCGTAAACTTCTGGGATATGTAACACCAAATTGAGAACAAACCTGGTGAGCCACGGAAAACAGCCAAGGCCGGCACCACCGTGTTCGGAGGTAGTATGGTGTTGTCCTCGATCCTCGCGCAATCCTTTATTATGCAAAATTTCCCCTGTAAAGTCCCAAATACAAGCGTAGATCACGTCAGTATGTAACGTTGGGAGATGAGATTCTGCCGCCGGGGAGGTACAGGGGGTGGACGTGCTCTGAAAGGAATGCTGAAAGGATTGGGGCCAACGTCAGGAGGCGTCCGCCTAAGCTCAAGGCATTCAACCCGCCAGGCACAGCACACACTGAATGCGGAAACAACGGATAGGCGCTGTCTCGGGGTGGGAAGGGGGACGAGAGAAACGGACGTACTACCACGCAGTTCTTCCCAATTTCGACGTTGTTACCGATGGTAGCAGCTTCAACGACCGTCCCGGCCCCAATGTGAACGTGGTCCCCTATCTTCATGGGGTAATAATTAAAATTCCCTCGATACGTCTTGTACGGCGGCCTATAGCACATCCGACCCGCCCACAGAATGTAACGGATCGTTCGGGAGGAAATGGTCGCCATCAGTATCAGACGCATGTTTCATTCTCGTTTGGCCATGCCGCCTGCAGTCGACCAACCATACCACGTCCTCCGTCCGCTGTTCCGGCCCGGCGCGTGGATAGTCCAGCAGTGTGGAAAGCCAACTAAAGGCTAGAGCGGACACGCACTTCTAACCAGAGAAGAACGGAACGTACCGCATGATGCATCCCTCTCCAATCAGACAGTACCTTCCCAATGAAATGACGACGGTGTGACCGCTTCCAGTCCGCCTCAAATCACCCCGAATGATTGCTCCATTCGAGATGATCGTTTTGCCCCCAAGGATGATATTTTGTGGTCCAGCGATGATCGCCTTGCGGGATACCTTGTTTCCTGTGTCCTGAAGAAGTCAAGCCATACGAGTGAGTGCCGCGGGACCCAACATATGTTCCAAACAGATAAGTCGAGGGTTGCATCCTGTGTGACAATCAATACACACGGTTTCAATGTACTCATTGCGGGAGTAATAAATCGGCTGCTGCATCCTTGGGAGACTGTTTCCTGATGTCAATCAGGGAACCCCAGCGTCGGTACTGTATCGAAGAACGGGCGCGGAGGCGGGAGCCTTGAGGGAAGGATGCTTCACGTCACGTGCAACTTGGGAGATCCAAATCATGACAGCGTGAGAGTCGGGACATCCGATACGACCCCCGACTCCCCTGGGCGGTTTAACATTGGGTGGACGGACAGCCCGAGAGCAGTTTATGGCACAAATAGATAATAACCGAAGATGGCGTGCGTTGTACCTACATCATACCTACCAGGACTGCCCGTCCCTCACGGGCGCCGTACAGTCAGCACCCAGTAGGGGGAGGCTAAAACCTCTTTTCGTAGAACCCAAATCCTGCACCCCCGATCCCAGGTGACCGGGGGTAGCTGTTGAAACTCTGTGCGTTCCTCAGGGTGTAAATCTTGTATCCGTATAGAACGCCTGCCACGACGCCAATGAAGAAGACGATTTTTCCAAGGGTCCAGAACCACCCTGAGTAAGCAGACTCCTCGAGTTGTATCTTTCCGCGGGGGTTGTTTGTATTGGAGAGGATGGCAGAGTAAGTCGTGACGCTGACGATGCTGAAAGTGAAAAGGGGCGTTGTCAACGACGAAGGACTCCAAGAGATGCCAGAATCTCGTACTCGTGGTCATCAGAAACGTCCCCGGTGATGGCGGAGAAGCCGAGGAATGGCACCTCAGGCAATGAAACATTCTTTAACGTGAAGCATGGTGTCCAATCATCCCCTAGTTCACACAGGCATCAAAGACCTTCCAGGATCTTCCAAAGAGTAGACTCACAAGCTTTGTAGTGAATCTTGACCTAATTATCGTGACTTTCAGTTGGGAATGTTGGACTCGTGGGAAGAAGACGTACATCGAGGAGCCCGTCCCTAAGGTAGGTAATCTTAAGTTTGGTTGCGATGTTCGTTCGCCTGAAGAAGGCCTGGAAAAAACATCAGGGGGACTGGGCGGTCGCAATCTATAGTCGACGAACAGAGCAAGAGCCGATGGAGTTAAGCTCTCCATCATTGTCAAGATCATATGAAGTCTTTCCATCGCCGAGCATGGCAACGATACGGGGGAATGAGTATGCGTGGCGTGCATTCGAATACCTGTTGGAAAATCAATTGGGAGGGATGGGGGCACCTTGGCGAGGATGCGCACGTGTCAAGGAACAGACCCAGGCCCTCAAAGTTGTCTGTGTCACCGTCAGCCAATGGGCCGATAAAATGCGGCGGTGATAGCCTTACCGATGCTCCCGAATACGGGCCCAGGTGCTGCCCGCCCCTTCGTCAACCAAATCGCCATACCGTCGCCATACAAGTGATTCGGTGAACCAGAAATCTAACGGCGGGTGAGCAGGGGCACGGACGTGGCCTCTCTAGTGCCAACCTTGAACTCGACCTCGATGACAAAGTTGATCGAGGTAATAGGCAGACGTGACCAAAGCCAGCCCTGTCAATCCAGAGGTCCATTAGTGGGATAAAAACCACGGGGGACAGGATTGACTTGCCATTTCTGAGGGTCGATCACGGGTCAACCGGATATGCTTCGCGGTGTTCTAGGTAGACCACCCTTCAGTCAGAGGTACGGGGCAGTCGCAGCTTGCGTGGAAATAGCATACGACGTAGGCGTCTCCTCCAAAGTCCCACCACCTGTTCTGCAGATCCTGGTCGATGTATGGTGCGTAAAGTGAATGCGTTCGCAGCTGTACGGTCTGTCAAGCACTCGTCAGTGTCCACATCTCACGAGCCCACGCATTTTCGACGCGAAATTGGTCCGATTGCGTCCACGAATTTCGTAGGTGTGTTTGCGAAAGACACACCCTCTCGATTGTCCTGTTTCCTATCCTCGTGAGGTCCTCCCCGCCAAGAGCGGTGCCCGCCAACAGCGCCAGACACCAGAACAAGTAAGTTTTGATCATGGTTATTCGACCAGAACGGAGGGATCGACCCGTGAGATTGACGAAATCCGCCACCGAAGAACAGGAAGGAGGGGTGTTGCGTGTCACGTGGTGACGATGTGTTTGCTGACACCTCTCCGTACATCCGGAGTCCCGGCTGATCATCAACTCCGACGTGTACGAAAGCCTACTTGGAGGACCACACCACTCTCCCCCTCAACACCCACGGCGAAGACGACGAGGACGACCCGCTCCTCATGCACGGTTTGCGTGTACTGAACCCGGTGGCAAATTCGTTTGCTGGCTGTGGGCGCACGTCATTGACGTTTCGGACGTCGTTGGTCGGCAGATCACGCCTCCATCTCGGGTTCCAGCACCGTCTCTCCGTACCGCAGCCCGCACCTCCTTCCGGATCCTTGGGATCTCTGAGGGCATACAGCACACCAATCCCGACATCTCCGACACCGAAGCCTTCATTATGGTCTCGTATGTTCGCGGTCACCGCGAAGGACAAGCAAAGCGCGTCATCGTTCCGGAAGATCGTCGCGTTGGCCAAACCAGAGAAGAAACCTCTCACGTTCGCCGTGGGTTTGTTGCTGGTCTCATCTTCGGTCTCAATGAGCATCCCGTTCACCGTCGGAAAGCTTATTGATTATTTCACCTCAGTGAACCCGGTGAGTTCCAATCACGTCATCGCTCCTTCCGACTCACCGTAGGAGATCAAATTTCCAGCAAATCCCCTATGGACTCACCCTCGGACAAGCATCGGGGATCTTGTTTGCCGTGTTCACTCTCGGTGCTCTCGCGAACACAGGGCGCGCGATCCTCATGCGGATGGCCGGTCAACGGATTGTCGCCCGATTACGGGAACGGACCTACGCCGCGGCACTTGGACAGGAAGTGGAATTCGTTGAGCGTGGGGAAGGTGACGTCTTGAGCAGGCTGAGTGTGGATTCCAGCATTGTTGGCGAGAGGTACGACACCATCACCACCGATGATTCCCGCTCACCCATCTCCGCCAGTGTGACACAGAACCTGTCCGATGGTCTCCGAGCAGTCGTAATGGCTTCTGCTGGGCGTAAGCAAGCAAACCCTACACCTCGGAGCATTCCTCGTGACCCACCTTCTTTCCAGTTGGCGCAATGTTTTATGTTTCTCCTGCCCTCACCACCCTGATGCTCGCACTTGTCCCCCCCGTCTCGTTGGGTGTTGTACGTTGCCTTCCCCATTCTTTCGCACATGTCTCACCTCTATCAGGTGTTCTATGGTCGTTACCTGAAAAGACTGTCAAACCAAACCCAGGAAGCCCTCGGGGAAATGAACAAGGTCGGAATGACTGTGATGCCCACCTTAAACTCCTTAATCACCCGCATATAGGTCGCACAGGAATCACTGGCTGCACTTCGTACTGTCCAAGCTTTTAACGCTCTTCCACAAGAACGCGAAAAGTTTCATACCAAGATCAAGACCGTACTGGAGCTTGCCCGGCGGGAGGCCAACGCCAGTGGGATCTTCTTTGGAAGTACCGCTTGGAGTGGCAACATTACTCTGCTCGCGTTGCTCGGTTATGGTTAGAACCCTCCATCATGCATAGACGTCGTGTTCACCTGCTGGGTTCACTAGGTGGCACGCTAGTTAGTCGGGGTGAAATATCTGTCGGGGACCTGTCAACTCTACTGTTGTACACCGTATATGTTGGATCGGGCTTGCAGATGCTCACGTACGCAACCCGCTCCGTCATTCCGCGCAGCTGCTAACTACACTCCCAGATCATTCTTTGTGGGTCTCCCCGAAGATAGTTCATCGCAGAGTCTTACCCGTGCTGACTGCAGACCTCAATCATGCGTGGAGTCGGCGCCGGAACTCGAATCTTCGAACTCATCGACAGGACCCCTGTAATCAATCCGGGAGTCGGTACCGTTTTGGACCCAACACGAGGGGGGCTCGTCAAGTTTGAGAGCGTCAGCTTCGAGTACCCTAGCCGCAAAGGTGTTGAAATCTTGAAAGACTTCAACCTCGATCTCAACGTTGGAGAAAGTGTCGCAATTGTGTAAGTTTTTAGTGTGCGGCTAGGTTGACCTGCTAACAAACCCGCACAGCGGAAGGAGCGGAAGTGGGAAATCCTCAGTAGCATCCTTGCTATTACGATACTACGATCCTGTCCGGGGGAGGGTTACTTTCGACGGTCAAGGTAGGCCCGTGACCAGGATCTTTTCCGTGCGATTAACCTCCCCCACCCAGATGTAAGGGAGTTCACAACCAAATCATGGCGCGATGTTATTGGACTGGTACCTCAGGACCCAGTAATGTTCACGGGAACAATCGCCTCTAACATTGCGTACGGGAACGATATAGCTTCGAGGCAAGATATTGAGGCTGCCGCGCTAGAAGCGAACTGCGACTTTGTGTGGGGGATGCCCCAAGGCTTTGACACACCAAGTAAGTCGTTTCACGGAGTTGACTAATAAAACTCAAACCGATCCTTTTCAGTCGGCAGGTTAAGTCTCTCCGGTGGCCAGAGGCAAAGGTTGGCGATTGCAAGAGCACTTCTGAAGAAGCCAGCGATCTTGGCATTGGATGAAGCCACAAGCGCACTGGACGCCACTTCGGAACACAGGGTGGGCTACCCCCCATACCTTTTTTCGATCATCTTCCCTGACGTTACCCCAGGTTAACGACGCAATCGACAAGATCCTTCGCAAGAAACAGACTACATGTTTACTTGTGGCCCACCGACTATCGACAATCGCCCGCGCAGAGCGCATCGTCGTGTTAGAAGGTTCGCGACCACTGCCACAAATCAGAAAATCGTCGCTGACAGAGTTATAGATGGTCATATCACCGAGTCCGGGACGTACGCGCAACTCGTCAACAACCCAGACTCGCGGTTTAGGGTATTAATGGCTGCACAACTCGATGCCACGTCTGGGGAAACCCTCAAGCAAACTCCGGAGCCCGAAGCGACAGCGGAGCAGAACCAATCGCCATAGAGGGTGTATGACCATAGAACACCTAGACAGTAGGATCCGTTCGGGCCATCCACGAATGTCGCGCACCGAGGCCAGTGAGTCTCTAGACTGATACACCCATATCCTAGGCGTCGATCCAGGATCCCCATCCAGATTTAATTATTCTGTTTTACTATAGCGTCCATATCTAGAGCATGCAATTCCACGGAACCCAGATCATCGTTATCGTGTCCGCTCGGGACCTAGAAGCGTTACTATCTTGCCAATCAATTACCATCCACACCGGTGAAATCTTCAAATCGCCGTCCGTGGACTGTATACGAACAGCACGAGGAACCCTCGTGGTCTGGAAGGTAAGGCCTGCACCAGAATTGGTGATCGCCGATCTCAGTATCGATTGAATTCGGCTCGGGTGGTACATAAGACAATTGCAACATCGAGACAACCCCCGCCACACTTTCCGACCCTCACCCCACCCAATGGCTCCAGCGGCCAACGCCTCAACCCCCCCGCAGGACCCGACGGGCCTATTGATAAATACCACGATGGCCGCCACCACCCAGGTGGTCCACGTGCGTTCGGTCGGGTGCTCGTTCACATGCGGACTACTGACAGGCCCGCGCAGGCGAAGTTGGACCAACTTTTGGATGTCGCCTCGTCCCCGTCCCCGTCGACGGGAGACGTTAACATCGACAGGTCGTTGGACCAGTAACTATTTCCTAACTACACTATGCGCCCGGCCAGAGCTGAAAATTCCCGTTTCTTACCAGAATCCGGAGAGACCTTGAGTCTCTCATGTCAACACAATCAGCGGAACAGGACGGGATCAAAAGTAAGCATTTCATGTAGTGGACCACACATAACTGAGGCCACCCGGTAGAGTTGTTGGAGGAGTCTTTAAACCACGAGATACTACAACACCTTACGAACCAAAGTGAGTGATATCTGGTTAACAGGTTCGCAAACTGATCCGTGGTCCTCAAGTCGAACAAGAGATCGATAAGTGCATCGATGATTCCGTTACGAAGCTCGTCGAGGCAGAACTCGACAAGCACATCCCGAAGGCGCTTCGGGATAAGGTTGATAAACAAAGGTCGGACCTCCTCTCACTGCAGGTTGACATACATAATTCGTTGAGTATTTTGCGCGTCCATGGTGCAACATTCAACCACGACTGATCCGTGAATGTCCTGCCCAGCGAAGCCAGGCGGGCAAATAGTTTTATCAAGACACAGAAACATTTCGGTGAAAACCTACACGAACTATTGGACACTAAGGGTCGCCCAAGCGACATCTTCCCGAAGACCGTCAACGGCTTATTGGAGTTCAACGGTCCGCCCAGCCCTCTCGATTTTGGCCTTCCGGTCTCTCACTCGCTTGTACCACAGACCCCAAAATCCTCCAACTAGTGAAGCATTACGGGATGGAAAACCCGGACCCGAAATCCAAGATTCCAAACTTGAATTGGTTTTTGAGGATGATTGGGGTTACTTACCAGTACGTATACCGTAGACCCTTCCGGCCCTTTCCCCCATAATGATTCAATCCACACCGTGATACCCCCCTCGAACCAATCTCTTGTATCTCGTTAGGTCCAACCTCCTCGGGTGACGAGGCTGTCTTTTGTATTCCTGCTCTTACTGAACTTTGTATTACGTTGTTTCCCGAAGTCGCCCATGCTCGATCATCACTCTACGCTCCGACCTTTCTCTCTAGACAAATGTCATCATAATATGTGATGTTTAATTGGGGCGTCTTGTAAGCGGGAGGCACAAAGAGAGGGAACAAAATTGATTTCAACGGGGGGCCAAACGAAGTTGAAGGGTTATGGGGGCAGAGGCCCGGTCGAAAGACTACACTACTGGAAAGGCAAAACGAGTCAACATGAGAGATCCACGAGAAGTAGTTGGGGAAGGGAGTGGAGCTTGGGAGAAGGAGGGAAAGTGGTGAGTAAGGAAACAGAGGGGGAGACAGACAGGCACTATAACGAAGACGCAATGATGGGAAAGAAACAAGGTGCGTGCAGGATCATTTGATTGTGTGCAAAAAGACATGAGCTCGAGGAAAGAGTTGTGCGGCCGGTCGGTACCATGACATCCAGGGAAACCAATACAGAACATTCTACACTCCGTACTTATGTTGAAGTTGCTGGAGAATCACCGGTGGGAACGCTGCGGTTTCCTTCGCCCATCCAGCCGCGTCTTGCTGTTTGAAACCGTGGAGGATCCTAGCGAACATATCGTTCAGCTCTGGTGATGGTTGAGTCCACCTGACGATGGCGTTGCAGAACCAAAGTAAACTCTATATCGATACGTAAACCCTCCGATCTGTTCAAAGCGGACTCTCCACATACCTTGGCGATGCCTGCAGGATTGGATTGCACGAGCGTACAGAATCCTCGGAAGGCGGAGTCCTTTTCCTCGTTGTCCCTGATCTCATAGAGCGCTTGACACCAGTTCAGGGCGAACTCTGGCAAGAGTGGGGCAACGAGACTCGGGTGCATCAGTCCAATCCTCCCTATCGAGACGGCGGCGTTCTCGTGCAAAGATCTGGGTGCCTTTGGGTGTAGCAGAATCGGAATCAGCCGTGAAACTAACGGGTTTACCCATTGCTGGAACTCGGTGTCATCTGTAGAACACGCGACGAGTGAATACGGGCCGAGCAGAGGGGGATGATGGGCAAACATACCACGGCCGTAGCGTAACGCAACTTCGCCAACCGACCACGCCGCATTATTGCACGCGCTAATGAACTCAACCTTGGGCTCCGGGTCAAGCTGCAGGATGAGCTCCTGCATCACCGCGGTCATGTGTGGCCGTAGTAACGGGAAGCAGTTCATCGCAAGATCTCCAACCAATGCATATGCAGACTGCCTGACCGGGGCATGGGGGTACCTCAGGCACCAGGTTAGACACTCGAGAATATTCGGCTGGGTACGAGCTATGTAGGGCTCTAGGCCCATGCCTAACCCTTGAGTTAAACCGGAGAGGAGGTCAAGTGCCACAACAAGGAACGCCCTGTCCGGCTCCTCCAGGTCCTGGTTCTGCACAAACGCTTGATATTGCATCAATGATTTGTGGATGATGGCATGACAGCGGTCGAAGACCGGACCGACGTGCGGTAGGAACGATGGACCCATTGCAATAGTCACAGAGGCGAGACACTGCGTTTGAGTTTGGAGATGAGCGTCGGTTCGGGACTCCCGAGCTGCGGTACGCACCTCGAGCAGTGGGATTAGATCTTCATCGTCGTCCTTGAGTTTGCTCCACCTCTTTGTCAATGGCGGCATGAGGATATCTACGAAGGCCGGGTTCTGGAGAGCTGGCCCGACTGCGTCAGCCAGAGTGCCAACAGCGTCGTACAGGATCAGCATGTTCTTGTGTTGATACTTGTCGAACGCGAAAACTAGGTTTCGAAGGACCGGTTCGAGGAAAGGAA
>Ga0307509_10010613_pt1 | contig 11252 bp, 9 predicted proteins | sample 10_EM_MG_FD_202245 | JGI IMG/M metagenome (GOLD analysis project Ga0307509, IMG submission 202245) | Populus trichocarpa ectomycorrhiza microbial communities from riparian zone in the Pacific Northwest, United States - 10_EM | ecosystem: Host-associated > Plants > Roots > Unclassified | place... | reverse complement strand
TGACAGGAAAGGTAATGATAGACCACACACCAAGATAAATTAAAAGTACTCGTACTTGTACCGTGGTTGGGAGCAAATCTACGCAGATAACCTAGTTTCCATCATGACCATGCTGAACAGTACTCATCGAGCACTATTCTGAGCACTACAGGTATGAAGTTTTTCATATCATGATGACCTGAATAAGCTAGTGTTCAAGATTTTCAAATACTGGTACCACCCTTCATGTTCGTCATATGATACTTACATCATAGTTGTCACAGATATTCTTAACTTTGCTCTCTTTAGTTACTTCACCTCCAATCTTTTCCGCTCCCAGCTGGACCCGCACTTAGTGCCAGTGCTCGAATACAGTTAAAGGGATGGTGGTTAAAATTGTTGTGGTAATGTTACGGATAAAATTTGGCTTTCCTCAGGCGTCACGTTTCTGCAGGGCTGGCTGTTGCCTAGTCTTGGAGTCTTGGCAGACAGGGAGTGCTCTACACTCTTTCACTTTTCTCGCCCTTTTTCACCACCACCGCGACGACGGGAACACAGCACAACGGAAGACCCGTTTGGACTGTGAACTGAGGAAGGAAAATTTGTGTTAGTGGATGACAAGAGGAGGACCTCCTGTATTTAGTTAGTCCGACAACCAGCAGGGTTGGGCTTTCTTTGCAGTTGGATTTTCTTCTTCTTTGCGGTTCTCTGGGTTGGCTTTGAATAAGAGGTTTGCCAAGTGGATTAGTGGATTAGAATTGATCGTGACTCGTGCGGTTTCCCTCTCCAGTTGCGATATCTTGATAGTGACGGTTGTTTGCCCGTACCTCTTCCGTTCCGCGGAGTAGATACAACTACGGTATCCCCAGTTTCTTTGTTTTCAGCAAGGCTGTGTGCTTGGCCCGTTGAGTTATTAGAGGGGTCTAGCCAGCCCATGCCAAAAGATAATTGTGCTGTTGCCAGAGGCAACAAGCCCATTCACCGTGGCAACGGCACTACCGTATTATCTTGAATAAGAGAGAATCGCGCTAAGAGGTTATGTTAAGGTTTAGACACCGCCTCACATCAGTATTGGGTATGTTATGTCCCCTTTGTAAAGTGAGATGGTTGCAGAGAAGAAATAGGATAAAATCACGCAAAGAGATGTCTTAGCTTTAATATGACATCTTAGCACGATTCTCTCTTATTCAAGATAATACGGTAGTCCAGGTGTTTATATTTTGATAAAAGATGATGTGTTAAACGGCTGTTGTTTAGCACAGTGTTCAGCTCCGTGATTCCCATAAGCAAACAACTATGACAAGTTAGCCAGACTAGGTTCCAAGTCATGCCCCACGATAAAAGCCACCATCATATAACTAAGAGAAAACTTGATTGAGCACAGGTTGGCTAACTAAACCCAGGCCATCATCATAATTATCTTCTTGAAAACTAACTCTAAAATTTAGCACACAACGCTGATAGCACGGTCGGCTTCGCACGGTCGCGCCCCGTTACCTCGGCTTTCTTTCCATTGCTACCACCAGTTGCCAGTGCCGATACGCGTTCCCTACAAGGCCTGTCGCTAAAAATTGGCATTCAAGAGGAAACTCTGAAAATGCTTCTGGGCCTTTAACGATTCTATAACCTGCGCATCATTAAGGTTTGTATCCAAAAGTGTGCTCGTGTCCTCAGTTTCCCCACGACACCTGTTGGGTTTCTTGGCGCCAGCCAGCCCAGTCAAGCAGCGAGTGTCATGTGTTTCCAACCTATTGTTACTGAAAAGCGGGTGCCATGGTAGGGAATAATTAATCGGAACAAGGATGCCATTCTCCTTGCGCAAACTCTTGGTCAGCATGCTACAGCAGGGTAACACATGATTTTTGGGTAATAATTTATTGCTTTGCGGAGAGATACTATCAATGCTTTGAACGGTGTAATAAGCATAGTTCTTTGAATTCCTGCTCATTCGGAAAGTAAACATATGAAATGAAAAGGGGATGTGGATCTGAGTGGCTCGAGACAAGGCTACCTGCACTTTATTGTACCTCCGGATCCCCTTAGTGTTTCTAACGAAATCAGCTCTCGGGCATTTGTGTAACGAGTTTCGGGTCCATTGTTGTCAAACGGCCACAAGGCCTGATCGACCCCGCATTTCCTCAACCCCAGGAAATTTCGTTCACCACCCCCGATTTAATCAACACCTCGCTCTCAACATCCAAAACAGTGAAAAGTGAAAAATGTCACAAGCCTTCAGCAATAACGATAACTGTACCATCATCGCGAATAGCTTTAACACCACCGCCCCCGATGAGAGACCTGAAATACTGGCTTGGCTATCTCCATTAGAGCCACGAGTGCGGCATCGAGACATCGGGGCCCGGCGAATCGACAGTATAGGAGCATGGCTGCTGCAAACTAGAGAATTCAAGTGCTGGAAGAATGGCAGTAGGGAGAATGGAGCTTATCGCCCAATCTTATTTTGCGATGGCAACCCGGGAGTGGGAAAGAGCTACATCGTGTAAGAGAGCGTGTGTCATTACGAAGCAAGAATGCTATAGCTAATAGGCTACGATGACAGTTCACTAGTTATAGATAAACTGTGCGACGATGCCGTGGAGGGAGATCCTACCGTTACGTGTTTTTACTTCGACTTTGCTGCTCGGAACGAACAGTCACCGACAAATATGCTTGGATCCCTGCTGAGACAGCTCATTAGCGGATGGGGGGGGGTTCCGGAAGTCATAGCCCGGGATTTTCAAAAAGAGAAAATGTCCATTGGGGGTAGAGGACTACAAGTTCAGGGAATTTTGAAAATGTTCCAGGAAATCGCAGCCACGAGGCGGGTATTTATATGTGTTGACGCACTTGATGAATGTGTGCCGGAGCACCGAATGGTGGTTCTTGAATCGTTAGGCAAGATCCTCCGGGGGTCTCCGGATACCCGCATATTTATGACCGGAAGACCACATGTGCGGAGTGAGGTGGAGAGGGAGTTGGGTGGAGCGGCAACCTTCATATTTATACGGCCTACGGATGATGGGATGCTCAGGTTTCTAAGCGAGAAACTCAGGAAGGACACAATACCGAATATGATGAGCAGTGCATTGGAGGAAGATATTATGAAAAGCATTCCCGCAATAAGTTCAGAAACGTATGTAGAAACGATACTAAAGTTGAAACTACCTCAAATCAATAGCTGATGTATTTGAACCTAGATTCCTGCTGGCCTCTCTCCACATTGAGGCAATCCTCAGAGGTACCACGGTCGCTTGGCGGAGAAAAGCACTCAAGTCAATAAAAGATGGGGCAGGGTTAGGGGATACATACGGTGCGACACTGGAGCGTATCAAGGCCCAGGACGAGGAAAAGGCAAAGCTTGCGATGGCCGTTCTCACATGGGTCTGTCACTCGGAGCGGCCGTTACAGGTAGATGAGTTGTGCCATGCGCTAGCGGTGGAGGTAGGGGAAACGCATTTTGATCCCGAAAATGTTCCTTCCATCGGCACGTTGCTCGACTGCTGCCAAGGTTTAATCGCAGTGGATGCGGAGGCTTCGACGGTGCGGTTAATCCACTACACAGTCCAACAGTACCTTTGTAGTCATCCTGGTCTCTTCAGTAAACCTCACTCGACACTTGCAGAAACCTGCCTAACCTATCTAAATTCTCAACAAGTCAAGATCCTCCCATCCCGTTCTCTCCCACCCCCTCAAAGCACGTCATTCCTGAAATATTCTGCGAGATATTGGGGAATACATGCGAACAAGGATCTCTCAAACGATGCGAGGACACTTGCTCTAGAACTCTTGAACTAGTACGAGGACCACATATCTGCTGTATCACTTCTAGAGCAAGTAACGCATCCTAGATATAGCGGACTCATCACTCCTTCCCCGCTGTTCTCTGGGCTGCACTGCGCATCGTTCTTCGGGATTGTTGAACTTGTGACAATCTTGATAAATGCTGAGGGTTACAAGACCAACCAACGAGACTGTACGGGTCATACACCGCTAGTGTGGGGTGCGAGAAATGGGCACGAAGGAGTGGTCAGATTATTGCTAGAAGGGGAAGATGTCGACCCCAACCGCTCGGATAAGGATGATCGAACACCACTCTGGTGGGCCGCTAATAAGGGACACGAAGGAGTGGTCAAGTTATTGCTGGAACGGGAAGGTGTCGACCCCAATCGCCCAGGTAAGGATGATGGAACACCACTCTCGTGGGCTGCTAGTAAGGGACACGAAGGGGTGGCCAAGTTATTGCTTGAACGGCAAGATGTCGATCCCAATCACCCGGATAAGGATGATCGAACACCACTCTCGTGGGCCGCTAGCCTGGGACACGAAGAAGCGGTCAAGTTATTGCTAGAACGGGAAGATGTCGATCCCAATCACCCAGATAAGGATGATGGAACACCACTCTCGTGGGCTGCTAGTAAGGGACACCAACGAGTGGTCAAGTTGTTACTTGAACGGGCAGATGTCGACCCCAATCACCCGGATAAGGATGATCGAACACCACTCTGGTGGGCTGCTAATAAAGGACACCAAGGAGTGGTCAAGTTGTTACTTGAACGGGCAGATGTCGACCCCAATCACCCGGATAAGAATGATCGAACACCACTCTGGTGGGCCGCTAATAAGGGACACCAAGGAGCGGTCAAGTTGTTACTTGAACGGGAAGATGTCGACCCCAATCACCTGGATAAGGATGATCGAACACCACTCTGGTGGGCAGCTAATAAGGGACGCGAAGGAGTGGTCAAGTTATTGCTAGAACGGGAAGATGTCGACCCCAATCACCCGGATAAGAATGATCGAACACCCATCTGGTGGGCTGCTAGCGTGGGACACGAAGGAGTGGTCAAGCTATTGCTAGGACGTGAAGATAGCGACCCCAATCGCCAGGATAAGAATGATCGAACACCACTCCTGCGGGCTGCTAGTCAGGGACACGAAGGAGTGGTCAAGTTATTGCTGGAGCGGGAAGATGTCGACCCCAATCACCCGGATAAGCACAGTGTCACTCCGCTCTCTTATGCTGCTCGACAGGGACATGGAAGAATCGTGCAGTTGTTGCAAGCTCGGACATTTGTTCAACCCCCAGATGCGTAGCTGCTCCGCCACCTATGACGCAACTATGGTGAAGTACAAGTACTGGGTGCTCTGTCAATTTCACTCAAACCCCGCTCGATTCCCCCCCTTTCCAGTCCCCGCTTTCCTCGGCCTCCGAGAGTCTTGTATATTCCATTCTTTGTATCACCATCCTGTGCGCTCTTTACGCCATGTCGAATAACATAACCCCGATTCCCCCCAGCCACCATTCCCAGGAATGCCACTTATATGTAGGCATATACCCCCGAAGCCCTCGGATATTTGCTAACTTTTACTAGCCAGGTTCACGGACTTCTATTCATTTTCCCCAGCGTATAGCAACCGGCGGACTTTTCAATTTTTCAATTTCCTTGCCTTACCTCGGTTACCACTCCTCTATCGAATAGATTCCCTCTTTCAAAACCTCCACCCTTTCACCCCTCCTTTATGTATTTATTTCCCCCTTTTTTTCCCTTGCTAGCTATAGATAGATAGATGGACGAATAGATCAACCTCGCATAGCGTTCTCTTTACAAATCCATGACGACCTAACGTAGGCATCCCCGAGTCCACCATAAACAATAGAATCAAACCCCCATAATTGTCATTCAGAACGATATTCTTCGCGGCATCAATTAGCACTCGAATCCCTCATGGGCCCGTGAAAACACTGGCCATTCCACCGAACCTATCTGATTCCTGCCAAGATTAATGCACTAGATTGGAGCTTTAACCATCTTGTAAGTTATCGTTAGCACCCTCAAGATCAGCAGGAAGCCAGCCACCAACTTGATGATCCGCAATTACACGCCACCCCCTCAAACCCACCATTGTACTGTGAATGCCCCAGAAATTTGAAGGTTTCGTAAAAGTTGTAACCATATCCATACACAATCGCAATGTAGGATACGTTGTTCCGCGACAATATTTCTAGAAAGCTAGAAAAACACATATCCGTCAGTAGCCCGCAGGGTTTGAACATGGAACTTGCCTATTTATGGCGGGTAGGGAAGTAGGGGGTAGTGATGGGGGGGGTGGTGGGAATATCACTGTATCTGTTTACAAGTTTTGTATTCTTGGCAGCCGTGGATGGGACGGCTGAGATACATAAATTAATTAGCCCGCCATGTTAGGAGAACGGCAAACGCACAGTGTGTCAGGCTCTCCATTAAGTTATCCGATTACTTATACCCGGGTATGGACGAAAAAATCGGAAAACCACTTCCGCCGATCCCATACAAATCTCTATGGAGACAAGGGCTATGTTTTTCTCCCTCCCTACCCAAGTATGATACCTCAATACACAGTTCGCGCATTGTTCCCCAGATGGCAGTTAGACTTGTTCTACCCTCAGCGAGGCTGGGAAATATTGGGAGGTGGGGTCTGATGATTAGAAATTTACCATACCCCGCCGAGGATGCTGCCTCGCCAAGGGCCCCCACGATCCAGCAGAAAACAGACTTGGGTGGAAGAACAAGTTCGCGCAATTCGTTCCCTGCTCAAATTCGTATTTTGCGTTGCCCAGGTTCGGTATTAACCAACCTAGCCGGCATAGAACAAATGATAATCTGCTACTGAATATCCTATGTTACGATTTCTAGAATCCTTCAATAGATTGTAAAAAGATAGGTCTGTGCACGGTGGGGGCAAAATTGATTGTCAAGTATAATATTTTCCATCCTACCCGAGTATTGTTTCTAATCCAGTTCACTACATTGCTGTTCACTTAATTCTCATAGCCTGACATATATCTGTGGCCGTGTTATCGCAGGTGACAATGTACTAGTACTATGACAACCGAGGGCCGCTGATGCTGGTACATATTCACGTGCCACAACACTGCCACAGGTACCGTCCATATGAGAACTAAGCGAAGAGTAGTGTACTGTGGCGGGTCTTCCCCGGCAGGCGTTCTTTGGTGGGTGCTGACAATCTTGACGGTTGACGGTTCCGGTGAAGGCCACCAACAAGAGAAAACGAAGGAACTGAAATTTATAAATTGAAGTTGAAAGCCGAACACTGATGGTTATGATAAACCGGAGTGATCAACTCTCAGAAAAGTGATGAACGATGATGAACGAAGAATGGTTCCCACTAACCGAAAAAAATCCCCACTTGACCTCCATCTTTCCCAGGAGTTTTCCACACTGATTAACTAACAAAAGCCCACGTCACTTGCGCGACTGCGTAACAAGCTAGGCAATCCACAACTATACGGAAAAGTAAAGGAGAGCTATCACCGGGTCCGACAACCAACCCAACCTGCATAGCGCAGAATCCAAGTTTGAGGAGAAAACGTGTTTAAGAGTGACACAATAGCGCTATCCACCGGTGAAGGAAATATCTCCCTCCCTAGGGCCTATCGCAGTATCATGAAACATCTACATTGTGGAAGTTTATTGTGCTGTTGCTAACTTCTTGTTCGACGAATTTCTTCGGGTCTGAAGAGGCCTATTTTACACTTCTTCCAGGTCTTGTCATCGGCATCCAAGACTTTTAGGTTAACTGATAAGTTAATAGCTTGCTTTCCTAACTCCTACCGGTATCGGGCTACTTTCGTACTACCCTCTTGTTGTGGATGGTGTGTCGCGCGTGCCGAATCCCTTCCTCTGTGGGTTATATGACCTATCCCTTAACCTGTACGATCGTTCACTCACTTTTAGCGTGGCACTAATAGGACGCTTGATATTATACCTTAAGAACTCGAATAATTAAACCTCGCGCTAAGAGGTTAAAGTAAGGTGAAGCAAGACGAAATCACGTAAATCCTGAAAGAATGCCCAAATCTGTAGCTGTCTTGGATTATCAAACAACTCTCGCGTCCAACATTTCCTTTCTCTTCTGTTTGATAATCCACACTAGCTACGGATTTGGACTTGATTTCCAGATTTGCGTGATTTGTCTCGCTTCACCTTATTTTAACCTCTTAGCGCGAGGTTCAATTATTCGAGTTCTTACGGTACAGGAAAAGTAATGATAGACAACACCCCAAGATAAATTAAAAGTACTTAGACATGTACAAGTACCATAGTTGGGAGCAAATCTACGCAGACAACTTGCTTTCCATCATGGCCATGCTGAGCGGTACTCATTTAGCACTATTCTGGGCCCTACACCACACAGTTTTTCATATCACAATTATCCAAATAGGCTAGTGTTTAAAGGGGCTGAATTATCTTAGCACCCTTTACGTTCATCATAATACTTACATCATCGCTGTCACAATTATTCCTAACTTTGCTCTCTTCAGTTAGTTCACCACTAATCGCTTCCACAGCCAGGTGTATCCGCACTTAGTGCGAGTGCTTGAAAACAGTTTAAGGGATTGCTATTCCGGATAATAATCGCTCTGAAGGTGACCTGACGATAAATTTCCTAATTGACTGGACAAGGTAAGGATAAAGGCTGGAACACTAGAACCAGTTGAGAAAGAAAGAGTGAAGCGTGGAGTGATAGACTTTCCTGTTGTGGTTGTGCGTCGCTTGGTCTAAGTTACATGAAAGGATCTATTTAAGTGGTAGGTCGCCCCGCCAAGCCCCACTATCGTGACAAATTTGGCCGGTACAAGAGCAAGCGCCGAACCTCTAAACTACCCTATTCCACATACTCGCCCACACCGGTAGAGTCGAGCAAACTCTCCTTTGAGATGCTATCGTAGATTAAAACATGATTTTTAGATATCATAACAATGTATGAATTCGGCAGTATTAGTTCCCCAAATTTCTCCCTCTTAGCAATGCATTAAAAGAAAAACCGCAATGACAAGCGTGTTTCAAGGTAGGGCCGCTACAAGTACGATATATCTCCCCACTTTCAGCTCTTGGCGTTTGTGTAACGAGTTTCGGGTCCATTGATTAGAAACTGTGCTGTCAATAAAGCACAAGGCTTTGTCTACCCCGCTTTTCCCCAATCCCTAGGAACTTCGTTCAACAAACTACAAGTTAATCAACACCTTGAAAAATGTTTCGAGCTCTTAACAATAACGATAACTCTTTCAACACCACTAACTCCTTCAACACCACCTTTAACTACACCTCCGATGAGAGATCTGAAATACTCGCATGGCTATCTCCATTAGAGCCACAGGTACGGCATCGAGACATTGCATCGAGGCGGGTCGATAGTATAGGAGCATGGCTTCTGGAAACGGAAGAATTTAAACGCTGGAACAATGGCAGTAGGGAGGATGGATCTTATCGCCCGATATTGTTTTGCGACGGCAACCCAGGAGTGGGAAAAAGCTATATCGTGTAAGAGGGCGTGTATCATTGCGGGAAATTAATGAATGCTATTGCTAATCGGCTACGATGACAGTTCACTGGTTATAGATAAGCTGTGCGACGATGCCGTCGAGGGAGATCCTGCCGTTACGTGTTTTTACTTCGACTTCGCTTCTCGGAATGAACAGTCACCCATAAATATGCTGGGCTCCCTGCTGAGACAGCTCGTGAGCGGACGGAGGGAAATTCCGGAGATGATGGCCCAGGATTTTCGTAAGGAGAAAATGTCCATCGGAGGTAGAGGGCTACAAGTTTTGCAAATTTTGGAGATGTTCCGGACAATCGCAGCCACGAGACGCACATTTATCTGTGTTGATGCACTTGATGAATGTGTGCCGGAGTACCGAATGATGGTTCTTGAATCCTTAGGCCAGATTCTACAGGGGTCTCCGGATACCCGCATATTTATGACCGGAAGACCACAGGTTCAGAGAGAGGTAGAGATGGAGTTGGGTGGAGCGGCAACCTTCAAATCTATACGGGCTACGCAAGATGGGCTGCTTGAGTTTCTGCGCGAGAAACTCAGGAAGGACACAATACCGAATATGACGAGTAGTGCATTGGAGGAAGACATTATGAAAAGCATCCCCGCAATAAGTTCAGAAACGTATGTAGAAACGAGACCAAGGTCGAAACTAGATCAAATCAATAACTAACGTATTTGAACCTAGATTCCTGCTGGCCTCTCTCCACATCGAGGCAATCCTCAGAGGTACCACGGTCGCTCGGCGGAGAAAAACACTCAAGTCAATAAAAGATGGGGCAGGGTTAGGGGATGCATACGGTGCGACACTGGAGCGTATCAAGGCTCAGGGCGAGGAAAAGGCAATGTTTGCGATGGCCGTTCTCACATGGGTCTGTCACTCGGAGCGGCCGTTACAGGTAGATGAGTTGTGCCATGCGCTAGCGGTGGAGGTAGGAGAAACGGATTTTGATCTGGAAAATATTCCTTCGATCGGCACGTTGCTCGACTGCTGCCAAGGCTTAATCACAGTCGACGAGGAGGCTTCGACGGTGCGATTAATCCACTATACAGTCCAACAGTACCTTTGTAGTCATCCTGGTCTCTTCACTAAACCTCACTCGACACTTGCAGAAACCTGCCTAACCTATCTAAATTCTCAACAAGTCAAGATCCTCTCATCCCGTTCTATCCCACCCCCTCAAAGTACGCCATTCCTGAAATATTCTGCCAGATATTGGGGAATACATACGAACAAGGATCTATCAGACGATGCGAGGACACTTGCCCTTGAACTCTTGAACCAGTACGAGGACCACATATCTGCTGTATCACTTCTAGAGCAGGTAACGCATCCTAGATATAGCGGACTCATCACTCCTTCCTCGCTGTTCTCTGGGCTACACTGCGCATCGTTCTTCGGGATTGTTGAACTTGTGACAATCTTGATAAATGCTGAGGGTTACAAGACCAACCAACGAGACCATACGGGTCGTACACCACTTTCGTGGGCTGCTAGTGAGGGACACGAAGGAGTGGTCAATTTACTGCTTGGACGGGCAGATGTCGACCCCAATCACCCGGATAAGGATGATGGAACACCACTCTCGTGGGCTGCTAATAAAGGGCACCAAGGAGTGGTCAAGTTGTTACTTGAACGGGCAGATGTCGACCCCAATCACCCGGATAAGGATGATCGAACACCACTCTGGTGGGCCGCTAATAGAGGACACCAAGGAGTGGTCAAGTTATTGCTGGAGCGGGAAGATGTCGACCCCAATCTCCCGGATAAGGATGATCGAACACCACTCTGGTGGGCTGCTAGCCTGGGACACGAAGGAGTGGTCAAGTTATTGCTGGAGCGGGAAGATGTCGACCCCAATCACCCAGATAAGGATGATCGAACACCACTCTGGTGGGCCGCTAGCCTGGGACACGAAGGAATGGTCAAGTTATTG
>Ga0307509_10010612_pt1 | contig 11252 bp, 11 predicted proteins | sample 10_EM_MG_FD_202245 | JGI IMG/M metagenome (GOLD analysis project Ga0307509, IMG submission 202245) | Populus trichocarpa ectomycorrhiza microbial communities from riparian zone in the Pacific Northwest, United States - 10_EM | ecosystem: Host-associated > Plants > Roots > Unclassified | place... | reverse complement strand
CTGGCCTTCTGAGACTACCTGAGTACCACTAGGAAGACTACCCTACTACCCGTAGGCAAGAATAGACTCCTAGGTGCCCGAGAGACCATATATGGGCGACCTCCATTTTGGCGGTTACCCATACTCCGCTTATATATCCTGCGAACGACATTCAGTCGGACGGACGGCGACAACTTATACGGTTTTACGGCAGCTGCTCCAATGACCTCTTTTAAATAGCAAACGAGCAACTACACAGCCACCTGCCTATGACGCCCTGTCCCAACGCTGGGGCCAGAGGGGGGTGTTAGCAAAACCCGCCCAAGTTTAATAGCATGTTCGGGCCACCCTCAGACAGGCTTGGGGCCTCCCTGCCGAGATGCCTGTGCTCCCAAGAACATCTAAGAGCCCATAGAATGTGAGGCAATCGACCTCTAAGTTCTAGGATGACTTTGCTGGTAAAGGTAGGGTAACTTGGACTCCTCAGTAGGGTAACTGGGGTCCATGGGCAAATGACCAAATTCCCAAGGTAGGGTGACTTTGCCCTTTTATACCTTTCACCACTCCGGAAGTCCTCCAGTCAACCACAAAGGTCGTCTCGGAGGTCCGTGTAACATTCCCATAACTCTCTTGACCTTATGTGAATGTTCTCCCGAAAGGTTACCCTGCCTAATAGAATGCCCAAGGCTATTCTACTGTTCCCTAGGCCTTGCCGTTAGGCGAACCAGCATTCTTGTATACCAAGTATACTAGACCATACCACCTCTGGTTACCACTTGGTATACCATTTGGGCTAAGGTGATAGTTTATTGTAGCTAACTATCGTAGGGTCGTTATACAGGGAAATCATCATGGGATCTATTACGACCCCCTCTCCTCCCGCTTGATGGCCTCTGCCTAGGACAGTAATGCCAGAACCCCTCCTTTGCTTCCCGGGGCTACCCCCTCCTATATGGGGTTTTCGTTCCTGTTTATCATTGACTCCCGCTCATGAAGTTCGGTTCTCCCCCTTACCCTGCACTTCCTTTGCCCCTCACATAGGTTTTGCACGGTCAGCATTCTGTTCTCTTAACTGACGGTCGGGGCTGAGGTTTCCAAGCCATTTGCAAAGTACCCTTCCGTCTCGGTTCTGTGGTCCTGTCGGGGAACACTTCGGTTAGTAACTTCAGCACTTTATCTTCGTTTCGCATTCCGAAAAGCATTGGCTTGGGTTTCTCTGGTCGGTCGTCTCCAGTGTTTGGACTAGTCCTTCCTCCTCCCACCTTTCTTTCTCCACCCTCTTGGTCTCTGTCCCGGGGCTCGGTTACAGCTACTCCTATCCCCCCTCTTCCCACCCCCGCAGCCGGCACCTTACTGCTCCCCCACCTGCATTTGCTCTTCGGTCGCTATATAACAACCCGCCTCGGTTACGCCCATCCTCCTGGCCGTCACAAATGCCGTTTTGGCACACCCTCCGGCGACCCCTCACCAAGGTCACCTCCATCCAACTTTTCATCCTGCCATTGAGCACTGCTTGGTCCCCCGGCATCCCTCCGGTGTGCAGGTCCTTACTCTCACTTCCTAGCTCAGGCTGATACGCGTCACTTATCAGATTTAATTTTCCTTCGTCAGGGGTTTATTCATTCCCTTTGTTTTTATACTTTGTCTATTAGATGTCGCTAAGGGTTCTCCTCTCCTTCCTGCTTGTTTCTTTCCTTTCTACTTCCTTTGGGTGTACGTGTATCTTCGTAGGATTTGGTTGGGTGATAGGCGAGATGTGCGGTTGGTCTCATCCCAGAGGGACTTGGGGGTTGGGATGATTCCTGGGGTGAGCAGGGTACGGTTTTTGTTGGCCATAGCGTTAAAGCTGAATGCAGTCTTGGTACGATTTTTTTTTCTTTTTTTCAAAGATATAACCATTGTTTTAGTGTACAAAATCTTGGATGCAGCTGGCACTATGGTATAAAAAAACCCCCAACTACCCCTGGGAAAAGGCCAACCCCCCAAGTCCCTCTCATATGGAACCAACCGCATATCTCGCCCCCAACAAGCAGCCCTTGACTAGCTAAGAAGATAGACGAAAGGAATCAAATCAAAGAACAAGCAGGAAGAGTCAGGAAAACCCATGGCACGATCATCCGAACAAAGGAAAAACAAAAAGCAAACATAGCAGAGACCACTTAAAGGTTTGCCGCACACACAGCGTAGGAGGGGCCAGGCTCGGTATGATCGAAGTCCTGTGGAGGCTGAAAGGGCCAACTGTGTTGGCAAAACACTCCAAAAGAGGAAAGAGATAGTGCAAAACCATCCTCCCAGAGGCAAGCCGTGATGGACCGTGGTCATTGTCAGCATGGCAAAGAAGTAGTTATGGATACCAGCCAGGTAGTTGTGGGTACCAGCCAAAAAAGTGGAGATGCAGTAGGGTGCCAGCCGATCTGAATGTGTGAGGAGGAGGAGAAAGAGGGGTAGACTAAACCTTCTGCCGTAGAAACTTTCGGAAAACGCGTTCGTGTCTTGACTAGGCAACCTCTTAAAGAAAAAGACCATAGGGAAAGCAACCGTGGCCTGTTGAAGTGTTTTCTCTTACTGCAAACTGTGTACCCAGCCGTCTGTAACATAGGTGGGGAGATTTCAATTGCCGGGTGTGTAGAGGAGACCGAGGATCGCTCTCTTTGTACCTCCTTTGTTCTTTTTCTTTTTCTTTCTTTTTTCTTTTTTCTTTTTTTTTTGACTCATGTGATTATTGATTTAGGTACAAAATCCTGCATCCAGCTCGCACTATGGTATATAAAAAACCTTAATTCCAAAAACTAAGAAAGGAAATAACAAAATTCAAACAAAATGTGCAAAACTCTCCAAGCGGAATCATCCAAACCCTGTCGTATCGCGATTGAAGACTGACAAAAGAAAAGTAAAGTAATGTCCTCCTCATAACCCACATGAAACACACTCAAAAGTAATAAAACCTCCCCGCCCTACCTGCCCACTGCCGCAGTCAACTAGGAACAAAGGAAACTCATAAACTGTATAGAAAATACCCTGAGGAGAAGCTCGACCAGGGGAGTTTGAAAAAGGAATACCTAGAAGGCCGGGGCTGAGCCAGGGAGTTTTGTGTCAAGCACTATCTGAGTCCGATCCCGGATCAGGACTCGCAGTAATTGCTCAAATGCGCAACATTGCTGGATGGAAGCCCGTGCGAGTAGAGTAGAGATACTCAGCTAACCCCTTGCGGAGGGGAACCGAGAGCCAGAGGGGACCGTCAGGGCCAATGTCATTCACACCTGAGAGATGGGGCAGGCGAGGCTCAGCCTTAGCAGGGCAGAGGAGAATCGCGTGTTGGAAGGAGTCATCGTCTTCCTCAGAAAACAGGCAGAGGGTGCTGGAGTCCGTGTTCCTCCAGGAGATATATGCGGCAAGGTAGCTGGCACCTGCAGGCATGTGGTGAATGCGGCCAGATATAAATCAAGGAAGGCCAGTAAAGGCGTGGAGAGTGAGGGAGGCACTCTAAGGATTCGAAAGAGGCACTGGCGGACTTAAGTCTAGCCTGTCAGAGTGGAGTGACTGTAACACAGGAGCTCTGAGGGCTTGGTAGGTGATGGCAGGTATCCTCGACAGCGGGAGCGCTACGAGATTGGTTGAGGTGAGCGGAAGGATAGGGATTTCATTAATAAGGTCTGAAACCTGGTGATATAAGGAGTCTAGTGGTAGGTGCTTGGCGGAATTACCCACCGGGCCAAGCCATGAAGTAAGGTGGACGGCTTTGGAGGAGGCTCGGAGGAGAAAGCAATGATCATCCGCAGAATGACCCTGCTCCCAGGTGGGCACAGACCTGGGTACCCGGGTGGTGGCAGGGTTGAATTCCGAAGGAGCGCAGACCAAGCTGAGGGCAGCTGACCGACAGTGGTGTTTGCAGATGGAGGAAATGCGTGGTAGCGAAGCCTCCTGGTACAGAGCGCCGGGGGCAGTGGTGTAAACGCAATTAGTTGTCCAACGGAGCACACGATACCAGAACCAGTTGAGTGTCATAAGAGTGGCCGTGTCAGGAACAAAAATGTCGCAGCTGTAGGTGAGAATAGGAAGGATGGCGCCGAAGACTAACCTTCTGTTGCACCAGGAGGAGAGGCTTTGCCAGGTTCATTGAGCTGTCGCATTGTGGCGAAAGAGGCTTTGGCAAGTGCCAGACGTCTCAGGAAATGAACGGAGAAGTGTAAAGTAGAGGTGAGCCAGTAGCCAGGCCACCTCACAGCTTGAGAGCGTGGAAAAAGAATGTCGTTGATCACAATTGGGGCAATGGAAACATGCGAGGAGTCCTTCGGAGTTCTCAAGTGAACGAGTTCAGTTTTGGGGACAGAAAAAACCACCCCCAGGTCGGCAACCTGCCTTTGGATGATGCCGAAATAGTATTGAAGAGCGGGGATACTCGAACGTACAGAGTCTGAGCCAATGGTGATGGTGAGGTCGTCTACATTTGAAATTGCCAGACCTTGGGGGATAGTCGGGTGGAGGCGGGCTATATAAAGCACAAAAAGGAGAGGAGAAATCGGAGAGCCTTGATGGGTGCCAACAGTGACCGGGCAGAAAACCTTGAAATATGAGTCGGCACTGGCGTTTGAAGAGGAAAGACTTGATCCAGGCATCCAGATAGGTCGAGACACCTCTTCGTGTGAGGATAGTAGCCAGCTTGTTTGCGTAGACGTTGTCAAATCCACCTTTGACATTCAGGAAGAGAGTGGATACCTTGAAGGAAGCAGCCTGAAGTAGGCTGACTTCGTGGGTGAGAGTAGCACCAGCGTCAAAACAGCCCAGACCGGCCAGGGACCCACACTGATTGGGGTGTAAGAGGCCAAGGGAGATGGTGGCGGAGGCAAGCCGAAGAGCAGGAACTCTTTCGAGGATCTTGGAGACAGTTTCGAGCAGGACCATGATGCGAAAGGAAGCAGGTGTACCGACATGAGGTTTGCCTAGTTTATTCAGAACACTGCCGTTGGCCTTCTTCATGGCTAGGGCGTGGTACCAGTGGGTGGGGAGAGGAGTGAACAGCGATTCAAGGAGCCGCTCGTTGGCCTTATGGACCGGCTTCCAGATAGAGTAAGGAATAACACTTGGGCTAGGGGCTGACGTGTTGGAGGATTTTGGAAGTCCGGAGGACACTTCTGCTGGTAAAACCGGAGGGACGTCCTTAAACGCAGGAAGGATGAGACGAGGAGGAGGAGAGCGTCTAGGAGGGAAAAAAGGTTGTAGAAGTGAATGGTTAATTTCGATGGGGGAGGAGGCGTTCTCGAGCCTGGGGAAACGATCCGGGGCTCTGCCGGCCGCACTCCTTCCTGCATCCCACGATCACGATTGTATGTTGGCCAGAAACTCCGACCAGTGGACTCTTTTGGCAGATCGGATAGCCTTATAATACTTGTTCCGAGGCACACGGGCCAGGGCGGGCGCGGTCTGATTCTTTCTCATGAGGCGGGAGGTGTGGTGCTGAATGCGTCATAGCTGTGTAAGTTCTGAAGTCCACCACCATGTAGAGTAGGAGGATGGGCGTTTGGTTGTGGTGTCGGAGGTTATGAGGTGCGTAATGTTCGCAAGGCAGTCGTCGAACCATAGGTCAAGAGAGTGTGGAGTACGGAGAGCTGGGCGAGCTGCAAGCGTAAGATCAGCCACGAGAGGTGCTATGTGATACCAATCCGTTTACTTCCCATTTAGGCCCTTGGGCTGGGGCTTCTGGAGCGGAGTGGAGAGAACTGGTGTGAGGGCGGTGTGATCCGAACCGGTTGGCCGGAGGGTGGGCTTCCAGGAGGAGAAATTAGGGCCCAAGGCCGTGTTGGCAAAGCACAAGTCAAGAACTGCTGGGCGATGATTGGAGGTGAACGCGAACCTAATGTAGACCCAGGGTGTAATGAAGAGAGAAAACAATTGGGCCAATGCCCTGTTGAAATAAGGAGACCGTATAAACTGATCGTAGTTGGAGAGCAAACGAGTGGGGTGGGAAGTGGTGTCGTGAATGTTGAGGTCCCCAAGAACAAGTGTAGGAAAATCATGCTGGGGAAATAAATCAACAGGAGAAAGTGACCTAGTGTGACCACTAGGGATAGAGTAAGCATTAAACAAACGAAACAAATTGTGAGAAGTATCAAAAAGTCCCCCAGGGGAGTGAAAGTTCACTGCCATGAGGTCACCCCGTTCAAAAAACAATTGAAGAATAGAAATAACACTTAATAGCCTTTCGGAAACATAAGTTGCAACTCCAGGCTTATAGCTCTTCGTTGGTGGAGGAAAAAAACATTTATAGTTGCGAAAAACACGAGGACAATTTCTCCAGAGAGGAATATCCTGAAGAGCCACAAGATCAGGAGAACTTTCTACCGAAGTAAAAGAACTAAAAAGAGTTTGAAAAACATTACTGCTACCGAGACAATTATGCTGAACAATGGAAACATTTAAACAACCAGGATACTGGGAGGATTGAAATGGTGATGGGCTCTGTGTTCGGGATGGGCTTGACGACATCTAAGAATCCATGTGGACGTCGGTCGGTGCGGGCTCGCTCTAGTTGGCACCAGTGCTAGCTCTGAAGAGGGTGCTGCTAGCACCAAAGAGGTTCCTGCGGGGGAAGGATGCGGCGAGGCTAGCCTGGGCGGAGGCGCTACGAACCAGTTTAAAGGTCTCAGGAAGGGGAAATTCGCTAGAGGGAGGGAACCGAGGACTGTGCCTGGCCAGAGCAGCCGGTTCAGTTAGGGGAGTAGTTGGACCCTGCGGGGTGGTTTGGGGGAGGCCCGCATCGGGGGCATCAGAATGACTTGGTCCCTAGAAGGACGGAGAGCCGCGAGGACTTCGCGGCGGATGGGACAGGTGCCATCGAAAGAGGCGTGCTGACCACCACATTTGATACAGAGAGGAGGGGAGGCATTGGAGCATCCCACGACAGACTTGTCAAAGGCTCCTTTCGGACAGCTTTGGTTAGCACATCTGTGGGCGGACCACTGGTGGAAGTGAGTGCAGATCAGGCAAGCTTGGGACTCTTCGTTGCATGGAGGAGCCGAGTGACCAAAACGCCAGCACTTTGTGCACTGCGTGGACTTGGAGGCTGAGTAGGCGGCAGCGAGCTTACGGGCGCGGGAGAAAGGTCGGATGGATTCGCCAAACCGGGAAAAATGAAGTGGGTCAACTGCTACAACCACCGAGGTTGTGCGCTTCTTAGCCCTTTTAGCCGGATCTGAATGCAGGAATCGAGCCCCAAATATGGGGACGTCAATAGCATTGCTAATTGATTCAATGAGTGAAGAGAAGAGGTCAGTAGGCTCGTGCGGGAGAATAGAGACCGGAGGATTGTGAATGAGGTGCTCGACACTGGTAGGTGTCTCCCTAAAAACCTGCAATGAATTATCTCCAACAGGGAAAGTCTCGTTGAGCTTGTTGGTCATTACATCAAAAAATGGGGAGTAAGCAGAAGACGGAGTGTAGGGGTTGGCGGTGAGAGTAACAGCACCATTACGATTCACGGAGGCAGTAAGGGAGAGGGGTAGGGAGCAGTTGGCCTCTTTAAGCACAGCGGCAATGATGTGGGGAAGGGTAGCAGTCATGATGAACGAATTGTTCAGGAGGGTTGGGGAGCTGCACCGGGCAACAAAACGACTTTGAGTAGCTGGGAGCTGTGGGGGTCCTATGGGGACACTACTGTTGCTTGACACAGCGACTTGTACTGCAGTGGTGTTTTTCTTGCCCATTCTGCCCTTTCTGGTAACCTGTGCCCCGGCTTGTTCTTGGGGCTGCTGGGGATCAGAAACGGTGAAACCGGGGAGGGGACCGGTATGGAAACGTGAGGTGGCTGGGTATCACTCAGAGTAAAGTTTGGCTTCCTCTCACTGGGGATGACGAGAGGTGAAAAGGGCAGCCGCTTGGGGCGAGTCTGGGTGGCGTTGGGTGTAGGTGTCCGGGTTGCCCTTTCATGTCCCCTAAAAAAGGAAGGGCAAATCCGGGGCGGTGACCGTACGAGACGAGAGGCCGGAGACAAGTTGCTTTTTCTGCTGAGCAGGGTTAGCTTGGACAGCAGGGGCGGGAGGAGGTGGCCCTTGAGGCAGCGGGGGTGCCACTTGTGTGGCACAGTGTGAGGAGAGAGCACCAACACGAGAGGCCAAATCCGTGAGGGACGCCTCGAGGTTGGATGTGGCTGGTGAAGAGGGGGTGGCTGTGCGCTCTGCCAGGGTGGAGGTGAGTGTCTCAACCTGCGAAGTCAGGAAGGGAACAGAGGCACCAAGGTCATTAACCATGGTGAAGTGTTGGGCGAGAAGGGGGGCCATAGTGAGCTGACTATCGGGGAAGGTAGTGGCGGAGGCTTTGTAAAGAGTGGGGAACGAACCCGGGTCAAGGCGAGCGAGCCTGGCCGCAGGCCCAAGAATATTGGCGACATTGTTGTCCTCCCCGGAGAGAGAGGCATGACTAGACTAGAATGATGACGAACGAGAGTTTGGATCAGCCCTATGGTCCTCGCGAGAGGAGGCAGAGCGAGCTGGGCCTGCCCCAGTGGAAGCGAGAGGGATAGACGACATCAGGACAAGGCCAACAGGCCAGGCCAGAGGACAGGGAGGAGGGGGAGAGAGAAAGTAATGTCAAACTACCAGTTTGACCTTTAAAGAATAAAAATCCTCTCAGCAAAGGTGAAATATATATTTCACTTGCAAATGAAGCCCAAGTGAAAAGCCAAAATAGATGTATCGTGATAAAATAAACACCAAACCCTGAGGTTTACGTTGGCCGAAGGCGGAAAGTATTTTATGTGAGATGAAAATAGAGAGCGCGGCTAGCTGGCTTTCTTTGTACCTTTTTTTTCTGTTTTTTCTTTTTGAAATATATGATTATTCTTGTAGGGTACAAAATCTTGCATGCAACTTACGCTTTGGCATAAAAAAACCCCCAACTACCCTGGGAAAAAGCCAACCCCCCAAGTCCCTGTGGTGTGGAACCAACCGCACCTCTGGCTCCCAAAAAGAACCCCCTGACTAGCTAAGAAGATAGACAAAAGGAATCAAATCAAAAAACAAGCAGGAAGAGTCAAGAAAAGCCATGGTACGATCATTCGAACACAAGGAAAACAAAAAGCAAACTTAGCACAGACCACTTAAAGAATTCCGCACACTCAGCGCGGGAGGGGCCAGGCTCGGCAGTATTGAAGTCCCAGGGAGGCTGATGATGCAATCTGTTTTGGCAAAACCTCAAAAAGAAGAACGAGATAGTGCAGTACCATCATCCCAGAGGCAAGCCGTGATGGACCGTGGTCATAGTCCGAATGGTGAAGAAGTAGTTATGGCTACCAGCCAGGTAGTTGTGAGTACCAGCCAAAAAAGTGGAGAAGCAGTTGGGTGCCATCCGAACCGACCGTGTGAGGAGAAGGAGGAAGAGGGGTATACCCAACTCTGTGCTGCAGAAACCATCGGACAACGCGTTCGTGTCTTAACTAGACATCCTCTTAAAGAGAAAGAGAGTAGAGAAATCGACCGTGGCCTGTTGAAATATTTTCTCTTACTGCAAACAGTGTACCCAGCCATCTGTAACATAGCCGGTGAGAAGAGTGTTGCCGACCATGCAAATGCTCTACGCGTGGCAGGGCAAAAGCGGGGTAGGAAGAGGAAACATCATCAAAGATGACGAAATCCATCAACCCCGAGTGGAGAATGCCCAAAGGGATAAATCTAAGGGCAGAAGAAGATAAGGGGAGATGCACTCCACCCCCTAGAGCGAACTCATGACGCAGGGTGGAGTTGGGCAAAGGGGTGATAATCTCGTGGTGTTGAAATTTCAATTGCCGGGTGTGTAGAGGAGACGGTGGATCCTGTCTTTGTACCTTTGTTTTTTCTTTTTTTCTTTTATTTTATTTTTTCTTTTTCTTTTTCTTTCCTTTTTTTTTCCTTTTTTTTTCTGTTTTTTTCTTTTTTCGATTCATTTTGCTATTGTTTAAGGTACAAATTCCCGTATGCAGATCGCTCAAAGACAGGAAAAACATCCACCAATAGTCCATCCGGCATCCCTTGTGCTAAAACCCGCTGACACTGCCGGACACCAAAGCGTCCGGTACTATGCGTAGAAACTATAGAAGAGTGGATAGGCTAGAATACAACTAACCAAAAAACCTCCACAGACGTGAAGCCCAAAAGAAAACTGCCCACCCCAAGAGTGAACAACCAAGGAAAGTACAGAAACCTCAACAAACCCAAGGAAGAAAAATCACAGCCGAATGTATAACAACCCACCCATAGCCCAACGACTGACCCGATTCTGCCGCAGCAGGGGAGGGGCCAAGCAGCCAGCAGGACAATGCTGTGGGCCAATGATCACACACAAAGAGGTAAATTTACTTGGGGCTCTTACGTCGCGGACCCAAGGGCAGAGAAGACAACCAAGAGAAAGATCGGTAACCCAAATCAAACCAAACGGAAGTTTGTGTCAGGGCGAAGTAGCGACCGTAGGCCCACTGGAACCGAAACCGGGAGGGAGTGCATGTCACCCGGAGGCAACAGAGTCCGCAGGCATGAAACCCCTACCCCAAACACAGTCAAAAGCCACGCACGCAGTTATGACAATCACCCAAGCCCAGAGATCAGAAGGGAAAAGAGGCCCAGGGTGTAGAAGCAGTAGGGTACCAGCCAGAGAGCGAAGCAGTAGGGTGCCAGCCTATCCGACCGTGAGGAGAAGAACAGAATGAGGGGTAGACCCAACTCTATGCCGTGGAAACTATTGTTAACCGCGTGCGTGTCTGAATAGGCAGCCTCTCAAAGAGAACAGAGAATAGAGAAATTGATGTGGCCTGTTGAAATGTCTTCTCTTACCCCAAACCGTATCCCCAGCGGTCTGTAACATGGGTGTTGAGGAGAGTGTTGCCGACCATGCAGATGCTCTAAGCGAGGCAGAGCAAATGCGGGGTCGGGAGAAGAAACATCATCAAAAGAAGACAAAATGCATCAACCCAGAGTGAAGAAAGCCCAAAGGGATAAACCTAACGGAAGGGGAGTGTAGAGGAGGTATGACTCCACCCCCTAGAGCAAACTCAGGGCAGGGGGTGGAGAAAAGCAAAGTCGTGATAATCTCGTTGTGTTGAGATATCAATCGCCGGGTGTGTAGAGCAGACGGTGGATGGCCGTCTTTATACCTTTTTTTTTTCTTTTTTTTCTTTTTTTTCTTTTTTTTTTTTTTTTTTTTTTTTTTTTTATTTTTTGTTTATTTTTTTTGGTACAAAATACTGCATGCAGCTCGCGCTATGGCATATAAAAAAAATTAATTACAAAAACTAAAAAAGGAAAAAATAA
>Ga0307509_10010610_pt1 | contig 11254 bp, 5 predicted proteins | sample 10_EM_MG_FD_202245 | JGI IMG/M metagenome (GOLD analysis project Ga0307509, IMG submission 202245) | Populus trichocarpa ectomycorrhiza microbial communities from riparian zone in the Pacific Northwest, United States - 10_EM | ecosystem: Host-associated > Plants > Roots > Unclassified | place... | reverse complement strand
CATCTAAAATTGGTGTCGGTTCCTTCCGACGTACACAAGGTACCTGGGCATTCTTAACCCAATCACTGCTTAATACAGCCCCAGTAGCGCCACTATCTAACAATAAGAGGGCTTCACCACTTAGCCTTTCTTGATTGTGGCTCCATTCCAATCTCACTCTTACGTGAATGGATCTTGTATGTGGCGGTGGGCCTGCAAGCCTCAACCGCTTATCGGGTCTCTTGTCCCTAAACATTGCGGTTAGTAAATTTCCAGAAGAATTTGGTATGGTTTTACAATAGCTAATCAATCTCTCTTGCCTTTCGACACAAGAGCGGCCACAACGGGTGGTGAATAACTTTGATCACTTGATAAATTTTATGGGGTTTTCAATAGCTTGGGTGTTTACTATCACGCCAGCATGATTTCGGGTATTCAACCCTCCTCAGGTAAATTTGCAAAATAACTTCAATTCTAAGTCAAGTCCAGCCTGACGAAATCAACACAACACCCAACCAAATTCAATCCAAAATTCCAAACAGTATGAGATAAGCAAATAACACTTTGGCAGAATCACATAAGAAAATACAACAAAAACGTAAAACAAAGTACCGCAACCATTCCCAATATAACAAAAGAAACCTAACCAATCTCGCTATCCCTATAGCCAGATATTGGTTTCAATATGTTGTACCTCTGGTGGGGAACATTACTGCTTCATTTCCTTCATCTATCTCATCAGCCCTTCTGGGCGCTAGAGTAGAGTTAGCTTTTGCATTCCTATCACCTCTTGGGATAGATCTTACCTAGCCGTCCATATCAGTATCAATCTCCAAGATATCCAAATCTGGAGGTGGTGATCCGCGGACCTCGGCTACAACTTGCTTAACAGCAGGTTTTGGAGCAGCTTCAATGCGTCGTGATTTTGGGACTTGGGTGGCTTCGTATCCAGCTTCACCGGCGCCTCTTTTTCGATTAATTCGAGAGGACGCAACAACAGGAGTAGGCGAAGGACACTTTGCCCAGTAGTGACCGGCTTGTCCACATCGAGAGCATTGATTCAACTGTTTGCGTTTGTCAATTAGAGTCTGAGGAATATCACGATGCATTTTCATCTGCTCTGTTTCTTGAGGTCTTGAAGACCCAGACGCATGGTTGCCGGGTTTCTGTTGGCATGGCCCCGACCCTTTCCTATCCTTTCGCTGTTTCTTAGCGGATGATTGTCTATCATCGCTCTTTTCCGCTCTGGAATGATGTTTTTCCCTTGTAACCGTACGGTTAAAGGAAGCAACGTCTTCCAACTGATGACCGGTTTGACGGAGGAGATTGCTATATTCGACGTATTTGTCAGGAAGCGGAGTTTTCTGAGCCCATGCATTGCGAAGGTCTGTAGTTATACCTACGCAGGCTTTGTCTTTGACAAAATTGCCGCTATATCCCAACTCTAAAGCTAGTCTCATCAGCTCATCACAAAAGTGATTGATCTTACCAGACTTCATAGACAAATCATTCCACTCCCTAAGAGCGCGATCGCGATCGGAGTGTCCACCAAAACTTGACACCAGCCGTTGCCGAAAACCTTCCCAAGTGCGAAGGACAGTTTTCGGATCAAAGGGAATACCTTCTCGACGGGCACCCTCTTCACTAACGTAAGGGTGTATACTCTGGTACCATTTTTTGGCAGGACCTTGGAGAAGGGGGATTACCAAACTAAGTTTATCCCAATCCTTGCGGAGGGATTCCCTAAAGTAGTCCGGTGTAACCTACTCCTAAGTATCTCGAGAATCCCAAGTGGAACTCTGGAGATACTAATAGGATAGGAGGGAAAGTCTCGGTGGAATATCTTCAAGAGATATAAGATAGGTGAGGGACAAATAGAGTGACCGTTCAACTTGTAGTATATTAAAGAAGAGCGTTCCTGTGAGGCTTGAGAGACTGAATCCTTATGGGATAACAGGCTCTTTAAATACAAATAAAACATAACAAAATATCCTGTGCCTAACGCAAACACTTACTATGCTGAGATAGTATCGAAGCAAACAACTAAGTCCTAGAACATAGGTATACAGGCGACAGGATGTAACTAACAAAACAAGTAATGGAATCAAACAATAAGGGATCGCTACTAATGTACTAATCCAGTAGTACTAGTAGGAAAGCATAAGGTTGCCTAAAGGGTACAGGGGTAACAAAAGCTATAAGCGAACTTAGGAGTAAATAACCTAATAGGCAACTATAACAAATAAGGAAAGTACAAGGTAAAGAGAGCAGCGCTACTATTGTAGAACCTAAATAGGAAACATCCAACATCAGGTAGGTACAGTAGCGAGAACAATAGGCAGATTCCGTTACATCCGGTTTGATTTCGCAATCGTGTATGAAGCGTTGAGTATCGGTTGAGTCACCTTTGAATGGATGGACACCTAATTTCTCAGGTTTCTTCGGTCGATGCGCTGACTTCTTACCCTTGCATTGTTTCCGAAGATACTCATCAAGCTCATGACACCGCCTATCATACTTTTCCTTCCTCGCATCATTCCAGTGGGACTTGCGTCTTCCTAGGAATTTCCGCGGATCGGGAAGAAGGAGTCAGAATCGCCATCTGACGAGGAGTCGGAATCATCCGGATCTCCACCGCCTCCAGCGTTTCCACCACGGGGAGGAAGATTTCCTCCACTGCCACCAGCGTTGCCGCTGGGGCCTCCCCTAGGGGAATCATACTCACTACAACCATCTTCGCCCGGCACGTGTTCGTCCATTCTCTCAGGTAATGGGTTAGACAGTGGGGGAGGGGGTTGTTGACTAGTGGCACGAGTGTTAACAGCATAGTAATTTAAAAAATCAGGGCAGTCGCTATGCCTAGTGTGCCTCACACTCTCACAGTACCCACATCGGTTCTGTTTTGACTTTGGCTGAGGAGCGTTGTTCCGTGGTCTCGACCAAATATTGATCGCCTCAAAGTCACTCTTGAGACATGGAAACCTATGCTTATAACGAATATCGCTTCCTTCGGCCACAACCCTACAGTCAGGGGAACAAATACCCTTAGGCACTAGCGCTTCTAACCTTCGGGCAAAACCGGGAGGTCCAACATTACCTGAAGGCTTTGCTGGTGCAGGTGGTGCAATTGCTGAAACAAAAGCACCTGGGACTTGTAGAGTGGTGGGTAGAGGGTTTGCCCTGCTACAGCAAAGGGTCGTTCTCGTTCGATACGAATCGCCGGCGTATTTTGTCCCACTGCCTGAGGGGCAGGTACTGTCGATGATTGTGGTAGAGGAGAGGGTGTTGCGGGGACAGCCTCCGGAGGTGGCGGCTGAGGAGAATCCTGTCTCGATGATCTCCCCGACGAAATGGAGCTAGATTTGGTAACCCCGAGAGGACGTGACGAGGGCCGGAGGTTTTTGACCGAAGGAGTTATTCCTGGTGATCGGACAACCTCACTGAAGGCCACTCCGAGAGGGGTTCAACGTTCATGTGCTTGGGCCACCTGTTTTTGCAATTCCGCAAGCTGCTCTTGCTGTGCGATGAATTGTCTACCCATCTCATTCAACCAAGGTTGATACTTCTCATTAATCATGCAGGCTGCGACATCAGCAGCATAATGAGGAGGGGGTTCTATTGCCAAGGGAAGGGCAGGGGCAGGTTTCATAACCACGGCATTCTCAGTGTCAATGGAGTACCCCTGGGCAGCAGCCTGCTCCAAGGCTTCGACCCTTTTCCGAATCATCTGATCGGACATAGCTAGCTTGCGGAAGTTGTTTCGCTGGTATTCCATCCAACGATTAGCGTTTTCCATGATCTCAGTTTCAAATGCATGCTGATGCTCTTCGGCAAGATTGAGGAGATGGCTTTGTGCATCTTGCATCTGCCGTGTTATTTCCTCAAATATGTATGGTTCCACGAGATCTTTTGTGAAATCAGCGAAGGGCATGTTCTGTTGTCTATTCTGGGGTATTCTCCGTCCTACTGATGGGTCATGAGTGAAACTTTGGAGGAAGGCACAAGGGTCTTCAATCTCCATCATTCTGACCGTGGGAGGAATTTCAATCTCAAAGGTAGGGCCATTCTCAATCTCATATGTCAGGAGCTGCTGGATTGGCTGCCAACCTAATCTCTTCAGGTCTACTCTTGCAGCGGCTCGAGATATTTCGCATTCAATACCAGTCATACGCTCCGGACGAGAATGAGAGCGGGACACAGGCATAGTTGAAGACATTGTTCTTTCCACCCGATGCTTCTTGTACCAGACAAGCGACTCGTAATCAAACAATGTCCAAACTGTAGGCTAAAACAAGGATTCTGAGAAGAGAGTTAAGCGAGTGCGCTTAACTATATACTGTAACGAGGGCACCCTGTAGAGAGGTGAACTCTAAGGTTGCGACCGCACCAAACACTCTAAGTAGAAGAGGAAGATGAGGTAAAATAATTCAAAAGAATCAACGGTAAAACTTAATATAGTTAAGCTCGAAGCTTCACTGAATTTAGTTCTCTCGAGGAAAAGTTGGTTGTCGAAGTAGAATGCCAAACACTTGAACTTAAGTAGATATCAGATTTTAGACTTTGACATTCACCACTACTTTCGACCTTTGTGCGAGCACCCTGTCCTGCTCAGGGTCTGTCCGATGTCCACCCTCCATCAGGATTTATCCTGCCGGAAGTGTCGGACCAACTCGGGTACACTTAACTCCGTCAATAGGATATGAGTTTCTGCAATGCATCTCCAATACAACCGGAGGTGGAACAACACTTCCTATCGAAGTCATACCAGTAGCTAGCTGTTATGACAACAACCGGAGTCAATACCTAGGTGGTGGACTCACTGGCCCAGTGGCAGTTTCGTCTATACAAGCTATGCAGTCCATCATTGAATCTACGCGACTATTCAATGTGATAAATTGACATGCAAGCTCCCCCGGTGAGATGTAGCCGATGGTTGGCTAAGTGGGTGCTACCCATAGCCATCCTCTCGGGACATACTGTAACGACCCTACGCTAGGTAGCTACAATAACTACCACCTTAGCCCAAATGGTATACCAAGTGGTAACCAGAGGTGGTATGGTCTCGTATACTTAGTATATACATAGCTTGTACACCTAGGACAAGGCCTAGGGAATAGTTGAGTAGCCTTGAGGTACTCTACTGGGCAGGGTAAGCTTTGGAAAGAATATTCGCATAAGGTAAAGAGAATTATAGGAATGTAGCACGGGCCTCCGAGACGACTTTTGTAGTCGACTGTAGGGCTTCCGGAGTGGTTAATGGCATAAGAGGGCAAAGTTCCCCTACCTTGGGAATTTGGTCATTATGCCTATGGACCCCAGTTACCCTACTGAGGAACCCAAGTTACCCTACAGTCACCGGCAAAGTCATCCTAGAACTTAGAGGTCGATTGCCTCCCATTCTATGGGCTCTTAGATGTTCTTGGTCGCACACGCATCTGGGCGGGGAAGCCCCACGCTTGCGTAAGGGTGGCCCGAACATACTATTGAACTTGGGCGGGTTTTGTTAACACCCTCCTCTGGCCCCAGCGTTGGGACGGCGTGTCATAGCCAGACGGCTGTGTAGTTGCTCGTTTGCTAGTTAAAAGAGGTCATTGGAGCCGCTGCTGTAACACCGTCTAAGTCGTCGCCGTCCGTCTGACTGAATGTCGTTCGCAGGATATATAAGGGGAGTATGGGTAACCGCCAAAATGGGGGTCACCCATATATGGTCTCTCGGGCATCTAGGGGTCTATTCTAGCCTACGGGTTGTAGGGTAGTCTTCCTAGTGGTACTCAGGTAGTCTCAGAAGGCCAGGGTGCTTTTGAGAAAAATACCTCAGTAACCAGCCTGGACTTTCTCCCATTGATTTGTAGCATTACTATGGGTTGTTATTGGACTCTAGAGGTATGAGTCTTATGACGGTAGAGTATGTACCGAGAGGATGGCTATGGGTAGCGCCCACTTAGCCAACCATCGGCTACATCTCACGGGGGGAGCTTGCATGTCAATTTATCACATTGAATAGTCGAGTTGATTAAATGATGGACTGCATAGCTTGTATAGATGAAACTACCACTGGGCCAGTGAGTCCACCACCTAGGTATTGACTCCGGTTGTTGTCATAACAGTTAGCCACTGGTATGACTTCGATAGGAAGAGTTTTTCAACCTGCGGTTGTATTGGAGATGCATTGCAGAAACTCATATCCAATTGACGGAGTTAAGTGTACCCGAGTTGGTCTGACACTTCCGGCAGGATAAATCCTGATAGAGGGTCGACCTCGGACGAACCCTGAGCAGGACAGGGTGCTCGCACAAGGTCGGAAGTAGTGGTGAATGTCAAAGGCTCAAATCTGACGTCCACTTAAGTTTCAGCGTTTGGCATTCTACTTCGACAACTAACTTTTCCTCGAGAGAACTAAATTGAGTGAAGCTTCGAGCTTAATGATATTAAGTTTTACCGTTGATTCTTCTGCATTATTTTAGCTCATCTTTATCTTCTACTTTGAGTGTTTGGTGGGGTCGCAACCTTAGAGTTCACCTCTCTACAGGGTGCCCCCATTACACCTACTCTACCGTGATAAGCCTCATACCTCTAGAGTCCAATAACAACCCATAGTAATGCTACAAATCAAGGGGAGAAAGTCCAGGCTGTTTACTGAAGTATTTGTCTCAAAAGCACCCTGGCCTTCTGAGACTACCTGAGTACCACTAGGAAGACTACCCTACAACCTGTAGGCTAGAATAGACTCCTAGATGCCAGAGAGACCATATATGGGCGACCCCCATTTTGGCGGTTACCCATACTCCCCTTATATATCCTGTGAACGACATTCAGTCGGACGGACAGCGACAACTTATATGGTGTTAGGGTACCTGCTCCAATGACCTCTTTTAACTAGCAAACCAGTACCTACACAGCTGTCTGCCTATGACGCGCCGTCCCAACCCTGGGGCCAGAGGGGGGTGTTAGCTAAACCCGCCCAAGTTCAATAGTATGTTCGGGCCACCCTTACACAGGCGTGGGGCCTCCCCGCGCAGATGCGTGTGCCCCCAAGCACATCTAAGAGCCTATAGAATGTGAGGCAATTGACCTCTAAGTTCTAGGATAACTTTGCCGCAGAAGGTAGGGTATCTTGGGTTCCTCAGTAGGGTAACTGGGACCCATGGGCATAATAACCAATTACCCAAGGTAGGTAACTTTGCCCTCTTATGCCTTTAACTGCTCATCAAGTCCTCCAGTCGACCATAGAAGTCGTCTCGGGGATCCGTGTAACATTCCCATAATTCTCTTCACCTTATGCGAATGTTCTCCCGAAAGGTTACCCTGCCTAGTAGAGTTTCTCAAGGCTACTCAACAATTCCCTAGGCCTTATCCTTGGTTTACCAGCTTTGTATATACTAATTACACGAGACCATACCACCTCTGGTTACCACTTGGTATACCATTTAGGCTATGGTCATATGATTGTAGCTACCTATCGTAGGGTCGTTACAAGCCCAAATGGTATACCGACCGAGTGGTAACCAGGGGTGGTATGATCTCGTATACTTAGTATACAAATGGCTGGTTAGCCATTTTCTAATTGGTAAGGGTCACATGACTTTGTAGAAGGTCAGATGTTCAACTCTCCATGGCCGCAGAGTTATTTTATCCATAACGCGAATGTTTATTACGTGAAAGATTTAAGAGGAATCGCGTAGGCGATAAACATCGTTACATGGCATAAGCATTCCTCAGTAGGAAAATCCAAGTTACCCTACCTTCACTGGCAAAGTCATCCTAGAACTTAGAGGTCGCTTGCCTCACATTCGATAGGCTCTTAGATGTTCATAGGCGCACACGCATTTGCCTGGGGAGGCCCTACACCTGAGTCAAGGTGGCTCGAACATGCTATTGAACTTGGGTGGGTTTTGCTAACACCCCCCTCTGGCCCCAGCATTGGGACCGTGCGTCATAGGCAGACGGCTGCATAGTTGCTCTTTTGCTAGTAAAAAAGAGGTCATTGGAGCGGGTGCTGTAACACTGTATATGTTGTCGCCGTCCGTCCGACTGAATGTCGTTCACAGGATATATAAGGGGAGTATGGGTAACCGCCAACATGAAGGTTACCCATATCTGGTCTCTCCGGCACCTAGGAGTCTATCTTAGCCTCTGGGTAGTAGAGTAGTCTTCCTCGTCGTACTTAGGCAGTCCAAGGTGGCCATGGTGCTTTCGGGACAAATACCTCAGTCACCAGCCGGGACCTTCTCCCCTTGATTTGTACTATTACTATGGGTTGTCAATGGACTCTAGAGGTATGAGTCTTATCACGGTAGAGTATGTCCCGAGAGGCTGGCTATGGGTAGTGCCCACTTAGCCAACCATTGATTACATCTCACTAGGGGAGCTTGCCTCTCAATTTATCATATTAGACAATCACGTAGATTCAATGATGGACTGCATAGCTTGTTCAGACGAAACGACCACTAGGCCAGTGAGTCTACCACCTTGGTATTCACTCCGCTTCTTGTCATAATAGTTAGCCACTGGTATGGCTTCGATAGGAAGAGCTTTTCCACCTGCGGTTGTATTGGAGATGCATTGCAGAAACTGATATCCTATTGACCGAGTTAAGTGTACCCGACTTGGTCCGATACTTCTGGTAGGATAAATCCTGATGGAGGGTAGACCTCAGACAGCCCTGAGCAGGACAGTGTACTCGCACAAGGTCAGAGTAGTGGTGAATGTCAAAGGCTTAAATCTGATGTCTACTTAAGTTTAAGTATTTGGCATTCTACTTCGACAACCAACCTTTCCTCGAGAGAACTAAATTGAGTGAAGCTTCGAGCTTAACTATATTAAGTTTTACCGCTTGATTCTTTTGAATTTTACCTCATCTTTATCTTCTACTTTGAGTGTTTGGTGCAGTCACAACCTTAGAGTTCACCTCTCTATAGGATACCCCTGTTACCCATTCTGCTTCGATAACAAACAATTCTCAAGATAACTTATTGAGTGAAGCTTTCAGCTTAACAATATTAAGTTTTACCATTTTCATTCTTCTTAAATTATTTATCTTATCTTTATCTTCTACTTTGAGTCTACGATGCTATTGTAACCTCAGAGTTCACCTCTCTATAAGATGCTCCTGTTATACAGTAAACAAGAATCAATAACCAGCCAAGCAAACCAAAGACCTAACTCAGCAACCAACAAGCTGACCCCTTATTCAGGGCTGATGCCTTACAACTATTACCCCTACATATGAGCAAGCAATCTGGGTAGAAGAAGGCAACAAAAATCGCCATTGTAACGGGGGCACCCTATAGAGAGGTGAACTCTAAGGTTGCGACCGCACCAAACACTCAAAGTAGAAGATAAAGATGAGGTAAATAATTCAAAAGAATCAAACTGTAAAACTTAATATAGTTAAGCTCGAAGCTTCACTCAATTTAGTTCTCTCGAGGAAAAGTTGGTTGTCGAAGTAGAATGCCAAATGCTTAAACTTAAGTAGATATCAGATTTAAGCATTTGACATTCACCACTACTCTGACCTCGTGCGAGTACCCTGTCCTGCTCAGGGCTGTCTGAGGTCTACCCTTCACCAGGAATTATCCTTTCGGAGGTATCGAACCAACTCGGGTACACTTAACTCTGTCAATAGGATATGAGTTTCTGCAATGAATCTCCAATACAACCGCAGGTGGAAAAACTCTTCCTATCGAAGTCATACCAGTGGCTAACTGTTATGACAACAACCGGAGTCAATACCTAGGTGGTGCACTCACTAGCCCAGTTGTAGTTTCGTCTATACCAGCTATGTAGTCCATCATTTAATCTACGCGACTATCCAATATGATAAATTGACATGCAACCTCCCCCGGTGAGATAGAGCTGATGGTTGGCTAAATGGGCGCTACCCATAGCCAGCCTCTTGGGACATGCTCAACTGTGATAAGACTCATACCTCTAGAGTCCATTGACAACGCATAGTAACGCTACAAATCAAGGGGAGAAGGTCCCGGCTGGTTACTGAGGTGCTTGGCCAGAAAGCTCCCTGACCTCCTTGGACTACCTAAGTACCACTAGGAAGACTACCCTACTACCCGTAGGCTAAGATAGACTTCTAGGTGCCGGAGAGAACATATATAGGCGACCTCCATATTGGCTGTTACCCATACTCCACTTATATATCCTGCGAACGACATTCAGTCAGACGGACGGCGACGACGTATACTGTGTTACGGCAGCCGCTCCAATTACCTCTTTTTACTAGCAAACGAGCAACTATGCAGCCGTCTGCCTATGACGCGCCGTCCCAACACTGGGGCCAGAGGGGGGTGTTAGCAAAACCCACCCAAGTTCAATAGCATGTTCGGCCCACTTTTACTCAGGTGTGGGGCCTCCCCGCGCAGGTGCATGTGCGCCCAAGAACATCCAAGAGCCCATAGAATGTGAGGCAATTGACCTCTAAGTTCTAGGATGACTTTGATGGTGAAGGTAGGGTAACTTGGACACCTCAATAGGGTAACTGGGGTCCATGGGCAAAATGACCAAATTCCTAAGGTAAGGTAACTTTGCCCTCTTATGCCATTAACTGCTTCGGAAGTCCTCCAGTCGACCACAAAAGTCGTCTAGGAGGTCCGTGTAACATTCCCATAATTCTCTTGACCTTATTTGAATGTTCTCCCGAAAGGTTACCCTGCCTAATAGAGTGCCCAAGGCTACTCAACCATTCCCTAGACTTTGCCCTAGGTTAACCAGCCATTTGTATACGAGACCATACCAACTCTGGTTACCACTCGGTATACCATTTGGGCTAAGGTGGTAGTTATTGTAGCTACCTATCGTAGGGTCGTTACAGCCATGCAGAACAGAGTGAAGGAACCCAGCTGAAGGTGTAAGGAGAATAGATCAGAGTAGGAGGGAGTATATGGCAGGCATATGTAACCCAGGTCTTCCGGCACACCACAAAGTGAGCAGCCGTATGGTGCCCGCTGGTGTCACAAATCGTGACTAAGCAAGGCAGATTTCACATGACTAATAGTTATTAGTCATAAGGTATGTTTCTATGACTCACGATCGTGAGTCATAATTATGTTTCACGCTATGCAGTCAGTTGACTCATAGTTCTCACATGACTCGCACTTGCGTGTCATCGTTATGTTATGATTGGTTGATGTTTCTATGACTCACGATTGTGAGTCATAATGATGTAATGACTTTCGCGCGTGACTCACATTATGAGTCACGAGTTTCACGCAGGTGACGCGCTTTGCGCACCTGACATGTTTTATGTTTTATGATTGGTTTA
>Ga0307509_10010609_pt1 | contig 11257 bp, 9 predicted proteins | sample 10_EM_MG_FD_202245 | JGI IMG/M metagenome (GOLD analysis project Ga0307509, IMG submission 202245) | Populus trichocarpa ectomycorrhiza microbial communities from riparian zone in the Pacific Northwest, United States - 10_EM | ecosystem: Host-associated > Plants > Roots > Unclassified | place... | reverse complement strand
ACCGGCGACCTCGACGACGTCCCCGACCTCCGGAATCCGCCCCAGCTCGGTGGCGACCAGACCGGCCAGCGTCTCGTACGGTCCCTCCGGCGCCCGCAGCCCGACGCGCGCGAGCTGGTCCATCCGAGCGGCACCGTCCGCCGAGTACAGCGACCGGCCGTCGTCGTCCGCCCCGGCCGGGGCCAGGTCGGGCGTCTCGTGCGGATCGTGCTCGTCCCGCACCTCTCCTACGACCTCCTCGACGATGTCCTCCAGGGTCGCGACCCCGGCCGTCCCCCCGTACTCGTCGATGACGACCGCCATCGTGCGCTTGCCGGACAGCCGGTCCAGGAGGCGGTCCACGGTCAGCGACTCAGGGACGAGGAGGGGTTCGCGCATCACCTCGGAGAGGGGGAAGCGGGCCCGTCGGTCGGCCGGTACCGCCAGGACGTCCTTGATGTGGACCGTGCCGACGACCTCGTCGAGGTTGCCGCGGTAGACCGGGAACCTCGACAGCCCGGTCGCCCGGGTCGCGTTCGCCACGTCCTCGCAGGTCGCCTGGGCGTCGAGGGCGACGACCTGGACGCGGGGTGTCATCACGTTCTCCGCGGTGAGGTCGGCGAGGTTGAGCGTCCGTACGAACAGCTCGGCGGTGTCCGGCTCCAGGGCGCCCGCCTTGGCGGAGTGCCGGGCCAGCGCGGCCAGCTCCTGCGGGCCGCGCGCGGAGGCCAGCTCCTCGGCCGGCTCCAGGCCGAAGGCCCGCACCACATGGTTGGCCGTGTTGTTGAGGTGGCTGATGAAGGGGCGGAACGCGGCACTGAACCAGCGCTGCGCGTTCCCCACCCGTTTGGCCACGCTGAGCGGCGAGGAGATCGCCCAGTTCTTGGGCACCAGCTCGCCTACGACCATCAGGAACACCGTCGACAACGCCGTACCCAGCACCAGCGCCACGGACTTCGACGCGGAGTGCGAGATGCCCAGCGATTCCAGCGGGCCCGCGATCAGCGCGGCGATGGACGGCTCGGAGAGCATGCCGACGACCAGATTGGTGACGGTGATACCGAGCTGCGCCCCGGAGAGCTGGAACGTCAGATTCCGTACGGCCTTCAGGGCGCCCGCGGCGCCCCGCTCGCCGCGCTCGACCGCACGCTCCAGCTCACCGCGCTCGACGGTGGTCAGCGAGAACTCGGCCGCGACGAAGGCACCGCAGAGGAGCGAGAGCAGGATCGCCACCAGCAGCAGGAGCACTTCGGTCATCGGGTCACCTCCGTCCCATGATCGGACAGGGCAGGGAGGTTCGCGCGATGTCGCGTACTGGGAGGCTCGCCCATGGGCGGACGCTCACACCTTTCGTGGAGTTCTGGAACTACGAGTCGTCCGCCAATGGTAAAGGATGAGCAAAGTGATCAGGTGGTGAGATGCTTCACCCAGCGCCGCCAGTGTTCCTCGGGTGCGTACCCCGCCGCGCGCCACGCATGCTGTCCGGTCTCGTTGCGCTCCAGCACCATCGCGTCCCCGCGCCGCCCGCCCAGCGCCACGAACCGCTCCTCGGCCGCCGTGAGCAGCGCCGAGCCGATGCCCTGGCGGCGGTGCGCCGGGTGCACGGCCAGCCGGTAGAGGTGGCAGCGCCAGCCGTCGAAGCCGGCGATCACGGACCCGACGAGCCGTCCGTCGCGTTCCGCGAGGATCAGTGCGTCGGGGTCCCTGGTGATGAGCCTCGCAACTCCGTCGCGGTCGTCGCTGATGCTCGTGCCCTCGGCGGCCTCGCGCCAGAAGGCCAGGACGGCGTCGATGTCGGGGAGGGTCGCGCTACGGACATGAAGATCACTCATGGGGCGAGCCAAGCAGAGGGACGGCGGGCGCGGCCAGCGGGTTTCGGCGCAGTTCCTCGGCCACCGGCGCGAACGCCTCCATGTACGGCTCCAGCACGGCGAGATACGAGAAGCCGAACCGGTCGCGCAGCGCGCGCACCTTCGCGGTGATCTCGTCCAGGGTGCCGACCAGCATGACGGGCATGTCCAACACCTGCTCCAGGGCCAGGTCCGGCCGACGGTCCAGCAGGGGGCGGAGCGCGCTTGCGGGGTCGTCCGTCACGGCCACCACCTGGATCAGGAGGTTGAGTTCGGCGGGTTCCTCGCGGTCGGCCGCGAACTCCCGGTACCGGGCGACGCGTTGGCCGAACCCGGCGGAGTCGACCGGCGCCAGCTTGCCCGTAGTGCTGCCCGGTTCCAGGCTCGCGCCCGCGAACGCCGCGATGTCCGCGTGCTCGGCGGTCAGGCGCAGCATGCGGTCGCCGTTGCCGCCGAGGAGGAGTGGTACGCGGCACTTCGCCTCGTCCAGCAGTCGCCCCAACTCCTCGATGGTGCGCCGCAGATGGTCGATGCGCTCACCGGGCGAACCGAAGGGCAGGCCGGCCGTGTCGTGTTCCGCCTGTACATAGCCGGTGCCGAGGCCGAGTTCGAGGCGTCCGCCCGTCAGGTCGTGGGTCGTCGTCACCTCGCGGGCCAGCAGAGTCGGGTTCCAGAAGCCCGCGTTGAGCACGAACGTGCCCACCCGTGGCCGTTCGGTCGCCTCCGCCGCCGCGACCAGCGCCGGGAACGGCGCGACCATGCCCAGATGATCGGGGACCAGGATCACGTCGTAGCCGAGCTCCTCGGCCCGGCGGCATCTGGCGCGCCAATCGGCGGCGGGCGCGGACGTGAGCAGGCTGACCCCGAAGCGGAACGGGCGCGGCATGAACTCTCCTCGCAGGCAGGTGACCTGACTGGGCGTCACATGATGTGAGTTGCTGTCGCGATTCCATCACTCGTGCGCGATCGCCGCCAGCACGTTCATCCGGGACGCGCGGAGCGCCGGGAGCAGGGCCGCCACGATGCCGACCACCGCCGAGCCGATCACCACCGCGACGATCGTGGTCCACGGCACCGCGAGCGCCGTCATGCCCTGGAGCGCCAGGACCTGTTGCGCGCACACGCCCCACACCAGGCCGAGACCGAGCCCCAGCACCGCGCCGAACACCGCGATCACCACCGACTCCAGCCGGATCATCCGCCGCAGTTGGCGCCGCCCGAGCCCGATCGCGCGCAGCAGGCCGATCTCCCGGGTGCGCTCCACGACCGACAGCGCAAGGGTGTTGACCACACCGAGCACCGCGATGACGATGGCAAGCCCGAGCAGCGCGTACACGAGATAGAGCAGTACGGCGATCTGGTCGTGGACCAGCTTCTTGTAGTCGGCCTGGTCGCGGACCTGCACCTGCGGATAGGGCTTCAGCGTCGTCTCCAGCGCCTTGCGGAGCTGGTCGGCGCCGGTGCCGGAGGCGGCGTTCACGTACAGCGAGGAGTCCTGGCCGCCCGGTACGTACTTCTCGACCGTGGCGATCCCGAAGAACAGCCCGCCCTGCGTCCCGAAGCCGCCCGAGGCGCCCTGGTCGCTCAGGGCGCCCACCGTCAGCTTCGTGGTGCGTCCGCCCGGGAACTCGACGGGGAGCACACTGCCGATCCGTACCCCGTGCTTCTTCGCGAAGTCCACGTCCATGGCGAGGTGCCCGGCGGCGAGTGCCGAACTCGTGCTCCCCTGGGCGTACTTGATGTGCGCGACGTCGTCGAGCGGGGTGTCGTAGCCGGCGGCGGTCGTCTCCACCCGCCTGCCGTCCGGCAGGTGGACCGCGAGGGGCGCGAAGCGGGCCCGTACGACGAGACCGACGCCCTCGGTGGCGCGCACATGGTCCGTGACCTCCTTGGAGAACGGCAGGAAGTTGCCGTTCTGGATCACGAAGTCGGCGCCCAGCGTCTTGTCGATCTGCTGGTCGAAGGACTTGGACATGGACGCGCTCGCCACCGACATACCGCCGACCAGCGCGAGCCCCACCATCAGGGCCGCCGCGGTGGCGCCGGTACGGCGCGGATTGCGCAGGGCGTTGCGCTGGCTCATCCGGCCCACCGAGCCGAAGAGAGCCGGGAAGGCGCCGCCCAGAACCCGGATCATCGGGCGGACCAGGAGCGGGCCGGCGATCACGGTCGCGATCAGGGTGAGGACGATCCCGAGGCCCAGGAGGGAGGCGGACGAGGACGTGCTCGTCGCGGCGGCGCAGCCCGCCAGCGCGGCCACCCCGATCGCCCCGACGATCGACCCCACGACCGCGCGCACCTTCAACGGCCGCCCCACGCCCGCGACTTCGGCGTCCGCGAGGGCTGCCATCGGGGAGACGGTCGCAGCGCGCCGGGCCGGGAGATACGCGGCGACGAAGGTGACGCCGACGCCAACCACGTACGCCGCCACCGGAGTCGGCCAACCGACCACCATCTCCGTGGTCTTGAGGTTCATGCCGAACGCGGTCATCAGCTTGATCAGCCCGGCCGCGAGCCCGATTCCGGCCGCCAGACCGAGAGTTGAGCCCACCAGTCCGAGCAGCAGCGCCTCGGTGAGCACCGAGCGCCGAACCTGTTTGCGGTCGGCGCCCAGGGCGCGCAACAGGCCCAGTTCGCGGGTGCGTTGGGCGATCAGCATCGAGAACGTGTTGACGATCAGGAAGACGCCCACGAGGACCGCGATCCCGGCGAAGCCCAACATCACGTACTTGATCACGTCGAGGAAGCCGCCCAGATCGGCGGCGGCCGACTTCGCCTGCTCGTCGGCGGTCTTGATGTCGTACGTACCGGAGGAGTCGATCGCGGCGGTCACCCGCTGCTTGAGTACGGCGTCGTCGATCCCCTTCGCCGCGTCCACCGAGATGCTCGTGGCCCGGTCGGGCGCGCCCAGCAACTGGTCCTTCGCGGTGGCGGGGTCGAGGAAGACCAGCGCGGCGCCGGGGTTGGTGGTGGTGAAGGTGGCGATGCCGACGATCCGGACCTTGAAGCTGCCGGGCTGTGCCTGCACGGTCAGGGTGTCGCCGATCTTCACGTGCTTGTTGTCGGCGGTGTCCGCGTCGAGGAGTGCCTCGCTGGCGCCCTGCGGGGCGTGCCCCGAGGTCAGTTTCACCGGGCTGCGGTCGGTGAGGTACCAGTCGGTGGCGATGGTGGGGGCGCCCGTGGTGGGGCCGACCGACTTGTTCCTGCTGTCGACGACCACGATGTTCTCGACGGACACGTCGGCATGGGCCGAAGCGACCCCGGCGACTTTCGCGACCTGCCCGGCCAGTGCGGCGGGCACGGTCTCGGTCGCGCCGGTGGGCACCGAGGACTTGAGGTCCTGCTTCGGCTCGACGGTCACATCGGCGGAGGTGGACGCGAAGAGCCGGTCGAAGGTGCGCGTCACCGTGTCGGAGAAGATCAGGCTGCCGGCCACGAACGCCACCGACAGCACGACGGCGAGCGCCGAGAGCAGCAGTCGTCCCTTGTGCGCGAGGAAGCTCCGGAGGGTCGCCTTCAGCACGGGTTCAGTCCTTGTCGAGGGTTACGTCGGGCACGTCATCGGAGGAATCGGGTCCAGGGCCGGTACCGGGTCCGGGGCCGTCGAATGGGGCCCGCGGCAGGTCGAACCCGGGGGTCTGGGGGTTTCCCCCGGAAAAGAGGCGCATCCGCTCCAGCACCCCCTCCGCCGTAGGCCGCTCCATCTCGTCCACGATCCGCCCGTCCCCGAGGAAGATCACCAGGTCGGAGTGGGCTGCGGCGCCCGGGTCGTGGGTGACCATGACCACGGTCTGCCCGAGATCGTCCACGGCGTCGCGCAGGAAGCCGAGGACCTCCAGACCGGCTCGTGAATCGAGGTTGCCGGTCGGCTCGTCGGCGAAGATCAGCTCGGGGCGGGAGGCGAGCGCCCGCGCGCAGGCCACGCGCTGCTGCTGGCCCCCGGACAGCTGGGACGGCCGGTGCTTCAGCCGGTCCCGCAGCCCGAGCGTGTCGATGACCTGGTCCAGCCACTTCTGGTCCGGCTTCTGGCCGGCGATGTCCATGGGCAGGGTGATGTTCTCGGCCGCGTTCAGGGTCGGGATGAGGTTGAACGACTGGAACATGAACCCGATCCGGTCCCGGCGCAGCCGCGTCAGCTCGCGGTCCTTCAGCCCCGTGATCTCGGTGTCGCCGAGCCACACCTGTCCGGCCGAGACGGTGTCCAGCCCCGCCAGGCAGTGCATCAGCGTGGACTTTCCCGAGCCCGAAGGGCCCATGACCGCGGTGAAACGGCCCCGCGCGATGTCCACGTCCACCGAGTCCAGGGCGAGCACGGTCGTCTCGCCCGAGCCGTACGCCTTGGTCAGCTTGCGGGCGCGGGCCGCGGTACGGCCGGCCGCGGCCTGGCCTGGAGCGTGCTCCGCAGCAGATGTGGACAAGACAGCCCCCTCGGATTCCCGCACTGGTGGACGTGCCGACTCCGTACTCCGGGCCGAGCCTAGTGTGATGCGCCGCACACCCGATATCCCCCGTGCGACCGAGGCGGTCTCCACCCCAGGTCGGGCCCCCGATACCGGTGTAAGGGGCACTCTCCACCCGCCGTCCGCCCACCGGCAGCCCTTGCCGGTGCTAGCGATCCGGCGCTAGCGTCTAGGTATGGCGAAGACCCAGCTGAACGTACGCGTGGACGAGGGCACGGCCCGCGCGGCGCGTGAACGTGCCCTGGCGCGTGGCATGAGCGTCAACCGCTACATAGAAGAGCTGGTCAGACAGGACACCGGCGAGGTCGGCCACACGTTCGTCGAGGCCGCGGCCGACTTCATGAAGCAGTACGAGTCCGTCTTCGCCGACGAGTTCGGCGCCGACGGGGCGAGCACCCGCGAAGGTCGCCGCTGATCCCTTGAACAACCTCAGGATCGATCTCGCCTGGCTGCTGATGCTCGCCGAACACAACACACCCGGAGACCCCCAGGTCACCGACTGGGGCGCGCTCGTCGCCGCCGTCGCACGCCACCAGGCCGACATATTCGACGTGCCCGTCTACGACAGCCCGCACGCCCGCGCCGCGGCCTTACTCCAACTCCTCATCCACGTCCCCGCGTTAGAGCGCTCGAACGCCCTCTTCGCCTCCGCCGTCGCCTACGCCTACCTCGTCGCCAGCGGTCTGAAGGTCGTCACCTCGCCCGAACAGGTCCGCGATCTGGCCCGGTTGGTCAAGAGCGGCGAAGCGTCGGTCGACGACATCGCGCGCGAACTGCGCCAGTGGAGCCTGTGATCACTGTCCTGACTCCTGTGTGTCCGGGCGCCACGCGGTGCCCAGGACGCAGTAGGAGGTCGGCAGCGTGGGCCCCTTCTCGGGGATCAACACCCGCCGGTACGGCCCGAGTTCGAACCCGGCGTCGCGCAGCGCGGCGACCGGGTCACGGGCCAGATGGCAGCCGCCGTTCAGCGGTGGCCACAGCGTGCGGTCCAGGGCGCGCTGGGTGAACGCCATGGCCGGTCCGCCGCCCCGGCCGTGCTCGAAGAACCGTACGACTCCACCGGGCCGCAGCACCCGCCGTGCCTCCGCGAGCGCCCGTGGTACATCGCGCACGCTGCACAGCACCAGAGACAGCACGACCGCGTCGAAGGCCTCACTCTTGACGGGCAGCTTCTCCGCCGCACCCGGCACCACGTCGACGGGCACCTCGGAGCGGAGCGCGGACTCCACGGCCAGCTGCCGCAGAGTCCGCTCGGGCTCGATCGCGACGACCTCCGAGACGGCGCTCGGATAGTGCGCGAAGTTCAGGCCGTTCCCGGCCCCGATCTCGATCACCCGCCCGGAGAGCCCGGCGAGCAGCCGGTCCCGCATCCCGGCCAGGCCGAACCGCGACTCGGCGCTCACACTGAAACGGGCGTAGTAACGGGCGAACAGCGGGTGGTGGACGGCGTCCCGCGGCACAGCGCCGACGGTGCCGGAGCCTGCGGACCTGAGCGGCATGGCGACCTCCCGGACCGGACCGGGCCGAAACCGGTCCCTACCGGGATTGTCCCCCCTGCCGCCCTTGACCACCCCCCCGCTGCCGCCGGGGAAGGGTCCGGCCGGGGTCAGGAGATGAAGTCCCGGACCTGCTCGTAGACGCCGTGGTCGTTGTTCATGTCGGTGTGCGAGATGCACCCGACGTCGACATTGGTCGCGCCGCTCAGCTCGGCCGAGGTGTCCGGGTTGATCGCCTCGTCGCAGTCCGACCAGTAGGCCGCGTACGACACACTGCCGGGCGTCTCGTCACCCGAGTTGAGCGCCGTGAGGAACGAACTCCCCGTCTGCATCTCCTTGCAGGACGTGTACAGCCAGCCGCAGAGCGAGGCGATGCTCGTCCCGTGGTTCACCCCGGCGACCGACACGAAGTCGTCGACGTACGAGGTCCCGCCGAGGTTCTTGAGGTAGTAGCGGCTGTTGAGCGCACCCATGGAGTGGACCACCAGGTCGACCTTCGAGGCGCCGGTGCCGGCGAGGACGGACTGGATGTAGGTCGACAGCGTCGAAGCGGTCGTGACGTTCGACTTCGTCCAGTCGTAAGAGATCGCGTACAGCTCGGAGGACGAGTAGCCGTCCGCCTCGAAGTCCGCGATCCAGTCGTCCCAGCTGGTGGAGTCGCTGCTCAGACCGTGCACGAACACGATCGGGTTGTGGCTCGCCGCGTGAGCGGGCGTCGAGGCCAGGGAGAGTGACAGAAGGAGCGAGGTGGTCACGGCCGCCAGGGCCGTAACGATGCGACGCTTGCGGCGCTGCATGATGCCTCCTGATACGGGTGGGGTTGTCAGGAGTGTCGGCGGGGGTCTACGCGCGCCGCATCGGCGAAATCGCCGGTCTTTACGGGTGAATTAACTCGCCAGTAACGTCAGTTGTGTGCTGACTCCGGTGAACCCCACTTCCCTAGACCGCACTTCGCCCCCGTCGCGCACCGACACCGGGCGAACCCTCGACCCCGCGCTCCCCGAAGGGGTCCGCATCCGGCTGCTGCGCGCGGTCTACGGCGACCCGCGCGCCGCCGCCGAACTCCTCCCGCGCCTGACCCCACGCCAGGCCGCGGGCCTCGACCCCCTCCCGACCGAACCGGCGTCCCTGGCGCCGGAGTTGCTGGCCCGGCACCGCCGGGAGATCCGTGCCCTGGCCGACGACACGCGGCTGCTCCTGCTGCTCGCGGCGGCCGACCAGTACCCGGTCGCGACGCATGCCTTCCTGCGTGCCGTCGCGGCGGCTCGGCTCGACACCCGGCCCCTCGAAGCCGCCGAGACGTCCGGGGCCGCGCACGCGACGGCCGGCGGGGTGGTGTTCCGCGACGCGTGGACGAGGATCGCCGCGTACGAGACCGGGTCTCCGGCGGACCGGCGGGACGTACACCGGTTGCTGGCACGGGTGTTGCGCGCCGAGGGCGAGACACCGCGACGTTCCTGGCACCGGGGCGCGGGCGCGCTCGGTCCCAGCGCGCGGCTCACGGCGGAACTCCGTACGGCGGCGCAACAGGCCCGCGACGCCGGTGAACACCCCCTCGCCTGCGCCCTCGTGGAACGCGCCGCCGCGCTCTCCCTCGACCCCCGCGAACAGTCCCGCCTCCTCGACCGCGCCGCCGGTGACGCCTGGCAGTCCGGCGAGGGCGACCGGGCCCGAAGACTCGCCGCCGCGACGGACAGCGACGCGTTGAACGGGGTGTTCGCGCTGCGGGCGGGCAACGCGGCGGAGTCGTTCGACGCGCTGCTGACAGCTGTGGCGCGGCGCGAACCGGAGGGATCCGGCGCCGACTTGAGACCGGCGTCCGGGTCGACCGAGGTGCCCCGCATGGTCGCCGTACCCCGAACTCCCGCTCCCGACCACGCCGTTCACCTCCTCGCCCGCGCCACCGAAGCCGCCATATACACCGGGGACCTGAGACGGTGTCGGGAGGCGGCGGCCGTCGCCTCCCGGGTCGGGATCGTGCCGCACGGAACGCTCGGGGGACTGGCCGCCGCTTTCGAGGGACGGTACGAGGACGCCCGGGATCTGCTCAAGGCCGCCGCCGGGAGATGCGGGCCCGGGGGTGACCCCACCCTCCTCATCCACGCGGGAATCGCCGCGCTGATGCTCGGCGACCACACCCGCGCCACCACCGCCACCGTGCGGGCGGCGGCCTCGGCCCGGGCGCGGGGCGCGACCGTGGTCGTCGCGCAGGCGATGGAGTTCCGGGCGTACGCCGAGTTCTGGACCGGGCATCCGAGGGCCGCCGAGACGGCCACGGCGGACGCCCTGTGGCAGGCCCACGCCACCGGCCAGGACAACGGCGCCTGCCATCTACAAGCAGCGCTCGCCATGTTCGCGGCGCTCACCGGGGACGGCGACGTCTGCCGGGAACGTGCCGCTGCGGCCCGCTCGTACGCCCTGGGCCGGGGCCTGGGCCTACCGGCCGCCCTCGCGCAATGGGCACTCGCCTACCTCGACCTCAGCAGCGGCCGGTTCGCCGCCGCGGCGGCCCGGCTGCGCGCGCTCGCCGGGTTCGGGCCGGGCCACGGCCACCGGGCGATCCGGCACCTGGCCACCCCGCACTACGTCGAGGCCGCCGTCCGCAGCGGCGACACCCGTATCGCCCGCGCCGCACACGCCGACTACGACCGCTGGGCCCGTGCTGTACGCAGCCCCGACGACCTTGCCCTCAGCGCCCGCTGCCGGGCCCTGCTCGTACCCGGTGACGAGGCGGTCGAGCACTACCGCATCGCCCTCGACCTCCACGCACGCGGCACCCGTGACTTCGAACGGGCCCGCACCGAGCTGCTGTTCGGCGGCGCCCTGCGCCGACTGCGCCGCCGCACCGAGGCCCGCGACCGCCTGCACACCTCGCTGGAGGCCTTCGAGTCCTTCGGCGCCCCACACTGCGCCGCCCAGGCCCGAGCCGAACTCCGCGCCCTCGGCACCCCGGTGGCCGCGACCGCCCTCCCCACACCGGGCGCCCCCACAACCTGCCTGACCGCCCAGCAACTGATGGTCGCCCGCATGGCCGCCGACGGCGCCACCAACCGCGAGATCGCCGTCCGCCTCGCCCTCAGCCCCCGCACGATCGACCACCATCTACGGGGCGTCTTCAGCCGGTTGGGCATACGGTCACGGATCGAACTGGTGCGGCTGCTGGGGGAGGGGGAGGCCTCGTAGGCTGGACCGCGTCGGATCGAGGCAGCGGCGTTTCTGCCGTGGGCGGTCCTTTGAGCCGGGACGTGTGAGAGACCGCGACGAGTCGGGCGAGGCGGTGGGCGTCTGCCGAGCATGGCCGTTTGGACTGCGCCGCGTACGCTTCGTGGCGCGGCGCTGTGTTTGCCGCGGCGCGGTCTCCTGAACCGGTTCAACCGCGTTACGTCCGAGGCCAGTTGGTGGCGCAGTGTTGCGTTTTCCTGGCGCGGTTTCTCAACCGCGCCGCGTCTGCTGTCGGTTGGTGGTGCTGCCG